>OMED01000581.1_pt1 | contig 17996 bp, 16 predicted proteins | sample 1673411 | NCBI WGS metagenome assembly OMED01 (sample SAMEA103958110, study PRJEB25191) | human gut metagenome | reverse complement strand
TGGCGCGTGCCCTGTGCGCCGCCGGCGAGCTGCTGATCCTGGACGAGCCGGTGACGGGACTGGACCCGGCGGCGGCCCAGGAGCTGTACCGCACGCTGGAATACCTGAACAAGCAGGAGGGCATCGCCATCGTGGCGGTGACACACGATATACGCAGTGCCCTGCGCTACGCCGACCATATTCTGCACGCCGGCCACGGAACGTACTTTTTCGGCACGGCGGCGGACTATCTAACGTCCCCCTGGGGCAAACGGTTCGGAGGTGACGAGGCATGAGCTTACTGCTGGAAATGTTCACGTACCCGTTCATCCTGCGGGCGTTCGTGGTGGGTATCCTGGTGGCGCTGTGTGCGGCGCTGCTGGGCGTGCCGCTGGTGCTGAAGCGGTACTCCATGATCGGCGATGGGCTGAGCCATGTGTCCTTCGGCGCACTGAGCATCGCGCTGGCCTGCGGCTGGGCGCCGCTGCCGGTGTCTATCCCGGTGGTGGTGCTGGCAGCGCTGGGGCTGCTGCGGATGACGGAGCGGAGCCGCATGGGCGCGGACGCGGCCATCGCGGTGGTCAGCGCGTCGGCGCTGGCCGTGGGCGTGGTGGTCACCAGTCTGACCACCGGCATGACCACGGATGTGGACAGCTTTATGTTCGGCTCCATCCTGGCCATGGACCGGGCGGATGTGGCGCTGAGCGTGGGGCTGTGCGCGGCGGTACTGGTGCTGTATGTGCTGTTTTACCATCGGCTGTTCGCCATCACCTTCGACGAGAGCTTCGCCCGGGCCACTGGGGTGAAGGTGGGGCTGTACAACACCATCCTGTCGGTGCTGACGGCCCTGACCATCGTGCTGGGTATGCGGATGATGGGCGCGATGCTCATCTCCAGTCTGGTCATCTTCCCGGCTCTGACGGCCATGACGCTGCTGCGGAGCTTCCGGGGCGTGGTGCTCTGCGCCGCAGGGCTGAGCGTGGTGTGCTTCTGCGTGGGGCTGACCGGGTCGTACCTGTGGGGCACGCCGGTGGGCGCCACGGTGGTGCTGGTAAATTTGGCGGCGTTTTTGCTGTCGAGAGGCGTTATGAAGCTGAAAAGAGCGTCCTAAGGGCGTTCTTTTCAGCTTTTCGACCTATTTTGCGGGTGCTTTTTGCGGAAAAGCCCTTGCGTTTCGTGCGCTTATATGGTATGCTATGTGTGTACGTAAGGTTAAGGTATTGACTGGAGTGGACGAGATCGTCCGCTTTTTTTAATGGTCATCGTTCCATGATGACCGGGACGTTCTGTTGGAGGGCTTGCTGTGAAAAAGATCACCGAGGTCGTATGGGCGCTGGCGGAGCCGGCGGTGCAGGCGCAGGGCTGCCGCATCTGGGATGTAGAGTACGTCCGGGAGGCGGGACAGTGGTACCTGCGGCTGTATCTGGACAAGGACGGCGGCGTGGACATTCTGGACTGCGAGGCCATCAGCCGCACGGTCAGCGATCTGCTGGACGAGGCGGACCCCATCGAGAGCAGCTACGTATTCGAGGTGGGCTCGGCGGGGCTGGAGCGCCAGCTGAAGCGGCCGGGGGATTTTGCGCAGTTCATGGGCAGCCCCGTGCTGGTGAAAACGTACCAGCCCAAGGACGGGCGCAAGGAGTTCGCCGGGACTCTGGCGGGCTATGAAGACGGCGCGGTGCTGCTGGACATGGGCGGCGAGACGGTACGCTTTGAGAAGAACGAGACGGCGCTGGTGCGCCTGCGGGTGGAATTCTGAGACAACACGACTTGAGATAGAAGGAGAAACGACCATGAAATGTGACGAGATCTTTGCGGCACTGGCTATGCTGGAAAAGGAACGGGGCATTCCCCAGAGCTTTATGATGGGCAAGATCATCCAGGCGCTGACCACCGCCTATAAGCGCGACCACGAGGGCGTGGAGTATGTGGTGGTGGACGTGGATGAGGAGAAGAAGGACCTGAAAATGTACGTCCAGAAGGAGATCGTGGAGGAGGTGGAGAACCCCGCCAGCCAGATCTCGCTGGAGGAGGCCAAGCGCATCTCCGCCAAAAACGAGCTGGGCGGCATGGTGAACTTCCCGGTGGAGTCTGTGGAATTCGGCCGCATCGCCGCCGGCAACGGCAAGCAGGTCATCATCCAGGGCCTGCGGGAGGCCGAGCACGGCATGATCTATGACGAGTGGGGCAGCAAACAGCATGAGATCCTCACCGGCACCGTCAGCCGCATCGACCCCCGGAACGGCAACGTGATCCTGCGGATCGGCAGCGGCAGCGAGGCCACGGAGGCTGTGCTGACCATGAACGAGCAGGTGCCCGGCGAGGAGCTGCACGAGGGGCAGATGGTGAAGGTGTATCTGGTGGAGGTGCGCCGCAGCACGCGCGGGCCGCAGGTGATGATCTCCCGCACCCACCCCGGTCTGGTGAAGCGGCTGTTTGAGCTGGAGGTGCCGGAGATCTACGACGGCACCGTGGAGGTGCGGTCCATCGCCCGGGAGGCGGGCAACCGCACGAAGATCGCCGTGTGGTCCGAGGACCCCAACGTGGACGCCATCGGCGCGTGCGTGGGCCCCAGGGGGCAGCGCGTGAACGCCATCGTGGACGAGCTGCGGGGCGAGAAGATCGACATTGTGAAGTACAGCGAGGACCCGGCGGAGTTTATCGCCGCGGCGCTGGCGCCGGCGGATGTGGTCAGCGTACAGCTGGCCGACGAGGGCAAGGCCTGCCGCGTGACGGTGCCCGCCGACCAGCTGAGTCTGGCCATCGGCAAGGAGGGGCAGAACGCCCGTCTGGCCGCGCGGCTGACCGGCTATAAGATCGACATCAAGGCGGCCAACGCGGAGTAAGCGGCGGCTGCGGAAAGGAACGGCAGCGATGCAGAAGACCCGTAAGATACCCCAGCGGCAATGTGTGGGCTGCCGGGAAATGAAAGACAAAAAGGCGCTGCTGCGTATCGTGAAGACCCCGGAGGGGGAGATACTGCTGGACAGCACCGGAAAGAAATCCGGCCGGGGCGCGTATGTGTGCCCGGACCCGGAGTGCCTGAAAAAAGCACGGAAAAGCCGTGCGCTGGAGCGCGCCTTCGACACCGCCATACCGGCGGAGGTGTACGACGCGCTGGAAGGGCAGATGGTGGCACTGTGACAGAGCATTTGTTATCCACTTTGGGTCTGGCGCTGCGCGCCGGTGCGGTGGCCGTGGGCGAGGAGCCCGTGGGCGCGTCGGCACGGGCCAAGAAGGCCAGGGTCATCTTTACGGCGCGGGACGCGGCGGCATCCTCGGTGCGGCGGGCGTACAGCTTCGGCCGGGCAGGCAGCTGTCTGTGCCTTCCCTTCCCGGCGGACAAGGAGGATTTCGGCCGGGCGCTGGGCCGGACCAGCGTGGCCATGTGCGCGGTGACGGACATCGGGTTCGCCCAGTCGCTGGTGAAAAAGCTGGCGGCGGCGGAGCCGGAGATCTACGGCGCGGCGGCGGAGGCGCTGGACCTGAAGGCCAAACGGGCAAGGGAACGGAAGGAAGAGCAATTACAGCACGAGAAGAACCTGCGGCAGGGCAGGCACCGCGTTCACGGCGGCAAGCCGCCGGAGCCGCCCCACGCATCTCCGGAGCCTCCGGCACCGGAGCACAGGCCCCCCGCGCCGGAACACCGGCGTCCGCCGCGGCGGGAGTATCCGGAGGGACGCCCCGACCGGGTCTATAAGGAACGGAGCGGCCGCCCGCCCAGGGATAAACGGCCGGCAAAGAAGGAGGCCCCCGGCGCACGGTATGAAAACGCGCGGCCGGTAAAGAAGGGCAAGGGAAGCCGGAAAACGACCGGCAGATAACAGGAACACAGCGCGCCGTGAGCGCGGCGCGAGCAACTGAGATGGAGGTGGCTTTATTTGGGTAGTATCGCTAACAAATACAGAGTGCATGAGGTGGCCAAGGACTTCGGCGTGTCCACGAAGGAGATCACGGAGATCCTGACCAAGTACGCCGAAACGCCCAAAAATCATATGCAGGTGCTGGAGGACCGGGAGCTGAGCCTGATCTTTGAGTATCTGACCCAGCACAACCCGGTGAGCAGCATCGCGGTGATCTTCGCCGAGGGCGCCAAGCCGGAGGAGAAGAAGGCGGAGAAGCCCGCCGCCAAGCCGGCGCAGAACGCATCCGCGCCGGTACAGGGTCAGGGCCAGAGCGGCAAGCCCCAGCAGGGCGGCGCGCCCAAGGCGGAGCAGCCCAAGCAGCCCATGTCCCGCGTGCCCCAGCGGCAGGTGGTGGACACCCGCAAGGCCACCAACGTCAATCTGGACAAGTACGACGAGAAATTGCAGGATATGGCCGACGCCCGCAGCAGCGGCAAACGGGACCAGCAGGCCCCACAGGGCAAGGAGAAGTTCCGCAGCAATAAGCAGCGGCGGGACAATAACTTCGCCAGCAACAAGCGCAAGCAGGAGGAGGCCGACCGGCTGCGGAAGCTGCGGCTGGAGGTCATCAAGAAGACCCCTGTGACCGTGCAGATCCCCGACGAGATCAGCGTGGGCGAGCTGGCCAGCCGGATGAAGAAGACCGGCGCGGAGGTGGTCAAGTGCCTGATGAAGAACGGCGTGATGGCCTCCCTGAGCCAGATGATCGACTTCGACACCGCCGCCATCATCGCCGAGGAGATGGGCTGCAAGGTAGAGAAGGAAGTCGTCGTCACCATCGAGGAGCGCCTGATCGACGACCATCAGGACAAGGATGAGGACCTGGTGCCCCGGGCACCCGTGGTGGTGGTCATGGGCCACGTGGACCACGGCAAAACCAGCCTGCTGGACTATATCCGCAACGCCCACGTGGCCAGCGGCGAGGCCGGCGGCATCACCCAGCACATCGGCGCCTATCAGGTGCAGATCAACGGCAAGCCCATCACATTTCTGGATACCCCCGGCCATGAGGCCTTTACCTCCATGCGCGCCCGCGGCGCTATGGTGACGGATATCGCCATTCTGGTGGTGGCCGCCGAGGACGGCATCATGCCCCAGACGGTGGAGTCCATCAACCACGCCAAGGCCGCCGGTATCCCCATTATCGTGGCCATCAACAAGATGGATAAGCCCGAGGCCAACCCCGAGCGCATCAAGCAGCAGCTGACCGAGTACGGCCTGGTGTGCGAGGAGTGGGGCGGCGACACCATCGTGTGCCCCATCTCCGCCAAGACCGGCATGGGCGTGGATAATCTGCTGGAGATGCTGACGCTGACCGCCGAGGTGGGCGAGCTGAAGGCCAACCCCAACCGCGCGGCGCAGGGCACTGTGATCGAGGCCCGTCTGGACAAGGGCCGCGGCCCCGTGGCCACGCTGCTGGTACAGAACGGCACGCTGCATCAGGGCGACATCATCATCGCGGGCACCTCTGTGGGCCGCGTGCGTGCCATGGTCAGCGACAAGGGCCAGCGCATCACCGAGGCCGGACCCAGCGTGCCCGTGGAGATCACGGGTCTGAGCGAGGCACCCTCCGCCGGCGCTACCTTCAACGCCGTGGCCGACGAAAAGCTGGCCCGCGAGCTGGTGGAGCAGCGCAAGGCCGAGGAGAAGGCCAAGGCCAACGCCCCTGTGACCAAGGTGTCGCTGGAGGATCTGTTCAGCCAGATCCAGGCCGGTGAGATGAAGAACCTGAACCTGATCGTCAAGGCGGACGTGCAGGGCAGCGTGGAGGCGGTGAAGTCCTCGCTGGAGAAGCTGAGCAACGAGGAGGTCCGCGTCCGCGTGATCCACGGCGGCGTGGGCGCCATCAACGAGAGCGACGTCATGCTGGCGTCCACCTCTCAGGCCATCATCGTGGGCTTCAACGTCCGGCCGGACGCCGCCGCCCGCGAGAGCGCCGCCCGCGCCAACGTGGATATGCGGATGTACCGCGTGATCTACGATGCCATCAACGAGATCGAAGCCGCCATGAAGGGTATGCTGGCCCCCAAGTTCCGCGAGGTGCTGCTGGGCCACGCCGAGGTGCGCCAGACGTACAAGGTGTCCGGCGTGGGCACCGTTGCCGGCTGCTACGTGCAGGACGGCAAGCTGCAGCGCAAGGACTGCCAGGTACGGCTGGTCCGCGACGGCATCGTCATCCACGAGGGCGTGCTGGCCTCCCTGCAGCGGTTCAAGGACTCCGTGAAGGAGGTCCAGGCCGGCTACGAGTGCGGCCTGAGCATCGAGAAATTCAACGACATCAAGGAAGGCGACATCGTGGAGGCCTTCACCATGGAGCAGATCGAGGTATAAGCAACAGCCGAGGGGTGGGCAAAGCCCACCCCTCTTTTTCTTGAGAGGAGGAACGGTCTATGGCCGGAAACCGTATCGGGCGCATCAATGAGGAGATACGCAAGGAGCTGAGCGCCCTGCTCCGCACCGTAAAGGACCCGCGGGTATCCGAGGGGATGCTGACCATCACGCGGGTGGACACCACCAGCGACCTGCGGTACGCGCGGGTGTATATCAGCGCGCTGAACTGCGCGGATGAAAAGGGCCTGATGAAGGGGCTGAAGTCTGCGGCCGGATATCTGCGGCACGAGCTGGGCCAGGCCATCGACCTGCGCTACACGCCGGAGCTGCAGTTTTTCATGGACGACTCCATCGCCCACGGCGCGCACATTCTGGACCTGCTGAACCACGTGAAGCCCGCCAACCCCGCCAACGCGGACATCGTGCTGCCGGAGGACCGGGAATGAGCGCGCGGCTGACGGTGCAGGAGACGGCGGACTTTCTGCGGACGCTGGACGGCGTGCTGATCCTGACCCATGTGCGCCCGGATGGGGACACGGTGGGCTGCGCCGCCGCACTGTGCCGCGCCCTGCGGGCGCTGGGCCGGACGGCGTATCTGCTGGAAAACCCGGAGATCACGGAGACGTACACGCCCTACGCCGAGGGGCTGTGGGCGCCGAAGGGCTATGTGCCGCAGCGCGTGGTGTCGGTGGACATCGCCGCGCCCAATCTGCTGCCGGAGAACGCGGTGCCGTATAAAAACGACATCTGCCTGGCCATCGACCACCACGGATCCCAGGAGTTCTTCGCGGAACGGACGTGCCTGGACGCGGAGGCCGCCGCCTGCGGCGAGATCGTGTATGAGATCGTGGGCAGGCTGACGGACATCACGCCGGAGATGGCCATGGCGCTGTATGTGGCGGTGTCCACAGACTGCGGGTGCTTTGTCTATGCCAACACCACGGCGCGGACGCACCGCATCGCCGCCGCGCTGATGGAGCGGGGCATCGACGTGGGGCCGGTGAACAAGGCGCTGTTCCGCACGAAGTCGCCGGTGCGGCTGGCCATGGAGGCCCGGATGGTGGCGGACATGGAGCTGTACGACAACGGCCGGGTGGTGGTGATGTCCATCCCTCTGGCGCTGTGCCGGGAGCTGGGCGCTGCTGAGTCCGACGTGGAGGAGCTGAGCAGTCTGGCGGCGCTGGTGCAGGGCACCGACTGCGGCATCACGCTGCGGGAGCTGAAGCCGGGACGGGTGAAGCTGTCGCTGCGGACGGGACCGCGGGTGGACGCCAGCGCCGTGTGCCGCGTGCTGGGCGGCGGCGGCCACAAGGGCGCCGCCGGGGCCACGGTGGACGGCACCCTGGACGAGGCGAAGGCGGCCATTCTGGCGGCCTATACGGAGGTCATGGGATAACATGGCCGACGGGATCATCATTATCGACAAGCCCGCGGGATGGACCAGCATGGACGTGTGCGGCAAGCTGCGGGGCATACTGAAAACGAAAAAGGTGGGCCACGCCGGAACGCTGGACCCCATGGCCACCGGCGTGCTGCCGGTGTTCGTGGGAAACGCCACACGGGCGGTGTCCTACGCCGAGGGCGGGGACAAGGAGTACGTCGCGGGGCTGCGGCTGGGGCTGACGACCAACACCCAGGATACCACCGGCGAGGTGGTGGCGGAGCGCCCTGTGTCCGTGACGCGGGCGCAGCTGGAGGACGTGCTGGCGCGGTTCACCGGGGAGATCGACCAGGTGCCGCCCATGTACTCGGCTATCAAGATCAACGGGCAGAAGCTGTATCAGCTGGCCCGGAAGGGGCAGGAGATCGAACGGCCCCCACGGCGGGTGACCATACACGAGCTGGCGCTGCTGGAGCCGGAGGACGGCGACTGGCGGCTGCGGATACGGTGCAGCAAGGGCACGTATGTGCGGGCGCTGTGCCACGACATCGGGCAGGCGCTGGGCTGCGGCGGATGCATGAGCGCTCTGCGGCGGACCATGGCCGCCGGGTTTACACTGGCGGAGAGCCGCAGTATTGAGGACGTACAGGCGCAGGGTGAGGCCCTGCTCTCCCCTACCGACTCGCTGTTCCGGCAGTACCCGGCCTATCACATCGCCGGTGAACGGGACCACAGACGGTGCCTGTGCGGCAATCCGCTGGCGGCGGAGGGCTTGCAGCCGGGGCTGTACCGGGTGTACAGCCCGGATGGGGCGTTTCTGTGCCTGAGCCGCTGGGAAGCGGGTGTTCTGACATCAGAGAAAAACTTTTTCGGAGCGTGAACAACTTGGAAAAGACAGTTATCGCCCTGGGCTTCTTCGACGGCGTGCACCGGGGCCACGGCGCACTGCTGCGGAAGACGGCGGAGCGCGCCCGGGAGCTGGGGGCCGTCCCCGCGGCATTCACCTTTGACCGGCCGCCGAAGGAGGTGGTCACGGGGCAGCCCGTGTACCTGATCAACTCCAACCGGGACCGGCAGGGGCTGATGGAGCGTCTGTACGGCATCGAGCGGGTCATTTTTGCGCCCTTTGACCGGGAGATGATGACCATGCCGTGGGAGGCCTATCTGGAAATGCTGATCGGGACATACGGTGCGGTGCACTTCGTGGCCGGGCACGACCACCGGTTCGGCCATAAAAACGCCGGGAACGTGCAGCTTTTGCGGCAGAAGTGCGCGGAGACGGGCATCGGGTGCGACATCATCCCGCCGGTACAGCGGGAGGGCATCACGGTCAGCTCCACGTACATCCGGACGCTGGTGGAGGCGGGCGACATGGAGCGCGCGGCGGACTTTCTGGGCCACCGGCACTGCCTGAGCCAGACGGTGCAGCACGGACAGCGGATCGGGCGGACCATCGGCATCCCCACGGTAAACCTGGCGGTGCCGGAGCACGTGCTGGCCCCGGCGCACGGGGTGTACGTGACGGAGGTATTTCTGCCGGACGGACGGCGGTGCGCCGGCGTGACCAACGTGGGCACGCGGCCCACGGTGTCCGACAGCGATCGGGTGTCCGTGGAGACGTACCTGCTGGGCTTCGAGGGCGACCTGTACGGGCAGGAGCTCCGGGTGGAGTTCTGCCGCCGGCTGCGGGGCGAGCAGAGGTTCGACACGCTGGAGGCGCTGCGGCAGGAGATACAGCGGAATATTCAGCAGGCAGAAGCCTATTTTGAGGCATGAGAAAAGGCACCCCTAACGGGGTGCCTCTTCTGTTATTTCACACGGCGCCGGGGTAAGACACCGCGGAAAACGGTGTCAGTCCTCGCGCTTTTTGCCCACAAACGCCACGCCGGCGGCGGAGGTCAGCGCCATGCCGACATACAGAGCAATGCCCGCGTCGAAGGTCTTGGGGCTGCCCTTGGTGTCGGTGGTCTTGGTGTCGGTGGTGGGCTGGTAGTAGTAATAGCCGCCGGAGGAGGGGGTGCTAACAGAGCCGTCGGCGTTCTGCTGCTTACCGTCCGCCAGATAGTGGCTCACATCGACCTTGGCACCGGTGGCATCCTTAAAAGTACCACCGGAAACAGTCAAAGTGTAGCCGCCGTCCACATTTTCATACCCAGCACCCAGGGCAGGCGCAGTAAAGGTACCGCCGGAAACTGTGACAGAACCAGTTGCGTTACCGCCAACGCCCATGCCGAAGATAGTGCTTGTACCGGTAAACGTACCACCAGTAATTGTGATTTTACCCTTATCTGCCTCACCGGTATATGCACCGTTGGAGATAGGATACATGCCCGTGAAAGTACCTCCAGAAATTGTGGCAACATTCCAGTTCAGCAGGGTAGCCGCATTGCTGGTGCCGGTGTTTGCGGTGCTGTCAAACGTACCGCCGCTGATCTCAAGCACACCATAGTCATCGTTCTTTACAACGGAGCAGCTCTCCGCGCCGGACTTGCCCTTGAAGTTTCCGTTCGAAATGACCAGCTTAGCTTTATTTGCCTGTGCAGCAACGGCTTCACCTGCAACCGTATCGGAATCACTCGCCCAACCATTATCGATTAGGCTGGAGGTATCTGTACTGCCCTGAGGCTTCTGCACATTGACAGGACCGTTAATGTACATTTCGCCCATGTTCTTGATAACGTACCAATTCGCAGACTCATAAGTGCCGCCGGACAGAGTTACAGTACCACCAGGAAAGTTTGCTACTGCAGCCGTCCCCGCAGCTGTCGCTACCACACTGCCGGTACCTGTGACCGTCAATTTACCTTTGTTGACGATAGAGCCGATCAGCTTAAAAGTACCCAGGTCCAGGGTCACATCGGCGTTCGCAGGAATAGTCAGCTTACCTTCGGTCAGCGTAACATCTGCAGTCAGGGCATACGTCCCAGTAGCCAGTTCACTCGTACTCGCTTCGACCGTCGTCGCATCCGCCCACGCGGCGGTGGTGAGGCCCAGCGCCATGACCAGAGCCAGAATGGTTGCTAATACTTTTTTCATTGTTCATTCCCCTTATGGTAGTAGATTTCCGCAGGTGCGCTCGTTTTAATGGTTATTAAAACGCGAATGCAGAGGTACCTCTGCGGATAGTCAAATTATAGCACAGCTGCACCGTTTGTCCAGCCTTTTTATGGAAATTTTACACATTTTTCTGTTACCGGGAATAAAAACAGGAAAATTTGGCAGGAAATGGAAGTTGGGGGCCGCTGCGGCGGGGACGGGGGCGTTTTTTGACACCGCCCCTACAGGGGGAAGGCTCTTGGGGGGTCAGACCTTCAGATCAGTGGCGGCGGCGCGGGTGTGCTCGCGCATGGCCTGTTTGGCGGCCGCGTCATCCTGCCGGTGGATAGCGCTCAGTATCTCCCGGTGGCGCGCCAGAATACGGCGTTCCAGGGCCAGACACGCGCCGTCGTTCAGCGTCTCCATCTTTTTCAGCAGGGTATGCTGCTCCACCTGGCCCAGGACATCGGTGACGATCATGGCCACCTGGTTGCCGGTGGCGCGGGAGAGCAGACTGTGGAAACGGACGTCCAGCTCAGCAAAGCGGCGGTAATCGCCCAGGGCCTGCTCCGCCGCCGTGAGACAGCTGTCCAGCGCCGCCAGATCCTCGTCGGTGCGGCGCCGGGCCGCCCAGCCGGCGATGGTGCCGTCGTTGACGGCGCGGTACTCGCCCAGCTCCTCCAGAGAGATCTGGTTCAGCTGGAGCATGGCTGACAGCGGCTGCTCCACGCCGTCGATGGTCAGCTCCTGCACCACGGCGCCGCTGGCGCCGTGGGTGGAGGCCACATAGCCGCCCTGCTCCAGCATACGCAGGGCCTCGCGGATAGTGGGACGGGAACGGTGGAGCTGCTCCATCATGGCACGCTCGGAGGGCAGGCGGTCGCCGGGCTTCAGCACTCCGGAGGTGATAAGCTCCCGCAGCTGGTCATAGATGGCCTCGCTGGCCCGCCCGCCGCCGATGGGCTGCCAGGGGATATGTACGGCTTCCGGCATGGAAGGGCCTCCTTTCACAGAAAATACCCGGACAGTATAGCGCATCCCGGGGAAAATAGCAAGGGCAGGATACAGGAAAGCCCGGAGGACGGTGCCTTCGGGCTTTCCCGCTGTGGGGAGGGGGATATTACTTCTTCAGGGCTTTCATTTCCTCGATCATCATGGGGACCACCTTGAACAGGTCGCCGCAGATGCCGTAATCCGCCACCTCGAAGATGGGGGCCACGTCGCTCTTGTTGACGGCGATGATGCACTCGGAGTCCTGCATGCCGGCCTTGTGCTGGATGGCACCGGAGATGCCCAGCGCCACATAGATGCGGGGATGGACGGTCTTGCCGGTCTGGCCCACCTGGTGGTCGGCGGTCATCCAGCCGGCGTCCACCACGGCGCGGGACGCGCCCACCACGCCGCCCATGAGGGCGGCCAGCTCCTCGGCCAGGGCGATGCCCTTCTCCACGTCCTTGGCGATACCGCGGCCCACGGAAACCACCACCTCGGCACCGGTGAGATCCACCATAGCACGGGCGGCCTTGACGATCTCCAGCACCTTGGTGTGGATGTCGGCCTCGGTGAGGGTAAAGGCGGGGTGGATGAGCTCCACCTTGCTCGCGCCGTTCTCGTCAAACTCGCGCTTCTTCATCACGCCGGGGCGCACGGTGGCCATGGCGGGGCGGAAGCGTGGGCAGACGATGGTGGCCATCAGGTGGCCGCCGAAGGCGGGACGGGTCATCTTCAGGTTGGTGTTGACGTCAAAGAGCTTCGTCTCGAAGTTCATGGAGTCCACGTCCAGAGAGGAGCCGGTACGCAGGAAGTTGATATAGCCGTTGAGATCCACGTCCAGGTGGGTGCAGTCGGCGCACAGGCCGGTGTGGAGACGGGCGGCGCAGCGGGGCGCCAGGTCGCGGCCGATATGGCTGGCGCCGAACAGCATGATCTCGGGCTTGAACTCGTGCACCGCGTCGGTGATGATCTTGGTGTAGGCGTCGGTGGTGTAGTCCTTCAGCAGAGGGCTGTTGTAGACGTAGACCTTATCCGCGCCGTAGCCGCCCAGCTCCGCGGCGATGTTGTCCACGCTGTCGCCCAGCAGGATACCGCTGAGCTGCACACCCAGCTCGTCGGCCAGCTTGCGCCCCTCGGAGATCAGCTCAAAGGTGGTGGGCATCATCTTGCCCTGCCGCTGCTCGCAAAAAACCCACACGCCGGAGAAGGCCTTGGGATCGGTATTCATAAAAGTAGACATATCGTTTCTCCCTTCTCAGATGATGTGCTTGGCGGACAGGATGCCGAACAGCCGCTCCACGGTCTCCCTGCCGCTGCCCTCCAGCATCATGCCGCTGCCCTTGCGGGGAGGCGTAAAGCTCTTGTAGATATTGGTGGGAGAGCCCTTCAGACCGATGGTATCCACCTCGATGAGGGGATCGTCCTTCAGCGCGTTGTAATCCAGCACGGTGACGGGCTCGGCGTCGCAATCCAGGATGCCGCGGATGGTCATGTAGCGGGGGGTGTTCAGCTCCTTGATGCAGGTGAGCAGGCAGGGGGTCTGGACCTGGACGGTCATGTAGCCGTCCTCCAGCATACGGCGGACGGTGAGGGTGTCGCCGTCCTTCTCGATGTCGGCCACATAGGACACCTGGGGGATCTCCAGCTTCTCGGCGATCTGGGGGCCCACCTGGGCGGTGTCGCCGTCGATGGCCTGACGGCCGCAGAAGATGATGTCGTCCTTGTCCACGCCCAGGTTCTTGATGGCGGCGGCCAAAATCTGGGAGGTGGCGAAGGTGTCGGAGCCGCCGAACTCACGGGCGGACACCAGCACGGCCTTGTCCACGCCCATGGCCTTCAGCTCCAGCAGCATACCGGCGGCGGGAGGGGGGCCCATGGACACAGCGATGACGGGGCAGCCCAGCTGATCCTTCAGGGCCAGGGCGGCCTCGACGGCGTTCATATCGTCGGGGTTGATGATGGTCTGCATGGAGGCGCGGTCCAGCGTGCCGTCGGCGTTGACGGCGACCTTGCCGGAGGTGTCGGGCACCTGCTTGACACAAACGATAAGCTTCATTCTATTCTTGCTCCTTTCCGCATTACTTCAGCAAATTGCCGGAGATGACCATCTGCTGGACCTGAGAGGTCCCCTCGTAGATGGTGAACACGCGGCAGTCGCGGTACTTGCGCTCGACGGGGTACTCCTTGATGTACCCGTAGCCGCCGTGGATCTGCACCGCCTTGGCGGCGATCTCGTTGCACGTCTCGGAGGCGAAGTACTTGGCCATGGAGCAGTACATGGAGGCGTTGGGGTCGTTTCTGTCCTTCATCTGGGCGGCCATATAGACCAGCTCCTTGGCGGCGGTCAGCTTGGTTGCCATATCCGCCAGCATGAAGGCGATGGCCTGGTTCTTGCAGATGGGCTTGCCGAACTGGACGCGCTCCTTGGAGTATTTGATAGCCTCATCCAGGCAGCCCTGGGCCAGACCGATGGACTGGGCGGACACACCCAGACGGCCGCCGTCCAGGGTCTTCATGGCGTTGATAAAGCCCATGTTCTCCTTGCCCAGCATATCGCTCTTGTGGACGCGGACATCCTCCAGCACCACGTCGGAGGTGGCGTAGCCCACCAGACCCATCTTGGCCTCGTGCTTGCCGCAGGAGACGCCGGGGGCCTTCATGTCCACGATAAAGGCGGAGATACCCTTATTGCCGCGGCTCATGTCGGTCTTGGCGTAGACGATGCAGTAGTCGGCCAGGGGTGCACCGGAGATAAAGCACTTACGGCCGTTGAGGATGTAGTCGTCGCCATCCTTCACGGCGGTGGTGACCATGCTGCTGGCGTCGGAACCGGCGCCCGGCTCGGTGAGGCCGAAGACGATCTTCACCTTATTCTCCACGGAGGGACGGAGATACTTCTCCAGCTGCTCGGGGGTGCCCGCCTGCATCAGGGGGCCGCCGCCCAGAGAGTTGGGGGTATTGGCGTACAGGCTGGCCACAGCAGAGACACGGGCGATCTCCTCGATCATGATGACATAGGCCAGGGTATCGGCACCGGCACCGCCGTACTCGCGGGGGATCTTCAGGCCAAGAAAGCCGCACTTGGCCATCTTGTCCACGATCTCCTCGGGAAACTCGCCGGTCGCCTCCACCTTGTCAAGGACCTCGGTGGTGAGCTCGGTCTCGGCAAACTGGCGGACCAGCTTGCGGATCATTTCATGCTTTGCGTCGAAAATCATAGTTTTCCTCCTGTTAAAGTATGGGTCACTGCTCTGCTCAGCAGGGGATCTCGTGCTTGGACTTGCCCTCTGTCAAAATCTCATAGATGCTGTTGACGCCGCACTCGGCCATCTGCTCCGCGGCCTCCTCGGTGAAGAAGGCCATGTGGGGCGTGTGGTAGACGTTGACGAAGGAGCGCAGGTACTTCAGCTTGAAGTAGGGCATACCGGGGGTACGGATGATGTCCTCGTCGTGGGGAACGTGGATGATGCCGGTCTCGCCGGGGAAGGCATCCATGAACAGCGCGCCGAACTTGCCGGACTCCACCGCCTCGGTGACGGCATCGATATCCATCAGCTCGCCCCGGGCGTTGTCGATGAACACCACGCCGTCCTTCATCTTGGCGATGGCCTCGCGGTCGATCATGCCGGTGGTCTCGGGCAGCAGCGGGGTGTGGATGGTGATAATGTCGGACTCCCGGTACAGGGTGTCCAGGTCCACATACTCGGCGTACGCACGGACGGCGTCGTTCTCATAGACATCGTTGGCGATGATACGGCAGCCGAAGCCGCTGAGGCACTTGATGATGGTGAAGCCGATCTTGCCGGTGCCCATGACACCCACGGTCATGGTACGCAGCTCGCGGCCCATCTTGCCCTTCAGGGTGAAGTCATTGTCGTTGGTGTTGTACAGCGCCTTCTTGAACTTGCGGATGCACATCAGGATGGCCATAACGGTGTACTCCGCCACACCGTTGGGCGCGTAAGCGCCGTTGCACAGGCGGAAGCCCAGAGAGCGGGCGTAGCCGCAGTTCATGTGGTTATAGCCCACACAGCGGCTGGCCAGCACCTGCACGCCATAGCCCTTCAGCTCGTCCAGAACGGCGTTGGAATAGTCGCTCTGGCCCAGGGTGGTAACACCGTCGCAGCCGGCGGCCATATGGGCGGTGGTCTTATCCAGATTTGCGGGGGTGGAGATCAGCTCGATACCGTATTTCTTGCACAGGCCCTCGATGACGGGCTTCTCGTCGGGACGTACTTCGTAAGCAGCGATCTTCATGATTTTTCTCCTTCACATTCCGGGGGCGGCGGCGCGCTCCTCAACGCGCCGCGCCCTTATAGTTTGCTTTTCCTCAAGTCGCCGGGTCAGTTTGCGTTGATCTTTCTTCTCCAACGGCGGAAAGATTTTTCGCCAAGACGAGGCGCAGGGGCGCAGGCGTACTTTGTGTACGTCAAGTACCTGCAACGAAGTATTGGCGGAAAAGATCCCGCCGCCGCCGTCAGTCTTTCAGGGAAGGATCCATGGGCACCGCCTCGCCGGCGGCGATCATGGCGGCCACCTGCTCGTCGGTGTAGCCCAGGTTCTTCAGCACCAGTTCGGTCTGCTCGCCCAGGTACGGACCGCGGTTGTAGGGAGGCAGCTCCGTCTCCTCGAAGATAACGGGAGGCCGGACCATGGTGCGTTTATTGCCGTTGGAATATTCCATCTCGTAGAAGCAGCCGGAGGCCCATGCCTGCTTATCCACCAGCAGCTGATCCCAGGTCTGGGCCACGGCGTAGGGCAGATCGTTGGCGTCCATCAGCTTGCACCACTCGTCCAGGGTGCGGCTGGCCATCTCGGCCACCAGGAAGTCGTAGAACTCCTCGATGTTGGCCTGCAGGTTGATCTGGGGATAGTAACGGGGATCCTCGGCCAGCTCGGGATGGCCGATGGCGCTCATAAAGATGGGATAGTGGCGGTTGTACTGGGGCATGGCGATCTGGAGCCACTTGTTGTCCTTGGTCTTGTGAGCCACCACCAGCGGGTTGGGCAAGGTGCGGCGGGACAGGGGGAACTGGGTGGCGGGGTCGCCGTACTGGTTGGACTGGAGCATCAGGGACACGTCCCAGATGGCGCTGTGGAACAGGGAGACCACCACGCGGTCGCCCTGACCGGTCTGCTTGGCGCGGTACAGGGCCGCCAGCACGCCGGAGGCCAGATACAGGCCCACCTGATGGTCGCCGAAGCCGGCAATGGTCAGCATGGGCAAGGAGTCCTTGTCAAACAGGGTGCCCAGCACGCCGCCGCGGGCAAAGAAGGCGGTGAAGTCGAAGCCGGGGAGATCCTTGTCGGGGCCCTTTTCGCCGTAGCCGGAGACGAAGCCGTACACCAGCGCGGGATACTTGGCGTGGAGGGTGTCGTAGTCCAGACCCGCCTTCTTCAAGGGGTTCTGACGCCAGTTGGTGATGAAAATGTCGGCACCGGCGATCAGCTTCTCCAGGGCCTCGCGGCCGGCGGGAGACTTGGTGTTCAGGGCGATGCAGGTCTTGTTGGCGTTCTCCAGATCGTAGGTGGTGTTTTCCTTCTGATCCTGAGGACGGCCCTCGTTAACGGCGGTGTAGCGCAGGGGGTCGCCTGCGGGAGCCTCGATCTTGATGACCTCGGCGCCCAGATCGGCCAGAAAGCGTGCGCAGCAGGGAGCGGCAATGAAGGTGGCCAGCTCGACGACCTTGATGCCCTCCAGCGGGCGTTTGATCTCACTCATGGGTTAGGTTCCTCCTATATTGTTTGTTTTTGCGTAATTACATGGTCAGCATATCGCGGAAGGTCTCGATATTGGTGCGGGCCTGCTCGAACTGCACCATCTGGCGGTCGATCTCCACCACGGTGACGGGAATGCCGGCGGCCTCACAGGCCTTCTTGATCATCACGTAGTCGAATTCCTCGGGGTCGCAGAACTTGGTGAGAGCCACCAGCACGCCCTTGGCATTGCGGGCCTTGGCGGTGTCCACGATCCACTGGACGCGGGGCTTGGCGGCGTTGTAGAGCACGGAGCAGTTGTCCATATCGGCGAACTTCTGGGCCAGGGCGGTGAGAGCGTCGTCACCGGCGGGGACGTCGGTGCGGTACTGACGGGACTGGGCGGCCACGTCGTCCGCCACGATGTGCAGGTCCAGATCGTCCAGAATGGCGTTGAAGCCGGGCGCGTCGGTGAGAATGCCGGACAGCAGGATGGGGGTCTTTTCGGCGGCGGGGGTCTGAGCCTCCAGCGCGGCGTTCAGCTCCTCAATAAGGGCGGTGTGCTCCTCCTTGGTCATGAAGAAGGCGGACTTGAAGGCGTCGCTGCGCTGGGCGGCGGTGACCTCGGGGTGCTTTGCCAGCACCTCGTCCAGCTTCCGCATTGCGGCGTTGTG
>OMED01000571.1_pt1 | contig 18160 bp, 19 predicted proteins | sample 1673411 | NCBI WGS metagenome assembly OMED01 (sample SAMEA103958110, study PRJEB25191) | human gut metagenome | reverse complement strand
TGCTCGCTCTTGCCGCAGAACGAGCAGCGAAGCTCTTTTTTCCTATCTTCACTCATAAGTCAAACTGTCCTTATCTCTTGTAAATGACCTTGTCCACAAGGCCGTAGGCCTGCGCCTCATCCGCCGTCATCCAGTGGTCGCGCTCGGAGTCGAGCTTGACCTGCTCGGGCGTCTTGCCGGTGTTCTCGGCCAGGATCTTATTCAAGCGCTGCTTGATGCGCAGGAAGTGCTCCACGTCGCTCTCCATATCCGTGACCTTGCCCTGCGTACCGGCGGAGGGCTGGTGGATCATAATCTCCGCGTTCGGCAGCGCAATGCGCTTGCCCTTGGTGCCGGACGAGAGCAGGAACGCGCCCATGCTGGCGGCGAGGCCGACGCAGATGGTGGACACGTCGCACTTGATATACTGCATCGTGTCGTAGATCGCCATGCCGGCCGTCACACTGCCGCCGGGGGAGTTGATATAGAGCTGGATGTCCTTGTCGGGGTCCTTGGCCTCGAGGAATAAAAGCTGCGAAACGATCAGGCTCGCGGTCGCATCGTTGACCTCTTCGCCGAGGAAAATGATGCGGTCGTTGAGCAGGCGGGAGAAAATGTCGTAGGAACGCTCGCCGCGGTTGGTCTGTTCAATGACGTAAGGGACTAAACTCATCTTGGTAACCTCCTTGTTCATACCCTGTTCAAAAAATTGGTATGTACACAATCAACCACAAATGGCAGGCATTTGTGGTTGATCGTCGTTTCTATCTATTATGGCCGCTTTGCCGATTATTCAGCCTTTTCCTCTTCCTTCTTGGCGGACTTTTTGGCAGCGGTCTTCTTGGCGGGCTTTTCCTCGCCTTCAGCGGCTTCGCCCTCGGCTTCCTTCTTGGGAGCCTTCTTCTTTTCGATCTTCGCGCTGTCCACGACGACGCTGATGGCCTTGTCGCGGATGATCTGCGTGCGGACGGACATGGCGTCAAGATACTTCTTGAGCTCGCCCACGTCCATGCTGTACTTCTCAGCAAGGTCGTTGTACTTCTTTTCGACCTCCTCGTCGGTGGCCTCGAGCTTCTCTTCCTTGATGATGGCGTTCACGGCGAGGTCCATGCGCACCTGACGGGTCGCGGGCTCCTTGCCCTCCTCCAGGAACTTGGCTTCATCCATGTTGGTCATCTTGCAGTACTGGTCATAGGGGATGCCCTGAGACTGTAAGCGCTGCTTGAACTCCTCGAGGAAGCGGGCGCACTGCTCATCGATGAGCGCATCGGGGATGTCGCACTCGATGTTCGCGGCGACCTTCTCCATCAGCTCGTTCTCGACGGCATACTTGGCGGACTGCTCGCGCTGCTCGGTGATCTCGCGCTTGATGCTGTCCTTGAGCTCCTTGAGCGTGTCGTACTCGGACACGTCCTTGGCGAAGTCGTCATCAAGCTTGGGAAGCTCCTTGCACTTGATCTCCTTGGCCTTGACGTGGAAGACGACCTTCTTGCCGGCGAGGTCCTTGTGATAATCCTCGGGGAAGGTGATGTCGAGATCCTTCTCTTCGCCGGCCTTCATGCCGATGACCTGATCCTCAAAGCCGGGGACGAAGCTGCCGGAACCGAGCTCGAGCTCGTAATTCTCGCCCTTACCGCCCTCGAACGCTTCGCCGTTGTCGAAGCCCTCGAAGTCGATGACGGCGATGTCGCCCTTCTTGGCCTTGCGGTCGACGGAGACGAGGCGGGCGTTGCGCTCGGCCATCTCATTGAGGCGCTCCTTGACATCGTCGGCGCTGACCTTGATCTCTTCCTTCTCAGCCGTCAGGCCCTTGTACTCGCCGAGCTTGACCTCGGGATACACGGCAACGGTCGCCTTGAAGGTGAAGCCGTTCTCGTCGATCTTGTCGTCCACGATCTCGATCTCGGGATAGCCGACAACATCGAGGCCGCTCTGGCCGATGGCCTGCGTATATGCCTCGGGCAGGGCGATGTCAACGGCATCGCTGTAGAAAACGCCCGCGCCGTAGAGCTTTTCGATCATCTTGCGGGGGGCCTTTCCGGGACGGAAGCCAGGAACACTGATCTTCCGGCGCATCTTCTGATATGCCTTTTCGACGGCAGCCTCAAACTCAGCGGCATTGACCTCGATGGTCAGCGCCACCTGGCTCTTTTCAACTTTTTCACAGCTCTTGACAGTCATAATTGTTTACTCCTCCGTTCATCATGGGCGGTAAAACCCATCCTCATAGGCAGCAGCCCATGCAAATTTGTATTTTACCAGAAATATTTCAAGATTTCCAGTCTTTTTTCTACTTTTCGCAAATTTTTTTCGGTACAAACCCCAGATAGTCGCCGGAGATCAGAGAAAATTCCGTATTTCCGTATTTTCCCTCCTGCCTCCGGCGGATCACCGGTCCGTGGAGATGGCCGTAGCAGCAAAGCTCCACCTTGTACGTCTCCAGCAGGGACAGGATCTCCGGGCACTGGTAGCCCTGATACAGGGGTGGATAGTGGAGGAAGCAGAAGATGGGCTTCTCCCCCGCCGCCTTCAGCGAAGTCTCCAGCCGCAGCAGCTCCCGGTTCAGCACCTTGGCGTTGTGGGGCTTCTGTTCCTCTTCCAAAAACCAGCCCCGGGTGCCGCAGACGGCGTGATTGCCGTAGAAAAAGCAGTTGTTGTGCAGCAGTTCCAGGGTGGTGAAGCCATTGGCCTCACAAAAGGTACGGAACTTAGCGGCGGTGGCCCACCAGTAATCGTGGTTGCCCTTGATGAGGTATTTTTTGCAGGGAAACTGCTCCAGAAACCGGAAATCCTCCACGGATTCCTCAAGGCTCATTCCCCAGGAGGTGTCTCCCGCCAGCACCAGCACATCCTCCGCCGTCAGCTGGCTCAGGGACGCCCGGATCCGCTCTGTATAGTTCTCCCACGCGGGGCCGAACACTTCCATGGACTTGTTGCTGTTTAGGGATAAATGCAGATCGCCTATGGCGTAAAGCGCCATTCGGTGGCACCTCCTTCCCGATGTTGTTTTTCAGATGACTTATTTCAGGAAGTCCAGCACCGCCTGCTCCATGGTCTGCTTCTCCACCGTTTTGTCAAAGCGGCGGGACTTTCCTTTCAGCTCCGCCAGACGGCAGGGCACCGGGACGCCGCTGACCGCGTGAAGCTGGTCCAGCAGCTCCAGCCCGTCGCCGCAGGGCGTCTCCCCGATGGCGGTGAGCACGCTCCCGCAGAACTTGTAGGGACTGGCGGTGGAGACCACCACGGCAGGGGTCTCGTCCCCGGAAGCGACGCGGTACTGCGCCAGCACCTCCGCCGCCACGGCGGTATGGGGGTCGATGAGGTAGTTGTGATCCTGCCAATACCGGCGGATGGTTTCCTCCGTTTTCTCCTCTGAGCAGCAGCCGCCCCAGAAGGCATCGTCCAGCTTTGCTTTGATGTTGTCGGACACCTGATACTGGCCCGTGCTGCCCAGTGCATCCATATACATCTGGATTTCAGCATCGTTCTCCCCGGAGAGGTCGAACAGCAGCCGTTCCAGATTACTGGAGATCAGAATGTCCATGGAGGGGCTGATGGTGGTGTGGAAGGGCCGGTTCCGGTCATAGATGCCGGTGCGGAGGAAGTCCGTCAGCACGTTGTTGCTGTTGGAGGCACAAATCAGCCTGTTAACCGGCAGGCCCATGCGCTTTGCGTAGTACGCTGCCAGAATGTCACCGAAGTTGCCGGTGGGGACGCAGAAGTTCACCTTGTTCCCCATGGCGAGAGCGCCGTCCCGCACCAGATCGCAGTAGGCGGAGATGTAGTAGACCACTTGGGGCAGAATACGGCCCCAGTTGATGGAGTTGGCAGAGGATAGGAAATAACCCCGCTTGTCCAGCTCCGCCCGGACAGTCTCATCGGAGAAGATACGCTTAACGCCGGCTTGAGCATCATCAAAGTTGCCGATGACCGCCCGGACGTCCACATTCTCTCCCTCCTGGGTCACCATCTGCCGCTCCTGCACCGGAGAGACGCCGTCCTTGGGGTAGTAGACCTGAATACACGTCTGAGGCACATCCGCAAAGCCGGCCATGGCCGCCTTGCCGGTATCGCCGGAGGTGGCCGCTAAAATGCAGGCCGTCCGCTTTTCGCCGGTTTTCCGCAGTGCGGCGGACAAAAGCTGAGGCAGCATTTGCAGCGCCATGTCCTTGAACGCGGAGGTGGGACCGTGCCACAGCTCCAAACAATATAGGCCATTCTCCACCTTCCGCACCGGCGCGGCAGCGGGATCATCGAACTGCGCCGGACCGTAGGCGTTCCGGCCAAAGGTCAGCAGCTCCTCCTCGGAATAATCCGTCAGGTACAGTGCCATGACCTTCGCCGCCCGCTGGGCGTACTCCATGGGTATCAGCCGCTCCAAAAAGGCCCGGTCGATCTGAGGGATCCGCGTTGGGGTCAGCAGACCGCCGTCCCGGCTCAGGCCCATTTTCACGGCTTCCGCCGCAGAAAGGGACACATTCTTATCCCGCGTGCTGTAATACTTCATATCGGTCTCCTCCTTTATGAGGCTAAATAAATGCGTTTTCAATATAGGAAATGCGGAGGCTGCCGCCCTCGTCATAAACCTCCGCCACGTCGAACCGGACCGGTACGTCCAGCTCGTTCGCCGCCAGATACAGCTCTGCGGCACTGCGGAGCCGTTGCTGCTTGCGGCCGTCCACAAACTCACGGGGCAGGGCGATGGAGCCGCTCCCCCGAAGCTTGACCTCCACGATGCAGAGGAGTCCTCGCTTGTCCTTTGCCACTAAGTCTAATTCACCAAACCGGCAGCGCCACTGACTTTCCAGCAGCGTGTAGCCCTTCTGCCGCAGATAGCGGGCCACCGCCGCCTCGCCCCGGTTCCCGGCGCTCTGGGTTTTACCCATGGCGTTTGGCCTCCCACTTTTTCAAAAAGCTGCGCCGGTGCTCCGGGCAGGGGCCGTACTGGTCCAGCAGTTCATAGTGCAGCTTCGTACCGTAGCCCTTATGCTTAGCGAACTGGTACTGGGGATATTTTGCGTCCAGCTCCCCCGACACATACCGGTCCCGGCTGACCTTCGCCAGAATGGACGCCGCCGCGATGGAGGCGCTTTTGCCGTCCCCGCCTACGATGAGCTGATGGGGCATCTCGATGGCATACCGGCTGCCGTGGTCCCGGTTGCCGTCGATGAAAGCCGTATCCGGTCGGACGGACAGGCCCTCAATGGCCCGCTGCATGGCCAGCATCCGGGCGTTGAGAATGTCCATCTCGTCGATCTCCCACGCCTCCACACGGGTCACGCTCCAGGAAACCGCCTGAGTGGTGATGACTTCGTACAGGGCTTCCCGCTTTTTCTCCGTCAGCTTTTTGGAGTCATTCAGGCCGGGGATGTCCAATTCTCTCGGCAGGATCACCGCCGCCGCGTACACCGGCCCCATCAGGGGGCCGGCCCCGGCCTCGTCCACGCCGCAGACGGTCTCCGCACCGCTGTTCCACGCCTGACGCTCATAGTCCCAAAGTTCCATATCAATACTCCACGATCATTTTACGGCAATTTTCGCAAATATACGCTGGGAGTGCGCCCGGTTTCCTGAGCCAGCCCAGACTACTGCACATATCCAGCACAATGCCGCCTCTGTCCTCGATCCCACGCCGTGTGATCGTCAACGGCAGCGTCTCTCCCGGCGGCAGGAAATACAGGCCGCCGGTGGGAACGTAAGCCGCCTGACCGCGGCGCATTTCTTTTCCGCATAATGGGCGGTCCATCGGCGTTTCTCCTTTCGTCAAGGCAGCTCCAGCGTAAAGCGTCCCAGCTTGGCGGAGCGGAACTCGTCCAGCAGGATCTTTGCCATGCGCTCCGTATCCACCTCGCCGCCGGAGATCAGAAAGCCCCGCTTCTTCCCTGCCGCTTCCAGCAGGCGGTAGCCGTAGGCTATGTCATTTTTCTCCGCTTCCCGTTCCGGCAGAGCGGACAGCTTATAGGCTGCTTTCAGGGCATCGGGATAGTGCTCGCCCAGATAGGCCATCAGGTGACAGCCCAGTGTCTCCACGTCTAAAATATCGTCCTTCACGGCGCCGGTGTAGGCCAGATTCATGCCCACGCTCTGATCGTCAAACTTTGGCCAGAGGATGCCTGGTGTATCCAGCAATTCTAAATTCCGGTCGATAGGCACCCACTGCTTGGAGCGGGTAACGCCGGGACGGTCCTCCGTCTTGGCGGTCTTTCGCCCTGCCACCTTATTGATGAAGGTGGACTTGCCCACATTGGGGATGCCCAGGATCATGACCCGCACCACCCGGCCGGTCATCCCCTTTTCCGCGTAGGCGCGGAGCTTGTCCGCCAGCAGTTCCCGGACGGCCCCGGCGAATTTCGCCGTGCCCACGCCGCTTTTGGCGTCGGATTCCAGCACGGCGTAGCCCTTGGCCCGGAAATGCTCCGCCCAGCGCTTCGTCCCCTCCGGGTCCGCCTGATCCACGCGGTTCAGCACCACCATGCGGGGCTTGCCCGCCGTCAGCTCGTCCACGTCCGGGTTTCGGCTGGAAACCGGAATGCGGGCGTCTAAGATTTCGCATACCGCGTCCACATTCTTGATCTGCTCGGCGATCATCCGCCGGGTCTTTGTCATGTGGCCGGGATACCATTGAATATTCATGACCAAATCACTCCGATCCGTTTAAAGTCCCGCTTCTCCGTCTCATAGTCCGGACCGGGGAAAATCAAAAAGGCCGCCTTGCCGATAACATACCGGGTATCCACCGTACCCAGTCGGTAGTCCCGGCTGTCGCTGGAGCCGTTGCGGTTGTCGCCCATGACGAAAATGGACCCCTCCGGCACCGTCAGGGGAAATTCGGTGCCCTCGGCGGTGTAGGTCGGCTCCCGGATGTAATCCTCCTCCAGTGCCTCACCGTCCACATAGACGATGCCCTCGGCAAAGTCGATGTCCACCGTCTGACCTTCCACGGCGATCACCCGTTTGACGATGGGATCATCGTCAAACACGCCGTCTTTCCGCAGGATCACGATGTCGCCGTACTTGTAGTCGTGGTACAGCATGGAGTTAACCACCAGCAGACGATCCCCGTGCTGCAACGTATTGAGCATGGAGTGGCCGTCCACTCCCATCATGCGGATCACAAAGGTAAAAATCGCCACCACCACCAAAACGGAGCCTACCAGCGACTGCACCCATTCATACAGGTCCCGGCCCTTCGCCGTCTGCTTTTCCTGTTCCTGCATCAAACTCTTCCTTTCAGGCCATAAGGCCAATTACGTATTATTGGAATAGTATATCAAAAAAAGCCCGGCGTCACAAGGTCTGCGTCAGATTTTTATAACAAAAAAAGAGAGGCTTTCGCCTCTCTTTTTCTGCTCAACTGAAAGCTGATTACAGCTTCTCCTTGACCTTGGCGCCCTTGCCCACGCGGCCACGCAGATAGTACAGCTTGGCGCGACGGACCTTACCGTTGCGGACGACCTCAAAGTGGTCGATGGAAGGAGAATGGACGGGGAACACCTTCTCAACGCCGATGCCGTAAGAAACACGGCGGACGGTGACGGTTTCCTCAATGCCGCCATGCTTCTTGGCAATGACGGTGCCCTCAAACACCTGGATACGCTCGCGAGAGCCTTCCTTAACCTTCACGTGTACGCGAACAGTGTCGCCCACCTGAACGTTGGCGGTTTCCTTCTGCAGGGCTTCTTTGTTCAGTTCCTTGATGAGATCCATGGATTTTTTCCTCCTGTTAATAGGCGTTCATGCCGCTTTTTATGCGCATTGGCACACTTTCAGCCGGCGCACGACAGAGGACCGCCCTTTGTAAGCCATGATAGGATACCATAGAATCTGTCAAATTGCAAGGATTATTTTAGAGTTCTTCCGAAATTTCTTCCGATTTCGTCTCTCCGGCAAACCAATCCGGGTGGTTGTACAGCTCCGGGAAGGAGTGGAACACGCCACGGTGCTTAAAGCCGGGGAAGGTGTCCAGCTGCAAGCCGTTGATCCCCTGAAAAATACTCTTTTCGATGTTGGGATTCGTCTTTTTCAGCTCCCGCAGCAGGAATTTGATCTCCTGCCGCTTGCTGCGGCCCACGCCGTCCCCCGCCGCCTCCCGCTCCTCCGTGAACCGGCAGGCGCACTGGAGGAATTGCAGGTGGTTGTAGTTCTTCCATGCGATGATGGCGTCCTCGTGGACGCAGTACAGGGGCCGGATCAGTTCCATGCCGGGGAAATTCTTGCTGCGGAGCTTGGGGGGCATGGCCTGAAGCTGTCCGCCGTAGAACAGGCCCATGACAGTGGTCTCGATCACGTCGGAAAAGTGGTGGCCCAGCGCGATCTTGTTGCATCCCAGTTCCTGAGCCTTGGCATACAGGAAGCCCCGGCGCATCCGGGCACAGAGATAGCAGGGGTTCTTCTCCACGCTGACGATGACATCGAAAATGTCGCTGTCGAAAATCGTGATGGGGATCCCCAGCAGGGCGGCGTTATCCTCGATGAGTTTTCGATTCTCCGGCTTGTAGCCGGGGTCCATCACCATAAAGACCAGCTCAAAGGGCTGAGAGGTGTGGCGCTGCAATTCCTGCATCAGCTTGGCCAGGATCACGGAGTCCTTGCCGCCGGAGATGCACACGGCGATCCTGTCCCCCGGCTCGATCAGCTCGTACCGCTTCACGGCAGCGATAAAGGGATTCCAGATGGATTTGCGATAGGTTTTAATGAGACTGCGCTCGGCAGTCTCCTGCGGTGTCAGTTCCCGGGACATACGTTTTGATCCTCTCTTACTGTTACAGCCAGATGGCCCCTAATTTCAAAATGGACGCCGTCATCCGCCGGAGCCACGGGCGGTTCTCCCAGTCCTCCAGTGTATAAAGCTGGCTGTCCTCCACGATGTGGTCCATATCCTCCAAAAGCTCCTCGATCACCGGCATGTGGTAGAGCATCACCGCGTCCTCATAGTGAAGCTGGAAGCTGCGGTAGTCCATATTGGTGCTGCCGATCAAGGCCGCTTCCCGGTCCGCCATGACGCTTTTGGCATGGACAAAGCCGGGGGTATATTTGTAGATCTTGACGCCGTGGCGCAGCAGATCGCCCCAGTAGGTCTCCGCCACCAGATACACCAGTTTTTTATCCGGGATGGCGGGGATCATCAGCCGCACATCCACCCCGGCGTCCGCCGCGATGCACAGCGCCTCCTGGATGGATTCCTCCACGGCGTAATATGGCGTGGTGATATACAGCATCCGTTTAGCGGAGGCGATGAGCTGAAGATAGACAGCCTCCACCGGATTGTCCGGGTTATTCAGCGGCCCATCCTCAAAGGGCTGGCAGAAGCCCTCCACCGCCGGACCTTCCCGGCGGGAGCGGTAGTAATCGTCCTCGTTGGGAAAATGACGGCCCAGCATCTTCCACATCTGCATGAACTGCACAGCAAAGCCCCAGGCCCCGTCCCCCGTCAGGCGAACGGTGCTGTCCTTCCAGTAGCCGAAGCGCTCGATCCGGTTGGCGTACTCGTCTCCGATGTTGATACCGCCGGCGTAGGCCACATAACCATCGATAACAGTGATCTTCCGGTGGTCACGGTAATTGAAGTACAGGCGGTTGATATACCGGTGGACGGGGTTGAAGATCTCCACCTCGATCCCCGCATCTTTGATGGCTTGCAGCGTCCCGTCAGACAGACGGGTCAAGGTGCCGAAATCGTCGATAATCAGGTGAATCTCCACCCCGGCGGCGGCACGTTCCTTCAATACGGCGAAGATCTCGTCCCAGACAGTCCCCTCCGCCAAAATATAGTACTCCATGAAGATATAGGTCTCCGCCTGCCGCAGATGCTCCACCAGATCCCGGAAGAAGGACTCCCCCTCACCGAAATAGGCGGCGTCCGTATTGCGGTACAGCCAGAATTGCCGCTTCTGGAGATAGGCGGCCAAGCGGCCCCACGCAGGGCTGCGGCGGGTCAGGGCGGTCTGATTCAGGTCGCTGAGCATTTTTGCGCTCTCCCGCTGGGGGATCGGCGGCACCGGCTTCAAACTCAGCTGCTTGGCCTGATGCGTGCCGCCCCATAGACAGAACAGGAGCATACCTGCCACTGGCAAAATCAGCAGCAAACACATCCAGCTCAGCTTATAGGATGGGCTGCCGCTGCGTTGGTAAACCCGAATGGCCACCACCGCGCCGATCAGTTGGAGGAAGCCATACACAAAGCTGGCCTTTTCTTTCAGGAAACGGGTCAGCAGAAGGGTCACCGCGATCTGCGCCAGCACCGTCAGGGCGCAGAGCATCAGACTGGCCGCTGCGGAGATCCGCCGCTCCGTGCGTTCCTGATTCCTATGGGACATTCTGCCCATACCGTCACCTCTCGGATTCAAATAGTTTTCTATTATAATTATAGCAACACAACCGGCAATCTTCAACTATATTTGAAAAAAGCGCATGGCCATTCCAGCCATGCGCTTTTCATTCAGCGGTAATTCTTACGCAGCAGATCCTGCTTGATGTCCCAGAGCTTCTGGCTCAGGTCCACATAGTAGTTGTGGGGATTCTCAAAACGCTTTACCTCGTCCCACAGGGTATCGATCTGCTCCCGGCAGTACTTCTGGATCTCCGGCAGTGTGGGCTGCTGATACACCAGCTGGCCGTGCTCGAAGATTTTCTCCTGTAAGGGCTTGATGGTATAGTCCGTATAGGTCCGCCGCTTCCAGGTGGCGTCCGGATCGAACAGTTCCAGAGGCTGACCCTCCTCGATCACTTCATCCCACACGGTGATGTAGTCCGCCTCCGCCTTGCCAGTGGCCTTATCAAAGATCCGGTAGACCTTCTTGAAATGGGGGTTGGTGATCTTGCCCACATTTTCGCTGATCTTGATCTTCGGCACGATGGTGCCGTCCTCTTTCTCAATGGCCGCCAGCTTATACACGCCTCCGAACACTGGGTCGCTCTTGGAGGTGATCATCCGCTCACCCACGCCAAAGAGATCCACCTTGGCACCCTGGCGGAGGATGTCCTGAATGATGTACTCATCCAGAGAGTTGGACGCGGAGATCTTGCAGCTCTCCCAGCCCGCCTCGTCCAGCATCTGCCGGGCCTCCCGGGTGAGATAGGCGATATCGCCGGAATCCAGACGGATGGCGCACTTGGTAATCCCCTTGGGCCGCAGCACCTCGTTGAAGGCCTTGATAGCGTTGGGAACACCAGATTTCAGGGTATTGTAGGTGTCTACCAGCAGCGTGGCGTTGGTGGGGAACACCTCGCAGTAGGTCTTGAAGGCCTCATACTCCGAGTCGAACATCTGCACCCAGGCATGGGCCATGGTGCCGCCGGCGGGAACGCCGAAAAGCTGGTCGGAAATGGTGCAGGCCGTACCGGCGCAGCCGCCGATATAGGCAGCCCGGGCGCCGGAGATGGCGGCGTCCGTGCCCTGTGCCCGGCGGGAACCGAATTCCAGCACCACACGCCCCTCTGCCGCCCGAACAATGCGGTTGGTCTTGGTGGCCACAAGGCTCTGGTGGTTGAAGATCAGCAGCAGGAAGGTCTCCACCAGCTGTGCCTGAATAGCCGGAGCCCGGACAGTGATGATCGGCTCCCGTGGGAAGATGGGAGTGCCCTCTGGGATGGCCCAGACGTCACCCGTGAATTTGAAATCGCGGAGATAGTCCAGGAACCGCTCGGAAAACAGATCCTTGCTCCGGAGATATTCAATGTCCTCCTCAGAAAAATGCAGATCCTGAATATAGGCGATGATCCGCTCCAGACCTGCGCAGATGGCGTAACCGCCATGGTCCGGAACATCGCGGAAAAAGATATCGAAATAGGTGATCCGATCCTTCAGCCCCGCTTCCAGATAACCATTTCCCATGGTCAATTCGTAAAAGTCGCAGAGCATCGTCATATTGAGCTTATCTGTGATATCCATCGTGTGTCTCCTTCTCGTTACACCACAAGTTACCACACATTATAGCTATCTCCCCGGATAAAAGCAATTCTTTTATCAATTTTTTCACAAATAAACATTGACAAGGCACCTCTGCTCCCCTATCATAACTAAGACGGCGGCCGGCTTTTGCGTATCCCTCACCTGCCGGCCCCCTTTGGAAAGGAAACAAGCCATGGAAGTGATCTTAGGCATTGATATTGGCGGCTCTACTACAAAGATCGTAGGGCTGCGGACCGACGGCAGCGTGGTCTCCATGCTCCGGGTCCGGGCGGAGGATCAGGTCACCAGCCTGTACGGCGCGCTGGGCAACTACCTGACCAGCAACGGTCTCTCCCTCGGAGATGTGCGCCGGGTCGTTCTGACCGGCGTTGGCGCCAGCTATGTGGATGGGGATGTGTTCGGCCTGCCCACCTGCCGGGTGGATGAATTTCAGGCCAGCGGCACCGGTGCGCTGGCTCTGTCCGGTCAGACCTCCGGCGTAGTCGTGACGATGGGTACCGGCACCGCCTTTTTGTGGGCAGAAGCCGGAAAAGAAGTCCGGCACCTCTGCGGCAGCGGTATCGGCGGCGGCACGCTGGGTGGTCTCTGCCACAAGCTGGTGGGTATGGAACGCTTCTACCAGATCAAAAAGCTGGCCGCTCAGGGGGATCTGAGCCATGTGGATCTCACCATCAGCGACATTGCCCGGGACCCTGCCTCCACGCTGGACCCCAACATGACCGCTGCCAACTTCGGTGATCTCTCCGAGGACGCCACCCCCGCTGATCTGGCCGCCGGCGCGGTGAATCTGGTTCTTCAGGCCATCGGAACTATGACGGTGCTGGCCTGTCAGAGCTGCCATACGGACACCGTGATCGTCACCGGCTCCATGACCACGCTGGATCAGGCGGAGCCAAACTTTGCGGCTTTCGAAAAGCTCTACGGCATCCATTACGTGATCCCGGAAAGCGCCACCTTCGCTACCGCTATCGGTGCCGGACTTTGTAGCCTGCGGCAGAAATCTGTAAAGTAATACAGCTTTAAAGTCATTGCATTAACTAATTTTATGCATCCGCATAGGAAATCAAGCAAAACAGCTCCCCGGTATTCACCGGGGAGCTGTCAGCGGGGCGAACTTCTTTCGCCCCGCTGAACATTTTCGGAACTATATGAGAGTTCCGAAAATGCGGGATTTTAATGGCGCAGGGAAACAGGCGAAGCGCCGCCGGTGGCGGATGAAGCAAGCCTGTTTCGAGGAAGGCTCCCAAATAGCGGATACGCAGTATTCACTGTTTGGCTTGAGCCGACGGTGTATCCCTTCTTGGGTTTCCCGCGCACACCCTTCCTTACCATAGCGGAGAATTCACCGTTTTATCAGTAAGAAAAACAGCTCCCCGGTATTCACCGGGGAGCTGTTTCATATTGGATCGGATCGGATTTACTCCTGATCGTCGTCAGAGTCCTCTTCCAGAGAGCTCATGTCGAACTCCAGCTTCTCGCCGCAGTTGGGGCAGATGACCTCGCCATCCTCCAGCACGGACTCATCGAAGTAGATGGTCTCCTCGCAGGTGGGGCAGGTGGTGGCGTAGCAATCCTCGTCATCCTCGGCGTCATCCTCATAGTACTCATCGTCAAAGGACTCGTCCTCGTCATCCTCGTCATACACGATGTCCTCGATATCCTCCAGATCATCGCTGACAACGTCCAGACCGTCCTCCAGCTCGCCCTGAGCATTCCACAGGTCCTCCAACTCCAGGCCGATGTCCTCCAGAATGTCCACCATAGCGGACAGGATCTTGCCCTCGTTGGTCTCCGTGTCGATCTTCATGCCTTCCATCAGGCCCTTCAGATACGCAACCTTCTCAGTGATCTCCATAGTGATCGCTCCTTTCAAAATATCAATCTTGGAAATAAAGGGAGGATTATCGTTATAATCCCCCCTTCAAAACTTATTCCTTCACGCGGCCCAGATACTCGCCGGTGCGGGTATCCACCTGGATCTTCTCGCCCTCGTTGATGAACAGAGGCACCTTGATGATGGCGCCGGTCTCCAGAGTAGCGGGCTTGGTGACGTTGGTGGCGGTATCGCCTCTCACGCCGGGCTCGGTAGCGGTGACTTCCAGCTCCATGAAGTTGGGAGCCTCCACGCTGAACACGCTACCCTTGTAGCTGACCAGAGTGCACATGGTGTTCTCCTTGACGAACTGGAAGCCGTCGCCCAGAACATCCTTGTTCAGCGGGGTCATGTCATAGGTCTCGGGGTCCATGAAGTAGTACAGATCGCCGTCATTGTAGCTGTACTCGGCGTTTCTGCGCTCCACAGTGCCGTTCTCGAACTTGGCGCTGGGGTTGAAGGACTCCTCACGGATTGCGCCAGTCATCACGTTCTTGTACTTGGTACGCACGAAAGCGGCACCCTTGCCGGGCTTGACGTGCTGGAAGTCCACGACCAGCATGGGCTTACCGTCCATCTCAAATACAACACCCTTACGGAAATCGCCTGCAGAAATAGGCATAGTTAAATCCTCCTCACAAATCTTTACGAGAAAACGACCGTGAAGTGGACATTTTCTCAATTCTTTCCTGTCTTATATAATTTGACCGATGATATTTTACCCTATCTTGTCCGTTATTGCAAGTGGTTTTCCGGTTATTTTGTGTTTTCCTCCGGATTTTTTTGGTATTTATAGGGGCAGGCCCTTTTAAACGGGCGCTGCAGCAGGTGCAGAACACGGTTCCATATCCCAACGGGTCCCCCCAGCGGCTCCACCATCCACGCCCGGACGCCCGCCCGGTGGGCCGCCAGCATATCGGTCAACAGCTTATCTCCCAGCATGGCGGTGTGGGCCGGATCCGCCCCCGTCCGCTCCATAGCGGCCCGCAGGCCCTTTGGACTGGGCTTTCCGGCATGGCCCTGATAGCCGATGCCCAGATCTCCGCAGAACTCGGTCACGCGAACGCCGGAGCGGTTGTTCGACACGATCATCACGGTGATCCCGGCGTCCTTCAAGCCGATGATCCACTGCCGCAGCCCCTCGTCCGGGCGGCGGACCGCCTTGGGCGCCAGTGTATAGTCCAGATCCGTCAGCAGCAGCGTCACGCCCTGACTTTGCAGAAAGGCGGGGGTGATATCCCGGTAGCTGTCAAAAAGAATGTCCGGCGTCAGCATAAGCCGCCCTCCTCTCACATAAGAATAAATGCAGTATATCAGAATTACGGCCGCTTCACAAGGGGGAACCGCCATGCAGCTCTATCTGACCGTCCGCCCGGAGGACACGCGAACCGCCTCCGCCTATCCGGTGGGGCTGGCCCACGCCGCCTACCGCATCGGGGAGGGGTCCTCCCTGCTGAGCCGGAACTTGCTGACACCGGCCCGGTCCGGGCCGATGGCCCCGTTGCCGGGGCTGCTGGTTCTCAGTGACCGTTCCGCGCCGTCCATTGACCGTCCGGCGGCGCTGGCCGAGGCCGTGCTCCGGGAATGCGCCCGCCGCAGCTATGGCGGAATCGTTCTGGATTTTGACGAGCCGTCCCGGGAGGATCGCCGCCGCTTTGCTGCCCTATTGGGGCAGCAGTGCGCCAAAAGCCGAAAGTTCTTCTGCCTTCCCCCGTCCTACGCCGGGGCTGTCGAGCGTCCCACCGTCATCTTGAACACAGCCATCTCCGGCGGCAGCTTTGAAACCCACATCCGGGAGGAGCTCGCCCGCTACGGCGGCGGGCGGAATGTGGTCTTTGACCTCCAGCGGCTGCGGATGGACTTCCGTCTCCCTGCCCGGAGCGGTCAGGGAGAACCGCTGACGCAGGCGGCACTGGACGCGCTTATAAGGGAGCATCAGCCCGCCGTGTTTTTTTCCAAAGACCTGTTTGCCCGCTACTTCACTTATGCCAAGAACGGTGAATCCCACTTCATTCTCTTTGATGACGCCGACACGCTGCGGCAAAAGCTGCGTCTTGGGCGGCAGTTGGGCGTGGCCGCCGCGTTTTTCCAGTGGCCGGAGGTCTGCGACATCGCCGACTCGCTGTTCCGCCGCAAATAAAAAAGAAGTACCGCACCTCACGGTGCGGTACTTTTGCTTCTTAGTAGAAACGCTTCTTGTTCTTACGAGCAGCCTCAGACTTCTTGCGACGCTTCACGCTGGGGCTTTCATAATGCTCTCTCTTGCGAACCTCGGCGATAACGCCTGCCTTAGCGCAGCTACGCTTGAAACGCTTCAGTGCGCTATCGATGGATTCGCCTTCCTTGACATGAATCTCAGACATTTATATTTCCCTCCCTCCGAGACATCCGGCTTGATCCTGGATGCTTAGGGGCTACGTATAGCCTTAACGTACATCATTATAGGAAATAATCAGAAGAAAGTCAAGGATTTTTTCTCAAATCCGAAAAATTTGATGGTTTCCCGCATTTGAGCCGATCACTTTCCCTTACTGGGGCTTTACGATCAGGTTGATCAGACGGTTCTTGACCAGAATGGTCTTGACAATCTGCATACCCTCGGTGGCCTTCTGCACCTTGTCCACAGCCAGCGCGGCGGCCTTCACGGCCTCCTCATCGCTGTCCACCGGCATGGTGACGGTGCCCTTCATCTTGCCGTTGACCTGAATGGCCATCTCCACAGAGGAAGCCACGGTCTTGCTGGCGTCATATACAGGCCACTCCGCCTGACAGCACATTCTGCCGGTCTCAGCGGCAAAGCCAAGCTGCTCCCACAGCTCCTCGGTGACGTGGGGGGCAAAGGGATTCAGCAGCCGCAGCAGAATGCCCATGTCGCCCTTGGTGACGCCGTTGGCGGTCATTTCGTTGACGGCAGTCATCATGGCGGCGATGGCGGTGTTCATCTTCAACGTGTCGATATCGTCGGTGACCTTCTTGATGGCCTTGTGGAGAACGGCCTCGTTGGCGGGGGTCAGCTCACGGCTGTCCGCCGCGGACTCCGCCAGATTCCACACCTTGTCCAAAAAGCGCTTGGAGCCTTTCACGGCATCGGTGGACCAGGTAGCCGCCTGCTCAAAATCGCCCACGAACATGATATACAGCCGCATGGTATCTGCACCGTACTGGGCCACAATGTCGTTGGGGTTCACCACGTTGCCCCGGGACTTGGACATCTTCTCGCCGCCCTCGCCCAGGATCATGCCGTGGCTGGTGCGCTTGGCGTAAGGCTCCTTGGTGGGCACGGCGCCGATGTCATAGAGGAACTTATGCCAGAACCGGGAGTACAGCAGATGCAGCGTAGTGTGCTCCATGCCGCCGTTGTACCAGTCCACGGGAGACCAGTATTCCAGCGCCTCCTTGGAGGCCAAGGCCTTATCATTGTGGGGGTCCATATACCGCAGGAAGTACCAGCAGGAGCCGGCCCACTGGGGCATGGTATCCGTTTCACGCTGGGCAGGGCCGCCGCACTTGGGGCAGGTGGTGTTCACCCAGTCGGTCATCTTGGAGAGAGGAGATTCGCCGTCGTCCGTCAGCTCGTAGCTCTCCACGTCCGGCAGCAGCAAGGGAAGCTGCTCCTCCGGCAGGGGGACCCAGCCGCACTTCTCGCACTTCACCAGAGGGATCGGCTCGCCCCAGTAGCGCTGACGGCTGAACACCCAGTCACGGAGCTTGAAGTTGGTCTTGGGATGGCCGATGCCATGCTCCGTGACCCACTTCTTCATGGTGGGGATAGCCTCCTTGACGGTAAGGCCGTTGAGGAAGTCGGAGTTGACCATGATGCCGGTGTCGTCCTTCAGTGCAAAGGCGCACTTGGTGACGTCGCCTCCCTTCACCACTTCCACAATGGGCAGGCCGAAGGCCGTGGCAAAATCCCAGTCGCGCTGATCGTGGCCAGGCACGCCCATGACGATGCCGGTGCCGTAGCCCATCAGCACGTAATCAGAAACGAAAATGGGAATATGCTTACCGGTGACGGGATGGACGGCCTCGATGCCTTCCAGCCGGACGCCGGTCTTTTCCTTGTTCAGCTCGCCTCGCTCAAAATCGGATTTCCGGGCAGCCTCCTGCCGGTAGGCCTCCACGGCCTCCCAGTTGGTCAGCTGGTCCTTCCACTGGGCGAGGTAGGGGTGCTCGGGAGAGATGACCATATAGGTCACGCCGAACAGCGTGTCGCACCGGGTGGTGTAGACCGTCAGCTTGTCGCCGTTGGTGGCGGTGAAGTCCACCTCGGTACCCTCGCTGCGGCCGATCCAGTTGCGCTGCTGGATCTTCACCCGCTCGATATAGTCCACGTCGTCCAGATCGTCAATGAGGCGGTCGGCGTACTTGGTGATGGCCAGCATCCACTGGCTCTTTTC
>OMED01000564.1_pt1 | contig 18373 bp, 10 predicted proteins | sample 1673411 | NCBI WGS metagenome assembly OMED01 (sample SAMEA103958110, study PRJEB25191) | human gut metagenome | reverse complement strand
CCCGAAACCATTCTGAAATATCTGGCAGCTACGGATACGGCCACGACAGGCTTAGGGTATAATGATACTTTTCTACGGAACCGGCGGAGTACCCGGCGGGGGTGAGATTCCCATGGACCCGATTCGCTATCGGGCGTCTGATGACTTCCTTTTCTGCATTTTGGGTTCGAGGAAAAATGAAATGCAGCGACGAAAGCCCCAAAGGATGCTTTGAGGCTTTCGTGGATCAGAAATGATTCAAATTCAGAGAAAGGAGGAAAACCCCATGGAAAACTGTAAGGTGATCGCCATCACGAATCAGAAGGGCGGCGTTGGCAAAACAACGACCACAGTCAATCTCGGCGTGGGACTTGCAAGCTCCGGGAAACGGGTCCTGCTGGTGGATGCTGATCCGCAGGGCAGCTTAACCGTGAGCCTCGGCATAAAGAACCCAGACGAGCTGGATGTATCGCTGTCTTCCCTTATGCAGTCGGTCATTGATGATGAGCCGCTTGCAGAGGGTGCAATTATCCGGCACCAGGAGGGTGTGGACTTGCTTCCCTCGAATATTGAGCTCTCCGGTATGGAAACAGGTCTGTTCAATGTCATGAGCCGTGAGTATGTTCTGAAGAACGCCATCGACGGCATGAGAAAGAGCTACGACTACATTCTGATTGACTGTATGCCCTCTCTGGGCATGATGACGGTCAATGCGCTGGTTGCGGCAGACAGTGTGATTATCCCGTCTCAGCCGAATTTCCTGTCAACCAAAGGCCTTAACCTGCTTCTGCGCTCCATTTCAAAGATCAAGCGGCAGATCAACCCGAGATTAAAGATTGACGGCATATTGCTGACGATGGTGGATAACCGCACCAACAACGCCAAGGCGATTATTTCCTCGCTTCGTTCTACCGTGGGAGAGAACATCCGCGTGTTTCGTTCCGAGATTCCCTTTTCGGTAAGAGCTGCGGAGTGCAGTCTTTCCGGAGAAAGCATCTTCTCTCACGACAGGAACGGCAAGGTCGCAGCAGCGTATGAGGATCTGACGAAGGAGGTGACAGAGCTTGAAGAGCGTGCAAAAAATCGATCTGGGCCTGACCGGGTACGATGAGCTTTTCATGAATGACGCGGAGCGAAAGGAAAACAAGCTCCCGCGCATTTATGATATTCCCCTCTCGGAGATCGACGATTTTCCCGACCACCCCTTCAAGGTGAAGCTGGATGAGGACATGGATCAGCTTGTTCAGAGCATCAAGGAGCGCGGGATCATCACTCCTGTCACCCTCCGACCGAAGGAGGACGGGCGGTACGAAATCGTATCGGGGCATCGCAGAAAGAAGGCCTGTGAGCTTGCCGGCTTTGATACCGTGAAGGCCGAGGTGCGGGAAATGACCCGCGATGAGGCCATCATTCTAATGGTGGAATCGAACCTGCAGCGCTCTGTGATACTGCCCAGTGAAAAAGCTTTTTCGTATAAGATGAGGCTGGAAGCTATGAACCGACAGGGACAGCGCAGTGATTTAACTTCGACACCAGTGGTGTCAAAGTCCCGGTCTAACGAAGAATTGGGCAGTGAGCACGGTGAAAGCCGCGAACAGGTGCGACGCTATATCCGCCTCACGGAGCTCATTCCGGAGCTTCTGGATTTGGTTGACGAGGGACGCATTGCGTTCAGACCTGCGGTGGAGCTTTCGTACCTGCAAAAAGAGGAACAGGGTGCGCTGCTGGAGCAAATCGCCTACGCAGATGCCACGCCGTCCCTCGCCCAGGCCATTAAGCTGAAGCGATTCTCCCAGGACGGAAAGCTGAATAACGAGGTCATTGAGTCGATTATGAGCGAGGAAAAGCCGAACCAGCGGGAGAAGATCAACATCAAGTACGCCGAGGCCAGAAGGTTTATCCCTGCCAGCGTTCCTTACGAAAAAACCGGTGAGTATATTCTAAAAGCGCTGGAATATTATCACCGGTATCAGGAAAGGCAGAAAAGTCGGAATGACGCAAGATAGGTTCTTCGCCAAGGGGGCAGTCTACCCTTTTGACGCTGCGTCAGCGCCGTTCCCCCTCTCACACTCTCCCCCTCATTTACCGGCAATACCAGCTCAAAAGGAAAATATACAGGCGGCACAATTGAAGAAAACCAAGTGCATTCGTACAATATGAGAAAAAACAGTTATTGGAGGTCATCCCATGAAAAAGAATCTCATGTTGTGTGCGCTCCTACTTGCCGTATTGCTTTCCGGATGCGCCGCAGAACCCCTGCAAGGGCAAACGGCAGGAAACACACCGAAAGCTCCAACGCCACAGGAAGGAACGCCTGCTTCCTTTGAGCCGGTATCCACAGAACCAAACGCTCCCACAGAAGCCGTCGATCCCGCAGATTCCATGCCGAATGAGGACAAGCACGAAAGCGGCCCTGCTATTTCTTCTGAGCCGGTAAGCGCACCCACGGAATCGAACGCGCCGGCATCGGAAGAAGCCAAGCAGCCACCCGTGCTTCCGGAGAAGCCGGAGAAAGCAGAAAGTCCGAAAGAGGAACCGTCCGTTCCTGCGATAACCGAGCCGGAACCGTCTCCGGAAACTGAACCCGCATTTGATATCGAGCACTGGATTTCCTACGGAAAAAGCACGGCGGTGAGCTTGGGGCTGACCTTGGATAGCTCAGCAACCGATTGCTGCGACAATCCGATCACCGCGAAGCCGACCTGCATCTACCTTGAGCGAGACATTAACTCACGCCTGAACAGATATGCGAAGGATGGGGAGATAACTGCTGTCTGGATCTGGTACGAATGCGTCGGCACAAGCAGCTACCTGATCTATATCGGGTACGCATAAGCATCAACAAATCAATACACCGAAATGAGCATCGTGGAAGCACGGTGCTTTTTTCATGCCTTGAAGGAGGACAGAACGAATGAAGAAGATTCTCAAAAGAGGAATGTCGGGGCTGCTTGCAGTCCTCATGGCATTCACCGTGCTTGCGGGTTTTGGCACGACCACGGCCTTCGCCGCAAGCGAAACAGCGGAGTCCTATATGATTTCCTTCCCCCGTGACGGGGACGCTGCTCAGATTTACTCCGAGGACGCATGGGGGCACTCCGCAAAAACCTACATGAACGGCTGGACAACAGGCTCCAGCAACTACACCACCCTGCACTGTATGGATTCCTTTGACGGGAAGGTATGCTATTGCATCGAGCCCGGCCTCTCCCGAAATGTCGGCGATACCTACCACGGCTTCGGTGAGGATTTTTGGGATAACTATCCCAGCCAGTACAACAACACCATCGAGCCGGACGATATTAAGCTGCTGTTGGGGCGTATCATGCAGTATGGCTATCAGGGCAACCTTTCCACCTCGTGGAGATCGCAGAACGATTCCGATGCGGATAAGCTGGCCCACGCCTTCGCTACCCAGCTGCTCGTTTGGGAAACGGTTGTGGGCGAGCGCGATGCGGACTTTGACCATGTGAGCACCGGCGGCTATGACGAGATCCTGTCGCTGGTTTCCCCCAATCATCCGCTGTATAGCCGAATCATGGACTATTACGACAGCATCGAGTCCAGCGTGCAGAGCCACGCCGTTTGCCCCAGCTTTATGAGCAGAAGCAGCGGCAGTGCAAAGACCATTGAGCTTGCGTGGGACGGCAGTCAGTATGTCGCCGAGCTTACGGATACCAACCGTGTGTTGTCACAGTTTACCTTCTCCGCCAGCGAAACCGGCTTCCGTTTCAATGTTTCGGGCAATACGCTTACCATCACCACCGATACGGCTCCCAGCGGCAATGTGACGATCTCTGCAAGTCGAAGCGCTTCCCGCTGCGGTGTCCTTGTCTGGACGGACTACGAGTACGGCCCCAACGGCGGCGTTCAGGATACCATCACCTATACGGCCTCCGTCAGCGACCCCGTAAGGGCATTTGTCAAGCTGAAGGTCAGTTACGGCAGCGCCAAAATCATCAAGACCAGCGAGGACGGCAAGGTGGACGGCATTACCTTCACCATCACCGGCGAGGGCGTCAATCAGACCGTTACCACCGACCGGAACGGTGAAATTCGCATCGATAATCTGATGCCCGGTGTCTATACCGTCACTGAGCAGAGTTATGACAAGTATGTACCCCAGGAAAGCCACCGTGTTACCGTGCTTGCCGGACAGACGGCGACGGTTTCCTTCAACAATGTACTCCGCCGCGGTGATCTGACCGTGACCAAGACCTCCGAGGACGGACTGAACCAGGGTGTGAAGTTCCATCTTTTTGGAACCTCCCTCAGCGGTCTGCCCGTGGATGAATTTGCTGTTACCGATGAAAACGGTGTGGCGGCTTTCAAGGATGTGCTCATCGGCACCGGCTACACGCTGGAGGAGATGGACGCCGCCATTCGCTATGTGATTCCCGACAGTCAGAGCGCCGCAGTGGAATGGAACAGTGTAACCAATAAGAGCTTTTCCAACATCCTCAAGAAATTCAATGTCACTGTCACTAAGAGTGACTGTGAGGTCGGAACGGCGCAGGGCGACGCTTCGCTTGCCGGTGCCGCCTACGGCATTTATAAGGGCGATCAGCTTGTGGATACCTACTACACCGACGAGAACGGCCAGTTTACCACCGGCTATTATGTCTGCGGCGACGACTGGACGATTCGTGAGATCAGCCCCTCCGAGGGCTATCTTCTGGACAGCACCGTTTATCCTGTCGGTGCAGAGGCGGCCAATTACACCGTTGAGCTGAACGCTGCGCCTGCTGTGGCTGTTGCCGAGCAGGTGCAGAAGGGCAATATCGCCATCATCAAGCACTCGGATAACGGCGATACGCAGATCGAAACTCCCGAGGAGGGTGCAGTATTCGCCGTCTATCTGAAATCTGCCGGCAGCTATGAGGCGGCAAAGGATACGGAGCGGGACTACCTGACCTGCGATGAAAACGGCTTTGCCCAAAGCAAGGACCTGCCCTACGGCGTGTATACCGTGCATCAGGTCTCCGGCTGGGAGGGCCGTGAGCTGATGAGCGACTTTGATGTGTTTATTGCCAAGGACGGTGAGACCTACCGCTACCTTATCAACAATGCCAACTTCGAGTCCTTTATTAAGGTCATCAAGGTGGACGCAGAGACCGGCAATACCATTCCCTATGCGGGAGCAGGTTTCCAAATCTTTCGCCCGGATGGCTCCAAGGTGGAAATGACCTTTACCTATCCGGAGGTTACCACCATCGACACCTTCTACACCAATGACGCCGGCATGCTCATCACGCCGGAGAAGCTGGAGTTTGGCAAGGGCTACTCCCTCAAGGAGGTCTCCGCTCCTTACGGCTATGTGCTCAGTCATGAGGCGGTCAAGTTCGATGTGACCGAAGAGAATTCCACCGAGGAAAGCGGCGTGACAATCGTTGCAGTGAAGCTGGGCAACTACGCGCAGAAGGGCATCATCAAGATTTCCAAAACCGGCGAGGTGTTTGCCTCTGTTGCGGCGGCGGACGGGGTCTATCAGCCGGTCTATACGGTGCAGGGTCTTGCAGGAGCAACCTATGAGATCAAGGCAGCGGAGGACATCTACACCCCGGATGGTGCGCTGCGCTGTTGTGCCGGCGAGGTGGTGGATACGGTGACCACCGGCGCAGATGGCATGGCGGAGAGCAAGCCGCTGTATCTGGGAAAATACGAAATCACTGAGATGAAAGCCCCCGACGGCATGGTCATTAACAAGGACGCCCATACCGCAGAGCTTGTCTATGCCGGGCAGGAGATTGAGATCACCGAAACGGCTGCCAGCTTCTGCAATGACAGACAGAAGGCGCGGATTTCTCTTTCCAAGGTGCTGGAGCAGAATAAGCAGTTCGGTATCGGTATGAATAACGAGCTTTCCGCCGTGACCTTCGGCTTCTATGCCGCCGAGGAGCTTACCGCAGCAGACGGCTCTGTCATTCCGGCAGACGGACTGATTGAGATTCTGTCCCTTGACGAAAACGGGAAAGCCGTGCTCAAGAGCGATGTTCCCTTCGGCAGCTACTATGTCAAGGAAATCAGCACCGACAGCCACTATATGCTCTCTGATGAGAAGTATCCTGTGATCTTTGCCTATGCCGGTCAGGAAATCCCCGTTGTGGAGCTTGTCGTCAATGACGGAAAGAGCATTACCAACGAGATGATCTACGGGGAGATCCACGGCATGAAGAAGGATGAAGACGGCAAGGCGCTGGCCGGAGCTACCATCGGTCTGTTCCTTACTGACGGCACAGAGCCTATCCTGACCACCGTTTCCGCAGAGGACGGCAGCTTCACCTTTGCGGACATCCCTTATGGCGAGTATGTGGTTCGTGAAATCGCTGCACCGGAGGGCTATGTGCTGGATGACACGCCTTATACTGTGAAGGTAGATCAGAACGGTGCTGTGATCGAGATCGAGATCACCAACAAGCGCATTCGCGGCAGCGTTCAGCTGACCAAGGTGGATAAAGACTATCCCGATCATCACCTGAGCGGCGCAGTCTTTGAGGTATACCGTGACGGAAAGCTTGTGGATCAGATGGAGGAGCTGTCCGACGGCGTCTACAAGCTGGATGATCTGCCCTACGGCGATTACACGCTGAAGGAAACTGAGGCCCCCAAGGGCTTCTTCCTTGATGAGAAGACCTACAGTTTCTCCATTAAGGAAGATGGTAAAACCGTCGTCGTGGAAAATGAGGCTGGAAAGGGCTTTGTCAACCAGGCACAGACCGGAGGCATCCGCATTGAAAAGACTTCGGATGACGGCGTGCTGAAGGGCTTTACCTTCCGCGTGGAGGGCACGGATATCACCGGCAATGCCTTCAGCAAGGACTTTGTGACCGACGAAAAGGGGCAGATCCACATTGATGGCCTGCGCATCGGCGATTATGTGATCTCCGAGGTGTCCAACAAAGCCAACGAAAAGTATGAGCTTCCCGCAAATGTCACTGTAACCGTTCACGAAGGAAAGACGGTCGTTGCCAAGTTCCATAACAAGCTCAAGCCTGTTACGGATATTCCCAAAACCGGAGATACCACCAATATGCCTCTTTGGGCGGCACTTGCCGGTATCTCTGCAATCGGCGCAGGTGCAGCGGCCTTCTTTACCTTCCGAAAAAAGAAGGAGGTAGGTAAGCATGAGCGCTAAGGTCATTATCGGCATCGGTCTTGTGGTGTTTATTATTGCAGGGCTGATCGTTCTTCGCCTGAAGAACAGAAAGTAAAAACGCCAAGGGGCGGCATCCGCAAAAAGATGCCGCCCCATTTGCAAAAGGAGACGCTATGGAAGAGACAAGAAAAATCGGAGATTACTCCGTAAAGTATTCCATGTATATCGGGCACAAGGATATTGCTCTGGGCGAGAATCCCAACGCCGACAAGGATGAACGGTATATGTGCTGCTTCGTAGAGACCAACGCCATTTTCGAGCGCTATTCCGGGGTGCTGGTCAGCGACGATTTTGCGGAGATTGCAAAGGTGTTCGGACAGCGCGTAGCAGACGCAGCCGAGGAAATTATTCAGGAAAACGAAAGAGCCTGTCAGGAAGTCGGCATGAATGAGGAACTCATGGCAGAAAGCTGCGCGCCGGTTTCCTACGAAGATTCCATCGAGAACAAGGTGGTTGTCATCAAGGGCAGCATTCTCCGGCCTGAGTTTCGCCACGCCAATCATCAGCTTATGCTGTGTACCGGCGGCTTCGGTGCGCAGGCAAATGCGCGAGGCCGTACCTGCTACTGCATTTCTCTGTACGACGGGAGAAAGGCCTCCTTTTACCGCACGGATTTTCTCGGCGTCATGGAGGAAAAGAAGCTTCCCGAATGGGCGCAGAAGGGCTTGGAGAAAGCAAAAGAGATGCACGCGCAGGAAAAGAAACCGACTAAAGAAAGAGGTGACGCAAGATGATCGAGTATGAAAAAAGAGCAATGATCGAGGCGGAGGACAAATATACCTTTCGCCAGAGCACGCAGATTTCCATGCAAACCGGACTGATCGGCCACCTCCGGGCTGATATGGACACGGACGGCAACGGCTTTTTCAGCAGTTGGTTTGACTTCCGGGAAGAGCTGAAAACCGATGAGTTCAAGGCAGAGTTTGATGATGTAATCAACTCTCTGCGTGAGGAAGGCGACATTCTTCATAACCGCAGGGCGCTTGCCAAGTACTGCTATTGCACACCCCAAAGCCGGATGCAGGAGGAGCCGGGCTACTATGGCGTTCGTGTGGATACCGAAAAATATGCCTATCTTCTGCGCCTGAACCCGGACAGAGGCGAATACAACCTGTACTGCTATTGCTATCGCCGGGATTGGCTCGATCAGCACCTGAAGGACGCAGAGAAAGGAATCCGTTTTATTGACAGCCATTACAAGGAGCTGTTTCGCATTCCGGATGGCGGCAAGGTGAACATCCACTATTCGTGGAATGAAGACCAGATTCGCACCTGCCGGTATATCGACGATTACCATGTGGAGATCGGGAGCAACCTCTATCACATTTGCGAGTTTGCCGAGCGCATGGAATACGGCGGCCATACCTGCGAGCCGATTCGGGACAACCTGCCCGAGCAGTGCTACAGCGTCCTTTCCGGCAGCGACGAAATCATTATCATCAAGCGCGGTGAAAAGGGCTACTTCAAGACGGACATTCCCGTTACCGACAAGGACGAAGCCCGGAGCATCGTGAATGAGTACAACACAAAGCTCGGCGTCAGCAAGGCGCAGGAAGAAGCCATGAAGGCCGGCTCTATGTTCGGCTTTCAGGTGCCCGCCGCAGACCCTAGAAATTACGATGCGGACGGAAAACCTGTGATGCCGAAGGACAGAGGTGATGCACGATGAGTAAGGACGATTATCGCATCTGGTCCAATGCTGACCTTGACTATGAGGAGTGGAAAGACTGGATGGAGGAAGAATATCCGACGCTTTCCGAGGACGAGCGCGTCGCCATGATGTATGAGGAAAATGGGCATTATCTTGAGGACGAACGCCTGAATTTGGACATCCAGCTTTCGCAGCCGATACTGGTTGTTGCCGATCTGGGGCTTTGGAATGGCAGGCGCACGGGATACAAAGAAATTCCCAGCGGCAATATCCGTGACTGCCTTTACTCTGATTACGACTACACCACATGGTATGTGGACCGAAACGGAGACTTCCGGTGCGATGACACCCACCATGACGGCACAAACCATTATCTCTATCGGGTATATAAGGACAATGTTTCCCAGGCGCAGAAAGACCGGCTCAAAGAAAAAATCTACAACGGCACAGCCACCAGGGCAGACATTGTCCGTGTCACCCGCAGGCTTGGCGATGAGATCGGAAAAGTGTACGGCTGGAGCTTTCCAACCAGGCAGAGAGAGCGAGGTGAAGCACGATGAACCACGCACTGCCGAGCGAAAGTTCTATTGCCAGACTGGACTATTTGGCTTTCAACGGAAAAGTATGCAGCAGCGTTGAGTACAGCGATGAGCAGCGCTTCCTGGAAGACCTGAAGGAGTCGCTCTATCACGGAGAGCCGCTGTGCGTCGTTCTCTACCGAGACCGGAACGGCAAGACGATTTCTCGTGCGTTTCTGAACGACCTGGATACACTGCCAAAAGGACTTTTCATAGAGGACAGTTCCCACAGAAAGCCGAAGGAAAGGGGTGAAGCACGATGAGGGTAAATGCCATGACAGAGAAGTTTGAGGATGTGACGGTTCTGGGGCATCCCATGCTTTTTACCTGCCTGCGGGTAGACCGCGATACCGTTCCACAGGGCATGTACATGTACGAGGTTCGCCACGATGATGACCAACAGGGCGAGCCGGTTCAGATTGCCAACTGGATCATGGTGAATCATTGGGGAACATTGATTTCCAATAGACCCATTCGCTTGGAGCCCCGACCGGATGGGAGAAACGCCTACCGAGACATTGATCCTGAAAACGATTGGAACTATGAGGGCACGCTTACTACCGTGAAGGAGTACATGGAGAAGAATCCACCGGCGGTTCATAAGCAAAAAGACCACGAACCTGCGAGATAAGGAGAAGCTATGGATAAGAAGAAAGCCATCTGCGAGTATCTCCGTAAAAATCATATCGGCAAAGGAAATGCCATCCACAGCAAGGAGCTTGAAAAGCTGTTTCTGCTTGACGGACGAAATATTCGCCGCAAGATCAGTGCCTTGCGGCAGGATGGCTTTCCTATTTGCAGCGATGAAACGGGCTACTATTACGCAGATAACCAGAAAGAGATCAATACCACCGTCTGCCGGCTGAATGAGCTTGTGACGAAGGTGTCCAACGCCAGAACCGGGCTTTTATTTGCGTCGATCCTCGGAGAGAATACGCAGACCGTTGAGGTCACGATCAAAGTAAGATAAGGAGGGAGTTCCCATGCCGAGCAAATACAGAATCATTTTGGAGATGGCGTCCCAGACTGCCAGGGACATTGCCTCCAATGCCGACCGTTATACCGACTTTCTGATTACGGCGGCAAACAACTACAAGTACAGCTTTAAGGAGCAGCTGCTTATCCATGCGCAGAAGCCGGATGCAACGGCGTGTGCGGAAATCGACACATGGAATAAACTCGGCAGATGGGTAAACAAGGGCACGAAAGGCATCGCGCTGCTGATCGACAGAGATGTTCCCTACAAGCTGAGACATGTCTTTGATGTCTCCGACACCAACAGCCGTGCCGGAAGGAACATCACCCTTTGGCAGATGAAGCCGGAGTACGAATATGCGGTATCGGAAAGCCTTCAGGCCAGCTTCGGCGATGTGGAGGAGCCGCGAGATTTCCCACACCTTCTCATGGATATTTCCGGTTATGCCGTGGAGGATAATCTTTCAGATTATCTCATGGAGTTGAACGCTGTCAAAGCCGGCAGCTTTCTGGAGGAGCTGGATGACACAAGCCTTGAGGCATGGCTGAAAACCACGCTGAAAAGCAGCGTCGCTTTTATGGCGCTCTCCCGTGCGGGGTATGAGCCAAGGCAGTATTTTGATCGGGAGGATTTCAGCCATCTCTTTGACTTCAACACCGTGGAGGTTATCTCCGTGCTCGGTGCCGCAGTCAGTGATATTTCTGAGATGGTCATCCGGGAAATGGGCGAAACCGTCAAGGAAATGGAGAAAGAAGAAAAACGGAAGATTCGCACATTTGCACAGGAGGGTGCTTCTGCGTATCATAAGAACCGAACAGAAAACAAGGAAAGGAGCAACGAATATGGAACTGACCTATACGATGCAGGGGGATTACCTGATTCCCAATCTGACCGTGCCGGAGAGCCCGAAGCTTGGGAAGTATGGAATGCTGCGGCGGACATTCCTCCGCGAACACCGGGATGGGATTTACACCGGGATGCTGCTGAATGGAACACTGAACAGTCATCTGGAGGAGGTGGACCGGCAAGCCAACGAGATGATGGAACGCCTGACCCGACAGATGGCAGAGAAGCAGGGCGTGACGGAGCGCCTGAAAGCGGAAGATCAGATGAAATGGGTGCAGATGATGAACTCCATTCGTCACTCGGCGGAGGAAGTGATTCTGAACGACCTGATCTACGCGTAACGCTCCCCACAGTTGAACAGCAGCAGGAAATTATCGCAGAAGCGGAGGAAGAAAAATCCTCCGCTTTTGCTATTTCTCAGGAGGACATCGACGCCATTCTGACACGGGGCAGCGGCATCCATCAGGGCAAATTCCGCATCTATGAGCAGTTTCTCAAACAGGATTCTTCCGAGAACAATATCGCCTTTTTGAAAAACGAATACGGCATCGGCGGCGCGTATCCTGCCGTTTCTGGCAGAAATCTCGATGAAAGCCACGACGCCAAGGGAATCAAAATCAGCAGAGGCAGAATCTCTCGGCCCGATGCGGAACTGCTTTTGCGGTGGAACAAGGCCGAGAAGCGGATCGGGGAGCTGATCCGAGCCGACCGCTATCTGAGCCAAGCAGAAAAGGACAACTATCCTGCCTACCGGGAGCAGGCAGAAGCTCGGAGGAAGCGAGGTGAAATCTCTGATGAGTTCCGGTCGATTGTCTATGATTACAATGACTTCGTGACGCAGCTTGGTGAGGAAAGCAAAGCATTGAATCTGTACTATCTCTCAAGCTGCTGGAGTGCGTTCAGCGTGGGCGATAAGAAAATGCACGCCCGTACTGCGGAGGGTGACTTCATCCTCCCCATGATGCGCGAAGCAATGAATACGATCATTGCGGACAACACCCACTTGACCGCACGGTGCGAAGCCATGCTGGAAGCGTTGAACAGCGATGTGGCGAAGGCCCTTGAGCCGACCTTTGATGAGCTGAACCCTTCACCGGAACCCCGGAAGGAATACCGCTATCATCTCGGTGATGCAGTCTATATCGGCACACAGGAATACGAGCTACTGTCTTTTGACGAGAAGAAGGTCGTCCTCTTTGATACGCAGTTCCCGCTGTTTAACAAGGAGCTGACTCGTGAAGAGTTCGATAACCGGCTCAAAGAAAATCCGCTGAATGACAGGCTGCTGCAAGTCGTGGAAGAACTCCCTGTCGCAGACAATACGAAGGCGAGAATATCCCTTGACACCGGCAGTAACAAGGTTCACTGGATTTACTTCAATCCCGATGCAGATACAGGTGGACAGTATGTTTCCGGTGACCTTGATTTCTCTGTTTTTGAAGAGCTTGTCGAGCAGTATGACATTGCCAACCATCCGGAAAACGCCGCCGACTTCCGAAATGACCTTGAAGAAATGTCGGATCAGTTCCTTGCGGACATCAATACTCCGTTCTTCATGGAAGCTGAAAATGACTATGAGATGGACTGCGATTATATCGAGTTCACGCCGGAAAACCTCCTGAAGATTCACGAGGATATTCTATCTTTAGAGGCAGACCGGGAAGCAGCGCGAGAGACTGACCGATATGAGGCGCAGTTTGGTGCGGACGGCACACGGGTATTCAGAGAAACGGAAGATTTGGCAAAAGACGATTCCGAAATTGAGAGCCTAACGGACGAAGAATTGGATGCTCTGCCCATCAGCACCGTCAAAGACGGCGAGGTCGTGACCTACCCCAATGCGGAGGCCTTGCTGGATGACCAGGAAGAAGCGCTCGCCCCGCCTCTACAAGTGAAAAGGCCTTCCAAGATCGCGCCTCATGTGCTGCACCCGGAGATCAACACCGAGTACCGAACCAACTTCCAAATCGAGAGCGATGATATCGGCGTGGGAACGCCGCTGGAACGGTTCTATCACAATATCCGTGCCATTCAGCTTCTGAATAAACTGGATGCGGAAAGCCGATTGGCGACACCCACCGAGCAGCGTGTGCTTGCCGACTATGTGGGCTGGGGCGGTCTATCCGAGTTCTTCAAGGAGGACAATCCCCATTATGCCGAGCTGAAGGATGTGCTTTCCGATGAGGAATATGCGTCGGCGAGAGAATCCACGCTGACGGCCTTCTATACACCGCCCGTAGTGATCAAGGCGGTGTACAGCGCCTTGGAGAATATGCACTTTCAGACCGGCAATGTGCTGGAGCCCTCCTGCGGCATCGGCAACTTTATGGGGCTTGTTCCCGAAAGCATGAATGGTGCGAAATTCTACGGCGTGGAGCTGGACAGTATTTCCGGGCGGATCGCCCAGCAGCTGTATCAGAAAAATAGCATCGCGGTGCAGGGCTTTGAAAATACAAACCTTCCCGACAGCTTCTTTGACGCGGCAATCGGCAATGTCCCCTTCGGGCAGTTCAAGGTGCCGGACAAGCGCTATGATAAGCACAACTTCCTCATTCACGACTATTTCTTCGCCCGCACCTTGGATAAGGTGAGACCCGGCGGCGTGATTGCCTTCATTACCTCAAAGGGTACGCTGGATAAGGAAAATCCCAATGTTCGAAAGTATATCGCGCAGAGAGCGGACCTCCTCGGCGCTATCCGGCTGCCGAATGATACCTTCAAGGCCGCTGCCGGCACAGAGGTCACATCGGACATTATCTTCCTCCAAAAGCGTGACCGATTGGTGGATATTGAGCCCGATTGGGTGCATCTGGCCACCGACGCCAATGGCATCCGGATGAACGCCTATTTTGTGGACAACCCTGAAATGGTGTTGGGCGACATGCAGATGGTCAGCGGGCCTCACGGCATGGAGTCCGCCTGTATTGCTTATGAAAATGCAGAGCTTGGGGACCTCTTGCGGGATGCCATCCAGAACATTCATGCCGAGATTACCGAATTTGAAATCGACGATCTTGAAGCGGAGGATGAGGACCTTTCTATTCCTGCTGACCCTGATGTGCGCAATTTCAGCTTCACGGTGGTGGACGGCAAGATTTATTACCGTGAAAACAGCCGCATGAATCCCGTGGATGTTTCCGCGACTGCCGAAAGTCGCATCAAAGGCATGATTGCCATCCGTGATTGTGTCCGGACGCTGATTGAGTACCAGACGGAGGACTATCCCGATGCCGATATCAAGGCAGAGCAGGAAAAACTCAATCGCCTCTATGATGATTTCAGCAAAAAATATGGGCTTATCAGCGCAAGAGCTAACAACTCGGCTTTCAATTCCGACAGCTCCTACTACCTGCTTGCTTCGCTGGAGGTGCTGGACGATGAGGGCAACTTCCTCCGCAAGGCAGATATGTTCTCCAAACGAACCATCAAGCAGAAGGTAACGGTGCAGTCGGTTGACACGGCTTCCGAGGCCTATGCGCTGTCCCTTGCAGAAAAAGCAAGAATCGATATGCCGTATATGTCGCAGCTCACCGCCAAAACCGAGCAGGAGCTGTTTGAGGATTTGAAGGGTGTTATTTTCCTCAACCCCATGCACATAAGCGAAGAGGACGGCAAGCCGAAGTATCTCCCTGCCGATGAATATCTCTCCGGCAATGTCCGTGAAAAGCTCCGTTGGGCAAAGAGGAGTGCGGAGCTCTACCCCGAGGATTACGGAGAGAATGTCCGTGCTCTTGAGGCGGTACAGCCGGTTGACCTGACGGCAAGTGAGATTTCCGTAAGGTTGGGCGCAACATGGCTGCCTCCGGAAATCATTGAGGAGTTCATGTTTGAACTGTTCAGCACCCCACGCTACTGCCAGTGGAACATCCATGTTCACTACGCGCAGTACACCGGCGAATGGAATGTGGAGGGGAAATCCTATGACCGCAGCAATGTAAAAGCCCACAACACCTACGGCACCGGCAGAGTTAATGGCTATAAGATCATGGAGGAAACCCTGAACCTCCGAGATGTAAGAATCTTTGACTACATCGAGGACGGAAACGGCAGAAAAACGGCTGTGCTCAACAAGAAAGAAACCGCCATCGCACAGGGCAAGCAGGAGCTTATTAAGCAGGCCTTTGCAGACTGGATATGGAGCGATCCGGAACGCCGGGAGCAGCTGACCAAGCTGTATAATGAGAAGTTCAACAGCATTCGCCCCCGCGAGTATGACGGTAGCCACCTGAATTTCGTGGGAATCAATCCGGAGATCACGCTGAGGCCGCATCAGGTCAATGCCATTGCCCATATCCTCTACGGCGGCAACACCCTGCTTGCCCATGTAGTGGGGGCCGGGAAGACCTTCGAAATGGTAGCGGCAGCGCAGGAGAGCAAGCGGCTGGGCTTGTGTCAGAAAAGCCTGTTTGTGGTTCCCAATCATCTGACGGAGCAATGGGCAAGCGAATATCTCCAGCTCTATCCCTCCGCCAACATCCTTGTTGCAACCAAAAAGGACTTCGAGGCCAAGAATCGCAAGAAGTTCTGTGGGCGCATTGCCACCGGCGACTACGATGCGGTCATCATTGGTCACAGCCAATTTGAAAAAATTCCCATGTCCCTGGAACGACAGCGTGCCATCCTGCAGCAACAGCTGGATGAAGTGCTGGACGGCATTTCTGAATTGAAGAAAAACCGTGGGGATAATTTCTCCATCAAGCAGCTGGAGCGAACCAAGAAAACGGTCAAGCAGAAGCTGGACAAGCTCAATGACCAGTCCCGCAAGGATGATGTTGTGACCTTTGAAGAGCTGGGCGTTGACCGTATCTTCATCGATGAGGCGCATTACTATAAAAACCTCGCCGCATTTACAAAAATGCGGAATGTGGGCGGCATCAGCCAAACCGAGGCCATGAAGTCCAGTGACCTGTATATGAAGTGCCGGTATCTGGACGAGCTGACCGGCGGCAGAGGCGTTGTGTTTGCCACCGGCACACCCATCTCCAACAGCATGGTCGAGATGTACACCATGCAGAAGTATCTCCAGTACGGATCGCTGCGCAGGAATGACCTTCTCCACTTCGATGCCTGGGCTTCCACCTTCGGTGAGACGGTGACAGCCATCGAGCTCTCCCCGGAGGGCACGGGCTACCGCGCCAAAACGAGGTTTGCCAAGTTCTATAATCTACCGGAGCTCATGGCAATGTTCAAGGAGACCGCAGATATTCAAACGGCGGATATGCTCAAGCTCCCCGTGCCGGAGGCCCATTACCACAGCGTTGTTTTGAAGCCATCGGAAACGCAAAAGGAAATGGTGGCCTCTCTTTCAGAACGAGCCGAGCGTGTCCGCAATAAGATGGTGGATTCCAGCGTGGATAACATGCTCCTCATCACCAATGACGGCAGAAAGCTCGCCTTGGATCAGCGGCTCATGAACGATATGCTCCCCGACAGCGAGACAAGTAAGGTGGGCGCGTGTGCTGAGAATGTCTTTGACATCTGGCAGCGCACCGCCGACCGAAAAGCGACACAGATGGTATTCTGCGACCTGTCTACGCCCCACGGCGACGGCAAGTTCAATGTGTACGATGATCTCCGAAACAAGCTGATTGCCAAGGGCGTTCCGGCAGAGGAAATCGCCTATATTCATACGGCAAACTCCGAGGCGCAAAAGAAAGAGCTGTTTGGCAAGGTGCGCTCCGGTCAGGTGCGTGTGCTCATCGGTTCCACGCAGAAAATGGGAGCCGGCACTAATGTGCAGACGAAGCTTGCGGCACTTCATCATTTGGATTGCCCGTGGCGACCGTCTGACCTGCAGCAGCGGGAAGGACGAATCATCCGCCAGGGCAACGAAAACAAGGAGGTCGATATTTACACCTATGTCACGGAGAACACCTTCGACAGCTACCTGTATCAGTTGGTGGAATCCAAGCAGAAGTTCATTGGGCAGATCATGACCAGCAAATCCCCGGTGCGCTCTGCGGAGGACATTGACGAAACCGCCCTGAGCTATGCGGAAATCAAGGCGCTGTGCGCCGGCAATCCCCACATCAAGGAGAAGATGGATCTGGACATTGATGTGTCCCGGCTGAAGCTGCTCAAGGCCAACCATCTGAGCCAACGCTATTCGCTGGAGGATCAAATCCTGAAGGAGTTTCCGCAGAAAATCAAATCGTTGGAGCAGCGCATTGAGGGCTATCAGGCGGATATTGACCAGCGCAAAAGAAATACCGAGCCCAACGAGGACGGCTTCTCTCCGATGTTTATGCCGGGCGGCACGGTAAGAGAAAAGAAGGCCGCCGGCGATGCCATCCTCGGCCTTTGCAAGTCCATGACAAGCCCAGAGCCGATTTCCATCGGTCAGTACCGTGGCTTTGACATGGAGCTGTCCTTCGATACCTTCAGTCGGGAATATAAGATCACACTGATTCATCAGCTACGGCATATGGTCACGCTGGGCACGGACATCTTCGGCAATATTCAGCGACTGGATAATACCCTCGCTGCTTTTGAGGAACGGATGGCGGCGTGTGCCGAGCAGCTGGAGAATACGCGGGTTCAGCTTGAAAATGCAAAGGCTGAGGTACAGAAGCCATTCTCCCAGGAGGAAGAACTGAAAGCCAAATCGGAACGGCTAAATGAACTGAATGCGATGCTCAATCTCGACAAAAGAGAGAACGAGATCGTTGACGGTGAGCGTGGCGAGGAGGAGCCGCAAAAATCATCCGCAGACAGAGAACGCTAAAAAGAAAATCACAGCGGCAATGTGGAATACCTGCATTGCCGCTGTGATACGCAAGCCGGGAAATGTACCGAGTATGCGATAGAATGAGGCTGACAAATCGGAATTTACCTCTATTCAAACATACAAGCTCTTGACAATAAAGCTCCTATATAGTATGATTTTATAAACTACTATATAGGAGCTTTTGCATGAAAACAAATGGCGGATTTCTTGTCACCAAAATAAAACAACTTGGGGACCGGATTTTTGAGAAGATTCTCAGCGAAAAGAATATTGATGCGTTCAATGGAGCCCAGGGGCGCATTCTTTATGTGCTGTGGCAGGAGGATGGAATCTCAATCAGGTCACTCTCGGTCAAATGCGGATTAGCGATAACATCTCTTACGACGATGCTGGAAAGAATGGAACATCAAGGGCTGATAAGCCGTGTTCAGTCTGAAACGGACAAAAGGAAAACACTCCT
>OMED01000562.1_pt1 | contig 18402 bp, 18 predicted proteins | sample 1673411 | NCBI WGS metagenome assembly OMED01 (sample SAMEA103958110, study PRJEB25191) | human gut metagenome | reverse complement strand
ATAATCATGCTCGTCATTCTTCCGCTGACGGCGCTGTACGTCATGAAGGGCAAGGCCCTCAGCGGCAAGCGCGAGCCATATTCAAAGCTCAAGACCATGCTTTTGAGCTGCGTCATAGCATTTGTTATCGGCGCTTACGACGGTTTTTACGGTCCCGGGACCGGCACATTTCTCATACTGCTGCTGACGGCTGCGGCTCATATGCCCGTCACGGAGGCAAACGGCGTGAGCAAGGCTATAAACCTCGCAACGAACATCTCGGCGCTTGTGGTTTTTCTCATAAACGGCAAGATAATTTTCGCAGTCGGGCTCGTCGCCGGACTATTTTCCATTGCCGGCAACTGGCTCGGCTCAAGCTTTTTCAAAAAAGGCGGCAGCAAGGCCGTAAAGCCGATAATGATATGCGTCCTCGTAATATTCTTCGTAAAAGTACTCAGCGAGGTCATAGGATAAAAAACGTATAATAAATCCTCATCAATGCAGTCTTTATTCTTATGTTTTATTGTATCAACCGGCCTAATGCGGCAGGGCGATTCTATATCAGCAAAACAGCCTCTTTCTGCCTGAAAGTATCAAGCAAAAAGAGGCCATTTTTAATAGTTTTCGTATCAGCCGACCGTTTTCGTACTTGGCAACAGTTTTCGCACTTGGATTAAAAGTTCATAAAATTGTTCAAATACGACAAAACCGGCGGCTTTTCAACTCAAATTATGCCTTGCGGACCTTATCGATGTGACGGGTGAGGTCGAGCATCTTGCAGCTGAAGCCCCACTCGTTATCGTACCATGCCATGAGCTTTACGAAGTTGTCGTTGAGAGCCAGGCCGGCCTTTGCGTCAAAGATGCTGGTGTGAGGATCGGTGATGAAGTCGGAGGAAACGACCTCGTCTTCACAGTACTCGATAACGCCCTTCATCGGGCCTTCGCTTGCTGCCTTGACCGCTGCGCAGATCTCGTCGTAGCTTGCGCCCTTCTCGAGGCGGCAGGTCAGGTCAACGATGGAAACGTCAGCGCTGGGGATACGCATGGAGGTACCGGTCAGCTTGCCCTTAAGCTCGGGGATGACCTTGCCGACAGCCTTGGCAGCGCCGGTGGAGGAGGGGATGATGTTGCCGGTAGCAGCACGGCCGCCGCGCCAATCCTTCAGGGAAGCGCCGTCCAGCAGCTTCTGAGTGGGAGTGACAGAGTGAACGGTGGTCATCAGGCCTTCCACGATGCCGAACTTGTCATTCAGGACCTTGGCAATGGGAGCCAGGCAGTTGGTGGTGCAGGAAGCGTTGGAGACGAAGGTCATGTCGCTGGTATACTTATCCAGGTTGACGCCGCAGACGAACATGGGGGTGTCATCCTTGGAGGGAGCGCCCATGATGACGTGCTTGGCACCGGCGTCGATGTGGCCCTGGCAGAGCTCCTTGGTCAGGTGTTTGCCGGTGCACTCGCAGATGTACTCAGCACCCACGGAAGCCCAGGGAATGTCCTTGACCTCCATAGAGGTGAAGACGGGGTACTTCTTGCCGTTGACGATCAGACCGCCGTCATAAGCCTCGACAGTGCCGGGGAACTTGCCGTGAACAGAGTCATACTTGAGCATGTAAGCCATGTACTCGGGGTTCATGAAGGGATCGTTCAGAGCGACAACCTCAACATCGTCATGAGTCAGGGCAGCGCGGAAAGTGAGACGGCCGATGCGGCCAAAGCCATTGATACCAATCTTCGTGAGCATGGGAAAACTCCTTTCAATATTGAAAAAACTTTAAAAGATTAAAGAATCGTTTGCGCAAACGATTATTTCTTTGCTTTTACTATCTTATCATGGACGATAAAAAATGGCAATCAGCATTTTGCATAACATTCTGAGAGCATATTGGGCAAAATGGCGAGGATTTGGTTGGAATTTGATAAAAAAGCGAAAAAGTAGAAGAAAGGAGCCAAAAAAGACTTGACGTTATATGAAGCGGGGGCGTATACTGTAAAATGCAAATGATTACGCAAACGCAGAAAAATTGCGTAAAGAGGTGAACGATCATGAAGGTGACCATCAGCGATGTGGCAAGGTTGGCAGGTGTTTCCACCGCCACGGTTTCCCACACCATCAACTCGACCCGCTACGTCTCCGGCGAGACCAAGGAGAAGGTCTACCGGGCTATCGCGGAGCTGGGCTACACGCCGGACGCCTCGGCCAGAAGCTTCCGGACCGGAAAGAAAAAAACCATTGGATTTATCGTTCCGGATATTTCCAATAAGTTTTTCGCAACAATGATCGAATCCGTGGAGAATTATCTCTCCGCCCACGGATACCATCTGATCATTGCCAATACAAAGGAGAACCCAGAGCGGGAGGAGACCAATATCCGCCTGCTTTCCGCAGGACTGGTGGACGGTCTGCTCATCGCCAGCACCATGGAGGACTTCGGCCGGTTCGAGTCCCTGATCCCCGCCGGATTTCCTGTGGTGCTGGTGGACCGGACCTTTGATACAAAGCGGTTCCCGTCGGTGAGCGTGTCCAATTTCCAACCAATCTACCGCAGCGTCTGCCGTCTGGCGGGCAAGGGCGACAAGCGGATCGGCATGATCGGCGGCCTGCCCCGGCTGTCCTCGACCAAGGAGCGGATCGCTGCCTATCAGGAGGCGGTGGCGGACTGCGGCCTGCCTCAGGATGACCTGCTGATCCGCTACGGCAACTCTATGGAGAACAGCGCCCAGTCCTGTCTGGATGAGTTGCTGGAGCAGAAGTGTGACGCGCTGGTGGTGGCCCAGGGCCTGATGGCCTCGGAGACGGTGATCTATCTCCACAAGAAGGGCCTCAAGCTGGGAGAGGACATCGATCTGGTCACCTTCGTGGATTACGATTCGGATATCAACTATCTGTATTCCAACCAGATGGACTGCATCATCCAGCCGGTGGAAAAGCTGGGTGAGACTGCCGGCGAACTGATCCTCCAGCGGATCGAGACGCCGGATGCCCCTGCCTTTGAACAGGTGCTGACTTCTACCTATCAGCCCTGCAGCATGTAATAAGAAAAATGTTTATGCCCCGTCCCGGATCATTCCGGGGCGGGGCTTTGTCTTGACAGGACCATACGGGTATGTTATGGTTGGAACGTCTCCGGAAAGTGTTTCTGACCGGCGACACCATGCCCGCATACCGTTCTGCCGGTGAGGATGCTCCGAACCGAAAGATGAGGAAGGACAAGATCGCTGTACATTTGTCATCCCCTCTGCTGAACGGCAGGGGGGATGTATTACTTTATGAGAAGGAGAGACCGCTGTGGAAGCTGTGGAAACGCGGGTGGCCGTCATTGCCATCATCGTCCGGGATGGCACGCAGGTCGCGGCGCTGAATGACCTGCTGCACCAGTACGGGCCGTATATCGTGGGGCGCATGGGTGTACCCTACCGGGAGAAGGGCGTGAATATCATCAGCGTGGCCATGGATGCCCCCGGTGACGTCATCTCCGCCCTGTCTGGAAAGCTGGGCCGCTTGGAGGGCGTTACCGCCAAGACCGTCTATGCCCCGGCAGGGAGCGTATGAAAGGAAGAAAAGCCATGAACTGGAAGAAAAAACTGTTGGCGCTGGGCCTGTCTCTGACCCTGACCCTGTCCCTGACTGCCTGCGGCCAGAAAACCTCCGAACCGGAGCAGCCAGAGGAGCCTACCCAAACGGAAGAACCGGCGGACAAAACGCAGGATGGTACAGAGGCGGCTACTGCCCATTTCAGAATTGCTGCACTGAAAGGCCCCACCGCCATGGGCCTGGTGGAACTGATGAGTCTGAGCGACACGGCCAATGAGATGATGGAGGGCAAGGAGAATGTGGTATCCACCGGCAATACCTACGAATTCACCCTGGCCGGTTCCGCCGACGAGGTGACCCCCGCCCTCATCAAGGGCGACCTGGACATGGCCTGTGTCCCCGCCAATCTGGCCGCCGTGCTGTACGGCAAGACCGGCGGCGCCGTGGAGGTGCTGGCGGTGAACACCCTTGGGGTGCTGTATATCGTGGAAAACGGAGAAACGGTGCAGTCTATGGCGGACTTGAAGGGCCAGACCATCGTGGCCGCCGGTAAGGGCAGCACCCCGGAATATGCCCTGCGGTATCTGCTGACGGAAAACGGCATTGACCCGGACAAGGATGTGACCATCGACTGGAAGAGCGAGCACAGCGAGTGTGTGGCGGCACTGGCCTCCGGCCAGGCGGCCATCGCCCTGCTGCCGCAGCCCTTTGTTACCGTGGCGCAAAACAAGATCGAGGGCCTGCGGATGGCCTTGGACCTGACGGCGGAGTGGGACAAGCTGGATAACGGCTCCGGCCTCATCACCGGTGTCATCGTGGCCCGGCGGGACGTGGTGGAGGCCAATCCCGGCGCGGTGGACAGCTTCCTCCAGAATTACGCCGCCAGCGTGGAGTGGGTGAACGGCAACACTGCTGAGGCTGCCGCCCTTGTCGGCGAGTACGGCATTGTAGATGCCGCTGTGGCGGAAAAGGCTCTGCCCTATTGCAACATCGTCTGTCTCACCGGCGGTGAGATGAAGGACAAGCTCTCCGGCTATCTGAAGGTGCTTTCCGAGGCGGAGCCTTCCTCCGTGGGCGGCACTTTGCCCGGGGATAATTTTTACTACGGTGGATAAAACCGAAAAATCCGCGCAGGCAGAGCTACACTTGGCCTATATCTGAATTTACGATAGAAAGGAGCGCCGCCTATGGACAGGAAAACAGACCTCCGCCTGTGGGCGGTGCTTTTCTGGCTGGTGGTGTGGCAGCTGGCGGCCATGGCCCTGAGGGCGGCATACCCCCATGGAGAGCTGCTGCTGGCGTCTCCGGTGAATGTGCTGCTGCGGCTGGGGCAGCTGGCCGTTACCGCCGCTTTCTGGCGGACGGTGGCCTGGTCCGCCATCCGCATCTTCGGCGGATTTCTGCTCGCCACGGTGTTGGCGGTGGTGCTGGCGGCACTGGCGGCGTGGAAACAGTGGCTCCGGGGGCTGATGGCCCCGCTGGTGGCGGCGGTCAAGGCGGTGCCGGTGGCGTCCTTCATCATTCTGGCGCTGGTGTGGCTCAACAGCCGGAGCCTGTCCCTGTTCATCTCGGCGCTGATGGTGTTCCCGCCGGTGTACCTGAATGTGCTGGAGGGTATCTGCCGCACGGACCGTCGGCTTCTGGAAATGGCCCGGGTGTTCCGGGTCCCCCTTGGGCGGCGGCTCCGGGGCATCTATCTGCCGCAGGTGATGCCCTATTTCCGCACGGCGGTATCTTTGGGCCTGGGGCTTTGCTGGAAAGCCGGGGCAGCGGCGGAGATCATCGGCCTGCCCGCCGGGTCCATGGGAGAGCGGCTGTACACCGCCAAGGTCTACTTCCAGACGGCAGATCTGTTTGCGTGGACCGTTACCATCGTGGCGGTGTCAGTGGTATTTGAGCGGCTGTTTTTGGCGCTGGTGGACCGACTGATGGGAAAGGCGGGGCTGTGATGGAAGTCAAAAACCTATGCAAAGCCTACGGAGGCCGTCCAGTGCTGGAAAACGTATCCTTTGAAGCCAGTATGGGAGTCACGGCCCTGTGGGGGCCGTCAGGCGTGGGAAAGACCACCCTGCTGCGGATCCTGTTGGGTCTGGAAAAGCCAGACAGCGGCGAACTGATGGGAACGGCCGTCCGTTGGAGCGCCGTTTTTCAGGAGGACCGCCTGTTAGAGGGGCTGGACGCCTTGGGAAATCTCCGGTTTGCGCTGGGGACGGACTACGAGGAAGCGAAAGCGGCGGCCATGCTCACGGCGCTGGGCCTGACCTGGGAGACGGGCAAGCCGGTGCGAGAGTGGTCCGGCGGCATGAAGCGCCGCTTGGCTTTGGCCCGGGCGTTGCTGGCAGTATCAGACGCCGTGGCGCTGGACGAGCCGTTCACAGGGCTGGATGAGGAAAATCGCCGGAGAGCAGTGCTGTGCGTCGCTGCGGCGGCGGAAACCAAGCCGGTGCTGCTGGTGACCCATGACCGGACGGAGCTGAACCTCCTGCGGGCGAATATTGTAAATCTATAAGTAAGAAACCCGCCGCTGACTTTTGTCAGCGGCGGGTTTTTGCTGGATTCAATTTCCGAAGCCGTTTTGCTTGAGGTGGCGGCGCATATCGGCAAGGGCCCACACCAGACTGGCGCCCAGTGCGATCCCAAGGGCATAAAGAGGGGTCTGGCGGGCAAAGTCCGCCGACAGATCCATGTCCTGCTGAACGGCATAGTACATGGCGTAATAGAGGGGCCGTCCCGGCACCAGCGGGATCAGCAGCGCGGGGATCAGAAACAGTGTGGCGGGCGCACCCATAAACCAAGCCAGAAACTCCGCATACAACGCGGCAAAGGCGGCGGCGGTCAGGGTGGGGAGCAGGATACCGGACCAGATCGAGGCGGCCGCCAGATAGACGCCGCAGGTCAGCAGACCCCCCAGAGAAGCGGCGAACATATACCGCCGACGCAGGTGGAACACCAGGCAAAAACCCAGCGCCCCGGTAAAAGATGTGAGAAGCTGCACGATCACAGTCCGATCCCTCCCATCAGTAAAAAGGCGCTCATGAAGCCCATAGCCAGCGCCCCGGCCCACAGCAGCGTTTCGATGAGCCGCATGGCGCCGGAGATCGGGGAGCCTACCATGGTGTCCCGGACGGCGTTGGTCATGGCCAGACCGGGGATCAGCAGCATGATGTCACCGATCAGGATTTTGTCGGCGTGGAGCTCCGGCAGGAAAAAGGCGCACAGAGTAATGCTGATGCCAACAGCCAGAGCGGAGAGCAGATTGAATACCAAGCGGTTGGGGCACTGAGGGCCAAAATGCCGCTGGAGGCGGCAGATCACCAAGCCAAACAGGGCAGCCACCAGACCGTCCGTCATGGAACCGCCGAAAAACAGGGCGCAGCTTCCTGCGGCCAGCGCACTGCCCAGGTAGACCAGCAGCGGCTTGGGGGCTTCTGCCGTGATCTGGGCTACTTCCCGGCGCAGCTCATCCAGCGGAATAGGATCGGCGCAGCACCGGCGGCTCAGATCGTTCAGCGCTTCCAGAACGGTGAAATCCGTGCCGCCGGGAGTCAGGATCCGGCGGGTCTGGGTGATGTCCCGCCCGCTGGGCAGCGTCATGGTTACCACGATGCTGGAGGTGATGACAAAGGCGTTCATCCGAACAGCCCCGTAGGCCGTGCCCATACGGGTCAGAGTGTCCTCCACCCGGTTTACCTCTGCCCCTACGGCCAAAAGCGCTTCCGCAATGTCCATGAGACAGTGCAGCAGGACCTCCGGCTGCGCCGGGACAGGGATCTTATCTGCGTTCACGTCACTTAAAAGCCGAAGAGCATAGAGCGATCAATGTCGGCCAGGCTGTGAGCACCGCACATGGCCATGGTGTCCGCAAGCTCTGCCTGAAGCTTGTCCACATAGGCCTGCACGCCTTCCTGAGCGCCGCCGTAGACCGCGGTGACGAAGGGGCGGGCAATGAGCACCGCATCGGCACCCAGAGCCAGAGCCTTGAACACGTCCATGCCGGAGCGGATGCCGCCGTCCACAAAGACCTTCATCTTGCCGCCCACAGCGTCCACAATGGCGGGCAGGACCTCGGCGGTGGCGGGGCACTGATCCAGCACACGGCCGCCGTGGTTGGAGACGATGATACCAGCGGCACCGGCTTCCAGTGCCTTTTCCGCACCCTTCACCGTCATGATGCCCTTGAGGATAAAGGGCTTGCCTGCCATGGCAGCGATCTCCTTCAGCTGATCCATGGTCTTGCTGCCGGCGGGGGGAGTCATCCCCTTCAGGAAGGGCAGACCGGCGGCGTCAATGTCCATGGCGATGGCGCAGGGATCAGCGGCCTTTACCAGGTCCATCTTCTGCCGGACGGTTTCCAGATTCCAGGGCTTCACAGTGGGAACACCGCAGCCGCCGTTGGCTTTCAGGGCATCCACGGCGCCTTCCATGACGGCGGGGTTGGTGCCGTCACCGGTGAAGGCGAGGATACCGGCCTTGGCGCAGCCCTCCACTAGTACATTGTTATAGCGCAGATCGTCATATTTATCACTGTAATGCATAGCCACGGCACCAACGGGGCCAGCCATTACGGGAATCGTCAGCTTGTGGCCGAAGAAATCATAAGAGGTGTCCACATCACCGTTTTCGCAGATGGTGTCCATATTGACGAACAGCTCCTGCCATTTCTGGTAGTTGCGGATGGCACCGGTGCCCAGACCCTTGGCACCGGGACCGGGGACCGTGTTTTTGCAGGCGAGGCCGTTGCACACAGGGCAGGCGTGGCATTTGCCCATGCAGGTCCGGGCCTGCTCCAAAACTTCCTGATAAGTCATTGCAGTTTCCTCCTGAATCGTATAGCTTTGTAAAAATCCCGTTAAAGATCAAACATATTCCCGATTGGCCCCATTTTACAGCAGGCGGCAGAAAAATACAAGTCGGTAAAATTGTTGAGACCGGCGGAACTTTTTGGCGGGAATTTCGTCTATATAAGTAGAAGAGCGGCACGACCGCTGAAAAAGGAGGAGGTACCATGAAAAGAAGGTTATTTGTCTGTTTTCTCGCGATGACCATGCTCCTGAGTCTGACTGCCTGCGGAGCCAGCAGCAAAACTGCGGCTTCCGTTGATTCCAGCGCCAACGACCACCCTGCGGAAAGCCCCGCCGTGACAGAGGAGAAGGGAGATTTCGACGCTGACACCAACGGCTATGATGACGAGGGCCGGGACAGCGGCGGAGGTGTTCTGGAAAACCAGAAGATCATCTACACCGGGGACATCAATCTGGAGACCACGGAGTTTGACGAGGCCGTCAAGGCGCTGGCAGCACTGGCGGAGGTCAAGGGCGGCTATCTGGAGAGCAGCACCGTAGGCGGCGGGAGCCGGGGCTACCGGTGGGCGGATTATACCGTTCGGGTGCCCTCCGCTCAGTTTCAGGGCTTTCTGGATCAGGCCGGGGAGCTTGCCCATGTGACGTGGCGGAACACCAATTTGGAAAACATCACAGAGACCTATTATGACACGGCGGGCCGCCTGAAGACCCAGCAGATCAAGCTGGAGCGGCTGCAAAAGCTGTTGGCTCAGGCGGAAAATATGGAGGATATCATCACCATTGAGTCCGCTATTTCCGAAACGGAGTGGAATATTGAGGATCTTTCCGGCACCCTGCGGCACTATGACGCGCTGGTGGACTTCGCCACCATCAACGTCCATGTGTCGGAGGTCTATAAGTATTCCGACACGGAGGAACTGCCGGAGAATTTCGGAGATCGCCTGAGCAGTGCTTTGAGCCGGGGCTGGCATTCCTTTGTGAACGGCATGGAGGACTTCGCCGTGGCGCTGGCGTACAGCTGGATGTGGCTGATCCTGTGGGCGGTCATCATCGTGACGGCGGTGGTCATCCTGCGGAAGATCCGGCGGCGGAGCGGAATGAAAAAACCGCTGTTCAAGAAGAAAAACGATGTAAAACCGGATGACAAGTCCGGTGATACCTGATAGACTAAAGGCAGCGGGAGACCGCTGCCTGAGACTGTCGATAAAGTAGTAAATTCTCCGCGACGGTAAGGTAGGGCAGCCGTTAGCGGCTATGCCGCTCTACGGATGCCGCATACCCCTTGCGGGTAAAGGGTGTGCGCGGGAAACCCAAGAAGGGGAAACGGGCGAAGCGCCGCCAGCGGCGGATAAAGCGAGCCTGTTTCGAGGAAGGCCCCCGGTTTTCGGGGGCAAAGCACACGGAAACCGGCTGGGCCGACGGTGTATTCCTGCACCATGCGGGGAGAAAAGACTTTTTCGACACGCTGAGGCAGCGGGAGACCGCTGCCTTTTCTGATATTTTAGGAGGGATCGTTATGAAGCTGACCTGGCTGGGACACGCCTGTTTTCTTTTGGAGGAGGACGGCTATCGCATTGTACTGGATCCGTATACCGGCGTGGCGGGGTACCCGCCTTTGCACATACAGGCCCACGCCGTTTTTTGCAGCCACGGCCATTTTGACCATCACGCCACAGACTGTGTGGAGCTGCTGCCGGAGCGGGAAAGCCCGTTTACGGTCCGGGAGGTAGAGACCTTTCATGATGACCGGGGCGGCGCGCTGCGGGGGACCAACACGGTCCGGATTTTTACAGCCGGCGGCCTGTCTGTGGCCCATCTGGGCGATCTGGGGCACCAGCTGACGGCGGAGCAGGCGGCGGCCATCGGCCCGGTGGACGCCGTACTGGTGCCGGTCGGGGGTGTTTACACAGTGGATGCCGCCGGAGCAAAGGCGGTGTGCGATGCGCTGCATCCTCGCTGCGTGGTGCCCATGCACTACCACCACGCGCCCTACGGCCTGACGGAGGTGGACAGCGTGGAGCCGTTTCTGGAGCTGTGGCCCGCAGAGGCGGTCCACCACCTGCAAGGAGCGGCGTTTGAGCTGACCGAGCAGACTGCCGGGGTCATGGTTCCTTCGTTTTGAAGAATAGCTCTTGACAAAACGATGAATACTATGTAATATAGTTTTGAAAACTATATTACACGGCAATGAGGTGATCGTATGGTACAGAACAGACAGGTGACCCTGTTAGGGGATTCCATCTTGAAGGGGATCCAGGTTGATCTGGGTGACCGGCGCTACCGTACTCATAATGAGATTAATGTGGAGGCACTGGAATCGGAATTTCAGCTTTCCATTCATAATGACGCGCACTTTGGAGCCACGGTCCGCAAGGGCAGCCGCTTGCTGGACCGGATGCTGGCCCGGAAGCTGCCCTGCGACATGATGGTGATGGACTTCGGCGGCAATGACTGCGATTTCCGCTGGAAGGAGATCGCGGAGGACCCCACGGGGGACCATCAGCCCAACGTGCCGCTGCCAGAGTTTGTGGAGCTGTACCGGGAGATGATCCGGCGGGTACGGAGCCACGGTATCCGGCCCATCCTTACCAACCTGCCGCCGCTGGACAGCGAGCGCTTTTTCAACTGGTGGTGCGGAGATCTGGACAAAGAGGCTGTGATGCGCTGGCTGGGAGACGTGGGCAACATCTACGTCTGGCAGGAGCGGTATTCCCGTGCGGTGGAGCGTTTGGCCCGGGAGGAAAATGTGCCGCTGGTGGATGTCCGTGGAGCCTTTTTGGACTACGGCCACCTGGAGCAGACTCTCTGCGCTGACGGCACCCATCCCAACACCGTTGGTCAGGGCTTGATCACAAAGGCATTTCAGGATTTTGGCCGGGGGCTGCGGCTGGCCGGTCAGACCGTCTGACAGAAGGACAAAAATACGGGTCGGTTTTCAAAACCGGCCCGTATTTTTTACAGCTTTTTGAAGATGTGGATGCGGAAGGACGCCTGACAGTCCAGATTTTCCAACGCTTCCATCCGCTCTACGCCCGCCTTGGGGGTTTTCCAGCAGTAGGGCGTCATACGGAAGAGGGATTGGATATCCGCCTGATTTGCCAGATGGAGGGTGAAGTCCACCGGAACGATGGCCTCATAGGTGAAGCCCTCGTAGGGAGTTTCTTTTTCCTCGTTGGGGTAGGGCGCATCGTAGAGGACCCGCTTCAGCTCCCACAGATGGTCGGCGCCGGGTACCACATAGAGAAAATGGCCTCCGGGCTTCAGGACCCGGCGGAATTCGTCAATGGCCAGGGGGGAGAAGCAGTCCAGCAGCAGGTCTGCCGTTTCATCCGCAAAGGGAAGATGATAGCAGGAGGCCACTGCGAATTCCACCTGCTTTTCCCGTTTGGCGGCCAGCCGGAGGATAGATTTGGAGATGTCGATACCGGCTATAGCGGGCGTTTTCCCGGCGGCAGTCAGGGCTGCCCGGATGCCGGCAGTGTAGTACCCCTCTCCGCAGCCGGCATCCAAAATCACCGGATGCTCGCCCACAAGCGGCAAAATCCGGCTACAAAGTGTATTTAAAAGCGGCGCATAATACTTTTTGGATAGGAAATCCCGGCGAGCTGCCGACATAGCCTTGTCATCGCCGGGATCGGCGGAGTGCTTCTGATTGGGGGGCAGCAGATAGGTGTAGCCCTCCTTGGCGATGTCGTAGCTGTGTCGGTCAGCGCAGCGGTAGACCCGTTCCTCCCGGTCCAGCGGACCGCCGCAGACAGGACAGCGGAACAGAGATTTCATACGATCCCTCCTATGCGTTCAGATCTTGGGTCACGTCATGGATCCACTTGCCGCCGCGGATCCGGTGCAGGCCGAAGGGAACCTTCAAAGCGGATTCCGTGGCCATGATGAAGCAGAAGATGGCGATGGGAGCGTGGAGTACCAGCCCCAACAGCACCAGCAGCGGCAGGGTGAAGCACCACAGGGGGAGAACGTCGATCAGCATGGCAATCCGCACATCGCCGCCTCCCCGGAGAACGCCCACGATGCCGGTGGTGGCAAAGGCGTGGAGCGGGGCAGAGATGGAGTAGCAGATCATCATGGTCACGCAGAGAGACGCTGAGGCGGCGGTCATGGAGAACAGAGGCAGCACGTGGGGCTTCAGCACGAGCCAGAACAGCAGCTGCTCCGCTATTGCGACACCAAAGCCGGTGCAAAAGGCCACAAAGGTCAGGGCCTGACCAATGGGATAGGCGTTTTTGCCGCCCATGCCAACCTCCTTGCCGACGATCACGGCGGCCGCCGCTGCCACGCCGAAGATGGCTACCGTCACCATCTTATCGATGTTGCCCGCCACGGTGTAGGCGGAGATCAGGTCTGTGCTGCCCGCCATGTGGCCCATGATGACGGTGTAGAGTGAGGTGCCGGTACCCCAGAGAGTCTCGTTCAGCAGCACCGGCGTGGAGAACTTCACAAAGCTGCGGAAGGTGGCCTTGCCGGGCCGGAGAATACAGGCGGGCATCAGGGGCATCTGCTTGCAGCGCAGGGCGTAGACAAGGGAAATGACAAATTCCACCACACGGGAGGAGAAGGTGGCGATGGCGGCGCCGGTGATCCCCAGTGCGGGCAGGCCCAGCTTGCCGAAGATCAGGATGTAGTTGCCTACGGTGTTGCAGACGGTGGAAATGGCGAATACCGTCATGCCGAAGCGGGGATTCTCAATGCTCTGCTGCATACCGATGTAGATGGAGGAGAGGGAGTTGAGAATATAGGAGAAGCCCACGATGCGGATGTAGGAGGTGCCCAGCTCCACCAGACGGGCATTGTCGGTAATGAGCATCAGCACCTGCCGGGGGAACAGCCCCATGGTCAGAGCGCAGAGGGTGGAAATGCCTCCTGCCACAAAGAAGCCGATACCCATGACCCGGTTGATGGATTCCCGATCTCCCCGACCCCAGAACTGGCTGATGAGCACGCGGGAGCCGCTTTGCAGACCGAAAACGATGAGCTGGATGATATAGATGGGTACATTGGCCACGGTGACGGCGGACATCTGCTCCTGACCGACCAGACCCACCATGAAGGTGTCCATGAAGCCAAGAGAGGTGGTGATGAGGTTCTGAAGGACCACTGGCAGAGCCAGTGTAAAGACCCGGCGGTAGAAGCCGGGCTCCCGGCGAAGATAGCTGAAATTCATAAAATGAAATTCCTTATTCAGAATAATAAATGGAATCCATGTTTTGTCAGGGCGTGTACCTGACAAAACATACTTTGCGGTTCACAAGTGTGCGAGCGTAGCGAGCTCTCCAGAGGGGCGTCTCTTGCAGCTTTGCGGCAATTCACCTTCTGCATAGCAGTGAACCGTGTGAGGAATTCTCAAGGGGGAGTCTGCTCCCCCTTGATATTTTATAGCTTTATAGCATGGGCATCCGGTGATTGTGATGATTCCGGAGAGCCTCCGCGCAGGCGTCGATGTCCGCAAAAGTAGTCTCCGGGCCGAAGCTCAGCCGGATGACACCGGCGGCCACCCGCTTGGGCAGATGCAGCGCCGCCACCACCTGGCTGGACTTGCCATGATGACAGGCGGAGCCGGCGGAGACGCAGATGCCCTGACTGCCCAGATCGTTCACCACGTTCTGACTGGGCCAGCCCGCCATGGAAGCGGACAGGACATGGGGGGCCTTGCCGTCCCCGATAATCTGGAGGTCCGGAATGGCCGTCAGCTTTTCCACGGCGTAGGCCTTGACCTCTGCCATGTGCCGGAGCTTGTCCTCCAGATGATCCCAGCGGAGCTCCACCGCTTTGGCGAAACCCGCGATCTGGGCAGTGGCCTCCGTACCGGAGCGCAGGCCCATTTCCTGACCGCCGCCGGGCAGCAAGGGCCGGGGATTCCGAACCCGGGGGCCGATATAAAGAGCGCCGATGCCCTTGGGGGCGCCGACCTTGTGACCGGAGATGGCGATGAAGTCCGCTCCCAAAGCTTTGGCAGAGAAGGGGACTTTCAAAAAGCCTTGGACCGCGTCGGTGTGGAGCAGGGTTTTTTCGTTGACGGCCTTCAAACCCTTGGCGATGTCTGCAATGGGATAGATGCTGCCCAGCTCGTTGTTCACCATCATCACGGACACCAGCGCCGTGTCCGGCCGCACCGCCGCCAGAACGGATTCGGCGGAAATGTCGCCGTTTTGATCCGGCAGGATGGTCGTGACCTCCCAGCCCTCCTGCTCCAGCTGCTGGCAGCAGTTGAGGACGGCGTGGTGCTCCACGGCGGTGGTGACGATGTGGCGGCCCACATGGCGGTTCTGCCAGCAGGCGGCCCGGATGGCCCAGTTGTCACCCTCGGTGCCGCAGGAGGTAAAGAAAAGCTGGTTTGCTTCGCAGCCTACGGCTTTGGCGATCACAGCCCGCCAATCCTCCACGCTGCGGCGCATTTCCTGTCCGAAGGGATATTGTGCGTTGGGGTTGGCGTACTGCTCTGTCAGCACGGTGTACATGGCGTCCGCCACAGCCTTGGGGACCGGCGTGGTGGCGGCGTGGTCCAGATAGATCATAAAAAATCCTCCTCTTGCCCTATTCCGAAAATAAACGTATAATGGGAGGGAAATCACGGGAATCCCCCCGGAAATCTCTTTCAATAGCGTAATTATTCATTATATAAGAACGATTCTGAAAACGCAAGGAGAACCTATGAAAGTTGCCATTTACACCCTTGGCTGCAAGGTGAATCAATATGAGACCCAGGCTATGGAGCAGACCCTCCGGGCAAAAGGACATCAGGTGGTGGAATTTTCCGACGAGGCCGACGCCTATGTGGTGAATACCTGCTCCGTCACCGCCGTCAGCGACCAGAAGTCCCGGCAGGTGATCCGCCGGGTACAGAAGCAGCATCCGGCGGCGGTGGTGGCAGTGTGCGGCTGCTATCCCCAGACCCATCCGGAGGATGTGCGGAAGCTGGGGGCGGATCTCATCGCCGGTACCGGCGACCGGGAGGGGTTCGTTTCCCTGCTTGAGGAGGCTGCCGCCGGAAAGAAAAATCTGGAGGCCATTGACAAATCCTTTGAGCGGCGGGTGTTTGAGGTGCTGCCTGCCGGCGGCATGGAGGGCCGCACCCGCGCCATGCTGAAAATCGAGGACGGCTGCGTGAACTTCTGCACCTACTGTATCATCCCCTACGCCCGGGGACCGGTGCGCTCCCTTTCGCTGGAACAGGCGGTGGAGCAGACGCGGCAGCTGGCAGCAGAGGGCTACCGGGAGATCGTGCTGACAGGCATCGAGATCTCCTCCTGGGGCCACGACTTCAAAAACGGCCAAAGCCTTATCGACCTACTGGAGGCCCTGTCCGCCGCGGCGCCGGAGGTGCGCCTGCGGCTGGGCAGTCTGGAGCCCCGCACTGTGACGGAGGACTTCTGCCGCCGGGCAGCGGCTCTGCCGAACCTGTGCCCCCAGTTCCACTTGTCTATGCAGAGCGGGTGCGATGCCACCTTGAAGCGGATGAACCGGAAGTACGATACCGCCCGGTATCTGGAATCCGTGGAACTGCTGAACCGCTGGTTTGACCGCCCCGCCGTTACCACGGACCTCATCACCGGCTTCCCGGAGGAAACAGAGGAGGAGTTCGCTCAGACCTTAGACTTCATCCGGAAGTGCCGCTTTGCCCAGATGCACATTTTCCCCTACTCCATCCGTCCCGGCACCCCGGCGGCCAAGATGGAACAGGTATCCAAGGCTGTCAAGGAGGAGCGGGCCCGCCGGGCGGCGGCGGTGGCGGAGGAAATGCACCGGAGCTATTTGGAGGGCTGCGTGGGCCGGACGTATCCGGTGCTGTTTGAGCAGCCGAAAAACGGGAAATTCTTCGGCCACGCCCCGAATTATATGGAAGTTTTGGTGGACGGTGCGGAATTGCATAATGCGCTGAAAAATGTGCGGATCATCGATGTGGACGGCGAGGCCCTGTTGGGAGAAATCGTGGAACAGGAGGCGGAAGCATGAGGATCGGCAGTCACTTTTTCGCTTATCTTTCCCGGATGCGCTTCATCCAGCGCTGGGCGCTGATGCGGAACACAGCCCCGGAAAACGTGCAGGAGCACAGCCATCAGGTGGCGGTGCTGGCCCACGCCTTAGCGGTGATCCGCAATGAGAAGTTCGGCGGCCATGCGGACGCCGGAGCGGTGGCGGTGGCGGCGCTGTATCATGACGCCAGCGAGATCCTGACCGGCGATATGCCTACGCCCATCAAGTATGACAACCCTGCCATCCGCAAAGCCTACAAGGAGGTGGAAGCGGTGGCGGAGGAAAAGCTGCTGCATATGCTGCCGGAGGAATTTCAGCCGGTGTACGCCCCCATCCTTACGGTGACGGACCCGGAGACGGAGCGGCTGGTGAAGGCGGCGGACAAGCTGTCCGCCTACATCAAATGTGTGGAGGAATTGAAGGCCGGGAACAGCGAGTTCCGGGACGCCGCCGCCCAGACCCGCGCGGCGCTGGAGGAATACGAGCTGCCGGAGGTGACGTATTTTCTGGAGACCTTCATGCCCAGCTTTTCTCTCACGCTGGACCAGTTGAAATAGCGGAAAAGCTGGCGGAACGGCCCCATGGAGGCGAATTCTGTGAAGATAACGATCGATTTCGGGCATCCGTATTTTGAAGAGGAAGTCCTATTGGGACTCACGCAGGATGACCTGAATTGCTTTTACGCGGACGCAAGTGAAGTAGACCGGCTCAATCTGTTCTTTGTTTTGGAGGCGTCGCTGCATAGGCTTCAAGGGAAAGAACGCATGAAAACCGCTGCCTACTGTGCGTTTTTGATGGCGTATTATCTTTTTATCGCATTGACACCGCCTGCGTCTTTTGAGCTTGCGGAGTTCTATATAGCTAGGGCGCTGGAGTGGGATGAAACCCCGGAGTATCGCCGGTGGAAAGCAATCATAGATGAGGAAAATTGACGAATCTGAATCGTCAGACGGAACGATGGTGTCCCCTCGTGCACGGTATCCGGCTATGTTCCGCAAAACCGCAAAAAGCCAAGCCGCATTCGCGGCTTGGCTTTCTTCGGTTATATGAAACTGTTTCCTATTTCTTCGGCGGTTCCCGCCATTTTTCGGCGGGGACGCGCCGCTGCTTCAGCCGATGGACCGTGAGCTGCCGCAGCAGGGCGTACAGTACGCTGCACAGGGGGATAAACACCAGCATTCCCAGAATGCCCATGAGACTGCCGCCCACCGTCACGGCCGCCAGCACCCAGATGGAGGGCAGTCCCACGGAAGAGCCCACCACATGGGGATAGATGAGGTTGCCCTCGATCTGTTGGAGCACCAGAAACAGGACAATGAACCACAGCGCCTGCCAGGGATCGTTCACCAGCATCAAAAGCGCACCCACGGCGCAGCCGATGAACGCCCCTACAATGGGGATCAGGGCGGTCAGTGCGATCAGAACGCCCACCAGCAGTGCGTAGGGAAAATGGAGCAGGGTCATGGATACAAAAAACATGGTGCCCAGGATCACGGCCTCCAGGCATTGACCGGAGAGAAAGCTGGAAAAGGTCCGCTCACTGAGCCGCAGAATATTCAGAAGCTGATCCGCGGCGGCCTCCGGCAGAAAGGCGTAGCAAAGCTGACGGCCCTGCCGGGCCAGTTTTTCCTTTTGCAGCAGGATGTACAGAGAAAAGATCAGGCCGATGAAAAAGGTTGTGACGCCGCTGACGATGCCGCTGACCAGTCCGCCGCCGGAGATCAGAAGGCCCTTGCCCCAGTTCTGGACCAGCCCCACGGCCTTCTGGGAAAGACTGGCCCAGTCGATAGACAGCCCTTCGATCTGGTTTGCCAGAAGGGGCAGGTATTCCTGAAAGCGGGCGGCGCTTTCCTGCAAGCGCTCAAAGGCTTCCGGTACCTGCGCCGCGATAGAGGTGACAGCGTCCCTCACGCCGGGGACGATCACCATTCCCGCCAGCGCCAGCACTGCGGAGACTGCCGCAACGGTGAGCAGCAGCGCCAGCGGGCGGCGGAGCTTATTGGCTTTTTTTGCGTGGGGAAACAGGCAGCGCTCCATCGCCCGCATGGGGACATTGAGAATAAAGGCGATGGCACAGCCCAGCAGCAGCGGGGACAAAATG
>OMED01000538.1_pt1 | contig 18789 bp, 8 predicted proteins | sample 1673411 | NCBI WGS metagenome assembly OMED01 (sample SAMEA103958110, study PRJEB25191) | human gut metagenome | reverse complement strand
CCCCCCCCCCCCCCTAACATTTAGTTTACAATTTTTTAAAACTGTGTTAAAATTTGTCTGAAAATAGGGAGATAGCGCCCTTTTCAGACACCCGGCATGGCTTGCATACTTGATATTCTACGCATTTTTTTAAAAGGAGGAATAGCGTAATGTCTGTTTTACACGGTTTGCTGCTTGCGCCCACAGTTGAGTACAAGAATTATACGCAGTTGATGTGGATAGGAAATCTGGTTTCCGTTGTGGTTGCGCTGGCGGTTTTTTTTGTGTTTTTCTTCATTTCGAGAAAAGTAAGGCGCGACGAGCTTGCGGAAGAAAAGCGCTTGTCCGACGCCGAAAAGGAAAATCGGGAAGATAGAGAAGCTGCGGCGACTCCGACGCGGGAGGAGCCGACGGTCAAAGAGGAAGAAATCGTTTCCGACGGAGGCGGGGAGAGTCAACCCGCGCGGGAGGAGCCTCTGTGCGACACGGCGGATGCGGAAACGGTTTGCAGCGAAAGCGACGCGGCGGAGAACGGGGAAGTTCAAGACGTCGGCGCGCCTGCCGTGAGCGACGGACGGGAAAGCGTTTCGGACGATGCGGCGGCGGTGGAAGAGATTTCGCCCGCGGAGGAAGAAGAGACGTTCCAAGCCTTAACGGAGGAAAGTCAAGCGGAGCAGCCCGCCCGACAAGAGGAGACTGTTTCCCCGTCGGCGGAAGCCGTTGCGGAAGAAGTCGACGCCGTTTGCGAAAGCAGGGCTGCCGTAGCCGCGACGGTTGCGGCGGTGAAAGAGGAGGAGACGCGCGAAGTTCCCCTGCTGCCCGAGTTTGCGAAAAAAATACTCGCCGAGCTGTCGGAGGAGGACGCGCGCGCGTTCGAGTATTACATAGTCAACGGCTCCGAGTCCTTCAAAACCAAGGTGAAATACCCGCTCGGGCTGTACGAAAAGGAAAAGGATTTTCTCAAAGACTTTTTTGTTTCCTACGCCAAATACAAAAAGCTTTTGAGCGCCGACGCGTTTGAAAAGCTTTACGACAGATACGCGGGCACGGTCAGGGACGACCGCGTGAGAACAAAACTGAACAACAAGCTGATTAACGTGCTGTATTTTTATCGCAAGGCGGACGAAGAAAATCTCGCCAAGTGCAAGGCTCTTTGCAAAAAGGACGTGTCTTTGAATTTTGACAAAATCGACGTCAGGGACTGCAAGGTGCCCGCGTTGAAAAGACTGATAATAATAGAAGCGGGCGAAAAGAATTATCAGGAGGCGGTGCGCCTGTGCGAGCTTGCCATTTCCCGAAACATAGCGGACAAAAAGGACGAAGGCTTTGAGGCGCGTCGAGACAAGTTGGAACAAAAGCTCGAAAGACAGCGCCGCAAAGAGGAAAGACAAAGAAAATTGTTTGAGGGCGAAACCTTGAATCAAAAATAAGAAAAAAGGAGAACGAGAAACATGAAAAGCAAAAGGCTGATGACAATCGGTATAGTTTTGGCATTGCTCATAGCCGTTGTAGGCGTCGTGCTGTCCGTTTCGCTGACCGCGTGCGGCAAGGACGTTATAACGGTGCGCAGCGAAAAAGAGCTGCTCAAAGCTGCCGGTACAAGTCAGGAAAAAACGATAGTCCTTATGGACGACGTGGTTGTAAACGGCGATTTAAAGGTTGCCGCGCCCAACAAAATAGACCTCAACGGCTTCGGGCTGGAGGTCAAGGGGACGCTGTCCGCCGACGGCAGCGGCACGCTTGTCGTAGGCACGACGGCGCTGATTCTTGCCCGCCGCGAAACGGTCAAGGCGCAGAAAATAGATATAAATATGCCCCAAGGCCACGTGGAGTGGAACGCAAACATCGAGCTGCCCGCATCCGCCGCCGCAAGCGCGGACGCGATGACGGTAGTTACCTCCGCAAGCAGCTTTGTGTTCAAGGGCGTATTCAAAATCGGCGGCGCCGAAGCGGACATTATGCTCACCCTCAAAGGCGGCAGGTTTGAAATAAGCAATTTGTCGGAAAGCTCGGCGGCAACCGTGCTCGTACCCGAGCAGGCTGTCGGCGCGGCGGTGGAAAACCTTTCGCAGGGCGCAATGCGCGTCGAAGCCCATTCCGACGTTGCGGTGGGCGGCGAAGTGGAAATTTCCTCCAAAAACTCCGAGGTGAACGTAACCGCATTGGAGTCTCAGGCGGAAACCAAAATAACCGTTACCGACGGCACGGTCAAAAAGATTGACGCCGCAGGCGCGCAGGTTGTCGTAGCGGAGTCCGCGCAGGCGGGCGACGTCGTAGCCGAAAAGCTTGAAAACAACGGTACGGTTACCGGCGCCGTCGTTGCGGACGAGATTGTAAACAACGGCACGCTCGCGGAAGAAAACGTAAACGCGGCTTTGAAAACCGCGGCAAAGAAGGCTTTGAACGACAGCTTTGCTGCATATTCGCAGGACGATTACACCTCCGACAATTGGGCAAAGCTGACCAAGGCAAAGGACGACGGTCTTGCGGCTATCGACTCCGCCTTGACGGAAGCTGCAATTCAGTCCGCCAAGAACGCGGCTCTCGACGCCATGGCGGCTGTGGAGACAATAGCCGAAGCGACGGCGGAAGCCAAGGCCGCCGCGACGGCTGCGCTCAAAACGGCATTTGAAGGATACACGGAGACCGATTATGACGCCCAAACATGGGCAACGCTCAAAGCGGCTTACGACAACGGTCTTGCGGCAATCGAGGCTGCGACGGATGTTTCCGCCGTCAACACTGCAAAACAGACGGCTCTTGACGCTATGGCTGCATGCGTGCCCAAGGACGTCGAGGCTTTGACGCAGGCAAAAGCGGAAGCAAAAGCTGCAATCGAGACGGCTTTCGAGGCTTACGACGAGGACGACTACGCCTCCGCAAATTGGACGGAGTTGACAATAGCTTACAACAGGGGGCTTAATGAAGTTGAGGCTGCAACAAGCGTTTCCGCAGTCAACACGGCAAAGCAGACGGCAATAACCGCTATGGCGGCGGTCAAAGACAACGCAACTCTGCTTGCCGAAGCAAAAACAGCCGCGTTGGCAGCGCTGGATGCGGCAAAAGCCGAATATTCTCAGGCCGACTACGCAACCAATTGGAGCGTTCTTGAAAAGGCTTACAACGACGGCAAAGCCGAAATCAATGCCGCCGCTGCAATCGAGGCGGTGAACTCCGCTTTGCAAAAGGCGACGGATGCGATGGCTGCCGTCAAAAGCGACGCGACGCTGCTTAAAGAAGAGCAAGCAAAAGCAATCGACGAGTTGAACAGGGAGTTCGAAAGTTACAAAGTTACGGATTATAACCAAAATTACAAGGATATCCAAAACCTGTATAATCAAGGCATGAGCGCAATCGAGGGCGCAGAGACAGTCGAAGATGTGCAAACCGCGCTTAGAACGGCTGTTTATGGAATGAAGGCTGTCAAGTCGGACGCAGTCTTGCTTGCCGAAGCAAAAGCCGCCGCGACAAAGGCAGTCCAAGAAGCATTTGACGGTTACAAAGCGCAGGATTACAACGCCGACAATTGGGAGTCTCTTGAAAACTTCAAAGAAGACGGAATTAAGGCAATTGCAAACGCGAGCAGAATATCCGACGTAGAAAAGTTTAGAGACGAGGCTATTGCCAATATGGCGGCAATCAAGACCAACGCTCAAATCCTTGCCGAAGCAAAAGAGCTTGCCAAGACCGAGCTTAAAGCGGCGTTTGACAAGTACAATCAAGCCGACTATACGCAAAATTGGAGCGCTCTTGAAAAGGCTTACAACGACGGCGTTGCCGCTATTGACAAAGCCGAGTTGCCGAGCCAAGTGACGAGCGCAAAAGAAGCGGCAGTCAACGCCATGGCGGCAGTTCAAGCCGACGCAACGGAAGTCAAAAACGCCGATTCGCTTAAAGCGGCTGTCGAGGCGAAATATATTAAGATAATCCTCGCGGCGGATATTGACAACGCATACATAGAGGTAAATTACGACCTCACGCTCGACCTCAACGGTCACACTCTGACCTTGGCGGACAGAACCTACGCGGTGGTCAAGGTCAACGGAGGCGCGCACTTCACGCTTTGCGACGGCAGCGCAGCCAAATCGGGCAAAATCAAGTCCGACTACGCCGGCATAATAGCCATTGGCTCTGACGCCGACAAAGCCGTTGTAGAAATAAACGGCGGCACAATCGAGGTTGACAACTCCGCTTATTGGAGCAACGGCGCAAGCAATGTGGGTTACGCCGTTTACGCCGACAATGCGGAAGTAGAAATGTGGGGCGGCGAAATCATAGCCAAAGGTCAGTACGTGACAGAGGACGACTCCGTGTTCGGCATCAACCTGAGAAACGGCAGCTCCGCGACCGTACACGCAGGCAAAATCAAGTCCGACACCTACGGTGTTGTGGTTTATTACAACAGTGCGTTTACCTTGGACGGCGGCGAAATCACCGCCACCTGGTTTGCAATTTCGGGCAACAACCTTGCTCCCGCGGCAGATATTACCGTCAAGAGCGGTTCCGCGACGAGCACGGAGGACGTTGCGATTTATATGCCGAGTCAGGGCAGCCTGACCGTGTCCGGCGGACACATCAAGGGACTTGCGGCAATCGACGCGCGCATGGGCGAAATCGAAATTTCCGGCGGCACGTTGGAGTCCACTGCGACAGAGTTTAAAGCGCTTACCAAAAAGCCCGGCGGCGTTGCGGTATACGACGGCAGCGTGGTGCTGTTCAACGTGGAAATGTACGTCAACGACAATACGACAAGCAGACCTACGGGCGACGGCAACAACGACTTCAATGCCGTTGTGACGGGCGGCACGTTTGTGAGCGCAATCGAGGACGGAACGTATTTCTCGATTTATCTCTGGAATACGACGACGCAAAGCGTCACACTCGGTATAGACTCGCAGTACGGCAAAATCGCCTGGTTCGATTTTGTCGACAGCGCGGTAGTCAACATAGTGGAAAACTGTCTTGCGGATTATGCGGAGGAAGATTATTCCGCGGCAAACTGGCAGGCAATCCTTGACATTCTGGACGCGCTTGAAACCAAGCTTGCAACCGTGACCGACGTCTCGCAAATCGAGGGCAAGGTAAGCGCGGCGCAGGCGAAAATGGCGGAGATTGCAAAGGCAAAGACGATTGCTACCGCGGATGAATTCAGTCAAGCCGTCGCAGAGCAAAAGGACGGCGACGAGTGGAGAATCGGCGCGTCGTTTGAAGTCGCTCCCTTTGAAATCACAAGCTCCGTTTCCGTTGTCGGCACGGCGGCGGACGTAACCCTCACGGTAAATGCGGACGCGCATTTTGTTACGATAAAAGGCGCAAACATAGAGGTTTCGTTCAAAAACATTGCTCTTAAAGGCAAAATTGATTACAACGGAATTTACTTTGATTCCGCCGCGATAGGCGCAAAGCTCACGTTGGACAACACAGGCATATCGAACGTCAAGAGAGGCGTTTCGATTGCTGCCGACAACGCATCGGTTGTCATAAACAGCAGTGAAATCGTAGCCCGTTATTACGGCGTGACTGTCGGCGCAAGCGGCGTAGAGCTGTCTGTCAACGGCGGCACGGTTCAGGGCTGGGCGGCGATTATGTTCACCGCCAACGGCTGGACGGTCGACCGAATCAAGAGCAACAAGGGTGCGGTTGTGAACGCGCAGGACGCCGAGCTTGTGGGCAGGTCCATTTCCGACGAGGGATACGGCATTGTCGTTGTGCAGCAGGATTACAACGGAGCGGAATTGACTTTTTCCGACTGCACAATGCTGACAACCGTCGAGGATGGCAAAACCGGCGCGTGGCAGGGCGGTATTGTCGTCCGCTCGTACGGCAACAAAATCTCCGTCAGCGGAGGTTATATCGAAAGCAGTAACATAACCGAGAGAAATCTCATGGGTATGGCTTTGGTAAGTTTGTACAATACGTATTTCGCGCAAACGGAAGCCGACCCCCAAGACAAAGCCAACGAGTTCAGTATTTCTAATTGGGAAATCGACGAGAGCTTTGAAACTCCTTTCGTCCTCAGAGACGGCATAGATACTTTGACGGTGGACTTCGGCGAGCCGTTGGAGGGCACCTATGCAGTGCAGGACGAAAGATGGTACGACATAAACAGCACGACCGAGAATTACTCTGTCGAAAGCGACCTGACGGCGATTGTAGACCAAGATTTTTACGTCAAAGCCGAAGGCACGCTTACGATTAAAGCGGGGGCTACGCTGACCGTCGAAAGCGACGTAGCGTTCTGGCTCAACGACGGCAATACGCTTGTGATTGAAGCCGGCGCGACTTTGGTGGTAAAAGGCGCGGTAGTGGAAGGCAAAATCGTAAACAACGGCAGAGTCGAGGTTTACGGCGAGCTTGCCGAGCAAACAAGCATCGAGGGCAACGGCGAGTGGGTTTACGGAAATGTTACCGAGGCGGAGCAGCTCAAGGCGTTGTTTGCCAACGAGGCTCTGACCAACCTGACAATCATACTCGGCGCCGATTTCGGAACCGAGGAAGCAAGGTCGGAGATGAGTCTGACTTTGGAGCGCGACGCGGTTGTGACGCTTGACATGAACGGTCATAGCATTTACAGCTCCGCACAAAAGGTTTTCTGGCTTAACGAGGGAAGCCTGACGGTGGAAAACGGTCTTATTGACGTCAATGCGACGAGTCAGGGATTCGCTTTTAGAATAGAGCCTTTGTCTCAGGACAAAGTCGCGACGCTTAAACTCGGAAGCGGGCTTGCGGTGATTTCCCACACATATGCGCCTGTTTTCCTTGTACCTCAAAGCAAAACGGACAACAACGTTTTGAATGCGGTTCTTGTGACGAAAGCGGACATCACTTCAAAATGCAATTATGCTGCTATACAGGGCAACGGAAATAGTCACGGCACTTCCATAACAATCAACGGCGGCAAAATCAGCGGAGAGCTCACGGCGATATATCATCCGCAGTACGGCGAGATGACCGTCAACGGCGGTGAAATTGAAGGCGCAACGGCAATCGAAATGCGCGCGGGCAAGCTGGTTGTCAACAGCGGCACAATGATAGGCAACGGCGACCCGTTCGAGTCTGACCCCAACGGCAACGGCGCGACCACGCTGGGCGCGGCGGTCGCGGCAGTGCAGCACACAACCAAGCTTGATTTGAGCGTGGAAATCAACGGCGGCACGTTGCAGGGAGCAAGAGCTTTCTATCAGGCAAATTTGCAAAACAACGGCAAAGAGGCGCTTGAAAAGATTTCAATTACCTTGGGCAAGAGCGCTGTTTATGACGGAGAAATCATTGTCGACAGCGCGGAGGCGACAATCGAGGACGACCAAAGCACGCGTTACTACATGACGCTGCAACAGGCGGTGGACGCCGCCGAGGACGACGAAACGGTCGTCGTCGTCAAGGATTTGTCGGCTTCGGGCGCGGAGTATTTCATTACGCTTGACGACGAAAGCAAAACCGTCACGGTTGACCTCAACGGAAAAACGCTTTTGTATACGGGCAGCGGCACGGGAAGCAATCCGCAGAACGGAGAAGCGATTTCCGTGAGCGCGGGCAAGCTCGTCCTCAAAAACGGAACGGTCAACATGGTGAACGACGAAGCGGGCGGCTCGGTTTATTGGGGCATAAGAGTGCACGGCACGGGCAGCCTTGCCATGAGCAAGGTAACCGTAAAGAGTGAGGACTCTCCTCTGTTCATGAGCGCCGTTTCGGCGGGCGGCAAGATTTACCTTACCCTTGACGAATGCCATATCGAGGGCGTTTACAGTGCGGTTTACATGAACGGCAGCACCTCCCCTGCGGAAATCACAATCAACAATTCGACAATCGTCTCTAAGGACGTCGGTATATACGTTTCCAATTCGGTAAACACCGGAAACAGACAAAAGCTGACAATCACAGACAGCACGGTGACAGGCACGACCGCGATTGAAGTAAAGCACACCGACGCAACAATCACGGGCTGCACGCTGATAAGCACTGCGGCGGAGCAAAAGTCGCAAATCAACGGCAACGGAAGCTGCACCGAAGGCTTTGCCTTTGCCGTGGCGGGCAACAACGCGTCCGACAAGACGACGGGCACGGTTGTTGTGTCGGGCTGCAAGTTCTACAACGGCAAGCCGTCCTCAACCGACGCCGAAGAAAATGGATTCTATTTCGTTTTCACAACGGCGGAAGGCGCGTCTGTCACGGTTGACGGCGAGGCGGCGGACGAAACTGCCGTTTACGGCGCATACGAGGCGCGCGTTTCAAACGCATGGTTCGATACCTTTGAAAACGCCGTCAAATACGCCGAAGCAAACGGCAAAACGGTTGTTCTGCTTAAAGACGTCGAGGTAGGCGAGGCGGGTAACGCCGCGACGGGACTTGTCGTTTCCGGCACGGTCACCGTAGACTTCAACGGCTTTACCGTTTCAAACGTCGGCACGGGTTACGCCGTTGTTGTCAGCGGCTCCGATGCGAAAGTCACTCTGATTGACTCGTCAAAGGAACAGACGGGCGGCATTTACGGCGGCAGCGGAGGAAACAATCAGGCGCTGCGCGTTCAGGACGGAGCCAAGGTAGAAATTTACGGCGGCAATTACAACGTCGGAGGCGACCCGCAAGGCGAAGGCAACTCCACGGTGGCAATCAGCACGGATTCCGTCGTATACATATACGGCGGCAGGTTTGCAAGCGAAAAAGCATATAAAGGCAAATATTTCGTGCTCAACATTCAGCAGACGACGGGAGCAAAGGGAGAGTTCAAAGTCTTTGGCGGAACCTTTGTCGGACAAAACCCCGCGGACGGCGACGACGCGCTCGGCGGCAGCTTTGTGGCGAAGGGCTACGAAGCGTTTGTGAGCAAGGAGGCTACGGACGACTCGCTCGCGGAGTACACGGTGGGCAAAGTGTATGAAGCGGGCAGCGAGGAGGCTTTGAGAGGAGCGATAGCGGCTGCGCAAGGCTTCTCGGTTGTCAGACTGACTGCCGATGTGGATTTGAAAGAAGAACTGTATATCAACGGCGTTGACCTGATGCTTGACCTAAACGGCTTTACTCTTTCGTTGCATTACGGAGAGGGAGTCAAAAGAAAAAATTGCAGCACGCTGTATGTGGCAAACGCCACTCTGATAATCAACGACAGCAGCGAAGACAAGTCGGGCAGAGTGGAAAACACCGACACGACAGGCGGAACAAATCTGTCCTCCAAGGACAATAACTACGCGGTCAGAGTAGGACGCGAAGCAAATCTGATTATCAACGGCGGCACGTTCTACACGTCGGCGGACTCGGCGGGAAACGGCAATTCGGTAATCCTGATATACAGCACTTCGTCGAATGAAAGCACGGTTACAATCAACGGCGGCGTGTTCGAGACGGAGGCGGCTTACAACGGCACATATTTTGTGCTCAACGTGCAGGACGGCTTCAAAGGCGGTTATGTGGTGTGCGGCGGTACCTTCAAGGGCTACAAGCCGGGAACCACAAACACGGGAGAATTGGCAACCGTCCCCGAGGGATACGAGATAGCAGAGCAGGAAATCGAAAACGGCGTTGTGTGGTACACGGTGCAAAAAGCGCAATAATACTACTCCTTTTATTGCCCGAGAGTTTTCGGGCGAGCAACGAAAACAGACCTGCCGATGAGTCGGCAGGTCTGTTTTGCTTGGTACGGAAATTTGTTTTAAAAAATCCGACGCGGCGCGCGTCGGATTTTTGTCTGTTTTTAGTGTCGGGCGGTCAGTCCGCCGTTTCCTCCGTTTCGGATTCGCCCGTTTCTTCCGTTTCCGACTCGGCTTGGGATTCCTCCCTTTCTTCCGTCTGCTCGGCGTCGTCGTTTTCAAAAGCGGCGACTGCGGCGTTTTCAAGCGTTTCGGACGCCTGTAATAAGTCTGCGGCTTCCTCCGTCGGAGGGGGGCTTACAAGCTCGCAGGCTTCCTTGCACATTTCCTTCTGCTCCTCGGCCTTTGCGAATTTCTCCGCGCCCTCTACGTCGGGCTTGTAGGAGTTTTCGAGTTTTATTACCTTGATGTGTATGGAGTTGAACGTGACTCCCAAGACGTCCTTGCAGGCGGTGGCTATGAGATAACGCAGCTTTTCCGTTGTCGAGCTTACCTCTTGCCCGCTGATTTTTATCTGAACTCCAAGCTTGAAGCCGGGCTTGTCGTCCTGAGTGATTATCAGCTTTTTGACTCTTACCACGTCCAAAGACTTTGCCGCCTTTCTTACAAGCCGCCTCACCACGCGGGAGGTGGTGGAAACGGCGTTCATGTTGTCGGAATAAAGCACCATTGTGGAAAGTCCCGAGTCGCCCGCAAAAATTTCTATTACAAGATAAACGCCGAGCACGGTGTAGATGATTGCAAGCACGATAACCAAACTGTGCACTACGCGGTTGCCGTCTATGTAGGCGGCGAAGTCAAACGCACCGAGCGTCACCAACAGCAGGAAAAGCGTGACGAGAAAGCCGACGATGACCAATGCTACAGTGGCGATTTTTTGCAATGCTTTTTTCATTTGAGAAACCTCCGTATGTTAATTTTATTTTATGCTGCCTGCGGCAGTTTAAATCGTTTAAACTATCAGATTGACAAGCCTGTTGGGTACGATTATTGCCTTTTTGACGCTTTTGCCGTCAAGAAGCGCGGCAATTTCGGGATTGTTCAAAGCCGCAGCTTCTATTTCCGCTTTGTCCGCGTCGGCGCTTACGTTTATTTTGCCTCTGATTTTGCTGTTTATCTGAACTGCCAGCTCAACGCTCTGTTTTTGGAGCTTGCTTTGGTCGCACACGGGGAAGGGCGCGTTGAAAACGCTGAATTTTTCTCCGATGTTTTCCCACAATTCTTCGGCTATGTGCGGGGCGAGAGGGGCAAGCAGTCTGACAAGCGCGTTGGCGCAGTCCGCCATAACCGTGCCGCTCGCGCCGCCCTTGTCGGAAAGGCGGTTCATGGCGTTTACCAGCTCCATCATCCTTGCTACAGCCGTGTTGAAGGAAAATTTGTCGTAGTCGTCGGTTACCGCCTTGATTGTGGAGTTTAGGACGTAGAGAAGCTCGCCGTCGTCGCTGCCGCTTCCGCTTCCGCCCGCGTCGCGGTTTTTGCAGGCGTTGAGTACGACGCGCTCCACCCTTTCAAGCCATTTTACTATGCCCTTTATGCCGTCGTCGTTCCAGGGACCGCCCTCGACGTAATTGAAGCCGAAGCCGAGATAAACGCGCAGCGCGTCGCTGCCGTAAAGGTTTACCCAATCGTCGGGACTGATTACGTTGTCCTTGGACTTGCTCATTTTGGTTCCGTCGGGACCGAGTATGGTGCCCTGATGCACGAGAGACAAAAACGGTTCGTCAAAATTGAGGTAGCCCATATCCCTAAGCGCTTTGGTGAAAAACCTCGCGTACAACAGGTGCATGCAGGCGTGCTCCGCGCCGCCGATATATTTGTCTACGGGTAAAATTTTGTTTACCGTCTCCTTGTCGAAGGGCGCTTTGTCGTTTTTGCTGTCCGCGTATCTCAAAAAATACCAGCTGCTGCACACAAAGGTGTCCAGCGTGTCCGCTTCGCGCACGGCTTTGCCGCCGCAGCGGGGGCAGGTCGTATTCATAAAGCCCTTGTGCTTTTTGAGAGGACTTTCGCCGTCGGGACGAAAATCCACGTCGTAGGGCAACAGCACGGGCAGCTCCTTTTCCGGTACGGGCACCGTACCGCATTTTTCGCAGTAAACTACGGGTATGGGCGCGCCCCAATATCTCTGACGCGAAACAAGCCAATCGCGCAGACGGTAATTCACTTTCAGTTCGCCCTTGTTTTTACGCGCCAGCTTTTCCACAACCGCGCGGCGTCCCTCCTCGCTTGTCATGCCGTCGAATTCGCCGCTGTTTGTCATGACTCCGTATTCGGTGAAGGGCAGCTCGTCCTTTCCCTCCGCGCCGCAAACGACGCGTTTAATCGGCAAGCCGTGCTTTTGGGCGAACACGAAATCCCTTTCGTCGTGGGCGGGCACTCCCATAACGCAGCCCGTGCCGTAGGAGTAGAGCACGTAGTCGCCGATAAGTATCGGCACTCTGTCGCCGTTTATCGGGTTGAAGGCGTAAGCCCCCGTGAAAACGCCCGTTTTTTCTTTTGCGGTGGAAAGTCGCTCTATTTCGTTGACCTTGGATGTTTCAAGACGGTATTCCTCGACGGCTTGCCTGCGGTCGGGCGCGGTAATCTTGTCGACAAGCGGATGCTCGGGCGCGAGAACGACGTATGTCACGCCGAAAAGCGTGTCGGCGCGCGTCGTAAACACGCGGAAAGCGTCCCTGTCGGCATTGTCTACGACAAATTCTATTTCGCCGCCCTCCGACCTGCCTATCCAGTTTTTTTGCATCAGCTTGGTCTTTTCCGGCCAGTCCAGCGCGTTAAGACCGTCCAGCAACTCCTGCGCGTAGTCGGTAATTTTGAAAAACCACTGAGTAAGGTTTTTTTTCACCACCGTGCTGTGGCAACGCTCGCATTCGCCGTCTGAAACCTGTTCGTTTGCAAGCACCGTATTGCAGGAGGGGCACCAGTTTACCGGCGCTTCCTTTCTGTAAGCAAGCCCCTTTTCGTACAGCTTCAAAAACATCCACTGCGTCCATTTGTAATAGTCGGGCATACAGGTCTTGACTTCCGCGTCCCAATCGAACATTGCTCCCATGTTTTTGAGCTGTTCTTCCATGATTTCTATATTTTTAAGCGTGGAATCCTGAGGGTGTATACCCGTCTTTATCGCATAGTTTTCGGCGGGCAGTCCGAAGCTGTCGAAGCCCATAGGCTCGAATACGTTGAAGCCCTGCATTTTTTTGAAGCGCGCGTAGCTGTCGCTCAATGCGTAATTGTACCAATGCCCTACATGGAGCTTTGCGCCGCTCGGATAAGAAAACATTTCCAGCACGTAATGCTTGCGCGCGGTGTCGTTTTTGTCGAATTTGTACAATCCGGACTCCTGCCAGATTTTGTTCCATTTTTTTTCTACGCTTATATTGTCCATAAACTTTATGATAATACATGATTGCCCAAAAGTCAAGGTTTGACACGTTTTAGCTTGCGCGAAGAAAGCGTTTCCGCGCTTGACCTCGGATTAAAGCGGTTGTATAATATAAAACGGCAAAAGCGCGGCGCAAGTCCGAACCGCGTTTTAAGCCTTAAAAGGAAAACGAAAAATGGATTACATGAAAGAGTCTCTTAAAATGCACGAGTTGTGGCGGGGCAAAATAGAAATGGTTTCGAGAGTGCCGCTTGCAACGAGAACGGATTTGTCGCTTGCCTATACGCCGGGAGTGGCGCAGGCGTGTCTGGAAATCAGGGACGAGCCCGAAAAGTCCTTTGCCTTGACGCGCCGCTTCAACACCGTGGCTGTGGTCACGGACGGAAGCGCGGTGCTCGGGCTTGGCGATATCGGAGCGCTCGCGGGTATGCCCGTCATGGAGGGCAAATGCGTGCTGTTCAAGGAGTTTGCAGGGGTGGACGCGATTCCTCTGTGCGTGTCGAGCAAGGACGTCGACGAGATAGTTTCCGCCGTTTCGCTTTTTGCGGGCAGCTTCGGCGGAATAAATTTGGAGGATATTTCCGCGCCGCGCTGCTTTGAAATAGAAAAAAAGCTGAAAGAAAAACTCGATATACCCGTTTTTCACGACGACCAGCACGGCACCGCCATAGTGGTGCTTGCCGCCTGCCTCAACGCGCTTAAGGTCGTGGACAAAAGTCTTTCCGATTGCCGTATCGCGGTGTGCGGCGCGGGAGCCGCGGGCACGGCTATCGCCAAACTTATGCTTTCGGCGGGCGCGGGCGACGTAATTATGTGCGACAAAGCAGGCATAATCAACAGGGAGCAGCACGGCGGGGACGTTCGCTTCGGCGAAATAGCGCGTCTTACAAACAGAGAAAACCGCAAAGGAACGCTTGCCGACGCGGTTAAAGGCGCCGACATTTTTGTCGGGGTTTCCGCGCCGAATATTCTTTCGCAGGATATGGTCCGCTCAATGAAGGACGACGCGATTGTTATGGCAATGGCAAACCCCGTGCCCGAAATTATGCCCGACGCGGCAAAAGCCGCGGGCGCGCGCGTCGTAGGCACGGGAAGAAGCGATTTTCCCAATCAAATCAACAATGTGCTGGCTTTTCCCGGCGTGTTCAAGGGAGCGCTTGCCGTCAGGGCGCGCGAAATAAACGAGGAAATGAAGGTGGCTGCGGCGCACGCCATAGCCGGACTTGCCGCGGACGGCTTGTCGGAGGAATATATCCTGCCCGACGCGCTCGACAAAAGGGTGGCTCCCGCAGTGGCGGAGGCAGTCGCTCTTGCGGCGAAAAAAACGGGGGTAAACAAAATCTGATTTTGCTCGTAAAAGGCGCAGTCGGTATAAAATTTTTTTAAGGAGAGATAAATTAAAGGATATGAAAAACGACGGAATACAAAACAGCGAGGTTTACGAAAACGTCTTGTCGGCGGAGAAAAACACCGATTCTCCGACAGGCGCGGACAGCCGCGTTTTGTCAATCGACCGAATGAGGGGAATTTGCATTTTCATTATGGTGGGTTCCGTGCTGCTTTCCATGTTCGGCGACACGTTCAAGGCAATCGCGGGACTGTACGGGCACGGTGCGTCCGGCTGGCAGGTTGTAGCGGGCAACGCGCACTTTGTCAACGGCGGTTACAGCGGTATAGCGTTTGCGGACGTGTTCGCGCCGTTGTTTATTTTCGTCATCGGTCTTACCTTCTGTTCGAGCTTCAAGCGCAGGGAACAAATGTACGGCGCAACGCGCGCCTGCTTTCAGCTCGGAGTGCGGTTCGCCGCGTTGACGGGCTTCGGCGCGGTTGTCGACGGCGTGTCCTGCCTGCCCGATATGTTCGGCGGAAAGTGGAACGAAATGCAGTTTGCCGACAAATTTTTCGGCGTGGCTTCCTTTGTGCTCATTGCCGCGCTTTTGGTTCTTTTTGTAAGTCAGTTTGTCAAAAACCGTCGTTTCGGCGAGGTGTGCGGCGCGGTGTTCAGATATATCGCGGCGGCTTTGGGCTTGGCGGCGCTGTTTTTCGCGCTGTGCGGGCTGGGCGAGAAAATCGGACAGGCCTTCGGCACGCAAATTCTGTACGAAACGTCTAAATACGGCTTTGCCTGGGACACTCTTCAAAACATAGGACTTGCGGGACTTTTGGCGCTTCCCTTTGTCAAAACGGGCAAATGGGGCAGACTTGCCGTAGTTGCGGCGGCTTACGCGGCGCTTACCGTGGTCTATCAGCACAACGGCTTCGGGATAAGCGAATGGGTTTTGGAAGGCGGCATAGTCGGCGGCATCGGCTGGGCGGGAATTTTGCTGCTGGGCAGCGTTTTCCGCGACATAAAGGAGGACGGACAAACGCTTTTGTTCTGGCTGCTGTCGGCGGGCTTCGTGCTCGTTTCCGTAGTTTTAATCACTTTTCTGGGCTTTATCGCGTCAAAGCGCGGCTGCACTCCCGTTTATTGCGTGTTCTGCGCGGGAATAGGCGGTTTGCTTTGGGGCGCGCTGGGACTGCTTGACGGCTTCAAATGCAAATTCGCTCTGTTCACCTGGTGGGGCGGCAGCTGTTTTTTGACTTACGTTCTCAGTCTTGCTTTCGGATTTGCAATGGAGGCCGTGCTTGGCTCGGGAACCTCTGTGCCGCTTGCGCTGGCAATAGGCGTTGTCTGGCTGGCGCTCATGACTCTTATGAATTGGCTGCTTGCAAAAAAGGGTAAGCACGTAAAGATTTAAAATTTCGTTGAAAATTAAGAAAAGGGAGCGGAAAACGCTCCCTTTGTTTGTTTTGATTTTTCAGCCGCACATTTTTGCGAAGGCTTCGAGATAGATATGAGCCATTTGCATAAGCCTGTCTATGGACACGTATTCGTTTATTTCGTGAATCACCTGCGTGTCGCCGGGGAAAGACGGACCGAAAGCAACGCACATGGGCAGCATTCTCGAATAGGTGCCGCCGCCGATTGCGATGGGCTTGGCGTCGCAGCTCATTTCCTTGTTGTAAACCTCCAACAGACCTTTGACGAGGGGACTGTCGGCGTCTACGTGCAAAGGCTGCTTGATGTGTCCCTCTTCTATTTTGAAGCTGTCTATGCTGTTTTTCTTCATTGCTTCCGCGACAAAAGAGTCTTTGTAGGTGACGGGATACCTTACGTCCAGCTTGATTTTGAGATTGCCGTTTTTGAGGCTCACCACGCCTATGCTGTGGGTGATTTTGCCGCTCACCTCGTCCTCGAGCGGGAAGCCCCACGCTTTTCCGTTTACGTCGCGGCACATTTTTTCCGCGACAAACGCAAGAGTTTTGTCGTCGGGCAGACAGGCGGACAGAGCGCGGAACATTTCCCACGTAGCGTTTACACCGGTGTGCGGCATGGCGCCGTGAGTGGATTTGCCGCGCGTCAAAAGCTGTATTCTGCCGTCGGCCTCTTTGACTTCGACGTTGAACTTTTCAAGCGGCTTTAAGTCAAGGCTTTTGTCCACCAGAGCGGTGCACAGGTCGGGCACGACGTTGGTGCGGCTCCCCGCCGAAATGTCCAAAACCGCGTCGGACACCTTGCCTACGTCAAGCTCCATGGCGTAAATTCCCTTTTCCACGTTTATGACGGGAAAATCGCCGTCGGGAGATATGGCGAGGTCGGGCATTTTTACCTTGGTTTTGTAGTATTTTATGCACGCCATATTGTTTTCCTCGTCGCAGCCGAAAATCAGACGCAGCGTGCGGCGGGGACGGAATCCGCTCATTTTGAGCGCTTTTGCGGCGTAAAGACAGGCAATCATGGGACCCTTGTCGTCCATGGTGCCTCTGCCGTAAATTTTGCCGTCTATGATTTCGCCGCCGAAGGGAGGGGCAATCCAACCCTCGGTTACGGGCACGACGTCGAGATGTCCCAAAACGCCGAACACCTCCGCGTTTTTGTCGTCGGCGGCAAAATCGAGATGTCCCGCGTAGTTGTCGCAGTTGTAGGACTTAAATCCCATTTCCTCGCCTTTTTTCAGAACATATGCAAGGCAGTCCGCGTTGTTTTTGCCGAAGGGCATACCCGGCAGCGCATCCGTGGTGACCGTTTCAAAGCGCAGAACCTTTTGAAGCGTTTCTATCATTTCAGCTTTTAAGGAATCCAATATTTGTTTTCTGTCCATCGAAACCTCCGATTAAAAAGAAACTTACGCGATTATTATACACAAAAAGGCGGCGATATGCTATCATTTTGTCAGAGGTTTATTATGAAAATCCAAAGCGACAATATCGGACACAAAACGAGACTGAGAAACAGATTCGTCAACGAGGGCATGGAAAACTTCGAGCCGCACGAGGTGTTGGAGGTTATGCTGTACAAATCCTTCCCTTACAGCGACACCAACGCTCTCGCCCACCGCCTGATTGACCGTTTCGGCAGCTTTGCCGCCGTTCTCGAAGCGCCTTACACCGAGCTTGAAAAGGTGGAGGGCATGGGCAGAAGCAGCGCCATTACGCTCAGTATGTGGCGCGAGTTTTTCAGGTATTACGAGCGAAGCAAAAGGATAGGACGCAACGAGCTGTGCACGGTAGACAGGCTGCCGCAGATTGCGTCGGCGTTGCTGAAAGGCTCCGTTACCGAAGAAATGCACGTGCTTTGCCTTGACGTCAAAAGCAGACTGCTCGGCACGGTCAAAATTTCGCAGAACTCGCCCACCTTCGTTTCGGCTACGGTCAGGGAAATCGTCGAGCGCGCTTTCGGCTTCAACGCCGCAGCCGTTGCGGTCTGCCATTCCCACCCGTCGGGCAGCGCGCAGCCAAGCTCGGAGGACGCGCGTTTCACGGCAAACCTGCTTGCCGTTTGCAGACAGCTGGGCATGGGGCTTTCCGACCACGTAATTGTGTCGGAGGAGGGTATTTTCAGTTTCAGAAGAAGCGGAGTATTGGACCTGATTGACAGAAAAATAGGAAAGATGACGGAAAATATCGTTAATCTCAATCTGTAAAAAAATCCCGCTTTAAAGCGGGATTTAAACTTGTTTATTCTACCTTGCCGCCGTCGTTGATGTAGAGTATACCCAACGTGTTAGGCCCGCAGTGGCTGGTAATCGTGCAGCTTGCGGTTGTTTCGATGATTTCTTTGAAAGGGGTTTGTTTGAGACGGGCTTTCACCGCCTCCACCAACTCGGGAGGGAATTTGGTGTGCGTCACGAATATGCGCGTATAATCGGGATTGTCAAACTCGTTGAGAATGTCGTTTACGTATTTCTCCAAGACGCCGCCAAGTCTGCCCATATATTTTTTGCCGACAATCATTTTGCCGTCCTTGACTTTTATGCAGGGCTTCAGGTTGAGCGCGGTTGCGGCAAAGAGCGCGACTCCCGAGCAGCGGCCTCCCTTATAGAGATAATTGAGTTTGTCGATAATAAAGCTTGCCTGAACGGAGGGAACTCTCGACGACACCTTGCGCACGATTTCCTCCTTTGTTTCTCCCGCCTCTCTGAGGTCGCAGGCGTACATCAGCAGCAGTCCGCTTCCCGTAGAAAGATTTTTGGTGTCAATCACGGAAACTCCGTCGAGTTCTCCCGCAGCCGTCGTCGCTGCGGCGCAGCTGGTCGACATGTCTCCCGAAAAGCTGAAATGAATAATCTCGTCTCCTCTGTCCAAGGCGGGCTGCCAATACTCCTTGTAGGTTTCGGCGTTGCAGGCGGAGGTTTTGGGAAGATTGCCCGTTTCTTTTACATAATCGTAAATTTTTTCCGGGTTGAGCTCATAGCCGTCCTTGTAAGGCGTGTCACCGAGAATAACGGTGATGGGTACGAGCGTAATATCGTATTTTTTTACGTCCTCGGGCGAGATGTCCATTGTGCTGTCGGCAAAAAA
>OMED01000532.1_pt1 | contig 18972 bp, 24 predicted proteins | sample 1673411 | NCBI WGS metagenome assembly OMED01 (sample SAMEA103958110, study PRJEB25191) | human gut metagenome | reverse complement strand
ATCTTTCGGCAACGGCCTGTATTTGTCCGGTCCATCATACAGTTTATGATACAGTGAACTTCTGCATTCTTCTCACTTTTCGTCAGTTTTACTAAAAATATTTTAGCTTTTTCTGCTGGACAAGTGCAAAAGAACGTAGTATCCTATAAAAAATAAACGAGGAAGATGGATGATTCATCCGATAAACTGGTCAAACACAACAAAATAAGGAGGAAAACGCATGGCATACCGGGAAAGCTACGCAGGAAAGATCAACCGCAAGCTGAACAAGAAGCTCCACGTCGTCGAGGTGGCCTCGGGGAGGCAGAAGGCTGACCTCGTGCTCAAGAACGCGACGTATGTGAACGTCTTCTGCAACGAGCTCAGTCATGGCGACATCGCCGTGGCCGAAGGGCTGATCGCAGGCATGGGCGAGCATTACGAGGGCGCGGTCGAGGTCGACATGGGCGGCAAGCTCGTGCTGCCCGGCTTTGTCGACGCGCACATCCACTTAGAGAGCGCGCTCGTTTCCCCCAAGGAATTTGCCAACGCCGTCATTCCGCACGGCACCACGACCGTCATCACCGACCCGCACGAGATCGCCAATGTCATGGGCACCGACGGCATCGAGTATATGCTGCAGGCGACAGAAGATCTGCCCGTTGACGTGCGCTTCATGCTCCCCTCCTGCGTACCCGCAACGCCGCTCGACGAATCCGGCGCGGTGCTCGATTACCGCGCGATCGACTCGTTCTACGAGCACAACCGCGTCGAGGGTCTGGCCGAAATGATGAACTATGTTGGCGTCGCGAACGCCGACGAGCAGGTGCTCGAAAAGATCGTCGCCGCGCAGGCGCACCACAAAAAAATCGACGGCCACGCCCCCGGCCTTTCGGGCAACGACCTGAACGCCTACATCGCCGCCGGCGTCTATTCCGACCACGAATGCAGCACCGTGGAGGATGCCATCGCCAAGCTCGAGCGCGGACAGTACATCATGATCCGCGAGGGCACGGCCGCGCGCAACCTCGACGCGCTGCTCCCGCTGCTCACACCGCAGTATTACACCTACTGCATGTTCTGCACGGACGACAAGCACCCGAACGACCTGCTCGAAAAGGGCCACATCGACTACATCGTGCGCCGTGCCATCAAAGCGGGCGTCGACCCGATCATTGCCGTTAAATGCGCGAGCCACCACGCCGCGCGCTACTTCCTGCTCAACAACCGCGGCGCAATCGCACCGGGCTTTCTTGCGGACTTTGTCGTGATCGACAATTTCGACGACTTCAACATCCTTGAGGTCTACAAGAAGGGCAAGCTGATGTTCGACGGCAAGACCGTCACGCCGTTTGAAGCGCCCGAAATCGATCCGCACCTCGCCAAGCGCTCGCACGAGACGTTCCACGTTGCGCACCTTGAGGCCACGGACTTTATCGAGTCCCGCCCGCGCGCGGTGCTCGGCATGGTGCCCGGCGAGATCGTCACGACCGATGCGGGCTACGCCGAAAAAATCAGCGTTGAGGACGACATCTTGAAAATTGCCGTCATCGAGCGCCACAAGAACACGCACCACATCGGCATCGGCTACATCAAGGGCTACGGCCTCAAGTCCGGCGCGGTGGCGACATCCATCTCGCACGACAGCCACAACATCATCGTCGTCGGCGCAAACGAGGAGGACATGGCCGCGGCGGTCAACCGCGTCGTCGAGCTCGGCGGCGGCATCGTCGTGATGGACGACGGCAAGGTGCTCGGCGAACTCCAGCTCCAGATTGCAGGCATCATGAGCGAAGCGCCGCTTATCGAGGTCAACGAGGCGCTCGAAAACGCCAAGGAGCAGGCTTTCAAGCTCGGCGTCTCGCGCGGGGTCGACCCGTTTATGACGCTTTCGTTCATGGCGCTGACCGTCATTCCAACGCTGCGCCTCACGACGCGCGGCGTGTTCGACGTCATCAATCAGCGCTACGTGTGATCTTACATTGTGAAAGGCTCCGGCGCAGTGCGCCGGAGCCTTTTTTCGAAAAGTTTTGCTTGCAAATGCTCCCTGCATCGCATATAATAATTGTTGCACCTGCCGGTGTGATGGAATTGGTAGACGTAGCGGAACTCAAAAGCCAGTAAGTCTGGCAGTATGAAATCTGATAAAAACCTTGATTTTTCAAGGCTTCCCAGTTACAATAAAATATGGCTTTTGTAGTGAGTTCTCTCCTTGTTCTCTCCTATGAGAATTTTGGGAGTTTCTCGATAAAATGTGCCGGTGTGATGGAATGGTAGACGTAGCGGATTCAAAATCCGCCGGTGGCGACACCGTGTGGGTTCGAGTCCCACCACCGGCACCATCCTCCGAAACGCTTGATCCCTCAGCATTTGAGGCATCAGGCGTTTCTTCTTTTCTCCCATGAAAAGCATCCATTTCACCCTGTTTTTTTGCAGTTCTCTCCGCAGTTCTCTCCATAATCCTCTTTCAAACGCTTGTGCTGATGCCTGGTTCAATGATAACAACATTGCTCATCTTCGATGCCGAAGTATTTTTCGACGATGTGTCCAGATGTGCGTAGATATTTGCGGTTGTGTTATAGCTGCTGTGTCCAAGCCACTCCTGTATATCCTTCATTGGTACACCATTTTTCAGCAGCAGCGAAGCGCAGGTATGTCTCAAATCGTGAAAGCGAATACTGCGCAAGTGATTTTTCCTCAAGACGAGCTTGAAATGCTGTGTTACATAGTTCGGCTGATAGGGTTCTCCCATATCGTTTACAAAGATATACTCGCTTTCTGTATAGCAATTTCCACACAACTTCCGACAGCATTCCTGCCGTACTTTCATACGCAACAAAAGGTCGCGGTATTGCGGAACCAATGGCATTGAGCGGCAGCTTGACTGATTTTTTGTACGATCCTTTTCGACTGTGATGGTCGTACCATCGCACATACACTGAACAACTGTATGGTCAATCGTAATCAGATTGTTTTCAAAGTCGATTGCCCTCCACCGGAGCCCCATGATCTCACTCCTTCGCAAGCCATAAAAAGCTGCCATTAGAACAGGGAACTCGCAAGGATCACCTTTCACTGCTTGAAAGAGCATTTCTAGTTCCGACACAGAATAAAATGCTCCAACATATCTTTGACTCTTTGGCCGCTCCACATTGTCCATCGGATTCGAGGCAATTAAATCGTGTTTACGAGCATACTTCATTGCCTTATGGATATTCGCATGAAAACGCTGAACCGTGGTTCCTTTTAGGTGCAGTTCATTGAAACAATAGCTGTAAAAATTCTCCACATCCAGCGCAGTCAGCTCTCTGAGCAGTATTCTTTGTCCACGAAAATATGGGACAATTCGCTTTTCAATATTGTTTACATATCCCGCATATGTATCTACCTCCACAGAGTTCTTGATGATACCCAACCACTTGATCATGTAGTCAGAAAAAGAAATATCTTCTCTGCTGATCACGGGAGATCCTGCACAAGGTGATGCAGCATCTTTATAGGTGCATCTGGTTTCGGCTAACATTTCTTCCGCCAACTTTGCACTTTTCTTCCCAGTTGCCGGTATCCCTGTTGAAATCCATTTGGACTTGCGATTGCCATCTTCGGATTTCAAATTCAGCACCATGTAATAGTAACCTTTTTTTGTTTGCAGATGACCCGCTACCATGTTGTTCCTCCTTTTTGTAGCGGTACAACCTATCTGTCAATGGCAGATCAATTATACCATAAGCTGCCGTTCTCTCCAATGTGCCTATAAACTTTATTTTGAAATCCTTGCGCCGAAATTTCTCCGTCAACCAAGCAGATACTCAATCACGCAAATCTTCGGAATCTTAAATGACTTACCAATTTTCAGATGGTGAATTTCACCGTTCCCCAACAATTTGTAAGCTGTTTTCATGCTGATTCCGCCCAACATGATGCACATCTGCTTAACGGATACCACATCAGGATATTCTGCAAATAGCTTTCCTTGATATGTAAGAGTCATGACACAACTCCTCTCTCAAATAATATTGATTAACAGCCAAACGGCAAAGGAGATGCCCCCGTTCGTCGGGGGCATCTCCTTTTTACCAGCCTAATCATACCATAGCGCCATATGACACTTCAAGTACATCGGCTTAGACATTTTTAGGACATTTTCAAAAAATCAGACGCGAAACTGATCGGAATAGGCATACATCTCCGCAAGATTTTCGATGGCAGTACGCTTGATCCGGTCGATGGTGCGGTAGGTCAAGCCAAAGCTGGCAGCAACTTCCTTCGTGGGAATTCCGTCCACAAACACCAGACGAATCACCTCAGCCTGCCGCTTATCCAATAGACCAATAAAGTATGTCAGGCGTCTCTGCTCACATTCCAAAGCAAACAGTTCCTTTGCAATTTCGTGTGCTGACTCTGCATTCATGCGTTCCGCCTGTTCTTCGTAATTGAGTGCAATGTAGAGGGTCTTATTGGAAATATGTCCCGCACTATGGTCAAGACCATCGCCATGTCCGAAGTTCATGGCTTCGATCTGTTCTGACCTGCTTACTTTGGCCGGGTGCTCCAGATTATACCGAAGTACCGCAATCTTGCGTTCACGCTCGTTATAGCTCTCCAACAGCTTCAAAACGTACTTACTCATAGCACTTTCCTTTCTGTTATAGATTTTTGATTGCCATGAGCGCTGCAGGCGGAGAACGGCAGCGAATCTGTCGGTTGCCTGATATGGCAAAGCAAAAGGCACTTTCACGGATATCATAACCCGCGAAAGTGCCTTGAGAAAATATGGAGTTATCCCAACTACGGAAGCGCAGCGATCCATGGTTGAAATCAAGATCGTATAGAAGCCGACGCACACCCTCTCTGTGCGGCATCCCGCACTGAACGGCCGTCAAGAATATCTCTGCTAGCTTGTCCTTCGGAAAATATGCGTTTAATATCCTGCCAACATGCTGTAAAAACTCACATAGAAATGCCGCAGCATACATCTTGCGGTAGAACTTCATCCGCCGTTTATGGAGAAGATACTGCAATCCGCATGCTACGAAGGCATCATACAAAGTCTCCTCCCGTTAATGAAGTATAGAACACCTTTGTATGCTGAATTAACACATTCATACTTGTCATACTGCATTATAAGATTATGTCGAGGTGAGTTATAATGCAGGAAGCGAAGATTAACTTAGGCAAGGTCGTTCGCGTAGCCCGCAAGCGCAAGAGGATCACACAGGACTATCTCGCAGAAAAGGTCGGGGTTCAGCCACGAACGATTCTGGAAATAGAGAATGGCAGGGGAAACCCCGTTTTGAAAACCTGTTTGTGATGGTTCGCCTGCTGGACATCGCCCCTAATGATATTTTTAATTATGATTGCGGTCTGGCGCAGGATACCGAACAGCTTTTTCAAGAGTTGTCCAGTTTTAGTGAAGAGGAACAGCGCATGGCTGCAGCCGCCGCCAGAGCGGTGCTGCAGCAGATCCGCTATGAGAAGGAACACTGCAAAGAAGAGGTTTCAAACAAAACGAACGGCTGAGAGAAGGTAAACGCCTCTCCCAGCCGTTTTGCATGATGGCTCATAGCAGCGTCTAGCTTTACTTGATCATTTCGGACTGCTTCATTTACACATCAAAATGCGATATATAAAACTCTTTTGTGTCTCCTACTATACTTATTACGATGAAGTCCTCCTATTTTGGACGCTTCCAGAAAAGTTATCGCCTTTTCTTTTATTTTCAAGCGGCTCCCCAGTACAGACCAGTCATAGGCTTCAAACCGATCCAATAGGGGGGAAACTTGCTCTTCGAAAATCCGTTACAGCATTTTTACAATACTCGCGCAGGATATGGCAATCATATCAGTAGCCTTCATTGACAACTTCCCAATGGCCATTGACGAACTCTAACTGTAAATGATAATATAACGCAAGTGATGATCAATTTTAGAAAGGAGCGGTTAGCATGTTGTTTTGGATATACATGTTTCTGGTAACATTGATAATCCCATGCGCAATGTATTTTGTTGGGAAAAAATATTTGACTTCACCGCCTAAATACATTAATAACACGAAGGGATTTCGAACAAAAAGATCTATGAAAAATCCTTTGACATGGGAATTTGCTCAGAAACATTTTGGAAGGTTGTGGTACAAAGGTGCCCCTTGGACCGCCATATTCTCATCTTTGGCTATGCTATACTCAATCGGGAAAACCATAGCATTTATCGGCTTTTGCGGTGGGTGCGTTATTGTAATTCAACTCGCTGTTATTATCATTTTGGGAATAATAACGAACAGTGCACTTAAGCGTAATTTTACAGACGAAGGAAATCCCCAAAAATAGAAATGATGGGGTTGCAGACCAAGTGCCCATAATCAATGCAGCGCAGTTTGAAAAAAATTAGAGACCATCCCAAAATTTGTGTAAACTCCGGAAGCCGTGTAGAATAGGAGCACCACATTCCTATCGGAGCCGGTGTAAGTACATTGCGCCAGCTCCGTTGTTCAGATATAGCGAACTTAATATTTCTTGCTACATTTGACGCACTTATCATCAAAATCGAAAGGGGCATCGGCTCAACTGCCGATGCCCCCATTGTTTTATTTATGCCGCCCTTTGCTGAAACCGCTGGCTGCGGATGCTCTTGGCCCGTACCTGAAGCTCCTGCGAAAGAAGCTTCAAGAAGGAAAACTCATCGTCCAGCCCGTCCAGTTCGCGCTGCAGCACGCCCTCATAGTGGCGCTTCTTTTCCTCCAGCGCCTGCACCTTGAGTACCCAACGTTCCATAACTGCGGGACTCTGGCTGCTGCTCTTAATGAGGTAGTCGCACTTTTCCTGATAGGCCGCGATCTCCTTTTTCACTGCCAGATAGAATTCCTCCGTCATCTTATCCCGCTGCTTGGCATCGTCAATGATGTAGAAGCTGTTGACCACCAGCGGCGTCTGCTTTTTATTCAGTCCGCTGAGCAGGGTGATGAAGTCCTCGAAAATATCCACGCGCTCCATAAAAGTGCGGGGGACAAAGTACATATGACCGGTGACACTCAACTTGGTGGCCTCCATTCCTCGCAGAAAATTGACGCAGATGGTCTCGATCTGCTTGCGGTTTGCGCATCGCTGGTAGAGCTCAAAAAGCTCCTCCGCTTTTCGGCAGCAGCCCTGCACATCCACCGCATCGTCCAGCACGAGATTATCACAGCGGAACATCCCGTCGTTCTTACCGCAGCTGATATTCGCCAGCTTTTCATACCGGTTGGTTTCACGATTCAAGGTTTCTTTGACCAGTTCCCGCGAAAAAACACCGGCGGTGCGCTTATTATCACGGCAGTAGGCAAGATAGATATTCGTCTCGCCGTCTACTGTGACCGGAACCCGCTCCCGGATATCGCCTGTGGCGGAGCGGAATGCATCGCCGAGAGAAAGCCGGGTGCTGCCGGTGTAGGGAATGCCCATGCTCTCGCACAGCGAGGACAGTTCATCCTTATCCACCAGCAGGTTTGCAAGAGAAAAGTATAAGAACTTTCCAAGCATATGCTCCTGATCGCCCTGCGCCGCACCGAGGAACTGATTCATGTTGATGATCTTTTCTTCCATATTGTTGTCCTTCCTTTGTTACATGGTTGCCGCCTGACTGAGAAGGTAGTCGTCCACTCCCTTATAGGCGGGATTCCATGTGTATTTTGAATAGCGAATGCCTGGGATCTTTCGCACTTCCTTCCGCATGGTGAGAATGGCGCTGCGCACATTTGGATTGGTCATCTGATCCATGTCCATCGCCTCTACGACTTCGCGGACGCCAAGACTCCGGATGGTATCATTCAAACCGTTCAGCGCGTTGACGCCGCCGATGCAGATAAAGAGCGCATCTTGTGCAAGGAAACTGGCTACATCGCCCTTCAGCGGACCTTCCGTCAGAAACGCACGTTTGCTTTGGGTGTTCCCTGTCACATGCACCCACGAATAGCTGCGGGTGCCGGATGGCAGATTTCGGCTGGAAAGCCAGCGGTATTTGCGATTGGCCTGCTGCGCATCGTCCAGACGGATCTTCAGCCCTTGAATCAGCCCATCCTTGTTCCGAACCGGAATCAAAAAACCGCTGGGGCCGGAGAGCGTCCAGTCGCTATAATAGGTGCGAAAGCCCGGAATACCGTGCAGGTCATGGCCGAGGCTGCGCAGGAGGTCGGTTAAAAGCCGACGTCCGCGCTCTGTCTCCGGCATACTGCGGTACTCGTTTCTTCGGATGCGTTCTTCGCTCAAGCCCCGTTCTAAGAGATTCTCGCCGTGTTTTGGGAGAAGCGTCAGATGCGCCAGCATATCCGAATACACGGCATGGCGCTGCTCCAATGAGCAGGGCTGCCGTTCCTGTGTTTGGGGAGATGGCGATTGAGGCAAGGGGTAGACCTTGCTCTCATGCGCCAGCTCCAGATAAGCCTCTTTGTTACAGATCCCTTTGATCCGTGCATACAGGCTCACGCTGTTGCCGTGGGCGCCGCAGAGATTGCAGCGGTATTGGTCGGTATCCGTATTAAGGCTTAAATGATATTTCCCCGGCCCGTGGTCACCGCAGAAGGGGCAGCTTGCCTCGACTTCCTTTCGCCGCAGCGTCCGGGAGTCGAGGACAAGCCCACACCGTCTGGCCGTGTCCACAATGGGGATCTTATCGTAGATTTTTGCGGCCAAACGGTTTCACCTCCATCATGCGGCTCTCTGCTCCGCAAAGGCAATGGGTCTTATGGGTTTCACCTGCAGCGCCGCGCCGCTGACACATTTTGCCATGATGATCTGTCCGGTGGGCCTTACATTGGCAAGGTCATCTACCGACTCCATGTTATCGACAAACACGGGGTAATTCCGCCCGGTCAACCGCTTCATCAGCTCAGAGACCTCCATGCCGGCCCGGATCTTCTCCGAAAGAGAGAGTCGGTCGTAACGGCGGCCGCCATACTGGAATTTGAAGGTGTCTTTGACTTCCCCGGTGGATTTCACCACATCGTATAGGTATCCACGCCCTGTAAGCGGGCAAGCATACGCAAATTGCCGCTTGCAAACAGCACATGGCTGCTTCCGATCCGCACGGTCATATCTTCCTTGCCGAAAGCGCTCAGGTGCGCAAGCACATCGGCGCGCACCAAAAAAGGCTTTGGGAAAGAAACACCTTCCAGCGTATCGCAGGCAAGGCGGGTTCCATCCAGTGCGTAGACGCGATTCCCGCAAAACTGCACGCAGATCGCGGCGGGTCTTGCACTCACGCTTGGCTTTTCCGCAGCATAGCGCACACGCTCCACACAGGCGGAAAGCCTCGCGCTGCTTACTGAAAATGCATCGCCCTCCGGAGCCTGTGGCATATTCGGATAATCCGCTCCGTCGTAGACCTCAAATTCCGCACCGCGGCGTTCACAGCGGAGCAGAACCCTTCCGACTTTTTTGCTGCCGCTCCGCGTTTCGGAAAATTCCATCGTCAGCTCACCGGCAAAGTGGGAACAGGCGCGCAGGATGTCCTTGGTTTTTCGGAAAACAAAGAACATATCATCGCCCGAAGCCGGGAGCTCTGCCGTAAGCCATGTTTCGAGATCTGTTGCCGTCAATGTGCAGCGCCCATTCTGAATCCGGAGACAGACCTCCTCCAGAATGGGTATTGCGCACTTTTTGAGGATTTTACTGATTTTGCTCATTGCATGGGAAAACTCTTTTGCGTCAACTACTGCACGACTCATGCCGCACGCCTCCTCGTCTTCTTTTCCAGCACCGTCTGCATCCGGATCGTTTGGGTGGAAAAATCCGTCTGCAAGGCATTGTTTTCTCCATGGGTCAGAATGTTATAGACCATGATGAGCACAGCGGTCGCCGCAGTCACATTGGCCACAATACTCTGCGGATCTTCCTGTGCGGCTTCCGCGCAGCTGATCTCCGAGGGAAACAGGTCGGTGTCCTTCAGCATTTCGGGATGAACGCCGCCAATAGATTTGCGGATCGTTCTTCCGTTTCTTCGCACGCCGCACACGACCTGTCCGGTATACTTTCCGTTGCCGCTGTCGATGTAGATGAGTTCCTCGCTCTGATGAAAAGCCTGATGGCAGAGCTGCCGCGTCTTATTGTTATCCACGCAGCCCAGCAGCAGTACCATTTCCTTCGTCCGCTTGGTAGAATAGGGATTCAGCTCCCATTCCTTCGGCTCGATCAGTTCCATCAGATCCGGCAGCTTTTCAATAAAGCTGGGAACATACTCTGTCTCCATTCCAAGCACAGTGGAATACCGCTCTGCCAGCACGCGGGCTTTATTTTCACCCAAGTCTGCGGGGACAAAGTTCTGCCGGTCCAGGTTCTTTGGCTCGACAATATCCCCATCGCAGACAACAAAGCGGGCAGGACGATCCAGCATATGAAGCAGGCGAAACACATACGGGGCAACATAGCCTCCTGTGCCGCCAGCCCCCAGCATGACCACCTTGACCGGGCGATCCGTTGGAAACTTCATAGGAACGCCTCCTCCAGAAGGTCCCGGAAGCTGCGCTTATCCGGCTTTTTGAATCGCTCGGACTTTCTGCTGCGGATACTTACCTGCGTCAACCATTCCTTGGGAAACGGCTGCTCCAATCCTTCCATCACAATATTGGGATCGATGGATACAAAGGAGTCGCCGCAGAAAATACGCGCCTTGACGTCCGGATAGAATTTATCAAGTTTTCCCAAAACGAGGTAGAGTCCTGTGGATCGCTCATCCTGATCATCTTTACCGGAGAAAAAGGCATCCATGCTGTTATGAGAGTGGATATCCGCGTAGCAAAGATACCGCTCTTCATCGTCATAGGGGCAGTCATGGAGATCGGCCTCTACTTCCTCCTTGCACACGCTCTGCTTGGGGACGTAGGCAAAAAAGCGTTTTTCCGCCTTGTCCCAGTAAATCTGGGCAAATGCTTCATTCTCCCCATGATCCGTCATAAAGGCACGGAAAAAGGCGATGATCTGTCCCATCAGCTCGGCGGGAATCTTCGGCAGAGCCGGGGAAAACCCGGCTCTGACCTCAGAGAAATCCACCACATTCTTTTTGGGGGCGATAAACTCGCCCTGCTCCATCTTGCGAAGCTCATAGATCCTGCCGTCGTTAGAGGGGATCAGGCAGATGACCTTATCCGAGGTGCGAGCCTCTTCCAAGGTGCCGAATTTCCCCTTATAAGCGGCATTCCCCTTGGTTTTCATTTCCACCTTGGGCTTTACATAGCAGCAAGGGGCTTTGTCCTTCGTTTTCTTGAGGGCGTCGAGAAATTCGCGGGAGCGTTCGATCATCTCCTTCATGGAAATGATCGTGGTTCCCTTGGGGTCTTTGACCTCTTTACGAATACCGCAGTATTCCACACTCCAGGATACCCTTTTGCCTTCCTCCAGATCGGTAAAATCATCGGACTTACGGATGCGCAGCTCCTCAAAGGTCATGGAGGGATCGTCGATTTCCTCTTTCACACCCTTGTGGTAGAATACCGGCGGCTTCTCCAGCAGGCCCTTCTTGGTATTCTCCGCTGTTTTCTGCTCAAACGCTGCGGCAATGGGATTCTCCGCAGGAGCTTCGACCGGCGCCTTGGCGATGGGTGCGGTTGTCGGCTGCGATGTTGCAGCAACTGCCGGTGTGATTTCCTGCGCCACGGGTGTCGGAGACGACGGAACGCTCTGTGCTGCCGCCGGAGGTGCAAACGGATCTCCCTGCGGTGCAGCGCTGCTGTCTCCAAAAATCGCGCTGATATCCAATCCTTCTTCTTCGGGGATCTCCTGAAAGGGCCACGCGCCGTTGCTGGGTTCACTCATAGTAAATTACTCCTTTCGATTTGGGGACAAAAAAAGGCCGCAATCACTCCTATGAGCAATTACGGTTTCGTTCTCGTCCTTATTACATTTCAAGTCGTTTGGGTTCGACGGTACTCGCAAGGAGCATGCCACATCTCTAAGCGGTAAAACCGCCATGAGCTGTGCAAAGGGCATACTACCTCCTTTCCACTCTTTCTTTCCTAACTTACTCCGCCCTAACTTACTTCGCCCTGAAATACAGCTTCATTGTAGCATTACGGGGAAAGACTGTATAGTTGGAGTTTTTCCATAGTAAAGAGAACGCTCTGGATATTGCCGGCTGACTTCACTCAGCCGGAGCCTGCAAACAATTTTGCGCATAAATCTTGACGGGACCCTTTGTCAACAGCACCAATTTGTCCCAAAGCAACCAAAACAAAATGCGCCTGTATAACACAAAGGCACACAGGCGCAAGAAATTACATATTCACTTAAAAGCTGACAATATACGATACTGCTATTGTAAAATCCGGTTTTTCCATTTAATGTCCATCCAGACGAAGAATTAGTTGTTGGCATATCAGATGCAGGCAGAAGGACGGATGGTGTCTGTCCGTGTTTATTAGCCCATGGACCATCGTTTGTACGATACCAGTAATGATAGTCGTAGTTTCCTCCCTGCTTACCGATTCTCATAACGATCATCCACTGATTGGAAGCAAGTGTAACATTCGGACCACTCACTTCCTTCCAACGGCCTCGGAAGTTACTATTGAGCCAAGTAGTCATTCGTGTCTTGGTGCGTGCAAGGGCTTGCGCCGTCGTGGTAGACTGATTCTGAACATAAAGATTGTCGAAGATTATAATGGTGGAGACCTGTATCAAAAGCACTTGTATCAAAAGCATAAGGGCATTTTAGTAGATACTTATGTCTATAGCGATGGGAGTCAGGTGACTGCATTCAAATGGGAGAAGCAATAGTATGTAGATGCGATCATTTTCAAGGCGAAGCCTTCGATTTTTATTGATTTGTCAAGTGTTTTTGTGAAAAAATATTATTTTTATAAATGCTTATCGACTTTAGACAGCAGCCTACAAAATGTGGTTTGTATGGATCAGCTTTACCCCTGATTCAATCGCAGGAACAGCGAGAATCAGTTGGGAAAGGCACCTAAATCTTGTGCCTTGCTGAGTTAAGCCGATAAGCATATTTTTATATATCCCCCTGCGCTGAAATAAAAACGCTCAATCACCATCATAAGTGATTGAGCGTTTTGCGCGCAAACTTAATGACATTGCCTCTATGAGAGACAGTGAAATAAAACACTGTCAATCATGGAGGGAGCATTACTATGCCACAGAAGCAGAAATTAAGCGCAGAGGAAAAGTAACCGTCAAACCACCCCAGCGCATAGACATGCATGAGACAATAGTAGCGGAACGTTGCGAAACGTTTGTATCGAAAGAAATGGCAAGAATGCCAGTTCCCTTGAAAATGGCAATTAGGACGGAAAACAGCAGGCCGGAGATCACCGGCGCTGGAATCGCAAATTTGCGAAGTACATGGGATCGGCGCACAATGGCACGTCCCGCAAAAATGACGAGTGCGGCAAAGCCGAGGCTTGTCAGATACTCAAATTGAAATGCACCGACCGCGCCATCAGCCCCGGGGGTAAAGGTTCCAAAGTAAGAGATCAGCTTATTCATTATATTCGCCCCTTTCAGGGTCATTTGTTTGCTGTGCGGCTTTTTACTGCACGCGATATCCGCTCGCGCACTTTTCAAAAGCGTATGCAAGCCGCTCATCGGGAGAGGCAAAGGACTGCGGCTCAAAGCCTTCTGCCTTTTGGAAGGAAACGATGCGATTCGGGTGATCGATCCAGATCACACAGGTGTTCTGCGCAGAAGCTTCCGTTTTCATTTTTTCTCTCCGTTACACATAAGATTCATGATTTTTATAAAAGCTTGTCGGCTGTTGCCTGACAGGCGGCAAACCTCTCAGCTGCGGCGCTTTTCCCCTCGCGCAGCTCACAGTGCGCAAACTCCGTCGTCTGCGGCAGCAGTAGATCAAAACGCCCGATCCGGTTGATCTTCAGATGCAGCCGCTCCGCCGATAGGTCGAGGATATGCCCGCCCTGCGTTTTGTCGCTGCTCAGATAATGAAAATGCCAATCCGGTATGCAAATGCCGTCCACATACCGCGGGCACCAGACGGCGATCACATTGCCGCGGGTGTTTTCAAAGCAAAATTCGTTCCGGCTTTTCGCCGCCTCAGAAAGCACCGGGTAGGGCTTCCGGCAGCTGTTCCAGCTTTGCGTATGCATAGTCTTGAAAACGCCGCCGGCCTTGATCATATAAAAGAGATTGGGATTTCCCTGCACAAACGGCGCAAGCATCTGCTTGAGCGAGGTAAGATCATCGATGCCGTTCAGCGCTATCTCCGGGGCGTTTTCGTCAAACACCATGGCTGCGGCAAACGCCATGCTGTCCTCCGGCCTCATAACGGTGACCTCGCCGTCCGGCGCTGTCTTGTAGGCTGCGCCGTTTTCAAAAGTTATCACGCCGTCCAACGCTGTGCCGATGCCGACCCCGGTATCGGCACAGCGCAGAAGCTCCCGCACACTGATGACCGTATCGAAATTCCCAAGCGCCAGCGCGTTCCATGTAGACGCCTGAAACAGTGTTTTCACCATACTGCCATATCCTCCTCGCGAAAGGAAAAGGCGGTCTGCCTTTCCTGTTGCGGAAGGCAGGCCGCCTTTTCTATTGACTTACTCGATGGCGATCTTGCTGGAGGAGGTAAGCTTCTTCGGCTCCTCCTTCGGGATAAGCACGGTCAGCACGCCGGACTCGTACTTGGCCTTCACGTCCTCGGGCTTCACGTCGCCGACGTAGAAGCTGCGGGAGCAGGCACCGGAGTAGCGCTCCTGACGCAGCACGCGGCCCTTCTTGTTCTCTTCGTCCTTGTCGAGGCCCTTCTCCGCGCTGACGGTCAGGTAACCGTCCTGCACGTCCACATGGATCTCGTCCTTTTCAAAGCCGGGCAGCTCCACCGCAAAGCGGTAAGCCTTGGCGTCGTCCGTCTCGCGGATGTCGGTCTTCATCAGGTTTCTGGCGTGCTTGCCAAACAGCGGGCTGTGACCGCCAAAGAAGCTGCCATCAAAGAAATCATCAAACATGTTTTCACCATAGATGCTGGGTACCATAACAATTCCTCCATTCAAGATGAAATATGGGATTCCAATTTATGTGAAGCACGGCGGCGTGGTATCAGCCGCGCCGCAGCAGTGCCTGCCGATCAAATGTCCTTTGTTCTGGAAATGCAGGCGTAGACAATGGAACTGACGCCCTCCAGCAGAAATACGATGCCGACCGTCATGCCCATGGCCGCCACGCTGACCCACGGATCCATCAGGCAAATGAAACCGGCAAGCGTCAAAAGAATGCCGACTGCAAGGATCCATCCCCACGCGCGGACACCGAGGGCGCGCAGATCAAACGAACTGACGCACTGCGACACGCCGGAAAACAGCAGCCACAGCGTGAACAGGAACGGCAGCGACAGCATCGTGAACCACTGGTTGAAAAGCAGGAACAGCGACATGATCACCGTCAGAATACCATCGAGCAACAGCCAGCCGGAGCCGAGCATCACGCCGCTTGTCGCGGCAAACACCACGATCTCCGCAACGCCGGACAGCAACAGGAATATACCAAGCAGCAGCCCCGCCGAGAGCAGCGCCACGTCCTGATTGCACAAGCAATAGATGCCCGCGGCGATCAGCAGCACACCAGCTGCAACATTCAGGATACGCATGGACTTTGTACTCATAACGCCATCTTCTTTCTTTTTTCTCTTTCTGCTGTATAGTTTAGCTTTTTCTGCGGTAAAGACAATACGCCGCCGGTACAAGAAAAGAAATAGAGCTTGTGCCAAAAGCACAAGCAAGAACGAGAAAGTATGGACAGGGAAACCATTCGGACTTTAATATGTTTTACAAAGCTTCGATAGCATTGTTCATAAATTATGTGGTATAATTTTATGAATTAGAATATAAAGATTGAAATTGCAGGAGGCTAATTATGAAAAACAAAGGTTGGAAAATTCTTCAAATCATTCAACTTATTATTTTCTTATGCTTTAGTGCGTTCTTATTCGCAAGAACAGTAGATGGGCATGGAACTGTACAGACATTAGAAGTAAAGCTGATTAGTTTTGCTATATGGGCGGCTTTTTATCTTGGCGTCTTAGCCATAGAGTGGTTGATCTACGTTATTGTTCGACGCTCTAAAAAGCAAAATTAACATATGCCGATTTTTCTGTCACAAGTCCGGCAAGTTCTTCACCACACAGCGATTCCCCACATCAGTCAAGCTATGCTTTTTTGACAGCAATATCCCCGGATGGTGCATAGCCATCCGGGGATCTTTTTCAGGTATGTATCAGGAACTTCCACGGGATGATCACTTGGTGACAACCAGCTTGTCGTCCTCCACGGCCAGCTTTGCGGTATCGCCGGTCTTGAGTGTACCGTCCAGCATCTTCTCGGCCACGGCGTCCTCCACCTTGCTCTGGATGGCGCGGCGCAGGGGACGCGCACCGTATCTGGGGTCAAAGCCCTCCTTAGCAAGCTCCTTTACCGCCTCGTCGGAAGCATCCAGATGGATGTCCATGGCCTCCATGCGTCCGGCCACGGTCTTGAGCATCCGGCGGGCGACCTCCTCGATATCCTACTCCGTCAGGGCGCGGAACACGATGATGTCGTCGATACGGTTCAGGAACTCAGGGCGGAAAGTCTGGCGCAGCTCCGCCATCACGGTCTCCTTGGCCTGAGCGTATGCTCCTCCGTTCTGCCGTTGATGCTGCTGCGATAGATGAAGCTGGCTCCTCATTTCTGCCGCAATTTTCACATTTCATAATCATCCCTCCGTGAATCTGTATATAAATCGTTCAAACTTTCCTTTCTGACACACAGTTTAGCTTTTCCTCTTGCAAAAACAAGAAGCTGCCGATACAATAAAGAAAAAACGACTTGTACCGAATGCACAAGCCGAAGAAGGAGGCAGACCATGGAGGAAAAACGCTGGGAATCGTGCAATGCAGAGGCGCTACTGGATAAGTTCTTTTCGCAGGATGATCTCCGGCAGTTAGCGCTGAGCACAGGGGAACTGCTGGGCTGCCCACTTCTGGTGCTGGACGACACCTTTCATATTGCGGCGCACCACCTGCCGCTCGGCTTTTCCGATGCGCTCTTTGAAACCGCCGTGCGCCGCGGCGAGATCTCCTATGAGGCCGGCGCAATCATCAGCAGAAACCCAATGCTCACAGCCGGTTGGGCGGACTATGTCCAGCTGGCGGACAGCCCCTATCGGCGGCGTTTTGCGCCGCTCGTCAGCGCGGGCGTGCGCCTCGGCTGCCTGATCTGCGTGGATACGGACGGACATTTGGAAAAGATTCCGCCGCAAACCTGGGAGCTGGTGGAGCGCATTCTCGCCAAGCAGCTGTTTGTGGAGGCGAGCCATCAGGACAAGCCCTTTGAAACGGCGGAGGACATCCTCATGCACCTGCTGGACGGCGGATTTTCTTCCGCCGCGCACTTCCAGCTACAGGCGTCCGGCACTTACCTGGCGGATTTCCACCCGCTGACCTTCGCCCTCATCGATCTTGAGGCCTACCATAATGCGTACATGGGGAAGCGGCATCTGAGGGAGGAACTGGAGACGCAGATCCCAGACGCTCATCCGTTTCTGTACAAAGGCGATATTTTCCTCTTTCTGCACAGAGAGGGGGATGCGGACACGCTTTCCACGCTGGCAAAGGAGTTTCAGCTCAAGATCCTCGTGTCCGAGCCGCTGGATGAGCTGTTTGATCTCCCGGGGCTCTACCGCACGGCGCGCGAGGCGCTGGAGCTGATGACGGACGAGCGCTTTCACGGGGAGCCGGTCTGCTCCGTGGCGCAGCTGCGCACGCCGCTGCTGCTGAAAAATCTGGAGGGGCGCGGCGACCTAATCCCGATTGCGCTGCACCGCCTTGCCGCCCGCGACCGTGAAAAGGATACACAGTACTGTGAAACGCTCTACCATTACCTCACCTGCTGCCACTCGCTGAAAAAGACCAGCGACGCGCTCTATACCCACCGCAACACCGTGCTCTACCGCATCCGCAGATTGCAGGAGGATTTCGCGATCCCGCTGGAGGAGCCGTCCCAGCACGCCGACCTGCTGCTGGGCGTGTCGCTCATTTTGTTTGAGATCAAGGGGCCGGACTTTTTTCTGCGCGCGCCGAAAAATGAAGCATAAAACCGGCGCGATCACGCGCCGGTCAGATAAAAAAGGATGATATTATGAAGGAAAACAGAAAGCTTTTGAGAGAAGTCCTCAAGGACATCCGCCACGACATGACGGACGAAGAGGTACTGAACCTGCTGGCGGACAGTAAGATTTCCGAAAATCTCGCAGGCGAAAATGAAAAATACACCCTCGGCCAGCGGGCGGCAGACGCCATTGCTAAATTCGCGGGCAGCTGGGCGTTCATCTTCGCCTTCACCGGCGTGCTGATCCTCTGGATGGTTGTCAACACGCTGCTCGCGGCCAAGGCCTTCGATCCCTTTCCTTTCATTCTGCTGAACCTCGTGCTCTCGTGCGTCGCGGCCATTCAAGCGCCGCTCATCATGATGAGCCAGAACCGGCAGGAGGAAAAGGACCGCCGCCGTGCAGAGAACGATTATAAGGTCAACCTCAAGACAGAGATCATGATCGAGGATCTTTACGACAAGGTCAATGCCATCCTGGCCAGACAGACCGCACTGGAAAAACAGCTGACGGAGAAGGGCGAAAGCGCAGGGCAAAAATGAGGGAGGACAGAGCCGTCCTCCCTCATTTTGTGCTGTTTTTGCGCAACGCGGGATCCTCCTCCGCAAACCTGCGCGCTTTTGTTGAGATGACTCTCCGGCGCGTAAAGCCCTTATACGTGCAAGATTCCATGTCGCTTTACAGATGGAAGTGCTTTTTCAGCTTTTGATTTTCTCCCAGCACCAGCAGAGTCAGACTTCCGTCCAATATGGTTTCCGGCGAGATGTTCACATCGGTTTTGCCGTTCCGCTTTACGCCGAGGATGTTGACACCGTATTTTCTGCGGATGTCCAGCTCGCCGATGCTGTGCCCCTGCCAGTCCTCCGGTACGGCAACCTCGATAATGGCGTGCTGCTCGTCCAGCTCAATGTAGCTGAAAATAT
>OMED01000500.1_pt1 | contig 19742 bp, 12 predicted proteins | sample 1673411 | NCBI WGS metagenome assembly OMED01 (sample SAMEA103958110, study PRJEB25191) | human gut metagenome | reverse complement strand
AACACACAAAGCTGTGCGTTCTCCCGCTTTTGCGTTTTACCGGCGGTTCTGCCAGAGGATCTGCTGCTCTGTTATGAGCGGATAGGCGATAAGCGCGCTGCCGTCGAGATTTTCCCGGTGCAGATCGACCGCTGTCAGACAGCGATTATCATAGGTGGAATAATAATAGACGCCGCTGTGTGCATTGCAGCAGGAGGTATAGATCGTGCGCTCGTACTGCCCGTCTGCCACCTCGCAGCAGCCGCGCTGCTGCTCCACGGCGCCGAGGATGTGGAAAAACTGGCTGACGCTCCCCTGCTCCGTGTCGTCGGAGACGGCGTTCAGCTTCGTAAACGCGGCGCGGACGAAGCGCGACATGGACGACAGATCGCCCGGCAGGCCCAGCGCGCCCATGCCCCGGCTGTATGGGCGCAGCGGGAGCGCTTGGGAAAAGCGGTTTTCCGGCTGTCGGGGCGAAAGGTGCATATAGTTGTTCAGATTGAACAGCTGCTCGCCGAACGGCGGGTTATTGGTCAGAACGCCGATAGGGTTTTCATAGACGTGCAGGCCGTCTGCGGTCGATTCGACCGTGACCGCTTCTCTTTCGTCGGCAATCAGCCAATGCAGCTGCGCGGCGGGCAGAGCGGCGCTGAACGGCGTTCCGGTCAGGTTGAGCCGGGAAAGCTCTGTCCGGGCCTGTTGAACCGACGCGCACCGGCCCAGCAGCCACGGGATGAGCTCAAACTGCGCGATATTCGTCCTGTCCGGCTCTGGCTGCGCGTATACGGCGTTTCCGACGAAATTCAGCCCCGCCATGCACAGGCCGGTTTCGTTGACGGCGTCGTAATAAAGCGGATACCCATCCGCCACATGGGCCATGCCGATTATGGCGTAGTGCGTATGCAACGGGCCTGCATGGTGGAAGTCGAACGGGTAATTTCGCGGCGTGATTGTCACCTGTTCGCCGTAGCTGCATTCGTAATCCAGCGTCCGGCCAAAATACAGCTGTCTGGTTTGGTATGTGATCGCGGTACACATCTTGCGTTGCACTCCTTTCAAGCTTGCGTTGCATTAGTTTGTGCAGTTTTTACCGGATAAAATTCGTTTTTGCAAGCGGCTCCTTGCGGGGTTCCGGAACGCCTGCGGCCTTGCCTGCCTCGATACAGCGCAGGAGCCAGGCCATATTGTGCCCCAAAACGCGCATGATGCGCACGCCCTCCTCGTCCTGCTGGATGTCTTCGGCCCTGGAGCCGTGGACATTGTTCCAATAGCAGGAGGAAACGATGGGCATTTCCGTGATGCCGGGGTATTTGAGCAGCTGCTCGTACGCGGCCGTGGTGCCTGCGCGGCGGGCGGAGGTAATGACGGCGGCGGGCTTGCGGCAGAACGCTTCCTTCGGCGCAGAATAGAACAGGCGGTCCATGAACGCGGTCATATTGCCGGAGGCCGCCGCGTAGTGGACCGGCGTGCCGAACACGAAGCCGTCCGCGTCCTTTGCCTTTTCGGCAAAGTCGTTGACCGAACCGCCGAAGACGCATTTGCCTGCCTTGGAGCAGCCGCCGCAGGCGATGCATCCGCCGATGGGCGTATTGCCGATCCAGAAAATTTCGGTATCGATTCCGTCCGCGTTCAGCGCGGAAGCGACCTCGCGCAGCGCAGCGTCAGTGCAGCCGTGCTCATGCGGACTGCCGTTTACAAGCATGACTTTCATAGAGAATCCCTCCTGATTGGTTTTCTTCTTTCATACCACAGTTTCAGGAAAAATGCAAGCGGAACAGCAGCACAGAAAACAGCCGCCGCTTTTCCAAAACCGGAAAAGCGGCGGCAGAACGCTCAATCCCCCTCGACCATGCGGTAGCCGACGCCGGATTCGGTGAAGATGTAGGCGGGCTGGGCGGGATTTTTTTCGATCTTGCGGCGGATATTCGCCATGTTGACGCGCAGAATCTGGTTATCGCTGCGGGCGCTGGGGCCCCAGAGCTCATTGATGAGATAATCATATGTCAGGACCTTGCCCGCGTGCAGGCCGAGCAGCGCAACCAGCTTATATTCGTTCTGCGTGAGATTGGCGTCGCGGCCCGCGATATAAACGCGGTGCTTATCGTAGTCGATGGTCAGCTCTCCGGCGGTGAACACGCCGGAATTGGCGACGGCGGCTGCGCCTTCCGGCGTCCGGGTGTGGCGGACGGCGGCGCGGATGCGCGCAAGCAGCTCCTCCGTGCCGATAATCGTCCGCGCCTGCGTCGAGGGCTTCGACCTTGTCGCGCTCGTGGCTGCGGGCGGAGACGACCAGAATGGGGACCTTCGACCATTTCCGGACGTTTCTCAGGATCGTCATGCCGTCCATATCCGGCAGGCCGAGGTCGAGAATGATGATATCCGGACAGTGCGATGCGATCATGGTATTCGCCATCGCACCCGTGCCGGCCATAAGCACGTCGTAGCCGTTTGCCGTCAGGATCGCCTGCATAAAGCTGCGGATGGTCCGCTCGTCCTCGACCAGAAGAACCTTATCTCTGATGTTCATGGCTGTTTTCCTCCAATGGCAATGAAAATTGCAGCAGAGCGCCGCCTTTTTTCCGGTTTTCCGCACGCATCGTACCGCCGTGCGCCTGCACGATGGACATACATACAGACAGGCCGATGCCCATATTGCGCCGCTGGTCGGAGATCTCCTCCTGATCGCGGGTGAGATAGCCCTCGAACAGGTGCGGCAGAAGCTCCTTCTCGATGCCGCAGCCGTTGTCCGCGACCTCGAAAACAGCAAAGCCACCGGCGCTCGACAAGCGCAGCTCGATCCTTGTGGTCGTTTTGCCATGCTGGACGGCATTTTCCATCAGATTGATCAGCACCTGCTCAATGAGAATGATATCCATCGGGATCATAAGCAGCGTATCGGGCGCGGTGATGCTGACCTCGACCGCGGGATAGTGCCGCTTGAATTTCATGGAGGCTGCGCCGAGAACCTCTTCTCCCGCCTCCAGCTCCTTTTTGATATTCGAAGCGCCGGACATACGCGTGACGGACAGCAGATTTTCCACCACGCCGATGAGCCAGTTGGATTCGTCGCGCATATTTTCCAGCAGATCTCTGCTGGTTTCCGGTGAGATCTGACTGCCGTTTTCCAGAATCGCGTCGATGCCGCCGACGATGGCGGTCAGGGGCGTACGGATATCGTGAGAGACGGCCCGCAGGAGATTGCCGCGCATTTTTTCTCTTTCCGCTTCCGCACGGAGCTTTTCCTGCTGCTTGATCTGGGTGGTCAGCGTGCCGACCACGACGGAGACGGCCAGCATGACAAGGAAGGTCAGCGGATAGCCGGAAATGGTAAAATTGAGCTGCATATAGGGGTATGTAAAGATCCAGTTCACGCCGACGACGCCGATCACCGAAGCAAGCAGGCCAAACAGGTACCCGTCGGTGAAACGCGAGACGAGCACGACCGCGCATTCGAAGATCAGCGCGACATACACGTCGGACGAGTCGATCATCCGCAGCAGTGCGCACAGCAGCGCCGCCGCTGCCAGAATGCCGACGCACACGGCACAGTCGCGCCAGGAAAACAGGAATATCTGCCGCAGCCGCCCGCGTAAGGTCTGATCCTTTGTATATCGTGTCATATCCATCGATCCTCACCCAGTATATAATAGCATAAAAGAAAACAGCCGGTATGTTAAGGGCCTGTTAAGAAGTAGAAAACGCATACACCAGCGGCTTTCCCGGTGGAGAGGCCGCTGGGTGCTGCGATAAAATCAGTCAGATCACATATTCATCCGCTGCGTCGGCGGTGGCCAGGGTGGAGAGGGGGATGGCGTCGAGACAGGCGGCGATTTGTTTGTCGAGCCGGTTCCAGACGGTGGACAGGCCGGAGGATACCTCGCAGCGCGTCAGCTGTACGTTCGTGCCGAGGCAGGACAGGGAGCCGTCCGCCGCGCGGATGATCTCGCCGATGGAATAGTCGGACGGTTCGCGCGTCAGGCGGTAGCCGCCGCCCTTGCCGTGCGTTCCCTCGACCAGTCCGTGCTCTGCCAGCGTGCGCAGGATGCGCTCAAGATACTTCTGCGACAGCTCCTGCCGCTCGGCGATCTGCCGCACGGGGACAAAGCCGCCGCGATGCTCCGCCAGATCCAGCAGGATCAGAACCGCGTAGCGGCCCATGGATGAGATCAGCATACGGATTCCTCCCTTGCGATGATGCCGCCGCCAAGGACGGTATCGCCATCATAGAGCACGGCGGACTGGCCGGGCGTGATGGCGCGCAGCGGCTCGTCGAAGACGAGGCGGACGCCTGTCTCCCCTGCCGGATAGACCGTGCAGGGCTGCTCCGGCTGGCGGTAGCGCGTTTTTGCGCTGCACCGGAACGGAAGCGCGGGCGCTTCGCCGGAGATCCAGTGCATACCGGGCACGAGGCATTCTCTTGTAAACAGCGCCTCGTTCGGGCCGACGACGACGGCGTTCCGCTCCGGCAGGATCTTTACGACATAAATTTTGCCGTCCGACGGCATCCGCAGGCCCCGGCGCTGGCCGACGGTATAGTGGATAATGCCGCGGTGTGTGCCGACGACATTGCCGTTCAGGTCGAGGAACGGGCCGGGTTCTGGCGTTTTGCCGGTGCGGCTCTCGATGACCTTCGCGTAATCGCCGTCCGGGACAAAGCAGATGTCCTGACTGTCGTGCTTGCGGGCGTTGATCAGGCCGGCTTCGGCGGCAATTTCACGCGCTTCGGTCTTGCGCAGGCTGCCAAGCGGGAACTTGACCCGCGCAAGCGTCTCCTGTGTCAGATCGTAGAGCACGTAGCTCTGGTCCTTCGTCTCGTCGAGGGCCTTTTTGAGGACGTACTTCTCCCCTTCCCGCTCGATGCGGGCATAGTGCCCGGTGGCGATATAGCGGCAGCCCATGATATCGGCGCGCTCAAACAGCTTGTCGAATTTCAGATAGCGGTTGCAGTCGATGCAGGGGTTCGGCGTAATGCCGTGCTCATAGGCGTCCACAAAGCGGTCGATAACGCACTCGGCGAATTTGTCCTTGAGGTTGAAGACATAATACGGCATACCGAGGCGGTAGGCCACGCTGCGTGCGTCCTCGACATCGTCGAGCGAACAGCAGGTGTTGGCCTTCGGAATGCCCGCGTCTTCATTATCATAGAGCTTCATCGTGCAGCCGATGCAGGAGAAGCCTGCGTCCGTCAGCAGCTTGGCCGCGACAGAGGAATCCACGCCGCCGGACATGGCGACCAGTACCTTTTCAGTTTCCATTGGCAGCCGGGGACGCCTGCATGGCGGTGATCGTGCGCTCCATCAGCTCGTCAAGGCTCCAGCCGAGCATATCCGCACCGCGCTCAATGACCTCGCGCGAGCAGCCTGCGGCAAACTTCTTGTCCTTGAACTTCTTCTTGAGCGACTTGAGCTGAAGATCCTGTACGCTCTTTGTCGGCAGCATCCGCACGACTGCGCCGATAAGGCCGGTCAACTCGTCCGTGGCGTAGAGCACCTTTTCCATCTGGTGCTCCGGCTGCACGTCGACGGTGAGCAGATAGCCGTGGCTGACGACCGCATGGACAAGGCGCTCGTCCACGCCGCGTTCGCGCAGGATCTGCGCCTCCTTCGTGCAGTGCTGGTCGGGATACTTCTCAAAATCCAGATCGTGCAGGATACCGACGGTCTGCCAGAAGTCCGCCTCATCGGCATAGCCAAGCTGGGCGGCAAAATACCGCATCACATCGCCCACGATACGCGCGTGCAGGCGGTGGAATTCACCCTCATTATATTCGCACAGCAGGTCCCATGCCTGCTCTCTGGTCGGAATCATAGTTCTGCCTCCTGATCGTCCAGTTTTATTTGATGATTATAGCACAGATCGGTGTCTGTGTACAGGGAAAGTGTCTGGTGCGTGCTGTAAAACGCGAAAATCCTCACCTTGCCGTGCGGCAGGGTGAGGATTGGGGGGCAGGCTTTCAGGGCGTAACGTCTGACATATCGTAGAGGGTGGGTTTTCCGTCGCGGGCGCGCTGGAGAGCGGTGAGGGCGTAGAACGCCTGCGTGGTAGCAAGCAGGTTGCCTCCGTCCTCCGGCGTATGGGCGAAGCTGCCGTCGTCCTGCGCGAAGCGCAGGAGCACGTCCTCCAGCGTCTGCCCGTTCTTCACAAAACGCGCGTCATCCAGCGAGAGGCCAAGCTCCGTCAGTGCTGTGAGCACCTGACTGACCGACTCGCTGCTCTCTGTGCCCCAGGAGGAAAACGCGCCGTTTTCCTCCTGCATCTGCGACAGACAGGAAAGCCCGGCTTCTACTGCCGCGGACACGTCCGCGCGGCTGCGGTAGCGGGCAAGCGCCTGCAGGGCCATGGCGGTCAGATCGGGATCTGACGCGCCACCGCCGAGGCTCCAGCCGCCGTCGGCATTCTGCCGGGTCAGAATTGCGTCGACATAGCCGTCGCGCGTCGCCTGCACGGCGGCTGCGGAATTCTGCGGGAGCTCATAGCCGCCGCAGTCCAGCGCCAGCAGCGCGAACGCCGCGCCGTTGACGCCCTGTGCCGTCGTCTTTTCAAGGTCTGCCAGCGGCAGGAGCAGATCATAGCCGCCGACGTTTTGCGGGTCGCGCCCGATCGCCGTGAGGGCAAGGATCAGGCGGGAATACTCGGTATACCGGTCCTCGTCGAGGGTTCCGTCTGCTGCCTGCACGGCGGCTTCGACCGCCGTATAATACCGGTCAAAATATCCGTCCGACAGATCTGCCCCGGCACGCGCCAGACCAAACACGATCCAGTCGCCGTCCAGCGAACCGAAGCCCGGCTCCGGCACCGCTGATTTCAGGTACTTTGCCGTCCGTTCCAGCGGCGTCTGCGTGCCGCCACAGGCGGACAGGAGCAGGCACAGCGCCAGAAGCAGCGCAACCGCTCGTATTCTTTTCATGCTGTTACCTCTTTACCGTCATGGCCCGGCAGACCGGCTGGTTATCCTGATCCAGCAGGAACAGGCGGATCCGCGCGCCGTTTTCAACTGCCGCAAGCGTCTGTGCCTGCGTCAGCAGCTTTACCTGCACCATGCGTCCATTCTGATCATAATAGGCCACGGCCAGCTTCTGGCCATTTTCAAATTCGCCGCTGATCGTAAGCGAGCCGGTTTTGATATCATAGGCCCAGGTCAGCATGCCGATCCGGCCGTTTTCCACCGTTCCGGGTTCGACCGTCAGCCTGACGGACGCGGTCGGCGTCTGCGTTTTGACGTTTGTGAGACGGCCGGACTCCTCGCTGTCCTGATCGTGGTACCGGACATAGGGGAAGCGGATGTCGATTGCCGCATCCTCCTCCGTAAGCGGGTCCTCCGACCACTGGACATACTTTGTCACGTCCCGCCGCAGGCCGTTCGCATAGACGAGATCGACCTGCATACCGGCAGGGTCGAAGACCTCACCGGCCCGATACTGCGTTTTATCCGGCTGACGGGTAATTTCCAGCGTGACCGACGGCCCGAAGGCCATGAGCTTCGCGCTGTCGTTCTTGAAATACATCACGCCATAGGAATCTACGACCGGCGAGCAGATTGCATACTGCGCGTCCTTTCCGCTGGGCGTAAAGAGGACATAGGGCGTATCCATGCCGGATTCCTCCGTGACATAGTCTGCACGCGTCTGCCCTGCCTTGTCCTGCAGGACGCGGAGCTTGCCGGGCGTATAATTGTCGACGAAATAGACATAGACATAGCCGGTCGTCTTTTCATAGGCCGTCGTGAGAATGCCGGAGGTCTGCGGATAGCCCTGCGTCTGGACACGGTAGGCGATCGTGTGCGACGCAAGATCCACAACTGTAAGACTGTGGCCGCCGTACTCGCTGAACTGCGCCGTACCTCTGACGCCGATGTAGGCACGGCCATTGTACACCACCGGCGTTGAGGTGCTCATGGCCTGCGCGGTGCTCGTGCCGTTTTCCAGCTTCAGCGTCCACTTGCTGCCTGTCCGCAGCTGCCAGCCGTCGGACGTTTTCCCGGTTTTTACGCTGCAGAACCAGCCGCCCTTCGTGGTAAAACAGAAGGCATCGGTCGCTTTATCATAGCAGATCGTGCTGCGCACGTCACCGCAGAGGCCGTCCCATTTGTCGAGCAGTCGTCCGGTCTTCGCGTCGAGCATCAGAAGGCTCCCGGTCATGGACTTGCTTCCGTCCGCGCCGTCGTCCGTGCCGACCAGAACATAGTCCTCGCAGGCATACGCGCCTGCCCAGTAATAGCCGCCTGACGTCGTCCAATACCAGCAGGCGGTCTTTTCTTCATCCGTGCGCGCCGGGTCCTCGTCCGTGATGGACAGGCAGACAAAGTTTGCGGGAGATTCCTCGCTGCGCCAGAAGCCGGTGTAGAGATAGTCGCCGCAGACGGTGATCGGGCTGTTCGGCTGGCCCTCGAGCGGGTCATGGTAGATCCAGAGCGATTGCAGCGTTTCGGCGTTGAACGCCTGGATCGTACCGTCGGAAAGTCCGACGAACACCATGCCATTGGCATAGGCCGGAGGCGTGATGGAAAAGCTCGACGCGCGATCCATTTTGGCCTTCGTCAGGATCTCGCCGGAAACCGGGTCGACGCGGCAGATCATATCCCCCGCGCAGACGATCAGAACGCCGTCCACCAGCAGCGGGCAGCCGGTCGAGCCGCTGTCTATGCCGCTGCCGATCGCATTCGACCAGTAAAGCGTGGACGCGTCGGCATCCACCGGCATCTGGATAGATACGACGGCGTTGTTGCTGCCTGCGGTGCCGCCGGGCGTGCCATTGGCGTCATAGCTCGTTCCGCGGAAATCGGCCCATTCGGCGGGAAGCTGCCGCAGCGTTTCGTTCTTCTGCGCAGCGCTGAGGGTCATTGCGGCGCGGGCCGCGCCGCCCGTAACGACAACAGCGTCCTCGTCGATTTTCAGAACGAGCGCACCGGATGCGCTGTGCGACGGTTCGATGGTCCCGCTCCGGCCCGCATAGCCGGGGCAGGTCAGCAGGTACTGATAGGTATAGCCGTCAAACAGCTCATACGCGCCGTCTGCATCCGGCCAGACGCGTGTTTTGGAGAGCGTATCGCAGACAAACATCAGCGCGTCCGTGGGTGTCAGCTGCGGCGTGAAGAGGACCGGCTGCGCCTTGCGCACCTGAATCCGGTACTCCGAAGCCGTTTCTTCGCCCGCAAATTCATTCGTCAGCGTCAGCGTGATAGTCTCCGGCTCCGCCGTTCCGTTCAGCTGTACATCGGCAGCCGCACCGGGCGTCAGCTCCTGTCCGTCCATCCAGACGCGATAGCCGGTGCTGCCGTTATCGCGGTAGCAGGCGGCATCCGCAGGATAGACCTCTGCGCAGACGGAAAGCGTCTGTGCAGCCGCGGGCACGGTGACGGTATAGTCCCACACCGCAGCAGAATAGCCCGCGCCGCCGCCGTACGTGAGCGTCTGCGCCTGCCCGGCGCAGGCAAGTGAAAGATCGCGCAGCGAGAGCGTGCGCCGGAGCGTGACGATATACTCCTGATAGTAGGTGACGCTCCCGGCGGTGCGCTGGCAGCGGATCGTGAGCGTATTGCCGCGTCCGTTCTGGTTCAGAAGCAGGTTCCGCAGGAATACAGGCGTTCCGAGCTGGGCGGAGGTGATCTGCGTCTCAAGCAGCTGATCGTCCTGCGCGGTGTTGGTGATGGTGCGGTACTGCGCGAGGAAGGCAGTGCTGTCCGTCTGGATATCGCCGTTGATGCAGAGATAGACTGCGGCGGGCGTATCGGCCACAGCCGCCGTATAGGCATGGCTGGCCGGGTCAAAGGTCTGGTCGAGGGCGATGCTGCCCTTGCTGGACGTCAGGTTGTCCTTGCTCAGAGCCAGCTCTGTCAGCCAGTCGCCGGTCTGCACAGTGACTTTTGACAGCGGGCCGTCCTTGGCCGTAAAGCTGCCCGTTGCATGATAATACGTATTCTTTGTCGCCGTGTAGGTATACTGCATACCGGGAACCAGCGTGAACCGGTACTGATTTGCAGCCGCGACATAGACACCCTTGAAGATCTGTCCGCTTGCATCGCAGACCGTCAGGTCAACATCTGCGGATTCGACCGGAATGCGAACGGTGCAGCTGTTTGTTTTTTTCAGAACCAACGTATACTGTGTCGCTTCGCCTCCGGCCCGCACCTCGATGGATACGCTTTTCTCCGTTTCATCGATGGAAAGCGTGCAGCCGCCCGTCTGCGTGACGTCTTCACCGTCGGCAAAGAGCGTATAGCCCTCTGCCGTGGGTGTCAGGGCCAGCGTGACCTGTTCGCTGAGCACCTGCCAGGTATATGTCCGCGTGCTCTCGTCAAACGACTCCAGCGCGGCGGGCGCGCCGGAGTCCTCCGTCACGCGCAGCTGCTTCAGCGTCGGGGCACGGCGGATGGTAAGCGTATAGTCCTGATACTGCGTCATGCCCTGCGCGTCCTGCGTGTCGGCGCGGTACACGACGGTATTGCCCTGCATACCGACGGCAAGCACGCCGTCCACGCCGCTGGTTCTGGATTTCAGCGCCTGTTCGGCCTGCTGCGGCTCCGTGCCGCCCGCCGGGGTATAGATTGCGGTCAGCTTCAGCTTGCTTGCATCCGGAAACACACGCGTGTCATACGGCCAGAACGCGTAGAGTGTTCCGGTAAAGCTGTCGTCCAGAACGGCGGTCAATTCACGCGCCGTCTTCTTCTCCACGGGAAGCTTACTGCCGTCAAACTCCGTTTTGGACGCGGATGAAAGCATGAAGCCGTCCGCTTTGAGCCAGTCGGTCCTGTCAAGCACGGCAGTCACGGAGGTCTGCTCCGGCACTGTGACGCTGCCCGTCACGCCGCCGGACTGCGCCTGCATGGTAAAGGTATAGCTTCCGGCGGGCAGCGAGAGCATTCCGCTGCCGTTCTCGTCCTGATAGACGCGGCCATACTGGTTCTCGGCATACAGCGTATCGCCGGACTGCCAGACGCTGTTCCGGTCCGAGAAAGTAACGTTATATTTTGGGCCATCCAGTGTCTGCTTGTACTGCTCGACTGCGTTATGAAGCGCCGTGTACAAGCTGAGCGCCGCATTATCGTCCGCCGTGACGTATCCGGTGCAGGCGGCGTTATACGCTACCTTTGCAGCCAGCTGCACATCCGGCTCCTCCAGCCGGTAATCGGCCATAGCAGCGATCAGGCTCTGGATGGCATCCGACGGCTGCGCCGTCAGCCTGTCTGTGAAGCAGAGATACCGGATCCCAGCCTGCGCGGCGTTTCGCGTCAGGTCGTGGCTCCCGGTTTCATCACTGCGGATGAAATTGCCCGTTTTGCCATCGATCTGCGTCACGCTGTTCTCGTCCGGCCCAAAGCTGTGGCCGCTGGCGTTCAGCGCTTCGTAAAGCGTCTGATCTGCCGTGTAGCTGATGCGCTCCGGCGCGATCAGCAGCGTGCCGTTCCAGTCGGCAGCGAGGTAAAACCAGCCGCCCTCCGCTGCCAGTGCCTGCACCGGCAGGCAGCCCAGCAGCATGACGGCCGCAAGCAGCAGCCCGAGCAACCGAACCTTTTTTTGTTTCATATCTGTCCTCCCCTATCAGTACAGGCAGCGAATCCATTTCAGCCACGCGCGGCGCGGCAGCGGTACATTCTTTTGCAGGCGGTCTACCGTCTGTTTCCAAACCCGGAGGGCGCGCTTCGCCTGTTCGCGCGTCATAGTGTGACTGCTGAAACGGGCCTCGCCGTTCAGCGCAGCAAGGTCACGAACCGCTCCGGCGTATTCCGCATCCGACTCCCGGAGCGATTCGCCGAACGCAAAGACCGAGCCGCCGTCGTAGCCAAGCCCCATCGCGGGCCAGAGCGCCGCAAGCGCCCCCGTCACCCAGGCAACAGACTGCGCGGGTGCGGTGCACTCAAACCGGTAGCGCCATCTGCGGCGGATGAGCGCATAGCGCAGCGCGGCGGCTGCCAGCAGGAAAAGCAGAAGTCCAACTGCCAGCACGATCCAGAGCCAGAGCCGCGCTTTGACTGCGGTGGCGCTCTGCGCGCCGTCATCCGGCTGCTCCTGCGGCGTATCCTCTGTTTCGTCGGATTCGTCCTCAATCGTTTCCGCCTGCGCGTTGGAACCGTCGTCCGTGTGTGCATCTCCGGTCTGGCTGGCAGATTCGGACTGATGCGGTGAAAGAATGTCGGTCAACTCGCCGTAGCCCGGTGTGAGAGCCAGCGGCATCCAGCCGGTGCCGTCCTGATAGACTTCGGCCCAGCCCTGTGCGTCTGCCGCGGTCAGGGTGATCGCAGAACCGGCCTGCGCACGCGCGGCAGTCTCCTGCGTGAGGACGAAGCCCTCGGCATAGCGCGCGGGGATGCCGTAATAACGAAGCGCCAGCACGGTCAGGGTCGCGGTCTGGTAGGTTGTATCCTTTACAAGCTCGTCCAGCGGCAACGGCGTTCCGGCTTCGCGGAGCGCGTCCAGCTGTTCGAGAAAGCGCGCCGTGCAGAGCTGTGCCTGCTCCGGCGTCAGAGAACCTGCGGAACCGTATTCCCGGCAGAGTTCATCCAGAATTGGAGCAAGCTGCGCACGTATCTGCGCAGGCAGCGTCACGTCCTGCTCCTGCACGAACGCACGGTAGCTTCCCTCTGCGCTGAGATAGGCGTCTGCCTTCTCCGGCTGCTCCCGCAGCGCGTCCAATAACTCCGCTGCGGTCTGCTCCGGGGCAAGGGGCATGGTGAAGCGATACTGCCGCGCTCCGCGCAGGCCGCTGGCCGGGAGTTGGGTGCTTTCCAGACTGTCTGTGCGCAGTGCGCTTTCCTGCGGGAGCGCGGAGAGCGCGTAGGGCACGTATACATAGGCGCTGCAAGCGCTGGTATTTTCAATCAGGACTGTCTGCGTCTGCTCCTGCCGGTGCAGGCCGCGCGACGCGGCGGCAAGCTGCGTCTGCGGGTAGAAGCCCTCCTTATGCAGCCAGTACAGAAGATCGGTCTGTTCGGCAAGCGTCTGCGCATCAAGCGCCTGCCATGCCGTGCCGGTGAAGGTATCGCCGGTAAAGCCGCGCAGATAGAGCGCCGTCGGCTGCTCCATCGTGACGGTCAGGCATGATGTCTGCTCCGGTGCGGCGGAATAGTTGGAAAACTCCCCTTCCGGCAGCACAGCCTGCCCGGATTCGTACCGGAGCCGGTGCAATGCGGTGCGGGAAGCCGTTCCCCACTCGGAAAACAATGTGCCGCTTCGCAGTCCCGGTACGGCCAGCAGTGCAGCTGCAAGCACGCCTGCCGCTGCCAGCAGCGCGCCATAATTCAAAAGCATTGGAACGGATTCTTTGCGGTCTGCCGCGCCGCCTGCCGGCAGCAGAGCCGCGCAGAGCGGGCACACCGCCATCCAGACCTGCGCTGAATCCGGCCTGAGCAGCGCCAGAAGCGCCGCAGACAGCACCGTCAGCAGCAGGCCGCAGACGGTCGGCGACCAGCGGACAGCATAGGCACAGAGCGTGCCGAGCAGTGCCGCCGAAATAGCCACAAAAAGTGCCGCATCCGCTCCCACTCCGGCCAGCGGCAGGAGGATATGTCCCGTGGCCTTCGTCAGCGTCTCGCCCGCGGAGCTGCTGACCGTAATGGCTCCCGCGAGGAAGCGCCCGGAGAAGACTGCCGCGCAGACGAGGCAGAGCAGCGGAAGTACCGCCCGGAGCCAGCGGCGCGGGAGTCCAAGCGCCACGCTCTGCCAGACCAGCGCCGCAGCGCCTGCGGCGGCCCAGAGCCAGCCGTAGTTTGTCCAGATCCCGGCGGCTCCCTGTGCCACAGCCAGAAGTCCGGCGAAAAAGAGCGCAGCACGGATTGCACGCACCGCCAGTGCGGGCATTTTTTTCTCCGTATCGCAGCGGATGAGGGAGAACGCGGCAGTATCCTGTTTTTTCATGCCCGTTCCCCCTTAAATTTCGAGTTCGGAAAGCTGCTCGGCATAGTGCTCTGCGTCGAAGGCGATCGCCTCCGGCGCGTCTGCCCCGCAGCTTAATATGGTCAGGCGGCCGAAGCGCCCGAGCTCAGCCGCATCCTCCGGGACACGGCCCGTAATGTACAGAATGTGCGACAGAACGGCCTCGCCGCTGCTCCGGCAGAACAGCGCCGCGCCGCTTTCGCCCTGTGCCGTGCCTGCGGAGAGCAGGCGCGGCAGAAGGCCCGTCAATTCATCGACACTGCGCACGGGCTGGCTCACGCACTGCTGCTCCTGCGCATCGTTCCAGCAGACGGTGAACTGCACGCCGGATTCCAGCAGCGACCGGCAGGCTGTGACGACAACGTCGGCCTGCGCGTCGGACTGCTCCGGCGCAGCGGTCTGCGTCCGCTCCCAGAACACCAGCACAGAACGGCGCACAGGGAGCGACGGCTCCCGGACGACCAGCTTGTCAAGCTTGCTGGACAGCTTCCAGTGCATCTGCCGCAGGCTGTCGCCGGGCGCGTATTCGCGCAGGGCGTAGACCTCGGCCAGATCGTATCCCGTCCGGTCGGGTGCATAATTCTCGCTGTCGTCCGGACAATTCGCGTCCGGTGAAACATAGACGCTCTGCACGAAGCCCTTCGGCTGCACGGTCATGGCCGCGAGCGCAGGCTCACCCAGCCGGATGCCGATGAGCCCGAACGGGTCATACAGGCGGCAGCGCTCTGCCGTCAGCTGAATCCTGCCGCAGTGCGCGCTGGAAATGCGGTATTCCGACACGCCGGTTCTTTTGGGCCGGGCCGTCAGCCGGTAGTGCCGGACGGCGGTTTGGCCGGTCAGCAGATTTGTCAGCCGCAGCCGCACACCGAGCAGGCAGACCGGCAGTGCACTTGCATTTTCCACGCGGATGCGCAGCGTACCCTCTTCGCCCTTTTCCAGATTGACCGGCGCGTCCAGCCGCACGCGCAGCTTTTTCGCCGCACGCAGATGCAGCAAAGCGCAGACCAGCGGCGTCAGCACGAGAAGGGCTGTCGCCGCTGCGCTCAGGATGCTGCCGCAGAACGCGTCCAGCCCCAGAACCGTCAGCAGGAGCAGCGCATATCCGATCCGAAGTACGGTCATACGCCCTCCCGGCTCTTCCGGATCACCGGCATTTCCACGTTTTTCAGGATTTCATCCACGATCTGCTCCGCGCTGCGCTCCATCATGCGGGCCTTTGTGCTCAGCATCAGGCGGTGGCAGCAGACGTCCGGGAAGATCACCGCGACGTCCTCGGGCATCGCGTAATCCCGGCCCTGCACATAGGCATACGCCTTTGCCATCCGGCAAACGGCCAGCGCGCCGCGCGGACTGAGGCCCAGCTGCACCAGCGAGTGCACGCGCGTCGCCTCCGCCAGACGCGTGACGTATTCATAAACGCTTGTCTTCATTTCCACAGCTGCCGCACGCTGCTTGAGCGCGTTCAGTTCCTCCGCGCCGACGACGGGGTGGACGCGGTCAAGCGGGTTTTCCGTGTGCCGCTCTTCGAGAATGCTGACCTGGCTTTTGAAGTCCGGGTAGCCCATGGTCAGCTTGACCAGAAAACGGTCAAGCTGCGAGTTCGGCAGCATCTGCGTACCGGCGGAGCCGGCGGGGTTCTGCGTTGCAAGGACGATAAACGGGTCGGGCAGCGGATGCGTTTTGCCGTCGATGCTGACATGGCCCTCTTCCATCGCCTCCAGAAGCGCGGACTGCGTCTTGCTGGAGGTACGGTTGATCTCGTCGGCCAGCAGCAGGTTCGTCATAACCGCGCCGGGTTTGTAGACCAGCTTGCCGGTGTCCTTGTCATAGACGGAAAAGCCGATGATATCCGACGGCATGGTATCGGAGGTGAACTGCACACGACGCGTCTGCAAGCCGAGCACGCGCGCGAACGTCATGGCCGTTGTCGTCTTACCAACGCCCGGCACGTCCTCCATCAGCACATGACCGCCCGCCAGAATCGCCATCAGGATACGCTCCATGACCTCGTTCTTGCCAACGATCACGGTTTCGATCTGGTCTAAAATTTCCTTGATTTTTTCCTGCATCTGTGTTCCTCCTGTTTATTCCTCTGGGCCTTCCTCCGTGCCCGGATCGGGCTCCGGGCCGGGTTCGGGATTTGGATCCGGGTCCGGGTCTGGGCCGGGAGCGACTGGCTCCGGCATACCGCAGAAGCGGCAGAAGCCGTTTTCATAGCTGTGCGGATAGTTCTCGTATGTGCCCGGCTGCTCTGTTTTGTCGCCGCAGTACACGCAGCGCTTTACCTCAAGGCTGCACGTGCATTCGGCCAGGACGATCTCATAGCTGTGCGGGTACTCAAACGCGCCGGGCGCATCGCGCTCAAACGTTTTGCCGCACAGGCTGCACCGGGTCGTCTCATGGCTGCACGTGCACAGGGCTTCAATCGCCTCCAGCGTTCCATTGCAAAGCTCCGTGTGGGTATAGCCGCAGGTGCAGACCCAATCCCGCAGGCCGTCGTCCCATTCGTAGCGGTGCTCGCCGCGCGTGCCCTCGATCTCCGCGTGACAGATCTCGCATTCCTCCCAGTGCTCCTGTTCGTTGTGCTGGATCACGGGCGTATGGTTGAGCTTCTCAGACGGCTCGTGCTTTTCATAGCCGCAGTCCAGGCACCGGGAGAGCTTCTCGCCCGCCTGCTCACAGGTGGCGGTATCCTCTATAAATTCAAAGCGATGACCTTCTTCGACCTCTTTTTTGCAGCGGGAGCAGATCTTGCGGTGCTGCTCGTCATTCTGCTCGATCTGCTCGATCTGCCAGTCGTGCGCCTCCGGCTCTGTGACGGATTTCTGGCACTTGAGGCAAAATTCGTAGCACATCGTTCCGTCCTCTGTCTCGCGGTATTCCGTCTGCGGGTGCTCGCACGCGCGGAGCTTGCCGCAGCTGGTGCAGACGGTCTGCTCTGCGCCGTCCGCACCGGTGACGGTCTGCCACTTGTGCGAGACGTTCATCGAACCGTTGAGCATGGACACGCAGAACGCGTTTTCCTGATCGGCGCTGCTGACGTCGCGCTGATAGGCCAGCGTATAGCGCAGCACCAGCACGTCGCCGTCCTGCAATTCGTAATTGGAGAGGGTCGTGTCCGGATAATATGTACCGCCGCCGACCGTATACAGCCAGCCGGAGCCGTTTGTGAAGTCAAACTCTCCGACGGAGGTGTTATGACAGCCGTTCAGACTGATGCCCGCCAGATAGATGCTGCGCCAGAGCGCGGCATAGGCTGAGTTTTCGCCGAAGACGCCGTCAATGGCGGCAAGGACGGATTCACGGTCCGAGCCGTAGCTGGACCAGCTGCCGCGCAGCGCATTGGAGCGGGCGGCCATATTGGTTCCGTCGCCAAGTCGGGCAATATAAAAGTTATCGTCGTAGCTGCCGGTAAAAGCGGTCTCGGAGCTTGGCCAGCCGAAGGTGTTTGCGGCTGTTCCAAACGGGTCGCCCGCATCATAGCCCCAGACGGCCTTTGCCACGCTGTAGGACGCGGATTCGCCGGAAAGCACCTCGTAGCTGAGCGGCGCAGTCACGCCGAGTCCCAGCACCGTCATGTCGATGTAGATCGTCGCGTGGCCAATGGGTTCGCCCTTGCGGGAGCGTTCGCCCAGAAGCGTCAGCGTGAGCACGTCCTTGTTGCCGTAGGTGTCCTCGCAGGTGATGACCAGCGTATGCTCGTTTTCGTCGCCCTCCGCCGGGTTCTCCGGCACAAGCGTATATTGCAGTCTGCCGCCCGACGAGCCGTAGCTGCGCTGCACCTCGCCGTCCAGCGTCACGACGACGTCCGAGGCAGTCATCTGCGCGATCAGAGTGCCGTCCTCCTTTTCGCTCCATGCGGTCACAGTCAGGGTGATGTTCGTTCCGTTCATGACCTTCTGGCCGTCGGTCAGATTCGTCTCGATCTTGACGGTCCCGTCGCCGCGCAGCTTATAGGGGACGTTGATTTTGAAGGTATACTGTTCTCCTGCCTCGGATTTTGCCGTTATGGTGAAGGTATTCTCGCCCTCGCTGCCGTCCGCGTTGACCAGAAGCTCGATCTGGCCGGATTCGGCGGAGCCGAGCGCCTTTGTCTTGCCGCTGCCGGACTGATAACAGGAAACGTCGCTGATCTCGACGCCGCTGGCCGCGTCGCCGCCGGTCAGCGCCAGCGTATAGGCAAGAACGCCGTCCGTTACCTCGTCACTGTAGACCGTCTGTGCCGTTTTGTTCTGCCCGTTCGCACAGCGGATCGCGGTCTGTGTCCTGTTCAGCAGCGTATAGCGCAGTTCAAGGCTCACGTCGCCGGAATAGCGGAGGACATAGGTAAACGTCAGGTTTTTGAGACTTCCGTCGCTTTTCTGATAGCGGGCCTGCACGGTCAGGGTATATTTGATCGACGCGGCGCCGTCCGGGATGCGCAGGACGGTGCTGCCGTCCGGGACGGCAAGCGTCTGCGCCGTGCCGCCCTCTGCGGCAAGGCTGGCGGAGGTGATGGTCATCTGCGCCGCATCCCGGCCATCCGGCTGGAGCTGGTAGCTGAATTCGCCGAGCTTCAGCTCGGTGCGGCGGATCTCGGCGGAGGCACGGTCGCCGGGCTCGCAGACGATACTCTGCGCCTCGGTGCTGTTTTTCATCCAGACGAGGTTCAAGCGGAGGTCCTGCTCCTCCCGCCACTCCAGAAGGAAGGTGAACGTCAGCTGCCGGATCCGGCCGCCGCTCGTTACCTCGGTAAGCATGGAAATGGTATAGGCGTTTTTCCCGTCCGCGCCGCTTTGCAGCGTGAGCGCGCCGCCATTTGCGTCCAGCACCCCGCTCTGTCCGTTTGCGGCGCTGTATGCAATGGAAAGGAGCTTTGCATCCTCGGCGCTCTGCCCGCCCAGACGGAAGCTGTAGCGCAGAAGATTTTCTTCCAGCTCGTCGTTTCTGACCGTGCACGCGGCCCGGCTTCCGGGCTGGCAGCGCAGGCTTGCCGTACCGCCGCCTGCAAGCGTCCATAGCAGCTGCGCTTCCAAATCAAGCTCGTCGGAATAGACCAGCACGAAGCAGAATTCCGTCTCCTGCTCCTGCCGTGCTCCGTCCTCCAGCACGTGCGTGCAGACTGCCTGCACGCGGAGCGTATAGTAGCTGTCCTCGCCCTGCGGGCCGACCTGCAGGGCAATGCTGCCGCGTTCGTCCGCCGGTGCAAATGCGCCGTTGTTTTCCGAAATCTCTACGTTGGTAATTTGGGAATCGACCGCGTCGAGGCCGCGCAGCTCCAGCTCATAGCGCAGCTTTCCATCGGGCAGCTGCGCAGTGCGCACGTCCTGCCGCACGGTCGTATCCGACGGGCAGAGTGAGCGATAGCGCTCCCCGCCGTAGCGGTACCAGGTGAGTACGAGGCCAAGGTCGAGTGCGTCGGGCTGCGTCTCGTCTCCGGCGTCGTCCGGCTGGCCGTCGGTCCTCTCTCCGGGCTGCTCGCCGGATTCCTGGCCGGGCTGCGGCTCCGGGTCGGATCGGGGCTGCTCAGGCAGCTGCTCGGGCACGTTCTCGCTGGTCTGCTCCTCCGGCGGCTGTTCAGGATTCTGCTCCTGCCCGGACTGGCTGCCGCCTGTTCCGGTTTCCTGCGTAAGCGGCGCGGCGGCAAGCGTGCCGCCGTCTCCGTCGCCAAAGCTCAGTCGGCGCACCGGCTGGATATTCTCCTTTCGGATCGGGTTTTCCGGCTCCTGCCGCTGCATCTGCAGCGCAGGGAGCACGACCGGCGCAAGCAGCGCCGCCGTCAGCACCACGCCGAGCAGAACACGGAACCAGCGTATCGTCCAAAGCTTTCTCATAGAGCCTCCCAGTGCAAAACAAAAACACCCGACCCGCAGACGGATCCGGTGTTCGCAGTTCCAACCGAAGACAGCAATTCTC
>OMED01000494.1_pt1 | contig 19876 bp, 14 predicted proteins | sample 1673411 | NCBI WGS metagenome assembly OMED01 (sample SAMEA103958110, study PRJEB25191) | human gut metagenome | reverse complement strand
ATCCCTTATTTAGTTTTTTTTGAGGTGGCCGTTGTAACGCAACCTTAGGAGGCGGCCGCTCTATCCAACTGAGCTACGGGGGCATAACAGCGTTATTTTAGCGCAAAGGGCGGCGGGTGTCAATGACCGGCGGCGGAAACGGGTCGCACGGTTGCGCGCGGCGGGAAATCATGGTATGATAAACGGACTGCGCACAAAGGAGGTTGCCCCATGCGTCTCATCCGCGAGGAAAAAGCCTTCATCCGGGAGGCCATTTTGCTCATGCTCCCGATGATCCTGCAAAATTTCGTGACATTTTCCATGTCCATGGCCGATACGTTCATGGTCGGCGTGCTCGGCGAGACGGCGCTCGCCGCCGTGACGATGGCCAACAGTCCGTTTTACGTCATGCAGCTGATGATCTTCGGCGTGCAGAGCGGCATGAGCGTGCTCGTGGCGCAGTACCACGGCCGCGGCGACCAGGAGGCCATCAACCGCGTGATGGGCATCGCATTTTTCGTGTCCACGACGATCACGGGCCTGCTCGCCGTCACGGCATTCTGCATCCCGGAGCAGATCATGCGCGTGCTCACCAACAACGCCGACCTCGTCGCGCCCGGCGCGGCGTACACGCGCTACGTCGGCTTTTCGTACTTCTTCTCCGCCATCAGCGGCGTGTACATCGCTGCCCAGCGCAGCACGGAAAATCCCCGCCTCGGCGCGGTGCTGCTCACCGTGTCCGGCGCGCTGAACATCTTCCTCAACTGGGTGCTCATCTACGGCAAGCTCGGCGCGCCAATGCTCGGCTGCGCGGGCGCGGCCGTCGCCACGCTCATCAGCCGCGCGTTCGAGGTCGCGGTGCTGTGCGTGTATGCCAATGTCAGCCGCCGGCTGCCGCTCATGCCGCGCGCGCTGCTGCACCCCGGCCGCGTGATCGCAAAGGACTTCGCCAAATACGCCCTGCCTGTCGTGTGCAACGAGTGTTTGTGGTCGCTCGCGTTTTCGCTCTACACGGTCATTATGGGGCACATGGCGGACAACACACCCATCCTCTCGGCCTACACCATCGCCGGGAACCTGCAGCGCATGATGACCCCGGCGTCGTTCGCCGCGGGCGGCGCGGCCGCCGTGCTCATCGGGCGGGAGATCGGCCGCGGCAACCGCGATCAGGTGCAGCGCAAGGCGTGGGTGCTCGACGCTCTGGCGCTGGCCGTCGGCCTTGTGTGCATGGGCATGATCGCGCTCGTGCGCAACGTGCTGCTGCGGCCGTACATCCTGCCGCTGATGCACATGGAGGGCGCGGCGTGCGACATTGCGATGTATATGATGGGGATTTTGATGCTCGTGCAGCCGGTGTCGAGCGTGAGCCTGACGAACATCGTCGGCGTGCTGCGCGGCGGCGGCGACGTGCGCTATGCGATGCTGTGCGACGTCGGGCCGCTGTATGCGGTGTGCCTGCCGCTGGCGGCGCTCGCGGCGCTGGTGTGGAAGCTCGACATCCGGTATGTGTACCCGCTCATGTCCATCGATGTGATCGTGCAGCTATTTTTGGTCATCCCGCGCCTGCGCTCCGGCAAGTGGATCCACGACGTGACCCGCAGCGCGGGAGAGCTGGAGGCGTGACGGGGGCATCGCCAAAGGCGATGCAAACATCTCATCCGAGGCGGGCCTTGCCCCCTCGGGCTCCCCTGCGGCGCAAATAGCTTTGAAATGAAACCATTCTGTCGGCAAGCAGCAGCGCGCATCCCTGCGCAAAGCTGCAAAATCAATGCCCGAATATGCGAAAAAGGCTCGCCCAATCGGGCGAGCCTTGTTCGGTGCAATCATTGCAATTCACACAGCGCGGGTGACCTTGCCGCTGCGGAGGCAGCGGGTGCATGCGTAGACGTGCTGGGGTTTGCCGTCCACGATGGCCTTGACGCGCTTCACATTGGGTTTCCAAGTGCGGTTCGAGCGGCGGTGAGAGTGGCTCACTTTGATGCCGAAGCTCAAGCCCTTGTCGCAAAACTGACATTTTGCCATTGGTTGAAGCACCTCCTTCTCTATTGTCTGCGAGAACAGCTTTCTCATAATAGCAGAAACCCCGGCCGATTGCAAGATGATTTTCACATTTTCTGCGCATTTTCCGTCCGGCGGCCGGAAAAAATGCCCGGCGCGCCGCAAAAGCCGTTGCCAAATGCCGCTGCTTTGGGTACAATGGGATGCGGGGGAGCAGACGCTCCCCCCGGACGAAACAACTTCGCCGCCGCACCGGCGGCTTTACCGGAAAGGAGGCGCGCACGATGGGCGCACCACATTATACCGTCGCGCTGCAGAAGATCGCCGCCGAGCAGGGGCTGACCGTCCTGCACGCGGCCCAGGACTACGCCACGCGCGAGATCCGCACCGCCGACGTCAACCGCCCGGGGCTGCAGCTCGCCGGGTTTTACAACTACTTCGACCCCGAGCGGCTGCAGATCATCGGCCGCGTCGAGAGCACGTATCTCGAGACGCTGACCCCCGACCAGCGGCGCGAACGCTTTGAGCAGTTCATGCGCTACAACATTATCGGCCTCGTCATCTGCCACGGGATGGACCCGTTTCCCGAGTGCCTGGAGATGGCCGAAAAGTACGATCGCAACCTCTTTCTCGTGCGCAAGGACACGTCGGAGTTCATGGCCGACCTCATCGCCTCGCTCTCGAGCTACCTCGCCCCGCGGCTGACGCAGCACGGCGTGCTCGTCGAGGTGTTCGGCGAGGGCGTGCTCATCACGGGCGACAGCGGCGTCGGCAAGAGCGAGACGGCGCTCGAGCTCATCAAGCGCGGCCACCGCCTCGTCGCGGACGACGCCGTGGAGATCAAGCGCATCAACCGCACGACGCTCATGGGCTCCGCGCCCGAGATGATCCGCTACTACATGGAGCTGCGCGGCATCGGCGTGATCGACGCGCGGCAGATCTACGGCGTCGGCGCCGTCAAGCCCGAGACGCGCGTGGACCTCGTCGTGCAGCTCGAGCCGTGGGAGGACGGCAGGGCCTACGACCGGCTGGGCCTGACGACGGAATACTGCGAGATCCTCAACGTGCGCGTGCCGTGCGTGACGATCCCGGTCGGACCGGGGCGCAACCTCGCGGTCATCCTCGAGCTGGCCGCCATGAACAACCGCCAGAAGGGCATGGGCTACAACGCGGCACAGAAGCTCGCCGACGAGCACGACCGCGGCATCGACCTCGGCATCGGGTTCTGACCCGGAAAGGAACAGGAAGTTATGACGAATCTGGACCCCATCGTCCGCGCGCTGTGCGAGCAGCTGCCGGAGCTGGAGATTTTGGAATACGAACCGATGCGCGCGCACTGCTCGTTTCGCATCGGCGGGCCGGCGCGCGCGCTCGTGCGCCCCGCGTCCGCGGAGGAGACGGCGGCCGTCTGCCGCATCGTGAGAGACGGCGGCGCGCAGCCGCTCATCATCGGCAACGGCACGAACCTGCTCGTCACCGACGGGGATGTCAATCGCATCGTCGTGCAGATGGGTGAGCGCATGGCGGAGGTGGAGCGCACGGACGCGACGCACCTGCGCGCGGGCGCGGGCATCCCGCTCGCGCGGCTGGCGCAGGCGGCGCTGGGCTATGGGCTCGCGGGGCTGGAATTTGCCCACGGCATCCCCGGCTCGCTGGGCGGCGCGGTGTCGATGAACGCGGGCGCTTACGGCGGCGAGATGAAGGACGTCGTGGCCGCGACGCGCTACCTCGACCATGATCTGAATCTGCGCGAGGCCGTGGGCGCGGAGCACGATTTCGGCTACCGGCACAGCGTGTTTTCCGACACGGACTGCGTCGTGCTCGGCAGCACGCTCGCGCTCACGCCGGGCGACCCGGCGGAGATCCGGGCGCGCATGATGGATCTGAGCGAGCGCCGCCGCAGCCGCCAGCCGCTCGACCTGCCGAGCGCGGGCAGCACGTTCAAGCGCCCCGCAGGGGGCTACGCCGCCGCGCTCATCGACCAGGCGGGCCTCAAGGGCTATGCCGTCGGCGGCGCGCAGGTGAGCGAAAAGCACGCGGGCTTCGTCGTCAACCGCGGCGGGGCCACGTTTGACGATGTGCTGCGGCTCATGGACCACATCCGCAGCGAGGTGCTGCGCACGTCCGGCGTGGAGCTTGAGCCGGAAGTGAAGATCATCCGGGGGTGACGGGATGGAATTTCTGATCGTATCGGGCCTGTCCGGCGGCGGCAAGAGCCGCGCGGCCGACGTGCTGGAGGATCTGGACTTTTACTGCGTGGACAACCTGCCCACGGCGCTGCTGACGAAGTTTGCAGAGCTGTGCCTTGCCACGCGCGGCAGGTATGAAAAGGTCGCGCTCGTGACGGACATCCGCAGTCAGGAGAGCTTTTCCGAGCTTTTTGCCGCGCTCGGGGAGCTCGCAAACATGGGCGTGGACTACCGCATTTTGTTCGTCGAGGCGTCGGAGAGCGCCATCGTGCGCCGCTACAAGGAGTCGCGCCGGCCGCACCCGCTGCAGGCCGAGAGCGGCTGCTCCCTGCCCGAGGCCGTGCGCCGCGAGAGCGAGCTGCTCGCCCCCGTGCGCGAGCGCGCGGATTATGTCATCAACACGACGGGCCTCACGCTCGCCATGCTGCAAAAGCGCATCTGCGAGTATTTTGCCGACGGGGGCACCCGGCGCGACATTCTCATCAACGTCGTGTCCTTCGGCTTCAAGTACGGCATCCCGATCGACGCCGATCTCGTGTTCGACGTGCGCTTTCTGCCGAACCCGTTTTATGTCGAAAAGCTCCGCCCCCTGAGCGGCATGGACGCCGAGGTGCAGGAATACGTCCTGCGCAGCGACGTGGCGAAAAATTTTCTCACGAAGCTCACCGACATGGTCGACTTTCTCCTGCCGCAGTACGCCGCCGAGGGGCGCTACGCGCTGACCATCGGCATCGGCTGCACCGGCGGGCAGCACCGCAGCGTGGCCGTGGCCAAGGCGCTGACGGATTACCTCGCCGCGCGCGACGCCAACGTCCGCCTGCGCAACCGGGACTTTCCCAAGACGACCTGACGGAGGCGCGCCATGTCCTTTGCATCCGATGTGAAAAACGAGCTGTGCCGCGTGCCGCTCGGCCGCCACTGCTGCGCCGTGGCCGAGGCCTACGGCGTGCTGCTGTACTGCCACACGTTCACGACGCGGGAGATTCGCATCGTCACGGCGTGCGATGCCTTCGCCGAGCGGCTGCCGAAGCTGTTTCGCCGCGCGTTCGGCGCGCACTTTGCCCTGCCGGCCGGGGAAAAGACCGGCGGCCGCCACGTGCTGACCATCACCGACCGCGCCGCCATCGAGACGGTGTTCGCCGCCTTCGGCGCCGACCTCTCGCGCACGGTCGCGCACCACATCAACCTCGCCGTGCTCGAAAACGACTGCTGCCGGGCGTCGTTCCTGCGGGGGGCGTTTCTCGCGGGCGGCAGCGTCACCGACCCGAGCAAGAACTACCACCTCGAGCTCATCACGGCGCACGCGAGCGTCAGCCGCGAGACGGCCGCCCTGCTCACGGAGCTGGGCTTTGCCGCGCGCAGCATCGACCGCGGCGCCAACACCGTGCTCTATTTTAAAAAGTCCGAGGCCATCGAGGACTTCCTGACCAAGATCGGCGCGCCCTGCGCCGCCATGGACATCATGTCCGCCAAGGTGGAGAAGTCCATGAACAACTCCATCAACCGCAAGGTCAACTGCGACACCGCCAACGCCGACAAGGTCGTCGCCGCGGCGCAGGAGCAGATCGACGCCATCCGCCGCATCGAGCGCGACTACGGGCTCGACGCGCTGCCGGAAAAGCTGCAGAGCGCGGCGCTGCTGCGCATTGCCAATCCCGAGGCAAGCCTTGCCGACCTCGCCACGCTCTCGTATCCGCCGGTGACGAAGAGCTGCCTGAACTACCGGCTGAAAAAACTCATGGAATTTCACATGGACGACTGAAAGGAACGCACGATGGGGTTTGCACATCTGCACGTACATAGTGAATACAGCCTGCTCGACGGCGCGTGCCGCATCGGGCCGCTCATCGAGCGCGCCAAGGAGCTGGGCCAGACCGCGCTGGCGATCACCGACCACGGTGTCATGTACGGCGCGGTCGCTTTTTACAAGGCGGCGGCCGCTGCCGGCATCCGGCCGATCATCGGCTGCGAGGTCTATGTCGCCCCGCGCGGCATGACCGACCGCGTCCACGGCGTGGACGATGCCTACACGCACCTGATCCTGCTCTGCCGGGACGAGACGGGCTACCACAACCTGTGCTATCTCGTGTCGGCGGCGTTCGAGCGCGGGTTTTACGGCAAGCCGCGCATCGACTGGCCGCTGCTGCACAAGCATGCCGAGGGGCTCATCTGCCTGAGCGGCTGCGTCGCGGGCGACATTCCACGCGCGATCCTGCGCGGCGACTATGACGCCGCCAAGGCGCGCGCCGTGGAGCTGCAGGAACTGTTCGGCGCGGGGAACTTCTACCTCGAGCTGCAGAACCACCACATGACCGACGAGGCGCGCGTGCGCGCGGCGCTGCTGCGCATCCACCGCGAGACGGGCATCCCCCTCGCGGCGACGAACGACGTACACTATATTAAAAAGCAGGACGCCTACGATCAGGACGTGCTGCTGTGCATCCAGACCGGGCAGACGCTCGACAGCCCGGACCGCCTGCGCTTCCCGAACGACGAGTTTTACCTCAAGAGCGAGGCCGAGATGCGCGCGCTCTTTGACGAATACCCCGACGCGGTGGAAAACACGCAGCGCATCGCAGACCGGTGCCAATTTGACTTCACGTTCGGCCACTACCACCTGCCGCGCTTCCTGCTGCCGGAGGGGGAGACGGACGCGGACGCCTATCTCACGAAGCTGTGCGCGCGCGGCTTTGCCAAACGCTACGGCGACCGGCCGGAGGTGCGAAAGCGGCTGGACTATGAGCTGAACATGATCCGGCGCATGGGCTTTGTGGACTACTTTCTCATCGTGAGCGATTTCATCGGCTACGCCAAGGCCCAGCACATCCCCGTCGGGCCGGGGCGCGGGAGCGCGGCCGGGAGCGTCGTGTCCTACTGCCTCGGCATCACGGACGTGGACCCCGTGCAGTATAACCTCTACTTCGAGCGCTTTCTCAACCCCGAACGCGTGAGCATGCCGGATATCGACGTGGACTTCTGCGTGCAGCGGCGCGGGGAAGTGATCGACTACGTCATCCGCAAATACGGCGCCGACCACGTGGCGCAGATCGTCACGTTCGGCACCATGGCCGCGCGCGCGGCCATCCGCGACGTCGGCAGGGTCATGAACATGACCTACGCCGAGGTGGACGCCGTGGCCAAGGCCATCCCCGGCGGCATCAACACCACGCTCGACGAGGCGCTGCAGCAGTCGCAGACACTGCGCGCCATGTACGACGGGGACGACCGGCTGCACCAGCTCATCGACACGGCCCGCGCCATCGAGGGCATGCCGCGCCACGCGTCCACGCACGCGGCGGGCGTGGTCATCACGGAGCAGCCGGTGTACGCCTACGTGCCGCTGGCGAGTAACGACGGCGCGCTCGTGTGCCAGTTCCAGATGACGACGCTCGAGGAGCTCGGGCTGCTGAAGATGGACTTTCTCGGTCTGCGCAACCTCACCGTGCTCGAGGACGCGGCGCGGCAGGTGCGCCGCCGCGAGCCGGGGTTCCAGGTCGAGCGCATCCCGCTCGATGACAAGAAAACGTTTGACATGCTCGCCGCCGGGCGCACCGTCGGCGTGTTCCAGCTCGAGAGCGCGGGTATCACGGCCGTGTGCATGGGGCTGCGCCCGCGCAGCATCGAGGACATCACCGCCGTCATCGCGCTCTACCGCCCCGGGCCGATGGAGAGCATCCCGCGGTTTCTCGCCTGCTCGGCGCACCCGGAGCGCATTACCTACAAGCACCCCCTGCTCGAGCCGATTTTGTCCGTGACCTACGGCTGCATCGTCTATCAGGAGCAGGTCATCGAGATCTTCCGGCAGCTGGCCGGGTTCTCGCTCGGGCAGGCGGACATGATCCGCCGCGCCATGTCGAAGAAGAAAGAGGCCGTCATCACGGCCGAGCGCACCGCCTTCGTACACGGCGACCCGGAGCGGAACATCCCCGGCGCGGTGGCGCGCGGCGTGCCGGAGCAGACCGCCAACGAGATCTACGACGAGATCCTCGCCTTCGCGAGCTACGCCTTCAACAAGGCGCACGCGGTGTCTTACGCCATCGTGTCCTACCGCACGGCGTACATGAAGCGCAACTACCCGCACGAATACATGGCGGCACTGCTGACCTCCGTGCTCGACAACACGCCGAAGGTCACGGAGTACATCGCCGAGTGCCGCGAGTTGGGCATCCGCCTGCTGCCGCCGGACATCAATGCGTCCGACGCCGACTTCACCGTGGAAAACGGCGACCTGCGCTTCGGCCTCGTGGCCATCAAGGGCGTGGGGCGCGGGCTCATCCAGGCGCTCATGCGCGAGCGGGAGATCGGCGGGCCGTTCACGGCATTTGACGAGTTCTGCCGCCGCATGAACGGGCACGACCTCAACCGCCGCGCCGTCGAGAGCCTCATCCGCGCCGGCTGCTTCGACCGCATGGGCTACAAGCGCAAGGCGCTCATGCAGTCGGTCGACCGCGTGCTGGGCGGCGCCGCGAGCGAGAGCCGCATGAACCTCACCGGCCAGATGAACCTCTTCAGCGCGCCGGACGACGGGGGCGAGCCCGCCGACACGACGCAGCTCGTGCTGCCGGACGTGGAGGAGTTCACGCGCGCGGAGCTCATGGCTATGGAGCGCGAGACGACGGGGCTCTACCTTACCGGCCACCCGATGGACGACTACCGCGCGCTCGCGCAGCAGGCCAAGGCCGCGCCCATGGGCGACATTCTCGCGAGCTTCCACGCCCCGGCCACGGCCGCGCACCGCTACCGCGACGGGCAGCGCGTCGTGCTCGCCGGCATCTGCACCGCCAGCCGCGAGCGCGCCACGCGCAAGAACACCCGCATGGCCTACCTCCAGCTTGAGGACGACGGCGGCAGCATGGAGGTGCTCGTGTTTTCGCCCGCGCTCGATGCCTGCCGTGACCTGCTGGCGCAGGAAAACCCCGCGCTGTTCGTGGCCGGGCGCATCTCGACGCGCGACGAATCCGACCCCCAGCTCGTGGCGGACAAGGTCCTGCCGCTGACGGAGCAGGGGCTCGAGACCCTGCGCACGCCGCCGCGCCGCGACCCGCCGCCCCGGCCCGCGCCGCCGAAGCGGCACCGCCTCTGGGTGCGCCTGCCGGATAAGGACCACCCGGCCGTGAAGCGCATCGAGCTCATCCTTGAAATGTTCCCCGGCGACGAGCAGCTCGTGCTCGTGTTTGAGGACACGGGCCGCCGCGCCGCCGCCCGCTGCATCGTGCACCCCGCGCTCGTCGAGGAGCTGCGCGAGCTGGCCGGGCCCGGCAACGTCGCCGTCACGGAGGAGAAACCCCGTTGACGCGCCGGGCATTTTATGGTATCATGAACGTTAATTTATCTCCCGACCGGATAGGCACCGGCTGGGAGAAGTATTCAGGAGTGTGATGATCCGCAATGGACGCTGGCCCTAAGCAGGATTTATGGAATCTTTTGCCTGTTATCATCGTGCTGCTCCTTGGCGCGGCCTATTTCGCCGTCATGGAGACAGCGTTTGCATCCGCGAGCCGCATCCGGCTCAAAGCCGCCGCCGACCACGGCAACCGCCGTGCCGAGCAGGCGCTGTATGTGCTCGACCACTTCGATCAGGCGATCACGACGCTGCTGATCGGCACGAACATTCTGCACCTGACGATCGCGACGCTCGTGACCGTGGCCGTGCAGCGGCAGTGGGGCATGTGGGCCGTCACCGCCGCGACGCTCATCACGACCGTGGTCGTGTTCTTCGCCGGCGAGATGCTGCCGAAGAGCATCGCCAAGAAATACGCCGAGCGGCTGGCCATGCGCACGGCGCGCTCGCTGCGGTTTTTCATGGTGCTCTTTAAGCCTCTGTCCGCCATGCTCACCGCCTTCGGCAACGCCGCCGCCCGCCGCATCCAGAGCGAGCCCGCCGTGACCGTGACGGAGGATGAGCTGGCCGACATCATCGAAAACATGACCGACGACGGGGAACTGACCGCCGAGCGCGGCGAGCTCATGAGCTCGGCCCTGTCGTTTGCCGAGGTGCCGGTCGAGAGCGTCATCACGGCGCGCGTGGACGTCGCCGCCGTGGACGTGGACGATCCGCCGGAGGACATCCTCGCCTACGTGCGCGAGCAGCGCCACAGCCGCCTGCCCGTGTACGCCGACAGCATTGACAACGTGATCGGCATCCTGCAGATCCGCAAATACATCAAGGCCTGCATCAAAAACGGCGGCAGGGCCGTGGACGTCCGGCCCCTGCTCGACGAGCCCGTGTTCGTGCACCAGAGCACCCTCATCGCCGAGGTGCTGCCCGAGCTCAGCCGCCGCAAGGCCAATCTCGCCATCGTCACCGATAACTACGGCGGCACCCTCGGCATCGTGACCGTGGAGGACATCGTTGAGGAGCTCGTCGGCGAGATCTGGGACGAGGACGACGTGGTCGAGGAGTCGTTCGTGCCGCTCGGCGGCGGCCGCTACGAGGTCGATGCCGAGATGACCGTCGGCGAGGTGTTCGACCGGCTCGACTACACCGACCCCGAGGACGACGAGGAACTGCAGTATAAGCTGCTCGGCGAGTGGACGTATGAGCAGTTTTCCTACATCCCGCGCGAGCGGGAGGGCTTCCGCTATCATCGGCTGGACGTGCGCATCTCCGACATGAAGCAAAAGCGCATCGTCAAGCTCATCGTGCGCCTGCTGCCGGAGGAGACCGAGGCAGACGCGGCGGCCGGGGCCGCCCCGGAGAAGGGGGGCGAGACGGCATGAGCATCGTGTGGTATTTTGTCGCGCTCGTCGTGCTGATCGCGCTGTCCGCGTTCTTCTCCGCGTCCGAAATGTCGTATTCGTCGGCCAACCGGCTGCGGCTCGAAAACGCCGCCGAGGACGGCAGCCGCCGCGCCAGGACCGCCGTCGGCATCCTCGATCACTTCGACCGCACCCTCAGCGCCATCCTCATCGGCAACAACCTGGTCAACATCGCGGCGTCGTCGCTCGGCTCCGTGATCGTCATCCTGCTCGCGGGCGAGCAGTGGACGTGGGCGTCCACCGTCGTGCTGACGCTGCTGGTCATCATCTTCGGCGAGACGATGCCGAAGATCGTCGCCAAGCAGAACGCCAACGGCATCGCCCTGCGCAATGCGTACGTCATCCGCGCGCTGTCGGTCATCCTGTACCCCGTCATCTGGCTCGTCGTCGGGCTCGTGCACCTCATCACGCGCCCCCTGCACGGCGACACCGGCGACGGCGACCCCGAGGAGGCCGCCTCGCAGGAGCTGCAGTCCATCATCGAGACCGCCGAGGACGAGGACGTGCTCGACGAGGACCGCAGCGAGCTGCTGCGCTCCGCGCTCGACTTTTCCGACATCAGCGCGAGCGAGGCCATGACCGCCCGCGTCGACATGGTCGCCATCGATATCGACGACGACTGGGACGAGATCGTGCGCATCATTGACGATTCGTCGTATTCCCGTCTGCCGGTCTACTCCGGCAGCGTGGACAATATCATCGGTTTTCTGTATCTCAACCGCTTTTTCAAGGCCATGATGGACGGCCGGCCGGACGATCTGCGCGCGCAGCTCATCCCGCCGTGCTTCGTCTACAAGACCACGCGCCTGCCCGACGTGCTGGCAAAGCTCCGCCGCGAGCAGAAGCACCTCGCCGTCGTCACGGACGAGTTCGGCGGCACGCTCGGCGTCATCACGATGGAGGACGTGCTCGAGGAGCTTGTCGGTGACATCTGGGACGAGACCGACGTGGTGGAAAAGGAGGTCGTCGCGCGGCCCGACGGCGGCTATGAGCTCGACGGCGCCATGACGCTCTCGGACTTTCTCGAGCTGCTCGACTGGAACGAGGACGCCCTCGACGACGCCGACAGCACCACCGTCGGCGGCTGGACGCTCGAGCGCTTCGGCACGTTCCCGAAGCCGGGCGACAGCTTCCGGTACGAAAACCTCACCGTCACGGTCCTCGCCATGGACGGCCGCCGCGTCGAGCGCGTGCTCGTGCAGCCCGACCCGCCTGAGGACAGGGACGAATAACGCGTTCCGACAAGCCGATCCGGCCTGTGCGATTTTTGCACGGGCCGGATTTTTGCTTCCTTGTGTGAGGGATCTTGTGCCCGGCGTGGGAAAAATTGCCCAAGCGGCGCAAGATGTGGCGGTTTGTATCAGAAATCCGTTAGTGTGTGAAAGTTTTTGCACAGAAGCAAGCATAAAGTTTCATTTTTCGCTTGAAATTTGCACGAATTGCAGGTATAATGAACGCATATTGAATCTTTTCAAGAGGAAAATTTCAAAAAGGAGAGAACCAACTATGAAGTTCAACAAAATCGTGGCTCTGGCGCTCGCCCTCGTCATGGTGTTCGCGCTGTGCGCCTGCGGCGGCAACACCGACACCAAAAAGGACGACTCCGGCTCCACCGCCAAGGTCGACACCAACACCGTCTCCGTCGGCGCGGTCGTCATCGCGCGCGACGATGTCCCGACCGATGAGATCTATGCGTTCGTGTCCACCATCTTTGAGAATCTCGACGCCATCACCGCCCAGCACGCCAAGGGCGCGGAGCTGAGCCTTGAGGCTGCCGCCTCCGTCAAGGGCGTGCCGTATCACCCCGGCGCTGCCAAGTACTTTGAGGAGAAGGGCGTCAAGGTCGACGCGGTCAAGGAAGGCGCCGGCAACGGCACCGCTTCCGCCCTCAGCTTCGGCACCGGCGGCGAGTCCGGCACGTACTACGCCTTCGGCGGCGTGCTCGCCTCCTTCGTCTCCGGCAAGTCCGACTGCAAGGTCACGGCTCTCACCTCCGGCGGCTCTCAGGCCAACGTCGAGGATCTGGCCAACGGCAACGTCCAGCTCGCCTTCGTGCAGAGCGACGTTATGAACTACGCCTACAACGGCCAGCGCCTGTTTGACAGCCCGGTCACCGGCTTCTCCGTCGTCGCCCAGCTGTATCAGGAGCAGGTTCAGATCGTCACCACCAACCCTGACATCAAGACTGTTGCCGACCTCGCCGGCAAGAAGGTCTCCATCGGCGCTGCCGGCTCCGGCGTGTACTTCAACGCCATTGACGTGCTCAACGCCTACGACCTCAAGGAGTCTGACATCTCCGCCGTGTACCAGAGCTTCGGCGACAGCGCCGAGAGCCTGAAGGACGGCAAGATCGATGCCGCGTTCATCGTCGCCGGTGCGCCCACCACGGCCATCACCGACCTCGCCACCGCCGGCAGCGTCTACCTCGTCAGCCTTGACGACAGCCACGTGCAGTCTCTGCTCGCGGCCTCCCCGTACTACACCGCCGCCACCATCAAGGCAGGCACCTATTGATGCCCGACCCGGTGATGCGCCGCATCCCGTAAATGTTCGCTACGGCGTCAGTACCCCTGACGCCGTAGTTTTTCCATCCTAACCGGAACGGAGGTTTCCCCCTTATGTCTGACACCAAGAAGGCCGCGGACGCCGCGGCAAACGCTTCGCTGCAGGAGGAAATGGACGCCGTCATGCGTAAGTATGACCGCGAATCCGCCACCCGCGTCTGGACGGGCAAGCCCAAGATCGTCATCTCCGTCGTCATGGCGCTGTTTTCGATCTACTGCATCTGGTCGACGCTGTTCAGCACCGCCGCGCTCGAGATCCGCCTGACCGCGTTCCTCGGGCTGATCGTCATCATGGGCTACCTGACCTATCCCGCCAGCAAGAAGCATGTGCACCCCAACCGCCTGCCGTGGTACGACATCGTCATCATGGTCATCGGCGCGGCTGCGTTTTTCTACTATTGCTTTAACTACTCCGTGCTCATCAAGACGCTCACCAGCGCCGCCAAGATGACGCCGTTTCTCATCGCCGTCGGCGTGGCCGGCATCCTCGTGCTGGCAGAGCTGTGCCGCCGCTGCGTCGGTCTGCCCATCCTCGTGGTCGTCGGCGCGCTGCTCGTGTACACGTTCGTGAGCATGCTCAACGCCGGGCAGACGTTCCAGCAGGTGCTCGGCCGCGTGATCTACACGCTGTTTTTCGGCACGTCCGGCGTACTGAGCACGCCCGTGCAGGTGTGTGCGAAGTTCATCGCCGTGTTCATCATCTTCGGCGGCTTCCTCGAGCGCACCGGCATCGCCAGCTTCTTCATCGACGCGGCCAATGCCATCGCCGGCTGGACCTCCGGCGGCCCGGCCAAGGTCGCCGTCATCTCGTCCGCCCTGTGCGGCATGGTGTCCGGCTCCTCCGTGGGCAACACCGTCACCACCGGTTCCTTCACCATCCCCATGATGAAGAAGACCGGCTACAAGCCCGAGTTCGCCGGCGCCGTCGAGGCGGCCGCCTCCACCGGCGGCCAGATCATGCCCCCCATCATGGGCGCGGCCGCGTTCCTCATGGCCGAGTACATGGGCGTGACCTACGGTCAGGTCACCCTCTGGGCCATCCTGCCCGCCGTGCTGTATTTCGGCGGCATCTTCATCTCCGTGCATCTCGAGGCCAAGAAGCTCGGCCTCAAGGGCATCCCGCGCTCGGAGCTGCCCCGCTTCAAGTACCTCATCCGCAACGTCTATCTGCTGCTTCCGCTCGTGTTCCTGATCTGGATGGTCACGGCGAACATCCGCTCGCTGCAGTTTTCCGCCGCGATCGCCATCCTGATCTCCATCGCCGTGAGCCTGGTCGGCACCATCCGCGACGCCTCGGCCGAGGTTAAAGAGACGAAGACCGGCAGCGTCGCCGGCATCACCGTCAAAAAGACCGGCCGCATGATCCTCGACTCGCTCGAGGCCGGCGGCAAGGGCAGCATCACCGTTGCCGTGGCCTGCGCCATGGCCGGCATGATCGCGGGCTGCATCACCGTCACGGGCCTGGCGTCCAAGCTCATCAGCGGCGTCATCGCCATCAGCAGCGCCATCCCGAACCCGACGCTTTCGCTGCTGCTGGCGCTGTTCCTGACGATGCTGTGCTGCATCGTGCTCGGCATGGGCGTGCCCACGACCGCCAACTACTGCATCATGGCCTCCACCTGCGCGCCGATCCTCATCACGCTCGGCATCCCGAAGGTCGCGGCCCACTTCTTCGTGTTCTACTTCGGCATCGTCGCCGATATCACGCCGCCGGTCGCGCTGGCTGCCTACGCTGGCTCCGCCATCGCCAAGTCCGACCCCATGAAGACCGGCATCAATGCCACGAAGCTCGCCATTGCGGCGTTCATCGTGCCGTACATCTTCGCGATGAACCCGTCCATGCTGCTCATGGATCAGGGCGTGCTCGCCGCGGTGCAGGTCATCATCACGTCCTGCCTCGGCATCTTCAGCATCGCCGCCGCGCTCGAGGGCTACATCGTCGCGCACGCGCCCTGGTGGCAGCGCATCCTGCTCGCCGCCGGCGGCCTGTGCCTGATCGACCCGAAGCTGACGACCGACCTGGTCGGCGTTGCGGCCATCGTGGTCGTCATCGTGCTGCAGATCGTCCTGCGCAAGCCCAGCAAGTCTGCCGCCGCGTAAAAAAACCGGAACCTTTCGCACGGATGCACGTCAGATTTTCTGGCGTGCATCTTTTTGCGCGCCGCGCGCCGCCCGGCCGGGGGGCTTTACATATGCGGGCCGGAGGCGTATGCTATTCCCATGCAAAGATTCGGAAAGGAGCGATCTGCATGAAACGAAGCATTCCGGCGCTCGTGCTGGCGCTGGCACTCGCGCTGGCCCTGGCCGCCTGCGGCCGCAGCGACGAGACCGCTGCGTCCGCTCAGCCGACGGACATGGCCAAAAAGGCGGAGGACATCACCCTCTGCCCGACGTATGACGACGGCAAGGGCGGCTATTTTTCCGTCACGCTGCCGGCCAGCTGGGGCGACCAGTACCTGACCGAGTGCGGCGCCAACGACGGCGGCTATTACGTCGGCTTTTACGAAAAGACCGACCATGACAACGGTCTGGGCGGCTTCCTGTTCATGCTTGAGGTCTTTCCCACCGATTATGACTATACCGAGCTGCCGGAGTATCAGGCCATCTGCGGCCTGACCGTCGACGGCGCGAACTACAACCTCATTGCCGAGCTGCCGACGGATGTGCAGTTCGCCAACGAGAATGCCGACCTCTACCGCAGCATGTCCAACGACTTTTCGGCCATCCTCAAGAGCCTGACCTTCTCCAAGGGCGTCACGCGCACGGAGGTCACCGCGCCCGCGCAGTCGTCCGGCAGCGGGTCGTAACAACGGCGTGCGTGCAAAAGCACCGTCTCCCAGTCGGGAGACGGTGCTTTTTGCTGGATGCTGTGCGTGGTTTTCTCCAGCGCCGCCGGTGGCGTGCCCCGCGTCTGACGCGCATCCCAAGCCTTCTGCTTGAGGAGAAGGTGCCGATCGCAGCGAGGCGGATGAGGTGGGAAGGGTATGGTTTCTTCCAGTGGCTCCGGTTATGTGCTGTGCATCCAACGACACCTCATCCGTCGCGGCTTACGCCGCACTACCTTCCCCTTTGCGGGGAAGGCTCGAAAAGCAGCGCTTCCCGAACGGGAAGCGCTGCTTTTTTGTGTTCTTGCGCGTGTTGGCTTTTTGCGCGCGTTCTTTACTTCTTCTTGGCTGCGGCGGCTGCCTGCTTGGCGAGGCGTCGTTGCCGTAGATGAAGAAGTTCACGAGCGTGGTCTTGCGCACGCCGGGGTCGACATCATTCAGGATGTGCTGCACTATCGGGTAGTGCGCGTCGGTGGGGGCGAGGCACGCCTTGCGGATGGCGCGGCGCTGGCCCTCAAACTTCCCGGCGCAGAACGCGTCCGCCCAGTCGAGGAGCTTCGGCAGGTTCTTGACCGGGTTTCGGTTGAGGTAGTCAATGGCCTGCTCGACGCTGAATTTTTTGATCTTGTCTGACAGCTGCATGATAACTTCCTCCTTCGTGACGTGAAAAAACGAACCGTTTGGCCTGTTTTGTGAATATCTTAGCACGCATTTTTTGCCGAAAAACGGCCAAAATGTGTCATGTGGGAGGTCTTGATGCAGGCCGTGACAAGCGTCACAAAACGGCGGTCATGCCGCCGAGGAGGATGCCGAGGTTATCCGACCAGATGTCCGGAAACTGGCTCAGCGGCAGGGGATTTTCCCCGCTGCCCGCCTCGATCGTGAAGCCCGGGCGGCGGTAGTCCTGAATGAACCAGTCCTTGTAGCCCGCGTGGCCGGAGGCGTAGGGCGTGTCGGCCACGTCGTAGCCGCTCACGGCGGCAAACTGCCGGGCGATGGCGGCGCTGCCCGGCACGTCATAGCCATCGTACTGCCAGTAGATGACGCGGCCCTGCGTGTGGTACGACAGGGTGAGCAGCGGGTCGAGCGCGCGGGTGAAGCCGTACATCGCCAGACTCTCGGGCGCGACCAGCGGCGCGGGGCCGACATAGTCGCGCGGGCCGGGGCGCGTGTAGCCCGCGGCGAATTTGATCTCGCGCGCGATGCTCCACCCCGCGGGGTACTGGAGGTTGAGGTCGATGCCGCGGATGTTCGCCTTCCAGCCCGCGGGGAAGGGAATGTCGGGGTAATTGGCCGCCAGCGCTTTGGCCGCGGCAGTCGTCTCGGCGTCGAGCGCGCCGGTCACGAGGTCGATACCGTCCGGGTCCACGGCCGGGGCGAGCACGAGCGTGACCTTTGTCAGCAGGTCGCGGATGTTTTGGCCCTCAAGGTCGCCGCCGTCGCCGAGGCGGGCGCACAGCTGCTCGCAGAACGTGAGCAGCAGCGGCGTCGTGATCCACTCGTTGGCGTGGTGCGCGGCGTTGTAAAACACGAGCTTCGGCCCGCTGCCGAGCGTCAGATACCACAGCGGCCGGCCGAGCACGCTGCGGCCGAACTCCCCGACGGCGAGCATGGGATAGCGCGCGGCCAGCCCGCGCACGGTATATCCGATGAGCGCCGAGGAATAGGGAATGTCCGCCGGCGTGACGGAAAACGGCAGCGGGATCGTCAGCGCCCGGCCAAGCGGCAGCCGCTCCGGGGCGAGATAGGGATTGGCGAGCGCGATGGCGTCCACGCTCGTGCCGTACTGCCGCGCGAGGGCGGAAAACGTGTCGCCCGCGCGGATGGTGCGCGTGACGAAGCCGGTATAGTACGGCAGCAGTGCGCGGTGCGTCCGCGCGCCCACGATGCCGTCCGGCGCGAGGGCGTTGGCCGCCTGAAATGCGCGCACGGCCGCCGCCGTCTGCGCGCCGAAGATGCCGTCGAGCGCGCCCGGCGTCTGCCCCGCGCGCGTCAGCCCCAGCTGCAGCAGCGACACGAGTGCGCCCCGGTCGCCCTGTTTTAAGATTTGCGTCATGGAAATGCCTCCGATGCATCGAATTACCAAAACTGGTTCCGTACATCGTATGCGCGCCGCCGCAGGCATTTGCGCCCCGGCAGGCAATCGAGCAAGAATGTTCCGCCGCTATTTTGCCCGAAACCCGGCATACTGATACTGCACGCGCAAAGGGGGGATTTTTTGCGGAAACAACAACATTTTTTGCGCCGGTTTGCCGTCACGGCGGCGGTCGCGCTCGCGCTGTGCGTGGGCGTGTCGGCGCAGGCGGCGTCGCTCGTGCCGCTCGGCCGGGCCGTCGGCATCCAGATGACCACGGCGGGCATGCTCGTGGCGGATCTCGCCGAGGTGGATACGCCCGGCGGCAAGGCCACGCCCGCGAAGGACGCGGGATTGCGGCCCGGTGACGTGATCTGCCGCATCGACGGCCGGGACATCGCGTCCTCGGCGGACTTTCTCGCCGCCATGGACGCGGCGGGCGACACCCTGTCCGTGACCGTGCTGCGCGGCGGCGCGGAGGTCACGGCGACGGTCACGCCCGCCGTCACGGCCGACGGCACGCGGCAGCTCGGGCTCTGGCTGCGCGACGGGGTGACGGGCGTCGGCACGCTCACGTATTACGACCCGGCCACGGGGCGCTACGGCGCGCTCGGCCACGGCATCTCGGACGAGACGAGCGGCGTGCTCATGCCGCTGCGTGACGGCAGCGTGCTCTCGGCCGTCATCGCGGACGCGCGCCCCGGCGGCCACGGCACGGCCGGCGAGCTCGTCGGCAGCTTCGACCCCGGCAATCGCATCGGCGGCATCGAGCGCAACTGCATCTTCGGCATTTTCGGCACGCTGGACGCGCCGCCGGAGGGGGCCGCGGTCGAGACGGCTTCTGCCGACGCAGTGAAAACCGGCAGCGCGACCATCCTGTCCACGGTCGCGGGCGAGGACGTGCGGGCGTACGCGGTGGACATCAGCCGGGTGTATCATGACGGCGGGTGCACGCGCTTTCTCATCACCGTCACGGATCCGGACCTGCTGGCCGCGACCGGCGGCATCGTGCAGGGCATGAGCGGCAGCCCCATTTTGCAGGACGGCAGGCTCATCGGCGCGGTGACGCACGTGCTGCTTTCCGACCCCGCCAAGGGCTACGGCGTGAGCATTGACGACATGCTCGCAGCCTCGGCGGCGCAGGACAAGGCAGCGTAAGACAGCACGATCTCGGGCGGGCGCGCCGGGCATTTGCCCGGCGCACTGTTCAGCGTCTCGAAAAAGTAGCGGCGGCCACTTTTTCGAGTATTTCACGGCTTTTGCTTCTCGCTCCGCTCCCGGGCAGCAAAAGCCGCCGAAGCCGGATTGCACGTCAAGGGCTGCGGCCTTGATAATCCCGGGCTTTTTGACAGCCTGCAACAGACCGCTGCAATTACATCAGCGGGCCCCCACGTTTTACGACGGGCGCTTCCCAATAGCGCAGTTCCCCGTTGAAACGCTCTGCGATTCGGATGGCGCGCGTGGTGAGCTCGTCGATCTCCGGTTTGT
>OMED01000469.1_pt1 | contig 20334 bp, 19 predicted proteins | sample 1673411 | NCBI WGS metagenome assembly OMED01 (sample SAMEA103958110, study PRJEB25191) | human gut metagenome | reverse complement strand
TGCCCGGCAGCGCCGTGGAAACCGGTCTGGCCGGCTTTACCGGCGCGGGCCGCCGCTTTGAGTACAAGGGGGAGTATCACGGCGCCAAGGTCTACGATGACTACGCCCACCACCCTGACGAGCTTCACGCCCTTTTGACCATGGCCCGCCAGCTTGGCTATCAGCGGCTGGTGGTGGCCTTCCAGCCCCACACCTATTCCCGCACAGCCAAGCTGTTTGACCGGTTCGTGGAGGAACTGAAACTGGCGGATGTGGCGATTCTGGCAGAGATCTACGCTGCCCGCGAGCAGAACACCATGGGCATTTCCTCCGCTGATCTGGCCCGGAACATTCCCGGCAGCGTCTACTGCTCTACTTTAGATAAGGTAACTGCCCAGCTGCGGGAGCTGGCCCGCCCCGGCGACCTGATCCTCACCGTAGGCGCAGGAGACATCTACCGGGCTGGCGAAAAGCTGCTGAGCGAAACGGAGGATTGACCGTGACCGTTTCTGAGACTTACACCGCCGCCCCCACCCAAGGCCCCGAAAAGGTTCTGGAGAGCTTCGCCCTGTTGAACCAGCTCCACATCCCGTACAGCCGGGTGGAGCACGAGCCTGCCGAGACCATGGAGGCCTGCGCCGCCATTTCTGACGCGCTGGGCATCCGCATCTGCAAAAACCTTTTCCTCTGCAACCGCCAAAAGACCGATTTCTACCTGCTGACCATGCCGGAGGACAAGCCCTTTCACACCAAGGACCTCAGCGCCCAGATCGGCTCCTCCCGGCTCTCCTTCGCCCCGCCGGAACTGATGGAAGAACTGATCCACTGCACCCCCGGCTCCGCCAGCGTTTTAGGACTGGCCTATGACACGGAGCACCGGGTCCGGCTGCTGATGGACCGGGAGACCTACGAGGCAGTTCGGCTGCCATCCCTGCCTGAACACCGGCAGCCTGCGAATGGCCACCGCCGACCTTCTGAACGTGTTCCTCCCCCATACCGGCCACACGGTCACGGTGGTGGACTTGCCCAATGAATAAGGAGGCGCCATGAAAAAGTTGATTGCCGCACTGTCCCTGCTCTTTGTTCTCTCCCTCACCGCCTGCGGCAACTCCGATGCCGCGCTCCGACAGGAAAACGAAGCCCTCCGCCAGCAGATATCGGCTTTGGAGGCTGAACGGGACAATCTTACCAAAGAAAACAAGGATCTGACTGAGGAAAACGCCGCGCTGGACGACACAGCCCCAGAATCCGGGGACGATGAGGCCAATCCCATCGACCGCTTCTTTGAAGGTGTGGATGTCGGTTCCTCCACGGCAGAGATGAACGCCGTGGCCGACAGTTGGGCCGGTGCTTGGGAATCCGAATGTCGGAATGCTGCCAAGTGGCTGAAGGGACAGCTCCCGCTTCAGGAGGATCAGGCATTGGTGGATGCTTACATCGCCTCTGCCGAGGAACAGTCCGCCCGGATGGACATTATGGCTATCTATCCCATTGCGGACCTCACTCTTCCGCAGACTGACCGGAGCGCTTCCAGCGGCAGTCTCCGGGGCGTCCTCTGGGCCGGCGCCCACCAGCAAGTCTGGAAAGACACCTTTTATCAGCTACTCTATGTGGCCCCGGACTATGCCGGCGGCGTGGATTCCGCCGTGTCCTATCAGTTTCTCTTTGACGTAGAGGCAGCACAGACGCAGCTGGACTCGTTGCTTTCCGCAGATTGAAAAACGTTGTCCATTGTAACCGAATTATAGTTGACATAAAATCCACCCCATATGCTGTTCTCAAAAACAGATGTGGGGTGGATTTTATGAAGCATACGTGCTTGCATTGTTGGCCGCAGCATTACCTCCTCTCCCTCACCGCCTACGGCGGCTCCCAACCGGACGCGCCGACACTGGAACCCGCAGGCTGACCGCTTCAGGTTTCCATGCAAAGTTCTCCATTCAAGCTCAACACTCCTTATAAAAAAAATCCTGCCGCAATGCGGCAGGATTTTTTTATAATAGGATTCTTTACTTGCTGAGAGCCTCGTCGATGGCCTTGGCAGCAGTCTTGCCTGCGCCCATGGCCAGAATGACGGTAGCAGCGCCGGTCACGGCGTCACCGCCAGCGTAAACGTGCTCGCGGGAGGTCAGGCCGTCCTCGTTGACCACGATGCCGCCCTTCTTGTTGATCTCCAGACCCTTGGTGGTGGACTTGATGAGGGGGTTGGGGCTGGTGCCCAGAGCCATGATAACGCAGTCCACGTCCAGCTCGAACTCGCTGCCGGGAACCTCGATGGGACGGCGGCGGCCGGAGGCGTCAGGCTCGCCCAGTTCCATCTTGATGCAGCGGATCTTGTTGACGTTGTCGTTCTCGTCAGCCAGGATCTCCACGGGGTTGTTGAGGGTCTTGAAGATGATGCCCTCTTCCTCGGCGTGCTCCACCTCTTCCTTACGGGCGGGGAGCTCCTCCATGCCGCGGCGATAGACCACATAGACCTCAGCGCCCAGACGCTTTGCGCAGCGGGCGGCGTCCATAGCCACGTTGCCGCCGCCCACGACAGCCACCTTCTTGGGGTGCTGGATGGGAGTGTCGGAATCGGGCTTATAGGCCTTCATCAGGTTGATACGGGTCAGGAACTCGTTGGCGGAGAGAACACCCTTGTAGTTGACACCGGGGATGTTCATGAACATAGGCAGACCGGCGCCGGAGCCGATGAACACGGCCTCAAAGCCCTGCTCCTCCATCAGCTCGTCCACGGTGATGGTACGGCCGATGACGGTATCGGTGGCGATGGTAACGCCCAGCTCCTTCAGGCCGTCCACTTCTTTCTGAACGATGGTCTTGGGCAGACGGAACTCGGGGATGCCGTACACCAGAACGCCGCCAGCCAGATGCAGAGCCTCAAACACGGTGACGTCATAACCCTTCCGGGCCAGGTCGCCGGCGCAGGTCAGGCCGGAGGGGCCGGAACCCACCACAGCCACACGGTGACCGTTGGAAGCAGGCTTCTCCGCAGCGCCGGTGGTGTGCTCACGGTGCCAGTCGGCCACGAAGCGCTCCAGACGGCCGATGCCCACAGGCTCACCCTTGATGCCGCGGACGCAGTACTTCTCGCACTGGCTCTCCTGGGGGCAGACACGGCCGCAGACAGCGGGCAGAGCGGAGGTAGCGGCGATGATCTGATAAGCGGCCTCGAAATCGCCCTTGGCGACCTCGGCAATGAAATCAGGGATATGTACCATCACGGGGCAGCCCTGCATGCAGGGCTTGTTCTTGCAGTGCAGGCAGCGCTGGGCCTCGTCCAGAGCCTGTTCCTCGGTGTAGCCCAGAGCGACCTCGTCAAAGTTCTTGTTCCGGACGTTGGGGTCCTGAGAGGGCATGGGATTCTTCTTCAAAGACATATTGGCCATGGTTATTCGGCCTCCTTCTTGAACAGGTTGCAGGTCTCCTCGTACTTGTGGGCCTCGAAGTCCTTATACATCTGGTTCCGCTTGACTGCCAGATCCCAGTCCACCTTGTGACCGTCAAAGTCAGGACCGTCCACGCAGGCGAACTTCATCTCGCCGCCCACGGACAGGCGGCAGCCGCCGCACATGCCGGTGCCGTCGATCATGATGGGGCTCATGGAAACGGTGGTGGGGATGCCGTAAGGCTCCGTGGTCTTGGAGACGAACTTCATCATCACCATGGGGCCGATGGCGAACACTTCATCATACTGGTTGCCGGCGTCGATCAGCTCCTTCAGAGCCTCGGTGACCAGACCCTTGCGGCCATAGGAACCGTCATCGGTGCAGACGATCAGCTTGTCGCTGGACTTCTTGAAGTCCTCCTCCAGGATCACCAGATCCTCGGAGCGGAAGCCCACGATGGCATGGACCTCAGCGCCATCGTCATGGAACTTCTTCAGCACGGGATACGCAATGGCGCAGCCCACGCCGCCGCCCACAACGGCGACCTTCTTCTTGCCCTCGGTCTCGGTGGGCTTGCCCAGAGGTCCCACGAAGTCTGCCAGGCAATCGCCTTCCTTCATGTGGCTGAGCTTCACAGTGGTGGCACCAACCGTCTGAACAATGATGGTGACGGTGCCCTTTTCGGGATCATAGGCGTTGATGGTGATGGGGATACGCTCGCCGTTTTCATCCGTCCGCAGGATGATAAACTGACCGGGCTGAGCCTTTTTGGCAATGAGGGGCGCTTCGATCTCATAGAGAGTTACGGTGGGCCTCAGTGCCTCTTTTCTCACGATTCGGTACATATTGGTGTCTCTTCCTTTCCTATCTGAAATTCTTCCAACATAATAAATCGCACATTGTCTGAATTTTAACATAGGTGCTTTCATCCGTCAACTGCTTTGGAGAAAAAAAGCGCGAAATTCTCAGAAACCGTGCAAATTCTTTGCCATCCCGCCCTTTTTAACGCTCCCGCGGCCGACGCTTCCCTGTGTCAAAACCGCTTTCCGGGCCTGAAAACCGCCGAAAACCCGTTTCAAAACCAGAATTCTATGGTATACTACCAAACAGGCGCAATTTTTCCCCGGAAAAAATTTCTTCAAATTTTCGGGAACTTTTTTCGTTCCCCTGCGTCTATGGTATACGGTGCCGCCTCGGCGACCATTCAAAAAACTTTCTGCAAGGAGAACACACATGAAAAAAATCACTTCCTTGGCGCTGGCTCTCGCGCTGGCCCTGACCCTCACCGCCTGCGGCAAGAAGGACAACACCGCCGGTAATGGCGATTCCAGCGTGCCCGCTGACGCCACCGCTCTGCTGACCGCCGTGTGGGACGCTCACTCCGACGACGAGAAGTTCCCAGCTGCCGGCGGCGACTATGAAAATCCCGTGGAGGACGCCCCCGGCGCCGTGAGCATTGCCGACGCCGACAATCTGAACTACATGCTGACCCTGCCCGTGGAGGATGCCGGTAAGATCGACGGTGCCGCCTCCCTCAGCCACATGATGAACGCCAACACCTTCACCTGCGGCGCTTTCCACGTCACCAGCAAGGACGATGTGGAGACCGTTGCCAGCGACCTGCGGGATGCCATCCAGTCTAAGCAGTGGATGTGCGGCTTCCCTGACAAGCTGGTGATCTTCACCTACGATCAGTATGTGGTGTCCCTGTACGGCGACGAGGAGTTGGTGAACACCTTCCGCGACAAGTTCACCGCCACCTATTCCGACAGCACCATCGCTTATGACGAGGCGATCCTGTAACGTTTCCGCTTTTCTCACAGCGTCCGCACCGAATCGTGCGGACGCTGTGAAATTCAATTTTGGAGTTGCCCTATGCTGTTTTCCAGTATTCCGTTTCTCTATACCTTTTTACCCTGCGTCCTGATCCTGTACTTTCTGGTCCCCGGCTGGCTGAAAAATACAGTGCTGCTGCTCAGCAGTCTGTTTTTCTATGCCTGGGGTGAGCCCCGCTTCGTGGTATTCATGGTCATTGCCATCGTACAGGGTTATGTATTCGGCCTGCTGGCTGAAAAATTCCGCGACCGGCCCAAACGGGCCAAGCTGTGCCTGTGGGCCTCCGCCGTTGTCAGTCTGGGACTTTTGGGCTACTGCAAGTACGCCGACTTTTTCATCAGCGGCTTCAACACCCTCACCGGGCTGTCCCTCCCGCTGCTCCATGTGGCCCTGCCCATCGGCATCAGCTTTTACACCTTCCAGATTCTGAGCTACGTCATCGACGTATACCGGGGCGATGTGACTGCCCAGCGGAACCTCATTGACCTTGCCGCGTATGTGGCCATGTTCCCCCAGCTCATCGCCGGGCCCATCGTCCGGTACGCGGACATCGCCCCCCAGCTGAAGCATCGCACCCACACGCTGGCCGATGCTGCCTACGGCGCCCGCCGCTTCATCCTCGGCCTTTCCAAAAAGGTGCTGCTGGCCAATGTTCTCTATGAACTGATCTCCGCCTACAAAAGCGCCGCGAACGTCTCCGTCCTGTTCGTCTGGCTTTACGCCGCAGCCTATGTGCTGCACCTTTACTTCGACTTTTCCGGTTACAGCGACATGGCCATCGGTCTGGGCCGTATCTTCGGGTTCCATTTTATAGAAAACTTCAACTATCCCTACATCTCCGCCAGCGTCACGGAGTTCTGGCGGCGGTGGCACATGAGCCTGGGCAGTTGGTTCCGGGACTATGTATACATTCCGCTGGGCGGCAACCGGGTCTCCAAGGCCAAATGGTTCCGCAACATTTTCATTGTCTGGCTGCTGACGGGCCTGTGGCACGGCGCGGCATGGACCTTCATCCTGTGGGGGCTGTTCTTTGCCGTGTTCCTGACGGCGGAAAAGCTCTGGTACGGCGAAGCTCTGGCCCAGACACGATTCCTGAAGCATCTCTATGTTCTGCTGCTGATCGCAGTCAGCTTCGTTATCTTTGATGCCGCCAGTGTGTCGGACGCCTTCCGTACCATCGGTTCCCTGTTCGGTCTGGGTGGGCTGCCCCGCTCCGACGTTCTGGCCCGCTATTATTTTAACAGCTACTCCGGCGTGTTCCTTGTAGCCATCGTGGGCGCTACACCGCTGCCCGCCAAGATCGTCCGGCAGTTCTCCGAGGATGGCCCCGGCAAAAAGATCATGTCCGTTGTGGAGCCTGTAGTGCTGCTGGGCCTGCTGGCGGTGGTCACCGCCTATCTGGTAGACGGGTCCTTCAACCCGTTCCTGTATTTCCGCTTTTAAAGGAGGTCCCGCCATGTTTGAAAAATGGAAAAGCATTCTCACGGTGGGGCTCCTGTCCGCGTTTGTTCTGGGTTTTGGCATCTGGGCGGCGGTCAAGCCCGCCGATGCGCTCTCCACCAGTGAGCGCCGCCCGCTGGCCCAGATGCCGGAATTGTCCGCAAGCAGCTATCTCTCCGGCAAATTCATGTCCGGCTACGAGGATTACGCCACGGACCAGTTTCCTCTGCGGGAGCAGTTCCGCACCCTGAAAGCCCTGATGGGGCTGTATGTGTTCGGCCAGAAGGACAACAACGGCGTCTATCTGGCAGACGGCTCTGCCGCCAAGCTGGAATACCCCCTGAATGAAGACTCCGTTGCCCACGCTGCCGACCGGTTCCGCTATCTCTACGAGACCCTCATGGCCGGGACCAACGCCAAGGTCTACCTCTCCGTGATCCCCGACAAGAATTATTTTCTGGCGGAGGCCAACGGCTATCCCGCTCTGGACTATCAGGCCCTGACGGACGCTCTCCGGAAGCAGACGGAGTTCGCCGCGTATATCGACCTGTTCGGCACGCTAACCGCAGATGACTACTACCGCACCGATTCCCACTGGCGGCAGGAAAATCTGCTGACCACAGCGGATACGCTGGCCGCCGCCATGGGCGCCGCGCTGCCGGACAGCCGCTATACAGAATGGACACTGGACCGGCCATATTACGGCGTGTATTACGGCTACGCCGCCCTGCCCATGGAGCCGGACCGGCTGACTTACCTCACCAGCGACCTTCTGGACGCCTGCACGGTGTACAATTACGAGACTGGTAAGACCGGGCCTATTTATGATCTGGCAAAAGGTGCCGGCAAGGACCCCTACGAGCTGTTCCTCTCCGGGTCCGTGTCGCTGCTGACCATTGAAAATCCCAATGCGGATACAGACCGGGAACTGGTGATCTTCCGGGACTCCTTCGGCAGCTCTCTGGCCCCTCTGCTGGTCCCCGGCTATGCCAAGGTGACGCTGGCGGACATCCGCTACCTCCCCAGCAGCCAGATGGGAAAGTACCTGACCTTCACCGATCAGGATGTGCTGTTCCTTTACAGCGCCCCGGTGCTGAACAACAGTGAAACTCTGAAATAAGCCGCAAAGCGTCTGCCGGAAATGGCAGGCGCTTTGGACTTTTCTGCGGAAATGAGGCAGTTTCCTTTTTTATCTTGTACTTTTGAAAGAAATCATATATAATAGTAGCCTGATAATTATGCTCCGAAAGTGCGCTCTGCGTCGGAGCAGCGGAAAGGAAGGTTATCCTATGCTGAAATTTCATTCGGAACAGGGCGAGATCTCCGTCTCCAGCGCTGTTTTTTCCAACATTACCGGCATGGCTGCCACCAACTGCTTCGGTGTGAAGGGCATGGCCTACCGCTCCATGACGGACGGTCTGGTCCATCTGCTGCGGCGGGAGGCCATGAGCAAGGGCGTCAACGTGATCTATAACGAGGACGAATCCATTTCCATTGAGCTCCACATCATCGTGGAAAACGGCGTCAACATTCCCGCAGTGTGCCGCTCCATCATGAACGAGGTACGCTACGTGGTGAATAAGAACACCGGTGCGGAGGTCCGCGCTGTGGATGTGTTCGTAGATTCCATGATCCTGTGAGGAGGACAGCAGAAGAATGAGTAAAGAAATCACCGGCGCGCTTTTCAAGCAGATGATCCTGCACGGGGCCGCCGCTATCACGGCCCAGAAGCAGGCCATCAACGATCTTAATGTATTCCCCGTGCCGGACGGTGACACGGGCACCAATATGTCCATGACCATCGCCACCGCTGCCGAGGCGCTGCGCAAGGCCGCTCCCGCCTCTGTGGGACAGGCGTCCTCCGTCACCGCCTCCGCTCTGCTTCAGGGTGCCCGGGGCAACTCCGGCGTCATCCTCTCCCTGCTGTTCCGGGGCCTTTCCAAGGCTCTGAAGGGCATGGAGACCGCTGATGCCGCCGCCTTCGCCGCCGCCATGCAGGAAGGTGTGGCCGCCGCTTATAAGGCCGTTATGAAGCCCGCCGAGGGCACGGTGCTGACGGTTTCCCGCCTCGCTGCCAAGCGGGCGGTGGACACCGCCGCCGAGGGGGCCGATGTGGAGGCCACCTTAGCCGCCGCCATTGAAGAGGGCTACGACGCCCTGGCCCAGACCACGGACATGAACCCGGTGCTGAAAAAGGCCGGCGTGGTAGACGCAGGCGGTAAGGGCTACCTGCTGATTCTGGAGGGTATGCTGGCAGAGCTCCGCGGCGAGCCCATTCCCGAAAGCATGGAGGAGCCTGAAACGCACAAGGAAAAGGCTGACTTCAACGCTATGGCGCAGGAGGAGATCACCTTTACCTTCGACACCGTGTATGTGGTGCGCAAGGCCCGGGAGGACATCGACCTCATGCCCCTGCGGGCTTATCTCAGCAGCATTGGCGACAGTCTGGTCATCGGCGAGGATGACGAGACCTTCAAGGTCCATGTCCATACCGACATTCCCGGCGCGGCCCTGACGGAATCCCAGAAATACGGCACACTGGAGCTGGCGAAGGTTGAGAATATGCGCTCTCAGGCCGACGCGCTGGCCGCTGGCCAGACCGCCCAGAGCACCGATGATCTGGACGCCATTGAGGAAGAACTGGAAAACGGAGAAAGCGGCCACAAGGTAGCCGCCCCTGAAAAGGCCGTGGGCTTTCTGGCCATCTGCGCCGGCGACGGCCTTGCCGCCGTGTTCCGGGATCTTGGCTGCGACGCCGTGGTTTCCGGCGGTCAGACCATGAACCCCTCCACGGAGAGTATTCTGGCCGGGATCGATCAGGTCCCCGCTGAGACCGTGTTTGTTCTGCCCAACAACGGCAACATCATCATGGCTGCCCAACAGTGCCAGGGCCTGACGGAGAAAAACGTGGTGGTCATCCCCAGCAAGACTGTTCCCCAGGGCATCACCGCCATGATGAACGTAGACCCGGAGGCGGAGGTCGCATCTATTACGGAGGCCATGACTGAAGCGCTGTCCACCGTCACCACCTCCCAGATCACCTATGCCGCCCGGGATTCCGATTTCGATGGCTTCGAGATCCATCAGGGCGACTATCTGGCCCTGAAGGAAGGCAAGCTGTTCGGTACCGACACCCAGCTGGACGCTCTGCTGGAAAAGCTGGCGGAGGAAGGGAAGGACGCCTCCTTCATCTCCCTGTACTACGGTGAGGATGTCACCGAGGAGGCCGCTCAGGCCGCAGGCACCCGGTTTCAGGCCGTCTGCCCTGATGCGGAGATCAGCGTGCTCTCCGGCGGTCAGCCTGTATACTACTATATCATTTCCTTTGAATAATCCCCAATTACAAACAGGGCAGTCCATCGGACTGCCCTGTTCTTGACAAAAGGAGAACGCTATGCTGTTTTTGTGCTATCCCAAGTGCTCCACCTGCCAGAAGGCCAAGGCCTGGCTGGAGGAACGGAGCATTTCCTATGATCTGCGGGACATCAAGCAGAACAACCCCACCGCCGAGGAGCTGACCGCGTGGTATCAGAAAAGCGGTTTGCCTCTGAAAAAGTTTTTCAACACCAGCGGTCTGCAATACAAGGCCCTCGGCCTGAAGGAGAAGCTGCCCGCCATGAGCGAGGCGGAGCAGCTCGCTCTGCTGGCCACCGACGGGATGCTGGTGAAGCGCCCTCTGCTGGTGGGTGAGAACTTCGTTCTCACCGGCTTCCGCGCCACGGAATGGGAAGCGAGACTGGTATGATCCAGACGATCGACTTCGCCCCACTGGACGGCATCACCAAAATCGTGTTCCGTCAGGTGTGGAGCCAGTTTTTCGGCGGCGTAGACCGCTATTTCATTCCCTTTTTCTCCCCCACCCCCCACCATCTGATGACACCCCGGGATCTCCGTGAAGTGGACTATATCCACAACGCCAATCTCCCCTCGGTGCCGCAGGTGATGACGAAAAACGCCGACGATTTCCTCTGGGCCTGCAACGTCCTCAAGGACATGGGCTACACGGAGGTCAATCTGAATCTGGGCTGCCCCTCCGGCACCGTTACCGCCAAGGGCAAGGGCTCCGGGTTTCTGGCCCATCCGGACGAACTGGCCGCCTTTTTTGATGAGGTGTTTTCCAAAAATCCCCTGCCGGTGTCCGTCAAGACCCGGCTGGGCTATGAGACGCCGGAGGAATTTGCCGCTCTGCTGGACCTCTACAACCGCTATCCCATCGCCTGTCTCACCGTCCATCCCCGTGTGCGGAAGGAAAAATACCGGGGGCCTGTCCATCTGGACACATTTACCGACGCACTGGCAAACAGCCGGAATCCCGTGTGCTACAACGGCGATCTGCGGACAGCGGATGAGGTCCGGGTCTTGGAGACTCGGTTCCCGACGGTCACGCATGTGATGATCGGCCGGGGACTGGTGGCGGATCCGGCGCTGGCCCGGAAGCTCCGGGGCGGCAAGGGCACCGACCGGAAGGAATTGACAGACTTTCTGGCTGCGCTGTATCAGGGCTATACGGACTTCTATCAGGGGCAGGTCCCCACTGCCGCCCAGCGGATGCGGGAGGTGTGGTTCTACCTGATCCATCTGTTTGATGACGCGGAAAAGCTGAATAAGCAGCTTCGCCGGTTCCGCACCCCCTCGGAATATGAACGGATCCAGGCAGAAATTCTGGCCTCCTGTCCGATTCGGTCTAACGTTCAGGGGGATCTGATCTAAGCACAAAACTTCATGCATGAGCAGCGCGCCACGAACATGCACAAATGCCAGTGCGTGAAGTTTTCGTGCATCATTTCCGGTTGCCCCGCAGGGGCGAGGAAATGGCACATTTTTTATTTTTCTGTGCTTTTGCATAGCAAAAAACTTCTCCAGTCAAACTGGAGAAGTTTTTTGTTGAAATACCGTTATTTCAAATGAGCCTCCGCGGCGGTCAGGATATTCCGCATGAGCATAGCCCGAGTCATGGGGCCAACACCGCCGGGAACCGGGGTAATGTAGGACGCCTTCGGCTCCACGGCGGCAAAATCCACATCCCCGCAGAGCTTTCCGGCCTCGTTCCGGTTCATGGCCACGTCAATGACCACTGCGCCATCCTTCACCATGTCGACGGTAACGCAATTCACCTTTCCAACGGCGGATACTAAAATATCCGCCTGCCGGGTGATGTCCGCCAAGTCCGGCGTTTTGGAATGGCACAGCGTCACGGTGCCGTCCGCCTGAGTCAGCAGCGCTGCCATGGGTTTGCCCACGATGTTGCTGCGGCCCAGCACCACACACCGCTTTCCCGCCGGGGAAATGCCATATTCCCGCAGCATTTCCATAACTCCCGCCGGGGTACAGGGCTGGAACACCGGATCGCTGATGTTCAGCCGCCCCACGTTGTAGGGATGGAAGCAGTCCACATCCTTTTCCGGGGCGATGGCAGCGATTACCGCCGCCTCCTCCAAGGGCTCGGGCAGGGGCAGCTGCACCAGAATGCCGTCCACCGCCGGATCACGATTCAGTTTTTCAATGAGGTCCAGCAGTTCCTGCTGGGTGGTCTCCGCCGGGAGCCGGTAGGGAAAGCTGCGGATGCCGCACTCTCCACAGTCCGCTTCCTTACCCCGGACATAGACCTGCGAGGCGGGGTCCTCCCCTATCAGCACCACCGCCAGCCCCGGCTGACGGGGCAGCTTGGCGGCTTTCTCCGCTACCTGGGCCTTTACCTTGGCCGCAAGGGCTTTTCCGTCAATTCTCGTTGCCATGCGTCTCTCCCTTTTCCGGTTTCTCCTGTGTTTCCGTATCCGGAACGGTCTCGGCGTCAGGGGACTCCACAGCCTCCGTCTCCAACGGGTCCGCCGCTTCTCCCTCCGTAGGCACTTCGTTCATAAGGGTCTCCGCCAACACGGCGTCCTCCGCTTCCGCAGCGGCCAGACGCGCTTTTTCTGCCGCCACCTGATGGACCCACAGGCTCTCCGGCGACCGCTTCTTGATGCGGATATTATAGAACAGCATAAAGGCTGCCACCGCCACCATCACAATACTCAGCGCCTGAGACACCCGGATTCTCTGTCCGAACAGCTCCCAGTTGAAGAGGTACAGGCTGTCGGTCCGCAGGCCCTCGATCCAGCTGCGGCCCAGACCGTACCACAGGAAATAGAACCAGGTGTTCTCCCCGTCAAACCGACGGCCCTTGGACACGATGAACAGGATCAGCAGCAGGCCGATCAGATTCCAAAAGCTCTCATAGAAAAAGGTAGGATGGACCTCGATGCTGGTATACTGGCTGACCCACAGCTTCATCCGCCAGGGCAGGGTAGTCTCCCCGCCGAAAGCCTCCCGATTGATGAAATTGGCCCACCGGCCGATGATCTGGCCTAACAGCAGGCCCATCACCGCTACATCGCCCATGGCAAAGAACGGAAGCTTATGGCGCTTTGTGTAGGCCAATGCCACCAATACGCCTGCGATCACCGCGCCGTAAATAGCCAGTCCGCCGTCCCAGATCCGGAACATGGCACCCCAATCCAGGCTGCCGTCCGTATTCCGGTAAAGGTCCAGATAGAACAGAACATAATAGAACCGGGCACCGATGATGCAGCAGGGCACCGCCCAGAGCACCATGTCCATAATGTTGTCCTCAGTCAGGCCATAGTGTTTGGCCTGCTTCATGCAGAGATACAGCCCCGCCAGCATGGCAAATGCCAGAATGATCCCGTACCAGTAGATTCCGTGGCCGATATGGATGGCCACCGGGTCAATGTTCAATTCCCAATCCCCGAACAGGCCGGGGAAGCTGATGGGCATGTTTTTCAGTGCGCTCACAACAGGTTCTTCCTTTCGGCGGCAAAGAGTTTACCCCGCCGCATATGTTTTCTGCAAGAGACCCAACGGGCCTTTTCGTCTCTTCCCAAAGACTTATTGTTTCGGCACGATCCGGCTGAGGACCATCCGCTCCGCCGTGACATTGGTTTTCAGGAACGCCGCAACGTCCTCCGGCGTGATGGATTCAAATACCTCCGGGAAGCGGAGGGGATCATAGCCGTGGAAATAGCCCTCCGTCAAGGTCACAGCGATGTTCTCAAAGGAGTTCAGTCCCCGGAGATTGGCGCCGAAGGATGCCTTGCGGATTCGCCGGAAGTAGTCTTCGTCCACGCCCTCCGCCGCGATGCGGGCAGCCTCCCGCAGGATGGCGTCGGTGACGGCATTGGCATCCTTGCTGTCGCCGCCGGCGTAGAGATAAGCCACGCCGGGCATCATCTCAAAGGCACCGCCGAAGCTGGGGTTGATGAGGCCCTGCTCATAAAGCCGCTGATACAGCGCGCTGGACTCCCCCATCAGAATATCGCTGGCCATGTCACCCAGAATGGCGGCGCGCATATAATCGTCGCCCTCCGTCGCCGGGGCACACTTGAAGCCCGCCAGGAACTGCGGTGCGGAGACCTCCATCTCCAGAACGGTCTCCTTCTCCGCCACGGTCTCCGGCTCCGTGCCGTAATCCCGCTCAATGATGGGGCCGCTGAGCTTGGGCAGCACCCGGTTGGCCAGATCGATCACATGGACCGGGTCCACGTCGCCCACCACCGTCAAAATCATGTTGGCCGGGGTATAAAATGCCTTATGGCAGTCATACAGCGTGTCCGCGGTGATTTCGGCAATGCTCTCCACTGTACCGGCAATGCTGGTGCGGGCCGCATGGCGATGATACATGGCCCGCAGCATCCGGGTGTAGATCTGCCAGTCGGGGTTGTCCTCGATCATGCGGATCTCCTGACCGATGATGCCCTGCTCCTTGGCAACGCTCTCGTCGGTGAAATAGGGAATGGACACAAAGGACAGCAGGATCCGCAGGTTTTCCTCAAAATGCTCCGTGGAATCGAAATAGTAGGCCGTCATGGCGTTGGAGGTGAAGGCGTTGGGCTCCGCGCCGTTTTTCGCCAGCTCCTGCAAGGCGTTGCCCTCCCGGGTGTCGAACATCTTGTGCTCCAGATAATGGGCGATGCCCGCCGGGGTGTTCAGCCACTGCCCGTCCAGACAGAACCGGGTATCCATACCGCCGTAGCGGGTGGAGAAAAAGGCGTACTTTTTGGCGTAGCCGGGCTTAGGCACCACGCAGACCTCCAGTCCGTTGGTCAGCCGTTCCCGGCAGACTGCCTCGCCGATCCGCTCATAAAAAGTCTCTTTCACGCTTCCCCCTCCTTCCCCTTCAGGAAATACACCGTATCCAGCTTCACGGTGCTCATGGCCCGGCAGATCCGTTCCGCCGTCATATCCTGAATGGCGCAGGCCAGGTCCGCCGGGGTCTCATGCTGCCCTGTGGCAGCCTGCCCCAGATAAAAGTTTTCCAGCTTGCCCTGAGAATCGCCAACAGTTGCATAGTTGTTCAGCAGCGTGGAGCGGGCGCCTTCCAGCTCCCAGTCCTCCAGCTCACCCTTCTGAACCGCCTCCATCTGGGCCATGATCTCATCGTAAGCCCGCTGATAGTTCTGGAACTCAATGCCGGAGGACACGGTGATGAGGCCCTTCTGCCGGTGGTAGAGGGAGGACGCGTAATAGCAGAGGGACAGCTTCTCCCGGACGTTCAAAAACAGCTTGGAGTTGCTGGAGCCGCCGAAGAGGGTATTACCCATCAGCAGAGCGGGCATATCGTCACTGCCGCAGGAAAAACCCATGCCCAGCTTGCCCTGGGTCACGTCCAGCACATCCTCCACATGCTGCACGGATTCCCGGCAGACGTGGGGCGCCGCCGTGGAGATCACCCGGACCTCCTCACGGGGCAGGGTGGCAAATGCCGCCGCCAACGCCTGCTTTACCCGTTCCAGATCGGCGCTGCCGCTGTATATGATCTCCAGCGGCGCTGTGGAGATCAGATCGCGGTACTGGGTATAGACCTTCAGCGCTTGCAGCTTGTCCACCGTCTCCTCGTCGCCCAGACGGGGCACGGCGTAGGCCTCTCCGTCGCACAACGCCCGCAGCAGACGGCTGTCCGCCCAATCCCGCTTATCGTTGATGAGAGACCGGATGGCCTCCAGCAGATTGGTCTTTTCGCTTTCAAAATACTCCGGCACAAACCGGCCGTGGTAGGTGACAGGATCGCAGATCAGCTCGCCCAGCAGCGCCGCCGCCGGTTCCAGCAGCCGTTCGCCGTCGGGAGCGTACCGATCGTCAATAAAGCTGGCCACAAAGCCCACGCACTGGTTTTCGCCTTTTTTTCGCACTGTGTAGTCGATGGAGGCATCGTAGAGGTTGTCCATCTTTGCGGAAAGCGCTCCCATATCGGGACAGCTTACCGTACCCCGCCGCAGCACCGCCGCCAGCAATGCGTTGGCTCCCGCCGTCTCCCGCCGCAGGGGCGTGACGAACTGTGCGGAAAGCAGACTGGTTTTGAATTTTCTCGCCGGCAGATAGGTCAGGTGGACGCCCTCTGCCAGCCGGATGCGTGTCGCTTCCAAATCATCAACTCCTTATGGACCGCGCAGGCAGCCCGTTCAATGTCAATACAGAGCTTATTATATGTCAAATATATGAATAATTCAAACCTTTTTCTGTGGGCCTCTCCATCATTTTTGCCACTGTGCGCAAAAAGCGGAAAAACCGGCGGTCTCCCGCCAGTTTTTCCGCATAAAACGATTCTTTTTTATTCCAGCACCCGCAGGAGATTTTCCGATGCGATGGCCTGCCGCTCCGCCTCCGAAAAGCCGATCCGTTCCAGCTCAAAAATGAAATTCTGAGCCTGACCGCAGTCCTCCATGCCCTCGCACCCCTCATAACCGGGGCCGAAATACTCGCAGAAGTCAAAGCCGCAGGCAACGTGTTCCGGTCCCATGACCTCCGCCATGTGGGCGGCATGACGGGCCAGCATAGCCGCCGTCTGCTGCCGGGACTCCTTATGTACAAAGTCGTGGGACACGTTGACCCCCACCACACCGCCGGTATCCCGGATGGCGCGAAGCTGCTCATCCGTCAGGTTCCGGCGAACATCGCACAAGGCCCGGCAGTTGGAGTGGGAGGCGATCACCGGCCCCTCCGCCAGATCCATGATATCCCAAAAGCTGCGGTCACTGGTGTGGGACACATCCGGCAGGATGTTCAGCCGCTGCATCCGGCGGACCGCCTCCCGGCCCAGCGCCGTCAGGCCCCTGTCCGGATCGCCGCCGGCGCCGCAGGCCAGCAGGTTTTCCTCGTTCCACGTCAGCATCCCCATTCGGACACCCCACTGTGCATACTGTTCCAGCCGCTCCAGCCGGTCACCCACCGGTTCCATGCCCTCCACGCTCAAAAAGGCGAACAGCTTTCCCTCCGCTTGCGCTTTCCGGGCCTCCGCCGCCGTCCGTACCAGTGCCAGCCAGGGGCACTCTGCCAGCTCCTCCCGAGCGCGGGCCATCATCTCCTCCGTCCGCCGCCAGCCGTCCCAGTCCGGGTGAGCGGACCAGATGGAGTCCTGTTCCACCGTTGTCCAGATGGAAAGCCCCAGGCCGCCGATCTGCCCCGCCTGTAATCTCGGCAGGTGGCGCCGTTCAAAGACACGGTCCTCCCCGGCCTGCCGCCACTTGGTCACATCATATAAGAGGTCCGCATGTCCGTCGAAAATCATCATCTGGTGTCTCCCCTTTCTTCCTTATACAGTATATCTGCCTGTTCATCCCGGTGCAACTGTAAATTTCCTTGAATTTTTCCGGGTTTTTCTCCATTTTCCCCTTGACTTTCCGGCAAAAATCCTGTAAACTGATTCCTGTTGTAAAGCGTCACAGCTTTACAGGAAAGGAGTTCAACATGAAAAATCAGACTTATCGGATGACGATGCTCTTTGATTTCTACGGCGAACTCCTGACTGACCGTCAGAAGGAGTTCTTTGATCTCTATTACAATGAGGACCTCTCCCTGTCTGAGATTGCCGAAAACGAAGGCATTTCCCGTCAGGGCGTCCGGGATGTGATCGTCCGGGCGGAGGCCGCCATGCAGGAGATTGAAGACAAGACCGGCTTGATTCGCCGCTTTGAGCAGTTCCGGGGGCATCTGGATGCCATCCGCAGCGCCGCTGAGGATATCCGCACCCTGAACTACCGGCAGTATGAGGACAGCCGCCTGACGGAACTGGCTGACAAGATCACGGCGGAGGTCTCCGCGTTGAAGGAGTAACCCATGGCATTTGAGGGACTGAGTGAAAAACTGAATGCGGCCTTTAAGCGTCTGCGGGGCAAAGGCCGGCTGACGGAAAATGACGTCCGGGAAGCCATGCGGGAGGTCCGTCTGGCGCTGCTGGAGGCCGACGTGAGCTACAAGGTGGTCAAGGAATTCGTGGCCACCGTAACGGAGCGGTCTGTGGGCACTGACGTGCTGGACAGCCTGACTCCCGCTCAGCAGGTGGTAAAGATCGTCAACGAGGAACTGACGAACCTCATGGGCGGCGGCACCGCAAAGCTGGCTTTCGCCAACAACGGCCCCACGATCGTCATGATGGTGGGCCTTCAGGGCGCCGGTAAGACTACCACCACCGCCAAGCTGGCGGGTTATATGAAGAAGTTCCACAGCAAGCGACCCCTGCTGGCCGCCTGCGACGTGTACCGCCCCGCCGCTATTGAGCAGTTGAAGGTAGTGGGCGGACAGCTGGGACTTCCGGTTTTTGAAGAAGGTCAGGGCGATCCCGTAAAAATCGCCGAAAACGCCCTCCGCTATGCCAGAGATCACGGCAATGACCTGGTGTTTTTAGATACCGCCGGCCGGCTCCATGTGGACGAAGCCCTCATGGACGAGCTGAAGTGGATGAAGGCAGCCGTCCATCCCAACGAGATCCTGCTGGTGGTGGACGCCATGACAGGTCAGGACGCCGTCAACGCCGCCTCCGCTTTTGACGAGGCGCTGGGTATCGACGGTGTGGTGCTCACCAAGCTGGACGGCGACGCCCGCGGCGGCGCAGCCCTCTCCATCAAGGCCGCAACCGGCAAGCCCATCAAATTTGTAGGCACCGGCGAAAAGCTGGATATGATCGAGCCCTTCCATCCCGACCGCATGGCCAGCCGGATTCTGGGCATGGGCGATATGCTGTCCTTCATTGAAAAGGCACAGCAGACCTATGACGAAAAGCAGGCCAAAAAGCTGGAGGAAAAGCTGAAGAAAAACAGCTTTACCCTGTCGGACTATTTCGACCAGCTCCAGCAGATCCGGAATATGGGCGACCTCAGCCAGCTGGCAGGTATGATGCCCGGCAATCTCGGCAATAAACTCCAGGGAGCGCAGATCGACGAAAAGGCCATCGCCCACACGGAGGCCATCATCCTCTCCATGACCCCGGAGGAACGGGAAAATCCTCAGATCTTAGGCGCCAGCCGGAAAAAGCGGATCGCCGCCGGCTGCGGTCTGGATGTTGTGGATGTAAACCGGCTGCTGAAGCAATTTGAGGGAATGCAGCAGATCATCAAGCAGGTCACCGGCGGACGGAAACCCGGCTTCGGGTTCGGCGGTCTGGGACACGGCCGCGGCCTGCGCAAGCGCAAAAAGAAATAAACCGTATATTAGATGTCATAACCCGGACATTTATTATAAAAACATCAATCTATTTATTACATTTTGGAGGTACTATCAATGGTTAAGATCAGACTGCGCCGCATGGGCGCCAAGAAGGCTCCTTTCTATCGTGTTGTTGTCGCTGACTCCCGTTTCCCCCGTGACGGCCGTTTCATCGAGGAGATCGGCACTTACAATCCCTGCGTGGCTCCCGCCGACATCAAGATCGACGCTGACCGCGCCAAGGAGTGGATCAAGTCCGGCGCTCAGCCCACTGACACCGTGAGAGCTCTGCTGAAAAAAGTGGACGTCCTCTAATCCGGAGGGCGGAGCATGAAGGACTTGCTGCTCTACATCGCCAGAAACCTGGTGGACGATCCTGACAGCGTCTCCGTGACGGAGGTTCAGGGCGACCAGGAACTGACGTTGGAGCTGCGCGTCGCCCCTGATGATATGGGGAAGGTGATCGGCCGTCAGGGCCGCATCGCCAAGGAGATCCGGACCGTGGTCCGGTCTTACGCCCAGCGCACCGGCGTTAAGGTTTCCGTCGATATTGTAGACTAAAAAAGCAGCTCACCTGCAATGCAGGTGAGTTGCTTTTTCCTTTTACGAACCGTTCAAATCGGCGTTCAGACACCCAGACCGGCATAGAACAGCCAGCACAGTACATATCCGGTCAGTACTGCCATCAGTGTGAAGGGCACGCCGATCCGCATGAACTGCCCCGCCGAGACTTCATAGCCCTCCCGGCGCAGGATACCGCAGGCGGCGATATTGGCACTGGCTCCCACGGGAGTCAGGTTGCCGCCCAGCGTCGCGCCTACCAGCAGTCCGAAGCACAGCACCGTCTGATCCACGCCCAAGGCAGTCGCCACGCCGCCTACCACCGGCAGCATGGTGGCCGTGTAGGGGATGTTGTCCACAAAGGCGGAGATCAGCACCGAAGCCCAGACGATGATGGTATAGGTCAGGAACAGATTTCCGCCGCCCATTCCCGTAATGATATGGCTGAGATCATCGATGATCCCCGCCCGTTCGATGCCCCGGATCACCAAGAATAATCCTGCCAGCAGCGCTAAGGTCTCATAGTCGATGGCCTTCAGCACGTCCTTTGCCAAGGCTGTGCCGTACCTGCCGCACTCCGCCGCAAGCCCCGCCAAGAAGAATGTCATGCAGATCAGGCCGTTGGTGATCTCCGGCTTGTTGGGGATAA
>OMED01000421.1_pt1 | contig 21886 bp, 18 predicted proteins | sample 1673411 | NCBI WGS metagenome assembly OMED01 (sample SAMEA103958110, study PRJEB25191) | human gut metagenome | reverse complement strand
CGCAAGATGATCGAGCGGATGTATGGCGCAGAGGTGTTTTTCGAGGAAGCCATCAATATCGCATTCCCCGAGGCCTATGAGGCCGCTGCTGAGCAGGAGAAGCTGCAGATCGTTGGCTATCCCACCGTCGAGATGGTGGGCGAGGTCACCAAGGACGGCTTCACCTTCAAGGCTACCACCCCTGTGTATCCTGAGGTCACTCTGGGCGAGTACAAGGGCCTGAAGGCTGAGAAGCCCGAGGTCAAGGTTCTGGCCGCTGACGTGGACGAGCGCCTCAAGGCTCTGGCTGACCGCAACACCCGTCTGGTGAGCGTGGAGCGCGAGGCCAAGAGCGGCGATACCGCCGTCATCGACTTCGAGGGCTTCAAGGACGGCGTTCCCTTTGAGGGCGGCAAGGGCGAAAACTTCAGCCTGGAGCTGGGCTCCGGCAGCTTTGTGCCCGGTTTTGAGGAGCAGGTCATCGGCATGAAGGCCGGCGAGGAGAAGGATCTCGACATCACCTTCCCCGAGAACTATCACGAAGATCTGGCTGGTAAGGCTGTTGTGTTCAAGGTGAAGGTCCACGAGGTCAAGGAGAAGGAAGTCCCCGCTATGGACGATGAGTTCGCCAAGGACGTCTCCGAGTTCGACACTCTGAAGGACCTGAAGGCCGATCTGAAGAAGAAGATCACCGAGGAGCGTCAGAAGGACGCTGACCGCGTGTTCGAGGAGAACCTGATGAACCAGGTGGCCGAGAACATCACCGCCGACATCCCCGATGTGATGGTGGAGAACCAGGCCCATCAGTATCTGGACAACTTCAAGGCCCAGATCAGCCGTCAGTTCCCCTATGAGGAATACAAGAAGATGACCGGCATGGACGATGCCAAGCTGCTGGAGGAGGCCAAGGAGCCCGCTCTGCGTCAGGTGAAGATGGATCTGGCTACCGCCGCCATCATCAAGGCTGAGAACATTGAGGCCAGCGATGAGGACGTGGAAGCCGAGTTCGCAAAGATGGCTGAGCAGTTCGGCATGGATGTGGAGATGGTCAAGAAGTATCTCTCCAAGGAGCAGGTCCACGATCAGATCCTGACCCAGAAGGCCGTGGCCGTGGTGGTGGACAGCGCTACCGCCGAGAAGCCTGCCAAGAAGACCGCTAAGAAGGCTGAGACTGCCGAGGGTGAGGAGAAGAAGCCTGCCAAGAAGACCACCAAGAAGGCTGAGACCGTCGAGGGCGAGGAGAAGCCCAAGAAGGCTCCCGCTAAGAAGGCTGCCAAAAAGGAAGAAAAGGAAGCCGAATAAAGGCGAAACTTTTTCGCGGCGATCACGGTACATTTTACAGATTCGACACATTCTCTCATGGTACCCGTGGTATCATGAGAGAATGGTTTATCAGGCACGATTTGCACTGTAAATGTGCCGCGTTACAAAAGGAGGTCAACTTATGAGCTTAGTCCCTTATGTTGTAGAGCAGACCAACCGCGGCGAGCGGTCCTACGACATTTTCTCCCGTCTGCTGAATGACCGGATCATTTTCCTGGGCGAGGAGGTCAACGCCACCACCGCCAGTCTGGTAGTGGCCCAGATGCTGTATCTGGAGGCCCAGGACCCGGATAAGGACATTCAGCTTTATATCAACAGTCCCGGCGGCTCCGTGACGGACGGCATGGCCATCTACGATACCATGCAGTACGTCAAGTGCGACGTGTCTACCATCTGCGTGGGCATGGCTGCGTCCATGGGAGCTTTCCTGCTGTCCTCCGGCGCCAAGGGTAAGCGGATCGCGCTGCCCAACGCCGAAATTATGATCCACCAGCCCTCCGCGGGCACGCAGGGCAAGGTCACGGACATGGAGATCGACGTGGAGCACTTCCTGCGGATCAAGAAGAACCTGAATGAGATCCTGGCGTCCAACACCGGTAAGACCGCCGAAGAGGTCAAGGCGGCCTCCGAGCGGGACCACTGGATGACGGCTGACGAGGCCAAGGACTTCGGTCTGGTGGATAAGATCATCACTGCTAAGAAGTAAAAGAGGTAATACCATGAGTGACGAAGGCAAAAAGGCCCTGCGCTGTTCCTTCTGCGGAAAGCGGGAACAGCAGGTCCATCGTATGATCCAGGGCCCCGGCGTCCGCATCTGCGACGAGTGCGTGCAGCTTTGCATGAGCATTCTGAACGAGGGGTTCGACGGCCCGGAGACCACTCCCTTGGAGGACGTTCCCGATCAGCTGCCCACCCCCAAGGAGATTCGGGCGGTGCTGGATGAATATGTCATCGGACAGGAAGCCGCCAAGGTGGCGCTGTCCGTGGCGGTCTACAATCACTATAAGCGGATCTATTTCGGCGGCGGCGACGATGTGGAGCTTCAAAAGAGCAACATTCTGATGCTGGGCCCTACCGGCTCCGGCAAAACGCTGTTCGCCCAGACTTTGGCCCGTATTCTGAAGGTGCCCTTCGCCATTGCTGACGCCACGACCCTGACCGAGGCCGGCTACGTGGGCGACGATGTGGAGAACATCCTGCTGCGGCTTTTGCAGGCGGCGGATTTCGACGTGGAGCGGGCCGAGCGGGGCATCATCTATGTGGATGAGATCGACAAAATTGCTCGCAAGAGCGAAAACACCTCCATTACCCGGGACGTTTCCGGCGAAGGCGTGCAGCAGGCGCTGTTGAAGATTGTGGAGGGGACTGTGGCCAACGTGCCGCCTCAGGGCGGCCGGAAGCACCCCCATCAGGAGTTCATCCAGGTGAACACCAAGAACATTCTGTTCATCTGCGGTGGCGCCTTTGACGGCCTGGAAAAGATCATCGAAAAGCGGCTGGACGAGAAGGCTATCGGCTTTGGTGCCAATGTCCAGAGCAAGAAGGAAAAGAATGTCAGCCAGCTTTTGGCTCAGGTGCAGCCCCACGATATTCTGAAATTCGGCATCATCCCGGAGCTGGTGGGCCGTCTGCCGGTGATCGCACCGCTGAACGCCCTGCAGCGGGAGGACTTGGTGCGAATTTTGCAGGAGCCCAAGAACGCGCTGGTGAAGCAGTACAAGAAGTTGCTGGAATATGATGACGTGGATCTGGAATTCACGGAGGACGCCCTGAACGCCATCGCCGACAAGGCCATTGAGCGGAACATCGGCGCCCGTGGCCTCCGGGCGGTCATGGAGGGCCTGCTGACCAAGGTCATGTACGAGATCCCCTCCGACGAGACTGTTGTGAAAGCGGTGGTCACGAAGGAATGTGTGGAAGGCACGGCGGAGCCGGAACTGACCCACGATCCCAACAAGATCAACTATTCCGTGAAGCTGAACCCCGGCAGAAGTGAGAGCCGGAGCGAGTCCGGTACGTCGAAGTCGGCGTCCTGACGGCCCTTTTGGGTATAACACGGGGGAGGGGCAGCGCCTCTCCCCCTCTTTGAACTCTCCAGAGAGGAGCAATTTATGGAAGCGAACACCTTGAATCTTCCCGTTCTGGCCCTTCGGGGCCTGACGGTTTTCCCTCATACGAACCTGACATTTGACGTGGAGCGCCGTATTTCCATCAAGGCCCTGGAAGTGGCCATGGAATCCGGTCAGGAGATCTTTCTGGTGACCCAGAGAGAACTGAACACGGATCGTCCGGGGGAGAAGGACCTTTACACCATGGGCACCATTTCCCGGGTGACCCAGATCCTGCGGCTGGGAAAAACCTCCCTGCGGGTGATGGTGGAGGGCGGACGCCGGGCACGGCTGCGCCGCCTGTGGCAGACGGAGCCTTATTTGCAGGGCCACGTGGAGGTGGTGGAGGAATCCGCTGCCGTGAGCCACGGTCCGAAAACCGAGGCCCTGCTACGGCAGACCTGGGGCCTGTTCCAGGATTATGCCCATCTGGCAGGCAATGTGGCCGAGGAGGTCACCGCCGCGGTGCTGGACTGCCAGGAGCCGGGGTATCTGGCGGATTTTATCGCCCAGAATACGGCTCTGCGGTATGACGATAAGCAGGCAATTCTGGAAGAACTGTCTCCGCTGGTGCGGCTGCGGAAGCTGAACGGCTTCTTAGCCCGGGAGCGGGATGTGCTGGGCTATGAGCGCCAGATGGAAGGCAAGGTCCGGGATGAGCTGGCTCAGCAGCAGAAGGAACAGATCCTGCGGACCCAGATCCGGGTCCTGCAAAACGAGCTGGGCGAGGACGAGGACAACGAGATCGAAGAATACCGTCAAAAGCTGGCGGAACTGAAATTAGAGGACGAGACCCGGGAGCATCTGGAAAAGGAGATCAACAAGCTGGCAAAGCAGCCCTATGTCAGCGCGGAGGCTTCGGTGATCCGGAACTATCTGGACGTGTGTCTGGAACTGCCCTGGGGTACATATACGAAGGAGCGTCTGAATGTGGACGCGGCCCGGAAGGTGCTGGACCGGGATCACTTCGGTCTGGAAAAGGTGAAGGAGCGGATTTTGGAGACCATTGCCGTCCGGCAGATGAATCCGGAGGGGAGGGGGCAGATCATCTGTCTGGCAGGCCCTCCGGGCGTGGGAAAGACCTCCATCGCCCTGTCCGTTGCCAAGGCGCTGAACCGGAAGCTCAGCCGCATTTCTCTGGGCGGCGTCCGGGACGAGGCCGACATCCGCGGCCACCGGAAAACGTATATCGGCGCTATGCCGGGCCGCATCGTGGAGGCCATCAGCCGCAGCGGCGCTATGAACCCGCTGCTGGTGCTGGACGAGATCGATAAGCTCAGCGGCGATTACCGGGGCGATCCCGCCTCCGCGCTGCTGGAAGCGCTGGACAGCGAGCAGAACCACGCCTTCCGGGATCACTTCCTGGAAATTCCGCTGGACCTCTCTCAGGTGATGTTCATTACCACGGCCAACTCGCTGGATACGATTCCCCGGCCCCTGCTGGACCGGATGGAAGTCATTCAGCTTTCCAGCTATACCGATGAGGAAAAGCTGCAAATTGCCAAGAATCACCTGCTGCCCAAGCAAATGAAGGAACACGGCCTGAAGAAGGGCAGCCTGCGGATCGACGAGGAGACCCTGCGGGCCATCATTCGCGACTACACCCGGGAATCCGGCGTCCGCCAGCTGGAGCGGCGGCTGGCTGCCGTCTGCCGAAAGACGGATATGCAGCTGCTGTCAAAAACTGTAAAGCGTGTTACCGTTACAGAAAAGGACCTGCCGAAGCTGCTGGATATGCAGCCCTACCCGCCTACGGTCCATGTGGAGCAGGAGGAGATCGGCGTGGTGAACGGCCTTGCGTGGACGGAGGCCGGCGGCGAGATTTTAGAGGTCGAGGTCAGTGTGATGGAAGGCTCCGGCAAGCTGGAGCTGACCGGTAATCTGGGCGACGTGATGAAGGAGTCCGCCCAGGCTGCTCTGTCCTGCCTGCGGAGCCGGGCGGAAGCGCTGGGGATCGACCCGGACTTTTATAAGACCAAGGACATCCACGTCCATTTCCCAGAGGGAGCGGTGCCCAAGGACGGCCCCTCCGCCGGTATTGCCATGGCTACAGCGCTGCTGTCGGCTCTGACCAACCGCAAGATCAAGGCGGGAATCGCCATGACCGGCGAGGTCACGCTGCGAGGCCGGGTGCTGCCCATCGGCGGCCTGAAGGAAAAGACCATGGCCGCCAAGCGGTACGGCATCCACACGGTACTGATCCCCAAGGACAACGCCAGAGATCTGGAAGAGATCGACCAGACCGTCCGGGCGGCGCTGCGGTTCATACCGGTGGAGACGGTAGATCAGGTGTTTGCCGAGGTGTTCTGCCCTTCCAGAGTGGAGACAAAAGCCGACGCGATCCCCGCATTTTTGCCGGTGGAAAACAGTAAAGAAGCAGCCTTACGGCAGTAAAGGGAGGGACGTATGCCTCTGAATTTCAACAAAGCGGAGTTTGTGCGCTCCGCCGGAGAGCCCAAGGACTTCCTGCGGGACGGTTTGCCCCAGTTTGCCTTCGCGGGCCGCTCCAACGTGGGAAAATCCTCGGTGATCAACCGTTTGGTAGGCCGAAAGAATCTGGCCTATGTGGGCGCTTCGCCGGGAAAGACCACCCACATCAACTATTTCCTCATCGACCAGGGAAGACGCGGCTCGTCAACCATTTTCTGGTCAACGGAAGCTGGTATCTGGTCGATCTGCCGGGATACGGCTATGCCAAGGTGTCCCGCTCGGAAAAAGAGCGCTGGGCCCGGCTGATGGAGACCTATTTCCAGCGGGAGGCGGACGCCATCACCACCGGTGTTCTGATCGTGGACATCCGGCATAAGCCCACGGCCAACGATCTGGTCATGCACGACTGGTTCCGCCAGACCGGTTGCCCGGAGATCGTGGTGGCCAACAAGCTGGATAAGCTGAAAAAGAGTCAGGTGGAACCGGCGCTGGAGCTGATCCGGGAGACGCTGGAACTGACGGAGCGGGATATTCTGATCCCCTTTTCTGCGGAAAAGGGCAGCGGAAAGGACGAATTGCTCCGCTTGCTGGTAGATGCCTGCCGCGGATAAAACAAAAAGCATGGACAGGGCCCATTAACGGGAACCGTCCATGCTTTTTTGCTGAGACCGCCGGCAAATTGATGAGCAAGTGTATTTTAGCTCATTATATGATCAAGGAAGCGTTCCGGGAGAACCGGAACGCTTCCTTTTTGAGAGAGGGATAATAGGGAAGGATAATAGGGAATGTAGGAGGAATGGAGGTTTAGCCCTCGGCCAGCTTCTTGTACTTGGCGTAGCGGGCCTTTACGTCTTCAACTTCCTTGGCATACAGGGCGTCGGCCTTGTCGGGGAAGTTGTTTTTCAGGGAGGCGAAGCGGTTCTCGCCCATGAGGAAGTCCATCACCTTGGAGGTATCCGGCTCCTTGGAGTCCAGCTGGAAGGGGTTCTTGCCCTCGGCGATCCGGCGGGGATCATAGCGGTACAGATGCCAGTAGCCGCACTCCACAGCCTTCTTCATCTCGTCCTGAGAGGTGCCCATACCGGCCTTGATGTGCTGCTCCAGGCAGGGGCAGTAGCAGATCACGATGGAGGGACCGTCATAGGACTCAGCCTCACGCAGAGCCTTCAGAGTCTGGGCCTGGTCAGCGCCCATGGCCACCTGGGCGACGTACACATAGCCGTACTGCATCAGCATGGCACCCAGATCCTTCTTGGCTACCCGCTTGCCGCTGGCGGCAAACTTGGCGGTAGCGGAGGTGGGGGTGGACTTGGAGGACTGACCGCCGGTGTTGGAATACACCTCGGTATCCAGCACCATCAGGTTCACGTCACGGTTCTGGGCCATCACATGATCGATGCCGCCGTAGCCGATATCGTAGGCCCAGCCGTCACCGCCCACAGCCCACACGGACTTCTTGGCCAGATATTCCTTGTTCTCCAGAACGTACTTCACGTCCTTGGTCTGCTCTGCCTGTTCCAGAGCGGCAATCAGAGCGTCCGTGACGGCACGGGAGGTCTCCGTCTTCTTCCAGCCGTTCTCGTAGGCTTCCACAGCCTCCACGGCGATACCGGCGGCCTTGATGGCCTCCAGACGGATCAGCAGCTCCTTGCGGATGGAATCCTGGGCGTGGAAGAAGCCGTAGGCAAACTCAGCGTTGTCCTCAAACAGAGAGTGCTCCCAAGCGGGGCCGTGACCCTGGCAGTCCTTGCAGTAGGGCAGGATAGGGGCGCCGCCGGAGATGGCGGAGGAGCAGCCGGCAGCGTTGCCGATGTACATCCGATCGCCGAACAGCTGGCTCAGCAGCTTGATATAGGTGGTCTCGGCGCAGCCAGCGCAGGCGGCGGAGAACTGGAAGTAGGGCTTTGCGAACTGGACGTTCTTCACGCTCTTGTCATTGATAACGTCCTTCTTCAGGTAGCTTTCGTTCATGGCCACCTCGTCGAAGAGGGTCTGCTCGGGCTTCATGTCCTCAAAGGAGGTCATGGTGAGAGCACCCTCGGCGGGGCAGGCGGTCAGGCACACGCCGCAGCCCAGGCAGTCATAGGGAGAGACCTGCATCCGGAAGGAATAGGGGGAATCCTTGCCCAGACCCTTGGCGGGGACAGTCTCGAAACCGGCGGGAACGGACTTCTTCTCCTCCTCGGTCAGCAGCACAGGACGGATGGCGGCATGGGGGCAGCACATGGAGCAGCGGTTGCACTGGATGCACTTGCTGCCGTCCCACTTGGGGACCTTGGTGGCGACACCGCGCTTGGAGAACACGGAGGTGCCGTTTTCCCAGGTGCCGTCCAGAACGCCGTACTTCTGGAACACGGACACGGGGAGCTGATCGCCCTTCTGACGGTCCATGGGCATGACGATGTCCCGGGCAAAGGGAGTGAGTCCCTTAGGCTCCACAACGGGAGCGTCCTGCGCGTCGGCCCAGGAGGCGGGGATCTCCACCTTCACAGCGGCGCTGACACCCAGATCCACGGCCTGATCGTTCAGGTCCACGATCTTCTGACCGGCCTTCTTGAAGTAGGAGTTGTAGTTGTTCTTCTTCATATCCTCAATGGCAAGATCCATGGGGATGACCTTGGTCAGGGCGAAGAAGGCACCCTGGAGGATGTTATTGGTACGCTTGCCCAGGCCGATCTCCTGTGCCAGCTTGGCAGCGTCGATGATGTAGAAGTTGGCGTGCTTCCGGGCCAGATCGCGCTTCATCTTGGCAGGCAGGTGCGCGTCCAGCTCCTCCACCGTCCACGGGCAGTTCAGCAGGAAGGTGCCGCCCTCCTTCAGATCCTCGGTGGTGTCATACTTTTTGACGTAGGTGGGAGCATGGACCGCCACGAAGTCAGCAGAGGACACCAGATAGGTGCTGCGGATGGGCTCGTCGCCGAAGCGCAGGTGGCTCTGGGTCAGGCCGCCGGACTTCATGGTATCATAGGAGAAGTAAGCCTGAGCGTACTTGCCGCCCACGAAGCCGATGGTGGAGATGGCGTTCTTGTTGGCGCCCACGGTGCCGTCGCCGCCCAGACCCCACAGCTTGCAGCTGATCTGACCGGGATGGGCCAGCTCGATCTCCTTGTAGTCCAGAGAGGTATAGGTCACATCATCATTGATGCCGATGGTAAAGTTGTTCTTGGGAGTCTCCTGCTTCAGGTTGTCATACACGGCAATGATCTGACCGGGGGTGGTGTCCTTGGAGGAGAGGCCGTACCGGCCGCCCACCACGCGGATATCGCCGCGGCCAGCCTGATTCAGAGCGGTGACAACATCCAGATACACAGGCTCGCCCACGGAGCCGGTCTCCTTGTTGCGGTCCAGCACGGCGATCCGCTTGCAGGTGGCGGGGATGGCGGCGGCAAAGTGCTTCACAGAGAAGGGACGGAACAGGTGGATCTGCACCATGCCCACCTTGCGGCCCTGAGCGTTCAGGTAGTCCACGGTCTCCTTCACGGTCTCGCTGGCGGAGCACATCACCACGATGACTTCCTCCGCATCGGGCGCGCCGTAGTAGTTGAACAGCTTGTAATCACGGCCGGTGAGCTTGTTGATCTCGTCCATGTAGTGCTGGACGGTGTCGGGCAGGGCATTGGCCTTGACGTTGGCGCCTTCCTTGCACTGGAAGTAGACATCGGGGTTCACGTTGTTGCCCCGGTTGGTGGGATGCTCAGGGTTCAGGGACTGATGGCGGAAGGCCTGCAGGGCCTCCTGATCCACCAGACCACGGAGATCCTCATAGTCCAGAGCCTCGATCCGCTGCATCTCGTGGGAGGTACGGAAGCCGTCAAAGCAGTGCATGAAGGCATACCGGCCGCTGATGGCGGACAGATGAGCCACGGCGGCCAGATCCATGGCCTCCTGAGGGCAGGAGGACATCAGCATGGCGTAGCCGGTCATACGGCAGGTCATGAAGTCTGTATGGTCACCGAAGATAGAGTGATGGTTGGAGGTCACCACGCGGGACGCAATGTGCATGACGCTGGGCAGGAACTGGCCGCCCATGGCGTACATGGCGGGGATCATCAGCATCAGGCCCTGAGAGGAGGTGAAGGTGGTGGTCAGGGCGCCAGCCTGCAAGGAACCGTGGCAGGTGCCGGCAGCACCGGCCTCAGACTGCATCTGGATCACGTCCACCGTGGAACCAAACAGGTTCTTCTTGCCCTTGGCGGACCACTCGTCCACCTTTTCCGCCATGGGGGAGGACGGGGTGATGGGGTAGATGGCCGCCACCTCGGTAAAGGCGTACGCACTGTACGCGGCTGCCGTATTGCCGTCCATGACTACGTAATTTTTCTTCATACGCAAGATCCTTCCTATCTTTCTTATCTGAATATGCTGTTTTTACATATATAGGCACCATCCGCAGATGGTAACACATGAGGGTCAGAAAACCAGTCTGCAATTCTGAATGCGGCAGCTCTCTTCGATCAACTGCCGTTTTTTCAGAAGCAGCTGGGTGATCTGCTGCTTTTTTTCATCGGTGTACCGGAACTTGGGAGTGGTTACACTGATGGCCGCCTTGACCTGACCGTTTTCAGCCAGCGGGACTGCCACGCAGCAGATCTCAGCGGTGGATTCCTCGCTTTCATAGGCAATCCCGGCGCTGCGGATGTCCTGAAGCGCCGCGATGAGGGTATCAAGATCCATAATGGAGTTTGGCGTGTAGGGGAAGAAGCGGTATCCCGCGTAAAGCTGCCGGACCTCATCGTCCGTCAGGCCGGAGAGAAGCGCTTTACCCAGGCCGGTGACATGAGCAGGGAGGTGGTGGCCCACATCGCTGATGATGGAGATGATGGCGTGGCCCTCCTCTTTTAAGAGGTAGTGCACGTCCTGCCCTACCAGCACACCCATCTGGCAGACTTCGTCTACTTGGGAGACGATGCTGCGCATTTCACTGCGGATAATGGACAGAGCATTCTGGCCGCTGGCGTAGGACAGCCCCAATTCAAAGGTATGGGGACCGATCTTGTAGAGACTGCCGTCCGTCACAACGTAATTGGTGGCGGCCAGTGTTTTCAGAATGGGGGAGATGGTGCCCTTTGGCAGGTCCAGAAGATTGGCGATCTCCGACAGGCTCAGACCGCCGGAATTGGCGTCGATCAGCTCCAGAATCCGGAGGACCCGCAGGGTTGGATTATGATATTCCATGAAGGAGGACTCCAATCTTTCAGAGCTGTGTTCCGTGAGGCGGTAGAGTGTGGCTGAAAAATTTTTGTTGTTCGGATATGCAAATGCATAACGAATATACGAAACTCTACTGGTAAAATAGCACAGATACCAGCCGTTGTCAAGGGGTTAACTATGGAATTTGAGATCAAAAATGCTGAATTTCAGCAAAAAACCGCGCAAGAGGTAAGAATTCGTTCCGACAGCGGAAACGGGGTGGATCAGCCGCAGGCGGTGACCGTTTCAGTGAAGGCAGAGGCCCTTCTGTATGCGGCTTTTGCCGTTCTGGTGGCGCTTATATATTTAGTGGTGCAGCGCAGGCCAGCAATCAGGTAATTTGGAGTTTTTCAAGACGCATAACAAAAAACGATGCAGCCCCGAAAGGGACCGCATCGGCTTTGAGGATCGATATGTGCGGATCAGTTTACTTGTGCAGCAGGGGAGAGAGGGGCTTGTAGATCAAGAAGCAGAGGACCACATCCAGCATTCCCTTGAAGAAGGTGAAGGGCATATTGAAGATGGTCAGGCACTTGATGAGGCTGTCGGAGGAGGGGAGAATGGCCTGATACATGCCGATGATGGCGTCCAGAGGCAGACCGTAGCACACCACATAGGCGGGATACACCAGGAGGTAGTTGAAGGGTACAGACAGGACGGCCATCAGCGCGGCGCCGACAACAGCGCCGATCAGAGCGCCCTTGCGGGACTTATTCCGGGCATAGATGTAACCGGCGGAGAAGGAAAAGACACTGCCCATCACGAAGTTAAACAGCTCACCTACATAGGCGGAGGAGGTGCCGTGGAGCACGGAGAACAGCAGGTTCTTCAGGAAGGTGACCACGATGCCGTAGACAGGGCCGAGAGAGAAGGCGGCCAACAGCTCCGGCAGATCGGACACGTCCAGCTTTACGAAGGAGGGGATCAGAGCCGGGATGGGGAATTCGATGAACATCAGCAGGAAAGCCACACCGGAGAGCATTGCGGAAATAGTCAGCTTGTGGGTGCGGCTCCGATTGGCCGCACGGGTGGAGGGGATCGCGTTGGCATTGGGTTCAGACATAAAAAAATACACTCCTTTTTTCGTTTGAAAACACCCTGGATGCTTTGACTTCTCCAAGGTGAACAAACGAAAAAGGAGCGCACATAAAGCGCACGGCTTTCCCGTACTCATCTTCTTCCATCCAGACTGTAACTGTTGGTCCCGGAGTTTCACCGAGTCAGCGAATACCGAAGTATCCGGTCGCGGACTTTACCGCCAGTGGGGAATCACACCCCGCCCTGAAGACAAAGATTCAGTTGTTTTCTTCGGGTGATAGTATACGACAGAAGAAACAAAAATGCAACCCCTAATTTTTGACTTTACAAAAAAGAACAGATGTTCTATAATGGAAGCGATACACTTGAGGAGGTGAGGAGATGCCTGCCAGACAGGAATCCTGCTGCTTTACCGGGCACAGACCCGCAAAACTGCCGTGGGGCTACAATGAGAGCGACCCTCGCTGTGTCAGACTGAAGGAGCGGATCGCCGATGCGGTGCTGCTGGCCTATCAGGAGGGGTACCGGCATTTTCTCTGCGGCATGGCCCAGGGCTGCGACCTCTATTTCTGTGAGGCGGTGCTGGCTCTGCGGGAGCGTTATCCGGAGGTCACTGTGGAGGCCGCCATCCCCTGCCCCACCCAGGCGGATGCCTGGCCGGAGGCGGAGCGGCGGCGCTACCGGGAATTGGTGGCGAAATGCGACATGGAGACCATGGTCTCCGACACCTATTCCTCCGCCTGTATGCAGCGGCGGGACCGCTACATGGTGGATCACGCCATGCTGCTCATCGCCGCCTTTGACGGCACCGCCGGCGGGACCCGCTACACGGTGGAATACGCCTTGCGGCGGGGAATCGAGATCTTTGATGTGTCGATTCCCTCGGAATAGATGTAAAATGAAATTGCTTTACTGCATAGATGCCAGAAGGGGAAACAGCTCCGAAAGAGCGTGGATGGTATAGCTCGGCCGGATATCCGGCCGGGGTTCCTTGCCGTGGGGGTTGAACCAGACGGTGCGCAGCCCGGCGTTCGATCCGCCCCGGATGTCGGAGGTCAGACTGTCCCCTACCATGACGGTTTCCTCTAACCGGAAGCCGGGAATGGCGGCGAAGCAGGCATCGAAGAACGCCTTAGAGGGCTTGTCGGCGCCCATTTCCTCCGAAATGAAAATGCCTTTGAAATAGGGGCGCAGCCCAGCGTCATCCAACCGAGGATTCTGGACGGCGGCAGCCCCATTGGAGGCGAGGTACAGGTCATACCGGGAGGAGAGATCCTTCAAAAGCTGCTCCGCACCGGGCATGAAGTCATGCTGGCAGGAGAGCAGTACCTCATACCGCTCGCTGATGGCCTTGCCGCTGTGGTCAACGCCCAGTTCCCGGAATAACTGCTCAAAGCGCTGCACCAGAACCTCGTCCCGGGTGAGCCGTCCTTCCTCCAGCAGTTCCCAGTGGGCGATGTTGATGATGTGGTAGCGGTCCAGAATGGCCTCCGTCGGCTCGATGCCCGCCTCCCGCAGCGTTTGGGAAAGAGCCTTGGCCTCTCCGGCGGTAAAATTCAAAATGGTGTCATCCAGATCCAAAAAGATATTCTTCAGCATGGCGGCTTCCCCTCCAACAGGTGAATTTCTGAGGCCAGTTTACCGGATTTCAACGGTTTTCGCAAGATTTTTTTCAAATGTTGCGTTTGGTTGCGGCCCTGAAACCCTGCCGTGGTGGACTAGCCCGGCGCTTTTTGGTAAAATTGGGGCAGAAACAAGGGAGGAATTGCCTATGAATTTTTCGGAAAAGCTGATTCGCCTGCGGAAGCGGGAGGGCATTAGTCAGGAGGAGCTGGCGTCGTATTTGGAGGTTTCCCGGCAGGCGGTGTCCCGCTGGGAGCAGGGTACGGCTCTGCCCGATGCGGGGAACCTCTTAAAGCTGCGGCAGCGCTTCGGCGTCAGCGTGGACTGGCTGCTGGAGGATGCCCAAGGCTGGGAAAACCTGACCGACGGCGCTCCGACCGGCAGCGAAGGTGGCGGAACCGCACCATCGCCAAAGCTGCGGAAGAGCGTTCTGCCATGGGCTATCCCGCTGGGAGTGTCCGGCTTCGGCTTGCTGCTGCTTGGAATTTTCTCGTCGATATTCCCGGCGGAATATATGGTCGCGTCCACAGTGATCGCGGGAAATCAGGAACCGGCGGACCGGATCTATCGCGGCCTGGCAGGCTTTTTGAAGTGCAACAACTTGGAGTGGCTGTTCCGGCTGTGTCTGGTCATCGCCATCGGTTCGCTGTTGGCGGGCCTGTGGCAAAAGGGCGTGATGAAGAGGTTTGAAGACGCCGTGGATCACAAGCTGGATGAACTGGGGGAGAAGAACCGGGACGCATCCGCATAAGCATTGACTTCCGCCCCGTTTCCGCGTATCATAAAAAGGCTATGAACGAAAACGGAAGGGTTTGAAGAACGATGCTGTATATCATGCGCCACGGCAGGACCGTGTGGAATATGGAACACAAGCTGCAGGGGAAAACGGATGTGCCTCTCAGCGAGGCGGGACGGCCTGTGGTGGAGCAGGCCGCAGCTGCCTACCGGAATACGCATATTGATGTTTGTTACTGTTCGCCGCTGATCCGGGCCGTGGAGACGGCGGAGATCGTGCTGCGGGGACGGGAGATCCCCATCATCACGGACGTCCGGCTGGAGGAGATGGGCTTCGGCATCTGCGAGGGCACAACGGACTTTCAGGATAACCCGGACAACCCCATCTACCCGCTGTTCGCTGCCCCGGAGACCTATCGAATCCCGGTGGAGGGCGGCGAGAGCCTGGAGGACCTGTATGCCCGGACGAGGGTATTTTTGAAAGAAGTGATCGAGCCGCAGCTGCGGCAGGGAAAGGACATCCTGATCGTGGGCCACGGTGTCATGAATGCGAGCATTGTGTGCCAGATCAAGGACATCCCCGTGAAGGACTTCTGGAGCGTGAAGATGAAAAACGCGGAGCTGGTGCGGCTGCTTTGAGCGCCTCCCTGTGACCGCAGTTTGCCAGTACATAATGAAAAAGCCCGCCGCATGAATCATGCGGCGGGCCTTTTTTTGCGTATCGGTCGGTTAAGGAGTTGATAATCCAGCGTTTAGCTGTAAAGTGCATCTGCTTGCAAACGATTTATTTGCAAGGAAACAAACTGCTTGGCCGGGAGAATTACAGCAGATAGGCGTAGTCCTTCAGAACCGTCAGGATGAAGGTCTCCACGTCGGCGGGAAGCTGATTCTGTCCGTCCAGATCGGCCTCAAAGACCTTGCCGTCCAGCCGCACCAGGACCTTGCGGCCCTCCAGCGGCAAGAAGCCCTGATTCTCTGTGCTCTCGTCAAAGCCATCGCGGGTCAGGAACAGGGTGAACTTGTTCCGGTAGGGAGCGGAATCATAGGGGCAGAACACGGCGCAGTTGCCGCACTCATTGCACATCCGGTCCACATGGAGAATCTCATGTCGGCTGTCCGGAAGCGTGATGACCACATTGGCCCGGTTGGGGCAGACGTCGGCGCAGACTTGACAGACGGTGTTGCAGTGCAGGCAGCGCTCACCCTCGCACCCGGCCTTGGGCGGGCAGAGGACACCCTTCCGGGCGATAGCCTCGTCACGGGTGGCGTGGGCGTCATCGGGGATGGCGACGCTGTGGACGCTGCCGATGACGGCGTTGGCGAAATACTGGGCGTCGGCAATGCCCTCCACCACGGTGGCGGGGCCGCGCATGGCGTCGCCGCCCACAAAGACGTTTTCCAGATTCGTGCGGAATTCGGGGATGCCCTTGGTGTTGACCTCGATGCCATTGGCGGTGAACAGGTCACTGTCCACCCGCTCACCCACGGCGGCGATCACCGTATCGCAGTCGATCTCAGTGAATTCCCCGGTGGGGACGGGGCTGCGGCGGCCCTTTTCATCGGGATCGCCCAGCTTCATGACCTCACATTTCAACTTGCCGTTGGCCTGCTCTACGGGAGCTACCAGTTCCAGGAACCGGACGCCGTCCTCTACGGCCAGTTCCAGTTCCTCCGCGTCGGCGGGCATATACTTCTTCGTCCGGCGGTAGACCAGCGTGGAGGTCTTGGCCCCGGCACGGAGAGCCGCGCGGGCCGCGTCCATGGCGGTGTTGCCGCCACCCACCACGGCCACATGGCCCAGAGAGACGTCCTTCCCGGCCTTCAGGTCACGGAGCCACTGGATCACCGGTACAACATTGCCGGGAATGTCCAACTGACCGGCCTTGCCCGCGCCTACGGCGAAGAAGATGTGGGTGTAGCCCATGGCCTTCAGTTCGCTGACGGAGGGGGCGGGGGTGTTCAGCTTTACCTCAGCGCCGTAGAACGTCATGAGGGCGATGTCCTTTTCGATGGCCTCCTCGCTGATACGGAAGCCGGGGATCACCAGCCGGGGCACGCCGCCCAGCTTGTGGCTCTGCTCAAAAACGGTGACGGGGATACCGGCCCGGCCCAGGAAGTAGGCTGCGGCGATGCCGGTGGGACCGCCGCCGATGATGGCGGCCTTGCGGCCGTCGGTGACAGGCTCCGGCTTTTTCAGAGAGGCCATCAGGTCATCATAGCCCTTCTCCGCCGCGATGAGTTTGGTAGCCCGGATCTGAACGGGATCGTCATAGTAATTCCGGGTGCACTTGGTCTGGCAGCGGTGGGCGCAGATGGTGCCGGTGGTGAAGGGCAGGGCGTTCTTCTCAGTGACCAGGGCCAGCGCCTCGGTGTACTTTTCCTTGCGGCACAGCTCAATATACTCGGGAATATCCTGCCGGATGGGGCAGCCGCCCTCGCAGGGAGCGGTGAAGCAGTCCATCAGAGGCACCTTTTCCAGCAGTTTCCGCCGGGGCAGAGGTTTGATGTCCTTCAGATGGTACTTATCCCGCCGGGCGGACAGGGCCAGTGCGTCGATACCCAGTACATCCACGCCGCCGAAGGGGGCGAAGTCCAGCTTGTCCAGAATTTCGCCAATCTGGGTGAAGCGCTGGTAGCCGCCGGGCTTCAGCTCCGTGGTGGCCATGGTGATGGGCCAGATGCCGCAGGCGAACAGCTTGTCGATGTTGAAGGCGTCGGCGCCGCCGGCGTAGGACAGCCGCAGCTTGCCGTCAAATTCCCGGCTCAGCCGCGCGGCCATGGTGGTGGTCAGGGGGAACAGGCTCTTGCCCGCCATGTACATTTCCTCGCTGGGCAGTTCTCCGGCCTTTACGTCCACGGGGAAGGTGTTGCTCAGCTTGAGACCAAATTCCAGACCCCGGTCCGTGGCCCGTTTTTCCAGACGGTGGAACATGGGGACGGCGTCCTTGTATTGCAGATCCTCCTTGAAGTGGTGGTCATCGAAGGCGATATAGTCATAGCCCATCTCGTCCAGAATGGAGCGGGCAGTCTCATAGCCCAGCAGAGTGGGGTTGCACTTGACGAAGGTGTGCAGCCCCTTTTCCTCGATGAGATAGGTGGCGATGCGCTCGATCTCCTCCGGCGGGCAGCCGTGGAGGGTGGAGAGGGTGACAGAGCGGGAAATCCGGGGGGAGATGGCGTCGATGGCGTCCTTTTCAGCCGGGAACAGCTCATGGAGAACGGAGATGCACTCCTGAAAGATAGGTGTTTCGGCGGCGTTCATCATGCCGTTCAGGAAGGTGTCCACCTTCTCACCCTTGACGCCCTCCAGATCGTAGCCCACGGACATATTGAACACAAAGCCGTTGGGAACGCCCAGACCGTACAGCTTGGACATGATCTTGCAGGCGCACCACGCCTTTACGTATTCCTCAAAGGCCTGAGGGACGGTCAGTTCCGTGGACCACTCGCAGTTGTAGCACTCGTCCTCTGCCAGAATGCAGGGGCGGTTGATGCAGGCGGCCAGCTCGGCGCCGTCCATCTTCTGAACGGTTTTCAGTTCAAAGAACCGGGCGCCGCCGAAGTAGCCTGCCACGATGTTCTGGGCCAGCTGGGTGTTTGGGCCAGCGGCGGGGCCGAAGGGCGTTTCGATGGTCTCTCCGAAAATGGGCAGGGTCTTGCCGCTGGGATGGAAGGGGCGATGAACGCCGAACACGGAGCCTTCACGGTCATATTCAGCGGTGATCCAGGTCATCAGCTGCCGGAAGGAAATGGGGGTCATTAACTCAGACATATTCACACCTCATTATGATGATAACTTTTGTTTTAGTACGTTCTGTGGTTCAGATCGCCCCACAGCTTCTTGGAGGCCTCCAGAATGTGGGCGTTTTCCGCCTCCTCGTCGATGCCCACCAGCTGACGATCCAGCATGAGTGTCTTACCGGCGGCGATGGTGGTCTGGCACTGGCGGCCCGTCATGCCAAAGATCATGTGGCCGTCGATATTCTCATCGGAGAAGGGGGTGTAGGGCTTGTAGTCCATCACGATGATGTCCGCCGCGGCCCCGGCCTTCAATACGCCCAGCGTGTCGGGGAAGTACTTCTCGCCGATCTTGGCGTTGTTCTTGAAGAGCATATCCGTGACCTCGCACCAGCCGACGTTGGGCAGGCAGTTCTGGCTCCGCTGGGAGCAGAGGGCCACCTTGAGGGATTCCAGCATATCGTTGGTGTAGGCGTCGGTGCCCATGCCCAGCAGGATGCCCCGCTTGTAAAGCTGGATCACCGGGCAGATGCCGATGGCGTTGCCCATGTTGGATTCGGGATTGTTCACCACCATGGTGCCGGTCTCCTGAATGATCTCCATTTCGGCAGTGTTCACATGGATGCAGTGACCCAGAATGGTCTTGGGGCCGAGGATGCCGTGGTCCTGCAAACGCTGGACGGGGCGGCGGCCGTAGTTCTGCAGGCTGTCGTACACATCGTTCATGCCCTCGGAGACGTGGATATGGTAGCCCGTGCGGCCATTGTTGGCTGCGGCCATGCGGTCAAAGGTCTTGTCGGAAATGGTGAACAGCGCGTGGCCGCCAAACATGGCCGAGAGCATGGGCTCCTTGTTCTTTTCACATTCTGTGATGAAGTCGGCGTTTTCCTGGATGGCCTGCAAGCACTTTTCCTCGCCGTCCCGGTCGCTGACCTCGTAGCACAGGCAGGAGCGCAGGCCCAGACGCTTGCTCTCCTCCGCAATGGTGTGGAGGGTGCCGGGGATCTCACCGTAGCTGGCGTGGTGGTCGAAGATGGTGGTCACGCCCTGCTTGATAGAGTCGATGTAGAGGGCGGTGGCGCTGGCCCGGGTGCCGTCCATCATCAGGTGGCGGTCGATGGCCCACCACGTTCCGTCCAGCACCTCATAGGAGTTGGTGGGATTGTTGCCCACGATGGAAAGGCCCCGTGCCAAAGCGGAGTAGATGTGGGTGTGGGCGTTGATGAGGGCGGGCATAATCACGCCGCCCTTGGCGTCGATGATCTCCGCCTGCGGGTATTTGGCTCTCAGAGCGGCTTCCTCGCCGATCTCCACGATCTTCGTGCCCTCGTAGGCCACCGCGCCGTGTTCGTAGTAGCCCTGACCCTCCGGGTCGCGGGTGATGAGCCGTCCGTTGGTAACAAGTGTCATAATACGTCCCCCCTTGAGAAAATATTGGAAATTTGAAAATGATTTGCGAAAAAGGATAAAAGAAAAAGGCGCTCCGGTCTCCCGAAACACCTGCCGCGCAAAGGAGACAGGTGTCAGCCCGTGCGCATGGCACTCCGTTGCAGCTGTCTTGCTTTGCAGTTATGTACTTGTAACCCTATTGTAAAGGACAGCGGGGAAAAATGCAAGAAAAATCTGCGGCCTGGAGACAGAAAGTTGGATAGAGCAAATAAAAAATGGAAAAAAGCGGGAGCCGATGGCTCCCGCTTTCGCTGTCGTGATCTTAAAAAGAACAGATTTACTTGGTGCCGAAGATCCGGTCGCCGGCATCGCCCAGACCGGGGACGATGTAGCCCTTCTCATTCAGGTGATCGTCCAGAGCGCCGGCATAGATATCCACGTCGGGGTGCTTCTCCTGCAGGAACTTGATGCCCTCGGGAGCGGCCACGAGGACCATGAGCTTGATGTGCTTGCAGCCCCGCTTCTTCATTTCGCCGATGGCCTCTGCGGCAGAACCGCCGGTAGCCAGCATGGGATCCACGATCAGCACGTCGCGCTCGGCAACGTCCTTGGGCATTTTGCAGAAATAGGGATGGGGCTCCAGAGTCTCCTCGTCCCGGTACATACCGATATGGCCCACACGGGCGGCGGGAACCATCCGCAGCACGCCGTCCACCAGACCCAGACCGGCCCGGAGAATGGGGACGACTACGAACTTGCGGCCGGCCAGAGTGGGGGCGTCCATCTCGCAGATGGGGGTCTCAATGTGCTTGGTGGTCATGGGCAGATCGCGGGTGGCCTCATAGGTGATGAGCATACCGATCTCGCTGACCAGTTCCCGGAAATCCTTGACGCTGGTGTTCTTGTCCCGCATGATGGTCAGCTTGTGGGCCACCAGGGGATGATCCATAATGACTACTTTACCCATAATTCTGTTCTCCTCTATATCAAAAAATTGAAGACGTTATTGAATCGGCGCCGGTTTCTTTTTCAGGGGGTCCGCCTGCGGCGGCCGGAGGTAGAAAGCCTCCAGCTCCTGAGCGGAGACCAGCTTGCCCTGAGCGGCTAACGCCTCTGCCTCCAGCGCCACGGACGTGGCGTTCTGCATGATGAGGTGGGGGGGAGCCATACGGCAGGGGATGCCTTGCTCCGTAAAGCGGGCGTATACCAGATGCGCGCCGTCACCCACTAAGGTGATGGGCTGGAGATCGTTTCGGATCTCCTCCGCCAGCTCGTCAAGAGAGACGGCCCGATCCGGGGTCAGCCGGGTGAGGACGCCGTTTTCCGCAGAGAAGTTGGCGTTATAGACCTGACTGCGGCGGGCGTCCATGGCGCAGACGATCAGCCCGTCGAAAAAGGCCGCGTTCCGGGCCATGGCAGCCAGCGTGGACACGCCCACGGCGGGCTTGTCCACGGAAAAGGCAAGGCCCTTGGCGGCGGAAACGCCGATGCGGATGCCTGTAAAGGAGCCGGGGCCGACAGCCACGGCAATGGCGTCCATATCGGACAGCTTCAAGTCCGTATTTTTCAGGATGTGCTCCACGATGGGCATCAAGGTGCGGCTGTGAGTCAGCCCGGTGTCCTGATACCCTGCGGCCAAAATGCGTCCGTTTTCGGATACGGCGGCGGATACCGCCTTGGCGGAGGTCTCCAGGGCTAAAATTTTCATGGAAGCTCCACTCCTTTTATGGTAATGCTGCGGCCGGTATCCCCCTCCCGGGCGATGCGGACCCAGACGGTGTCCTCCGGCAGAGCGTCCATCACGTTTTCGCTCCACTCCACGGCGCAGACGCCGCCGCGGGAGAGATAATCCTCCCAGCCGATGTCGAACAGGTCATCGGCGCTGTTCAGACGGTACATATCAAAGTGGAACAGAGGCAGCCGGCCGCCCTCGTACTCATTCACAATGGCAAAGGTGGGGCTGGTGACCCGGCCCTTGTAGCCAAGCCCCGCGGCAAGTCCCCGGGTGAAGGCAGTCTTGCCCATACCCAGATCCCCCAAATACGCCACCACCGCGCCGGGGTTCAGCACGGCGGCCAGACGGGCGCCGATGGCTTCCGTCTCCGCTTCGTTATGACTGTGAAATTCCATGGACACCCTCCCTTGCTGCACGTAATCCATCACATTATAGCACGTCCGACAGAAAATGTAAAAACAAAATTCAACAAGTTTACAGGTCCCTTTTTGTGTGGTATACTATCAGCGTGTCGAAAAAGTTTTTTCGCCCCGCTGAGCAAGTTTCCAGAACTTTATAAAAGTTCTGAAAACTTAGAATTTTAATGGCACGAGACACC
>OMED01000405.1_pt1 | contig 22529 bp, 17 predicted proteins | sample 1673411 | NCBI WGS metagenome assembly OMED01 (sample SAMEA103958110, study PRJEB25191) | human gut metagenome | reverse complement strand
TTCGGGGCGCGCAGCCGCTTTCCTATCTTATGCGCGGCGGACGCCGGATGCTGCCGCGGTGTGCAGCAGCGCGGCCTGCGCCAGCAGCTCCATGCCGTCGGCCGCCTGCGGGTAGCGCGCGGCAAGGCCGAAGTGCGCGAACGCGGCGCACAGCTGCGCGCTGTCGAGCACGACGCTGTCGCTGCCGCGGGCAAGCTCCAGCTCGATGAACGAGCGCGGCACCTGCTCGCTGCACACTTTCTCCGGCTGCACACAGCCGAGCAGCGCCTGCACGGGCGCGTCGGGGTAGCTGCAGTGCAGCCCATAGCGCCGCGCGGCGAGACCGTAGACATTGGCGGCGCGCACGCCGGGCGTACACAGCACGCTCGCGCGCTGCCGGAGCGCGCCGACCAGCTGCGGCAGCACCGCGCCCGCCGTGCTCAGCACCGGGACGCCGGCCGCTGCCGTAAGCTGCTCGCAGAAAATGCCCGCGCTGTCCGGCACGGCGATGACCGTGCAGCCGGAGGCGGCCAGCACCTCCGCCGCTGCGCGCAGCTTCGGCAGGGGCGGCTGTGTGGACGCTCCGCACAGATACGGTTCGCAGTCCGGCACGGCCGCCGGGCTCAGCGGCAGCAGGACGGCGTGTTCTCCGCCCAGCGCCTGCACGCGGCGCAGGAACTGTGTGATGGCGGCCGGGTCTGCGCCGAGCACGCCAATGTGAGGCTGATCCTGTATCTGCATAATGGACATCTCCTGACGAAAAAAGTCTCCGCGAAGCGGGTATGACCCCATCTTAGCGGAGACTGTGATCCGTCCGGCAACGCTTTGGCATCGAAACGGCATCATTGTGCGTTGAAATACAAAGTATTTTCCACGCGCCATGCCGGCAGGGAAAAGGCCGTGTCGGCGTCCGGGTCATAAAACTGCAGGTAGTCGGTGATGCTGCTGTCCATGCCGTCGTTGTAACTGCCCTCGTTTCCGGCGTTGAGCAGCTGCAGGGGAACGGTGTTTCCACCGCTTGTGCGCAGACCGAGCATTTTTTTCGCCGCTTCCGGCATCGGGATCTGCACCTCGTCGTACGGCACGCCGAGCGCGGCCGCGACCGTGGCACCGACGCGGTTTTCAAACACGCACAGCAGGTAATCCCACAGGTCGTTCTGCCGGATCTGGAAGGCATAGCTGTCCGAAAACGTATAACTGAGCGCCAGCACGCAGCCGGTCGCGTCGTCGAGCAGGAAGGACGCCGTGTCGCCGCGCGGGTTGCTCAGCGCAATGCCCCAGAGGACGAAGCCGCTGCCGTAGCTCGCGTACTGGACGGTCGCGCCCTCCTCCACGGAAAAGCCGCCGCCGAACAGCGCGCTGTCCTTTTCCAGCGCGCCCAGCAGCTCCTGCGCGTACTGCGTCATCTCGGCCAGCGTGTGCGCCGCGGCGCTCTCGTCGAGCTCGACGGGCTCTTCTGCGCCGTAAAACAGGTTCTGCATGCCGTCGGTCAGCTTCCGGCGCAGAACGGTGGCCGGACCCTGCTCGTCGCCGGTGCTGAGGGAAAACGCCGTGTCCTGATCCGCGCGGTCGAGCCGCGCGGCCACAAGGTTTGGCAGGAAAAATCCGCCCGCCGCGATCGCCAGCACGAGCACGACCGCCAGTGCGGTGCGCATCCACGGTCTCATACGCGGCCTCCTTTCAGCTCCACGGTCACGACCGTGCCGTTGCCGACGCGGCTCTCAAACTGCATCGTGCCGCCGTGCAGCTGCACGATCTCATTGCACAGCGACAGGCCGAGGCCCGCGCCGCCCTGTGCGCGCGAGCGCGACTTGTCCACGCGGTAAAACGCCTCCGTCAGGTGCGTGAGCGCCTCCGGCGGGATGCCGCGGCCGTTATCGAGCACGCGCACGCGGCAGCCGTCGGGCAGCATCTCCTGCCAGACGTAGATGTAGCCGCCGCTGTCGAGTGCCTTGCGGGCGTTGTCCATGAGGTTTACGAGCAGGGTTTTAAATAGGTCCGGCTCCAGAAAGCACATGCCCTCCGCCGTGCGGTACTGCAGGGCGATGCCCTTCTGGGCGTACACGCGCTTGAGATGCTCCAGAAGCCCCGCCACCAGGTCGGCCGGGCTCGCGGGCACGAGCTGGAGCTTCGACTGGTCGAGCGAGAGCATGTCCAGCAGCTTCAGCCCCAGCGCCTCGAGCCGCTTGCCCTCGGAGAAGATATAGTTTGCCGCGTCCATCTGCTCGTCGGGGGTGAGCACCTGGCTGCGCAAAAGGTCTGCATAGCCGATGATGGAGGTCATGGGCGTTTTCATCTCGTGTGAGAAGTCGGCCATGAACCGCTCCTGCAGGGCCATACTCTCCTGAATACGGTTGACGTTGCGCTCGAGCTGTCCGGCCATGCGGTTGAAGTCGGCGGCGAGCTGCCCCACCTCGTCGCGCGAGCGCACGGGCGCACGGTAGCCGAGATTGCCCCGCGCCAGTTCTCTCGATGCGCGGGAAAGCGTGCCGAGCGGGCGCGTCAGCAGATAGGACGTGACCCACGACACGGCCGCGCCGATGGCGATGAGGATCACAAACGTCGTGTGGTACGCGCGCTGCTGCGTCTGGCGCACGGTGTAGGCCTCCGTCACGTCGAACGCGAGCTGGACGGTCGTGCCGTCGGCCGTGGCGCCGAGCATGAGGTAGTGCCGGCCGTTGCCGGTGCGCACGATGCGCGTGAGCCCGTCGCCGCCGTCGGACGGCTCCGGCGCGGCGTCGAGCAGCACCGTGTCGCCCGTCTCGGTCATCTGCGCGCCGAAGCGGATGCGCGCCGCCGTGTTCGACCCGCCGCTGCCGAGCTTGTGCAGCACGAGCGCGACCGTGTTGGCCGCCGTGCCGGGCGAGGCGTTGTCGCCGAGCAGATCCAGCACGTCCACGACCATGTGGTAGGTCTGCACGGCGGCATCGCGCTCGCGGTCGATGGAGGAAGAAAACGACTGCGCGATCATGAGACTGCCGCCGATGCCATAGGTCAGCGACAGCAGCAGCACCATGGCGATGGTGAGCTTTGCACGAAACTTCATGCGCTCATACCTCCAGCCGGTAGCCGACCTTGTTCACGGCCAGCAGCCGGTTTTCCCAGCCGACCTTTTTGCGCAGCCGCTGAATGTGCAGGTCCACGGTCTTGCTGCCGTAGCTGTACTCGCCGCCCCAGACGTGCTCGTAGATCGTCTCGCGGTAGAGCGCGGTGCCGGGGTTGCGCGCGAAAAACAGCAGCAGGTCATATTCCTTGTGCGTCAGGCTGATCTCCTCCGCGCCGCGCCAGACCTGCATGGCGCGCGTGTCGATGCGCAGCCCACCGATCTCAATCACGGCGTCGGTCTTGTTGTAGCGCCGCAGCACGACGTCCACGCGCGCGAGCAGCTCCACGACCTCGAAGGGCTTGACGATATAATCCTCCGCGCCCATGCGCAGGCCGCGCACCCGGTCGTCGACCGAGCCGCGCGCGGTCAGGAAAATGACCGGGATGCCCAGCGGGCGGATATATTCCATGAGCTCGAAGCCGTCGGCATTCGGAAGCATCACGTCGAGCAAAATGAGATCAAATACGTTCCGTTCCAGAATGTCCGCCGCGGCCAGTCCGTCGTACACGCACGTGCAGTGATAGCCCGCGCGGGTCAGGCTCATCTGGATCAGGTCGCAGATCGGCTTTTCATCGTCCACGATCAGGATCTGGATCATGCCACCGCCTCCTTCGGGTCAAAATTACATCGTTTCGGCATCAAAACGGCATCCGATGCCCGGCTTGATTATAGGTGCGGCCGGAGCACGTGTCAAATGTTTTGCGCCGTTGGTCAGATCTTTCCACGGCCGGGGAAACCCGCACAAAAAAATCGTCATTTTATCTAAAATGGGCTTGCAAACCGGGTGAGGGTTATGGTACAATAATAACGTCAAATTCTGGTTGAAATCGTGCGGATGCTTTTCGCGCGCGACCGGCCGGAGTGACAAGCATAATTTTTAATGGAGGAAGAAAAGCATGTCCAAGAAAAAAGTTCTGACAGTCATGCTGACGCTTCTGGTTGCAGTCTGCCTGCTCGCCACCAGCGCTCTGGCTGTTGCCCCGACCGGTTCCACTACCGATCCGACGACCACCCCGACGACCACCCCGTCGACTACTCCGTCGACCACTCCGTCGACCACCCCGTCCGGCACACCCATCCCGGGCAAGCCGGTGTTCGGTGACATCACGAAGGGCGCCTGGTACTACGACGCTGTGATCTGGGCTGTGGATAACAACGTCACCGTCGGCACCTCCGCCACCACGTTCAGCCCCGCCAAGGCCTGCACCCGTGCCGAGATGATCGAGTTCGTGTGGAATGCCGCCGGCCAGCCGAAGGCAGAGACCACCAAGACCGTTCCGTTCACCGACGTTCCGGAGTCCGGCAGCTCTGCTTTCTGGTATGAAGATGCGCTCCTGTGGGCATATGAGAACGAGATCGTTGCCGGCACCAACGAAGACGGCACCACCTTCAGCCCCACCAGAGTCTGCACCCGTGCCGAGATGGTGAGCTTCCTTGTCCGCCTGTTTGCCGAGAACGGCGACGAGCTCGACGTTCCTCCGTGCACCGACATTCAGGAAAGCGACTGGTACTACAAGGAAGTGCTGTGGGCCTATACCTACGGCCTGACCGATGGCACCTCCGAGACCACCTTCAGCCCCCTCAAGACCTGCACCCGTGCTGAGGCGGTCCAGTTCCTGTTCAATGCCGCAAAGGTTGCGTAAACAAATCCACGCACGTAATTGAATGTTTTTCTATCAGGACTTCGGTCGCGAATAGAATGCTGAAATAACGGCACAAAGAAGAGATGGGAAAACCTCATCTCTTCTTTTTTTATAATTTTCGACAACACAGAGAGTAACAGAAGGGAGTGCTGGGAGACGTGAATACGACCCGCTTCGCAAACAGAGCCTGGGCCTTTTTGCTGGCAGCCGTTATGGTGCTGACGCTGATCTGCCCGCAGGCACTGGCTGCGAATGAAACCATCCAACCCGCCGGCGACAAGCTGGTCATCGGCCAGACGGACTATGCGCTGGTCGACGGTGTGACGGAAACGGACATTTTCCTGAACACCAAGGAAGGCAACGCGCAGATCGCCGGCTATATGACGACGATCGCACCGGGTGCGAAGGCAACTTTCAAAGCTTCGTATAGCGGTTATTATACTGAAGGCAGCACGCCCGCGTCCCGCAAGGACGCGGCGGCGAACCTGCCCTGGAACCTGGAAAAGACAACGCTGCAGGCAGCGGCCTACACCAAGACGACCGGCGGCAACGTCATCATGGCCACGAACGGCGACTTCTTCAACATGCAGAATGCGCAGCCGCTCGGCTACCTCATCATGGAGGGCAACGTCATTCAGGAGAACAACGGCGCTGCCTCCGAGCCGTATTTCGCTGTTTTGAAGAACGGTACGTATGCCATCCGTGACGCCGGAACGGACTGCTCCGACGTGCTGGAGGCCGTTTCCGGGCCGTGTTATCTGGTCAAGGACGGACAAATCCAAAGTAACGGTGATGGCCGCGGGCCGGTCAACAGTATCGGCATCAAAGCGGACGGCACGGTCGTGACCTTTATGGCCGACGGCCGCCAGAGTCCCTACTCCGTCGGCATGACGATGAATGAGCAGGCGGAGTTTCTGGCCGCGCAGGGCGTGGTGAATGCGCTCTTCCTCGACGGCGGCGGCTCGGCGACCTATGCCTCGAAGCGCGAGGGCACCAGCGACCTGACCATCCGCAACCGCCCGTCCGACGGCGTGGAGCGCACGGTCTCGAGCGCGCTGCTGCTGGTCTCCACGGCGGAGAGCGATGGCGTGTTCGATCATGCCTCCCTTTCTCCGAACAATACGATCTATACGCCCAACAGCCAGATCCAGTTCTCGGCCATCGGCGTGGACAAAAACGGCGGCCATGCGGAGCTGCCGGACAATGTGTCCTGGTCCGTGACGGACAGCAAGTGCGGCACCATTGATGCCAACGGCCTGTTTACGCCCGCGAAGAATTATAAGGGCGAGGTGACGGCGCAGCTGTTTGCCGACGGCAAGTCCGCCGGCCGCACGACCGTGACCATTGCGGACATCACGGATCTGTCGTTCAGCAGCGCAGAGACATCGCTGGACTTCGGTGCGTCGTCGGATCTGGGCCTGATCGCCAAGAGCAGCGGCCGCGACATCGCCTATAAGCCCAGCGACTTCAAATGGACGATCAAGTCCAAGACGGACGGCGTGTCGGATAAGGATGTCGGCCACATGGACGGCAACACGTTCGTGGCCGGTACCGGCAGCGGCACGATGAATGCGACCGTCACGGTCACTTACGCAAACGACCGCGCCAAGACGGCGGAGGTCAGCGTGGAGATCGGCAAGCTGCCGGTGACGCTCATGGACTTTGAGCCCATCAACGGCCAGCGCCAGACCTGCGCGCACTACCACTGGGGCAAATCCACTTACGTGGATAACGGCATGAATCCCGACCACGGCTACATCGGCAATGTGCCCCAGATCACGGTCACGACCAGCGGCACGTATTCCGACAATCCGACGACGGCGGTGCTCGAAGCACCTTACCGCTTCACGGGCAACTATGACAGTGCGGTTCCGGCCGCGGACATCTTCCGCGCCAACGGCTATAGCTATTACCTCTGGCCAAACGGTTCTCTGACGCAGTATCTCTGCGGCGACCTGAAGATGACGACGGCGGCCGAGGGCGGTCAGGTGCGCTTCGGCGACTACGCCATGGAGCTGAACTATGACTATGAGTCTTACAACGGGGACAAAAACTCCAACTACTATATTCGCTATTGTGGTGATCGGGTTATAATTGAGGGCTATCCCACTGAGCTTGGTGTTTGGGTTTATGCACCGGAAGGCACTCCTCGGTATGTGCTTAATGTGGATCTTGGTTATTGGGACGGTAGTGACTACGGTACATTACATTATAAACTTACACACCGGAACGCCGATGGTACAGTATCGAACCAAATCGACTGGGTCGGTTGGATGTATTGCTTTGCCAATATACAAGATTCCTGGCAGTACCAGAATGATGCGCACCCATTGAGCATCAACCCAGGTGTGGGCGGCTTGTTCTGGCTGTCATACCAGCCGAAAGGCAACGATGGCATTGGCGATTCCGGCCGCAAAAACGGCACCATCTACTTCGATAACTATCGCGCCGTCTACGGCACGAACCTGGACGACCTGGATAATCCGGTCATCAACGACATGACGGTCAACGGCCAGACGCTCACGAGCGACGGCGACACGGTCATCGCTTCCAACTCCATTGAGGCCGTGGCAAAGTACCACGATGTGGACGGGAAGAACTGCTCCGGCATCAACGCACAGGCCACGACGGTCAAGATCGACGGCGAGCCGATCCAGTCGGACAATTCCGACGCGGACGCGACCGTGCGTCTGACGCTCCAGAACGGCAAGCACACCATGACGGTCTCCGTGTCCGATGCGTTCGGTAACACGGTCGAAAAGACCATGGCCTTTGTCGTTGCCGGCAACACGATGCCGGATTCGGCCACGGTCAGCGTCAGCGGCTCGAACTTTGTCCCGCTCGGCGGCGACTATACGCTGACGGTCACGGCGGACGGGAAAGTCAGCTCTGCGGACATTACGATGCTCAATCTCAACGATGACATCGGTCAGCCGGACGTGACGTGTGCCCCCGGCGTGACCCGCGAACTGGTGTATACCAAGACCGGCTTTAAGAAAGCCATGCTGACGCTGCACCTCAAGGCGGCGGCGCCGGTCGAGGGCGAGCTGGCCACGCTGAAATTTAATATCAACCCGTATCTGGACACGATGGTCAACCAGTTTACGTACACCGTGTCCAATATCGCGCTCACCGCAGCGAACGACAAGACCTACACGGCGGCCCAGGCGGCGGTGCGTCTGCCGCTGTCGGCGTATTACACCATCGTTCCCGGCCCGCAGCCTGCCGGCATGACCAGCGTGATCGCCGTCTATAATAAGGACGGCAGCGCGGCGCCCGGCGTTGCGCTGTATGTGGACGGCACCGAGATCGGCAAGACGGACGCCAACGGCCTGCTCGAGACCGACGCCATGAAGGACAAGGCGGCCGGCACGGTCTGCGTGCTCACGGCCACCGGACCGGACGGCGTCGCCGAGGCGACGAAGGTCACGGTACTTGCCGATGCCGGCGGCACGGCCTACGACGGCATCCATCTCAACGCCGCCGTGAGCAGCGGCACCGCGCAGGGCATCAGCTGGCTGTCCGGTATCGGTACGGCCGGCAAGGCGGTCGTGCAGTACCGCGTCAAGGGCGCGGATGCCTGGCAGACGGCCGACGGGACCTGCACGCTGACCGGCTTCTCCACGTCCAAGAGCGCTGCCTATACCAACGCGGCGCAGCTCACGGGCCTGACGGCCGGCACGGATTATGAGTTCCGGGTCGGCGACGGCGCCACCTGGTCGGAGCCGCAGAGCTTCCGCACGCGCGCAGCTGCGCAGGACACCACGTCCTTCGTCGTCATGGGCGACACGCAGATGACCGGCAACCCGGACAGCGAAGAGGACAAGGCAAGCATCGCGGTGCTGGAAAAGCTCGGCGCGATCGTCAAAAATAAGCCGGTCGATTTCGGCCTGCAGACCGGCGACTATGTGGACAACGGCTCCAACTATGCCATGTGGACGGAAATGCAAAACGCCTTTTCCGCCGCGTTCCCGGGCGTGAGCTTCTTCCATACGCTTGGCAACCACGAGTATTACGGTGACGCCAGCGGCCGCATCTCGGCGGATCTGCTCCAGCTCCCAGGCAAGGACTACTATTCCGTGGAGTACGGCGATGTCTATGTCGCCGTCATCAACAACAGCGCGGATCTCACCGAAGCCTGCGCATGGCTCCGGCAGGATGCCGCGCAGAGCACCTGCATGTGGAAGGTCCTATCCATCCACCAGCCGCCATACTATACCAACGCCAAAAATGGCGGCAGCGAGAAGTTCCATGAGCTGATCCCGGCCGCGGCAGAGGCCGCCGGCATCGACGCGGTCTTTTCCGGCCATGACCACTCCTATGCGCGCATCATGGCCAAGGACGGCGCGGCTGTTACCGAAAACGGCGTGACCTATTTCATCTGTGGCGACCTGGGCGAGAAGTCCAGAGATCAGAACTATGCGATCAGCTCCGATTTTGACTACGCCTACTGCGAGCAGGGCTATGAGGGCCTGATCCTCTATGTCACGGCCAACGACAAGACCATGACCGTCTCGGCCTACGACAGCAAGGACGGCCGTCTCGTCGATTCCGCGGTGCTGCAGTCCCGCTGCGCGCGCGGCCATCAGCTGACGACCTATCATGACGGCAAGTCCGTGTGCGCGGTCTGCGGCAAGGCCGTGGATGTGAAGGCCGCGCAGTACACCGGCTGGATGACCGTCGAGGGCACCGAGCAGCAGATGTACTTCCTGGCCGGCGACTATGTCACCGGCTGGCAGCAGCTCGGCGACAAGATGTATCACTTCGGCGACGACGGCATTGCCCACGTTACGGAGACGGTCGACACCCGCACCTGCACCACGAACGGCTATTACCTTACTACCTGCAAGGATTGCGGCGCGAGCTACCGCGGCGCGACGATCTGGTATGAGGGCCACAGTTGGGACGAGAATCACGTCTGCACGAAGTGCGGCACGAAAGGCAAGAATATTGCCGACGCGGAGGTCAGAACCGCGTCCGTCGTTTTTGGCGGCAAAAAAGCCATCTGCAACGTCACGGTCACGTATCAGGGCAAGAAGCTGACGGTCAAGACCAGCGACGTGAACGTTGACGGCTACATCTACTATACAAACAACACGAGCGTCGGCCTTGGCACCGTCACGATCAAGGGCATGCGCGATTTCTACGGCACCGTGTCTGCCCAGTATAAGATCCTGCCCGGCGGCGTCCGGGACGCTGCCGCGACCGAGATCGGCCAGAAGCAGGTCCGCCTCGAGTGGGCGGCGGCCGCCGGTGCGGAAAACTACCGCGTCGAGATGAGCAGTGACGGCGGCAGCACCTGGGACGTTCTGCCCATGGCCACAAAGCCCGCCTGCACCGTCACGGGCCTCGCGCCCGCAACGGAGTACACCTTCCGCCTGTTTGGCTGCACGAAGGTGGACGGCAAGTGGTATTCCTCGCCGTACTACTCCAATGAGGTCAAGGTGACGACGCTGCCTGACGGCGCGTTTGCGCCGTCCGAACTGCTCGGCACGGTCAGTGCCCGGGTGGACGGCCGGACCGTCACCGGCCTGAGCGCGGACGGTTCGCAGTATCTGTTCCTGCCCGCAAGCGCGGACCTGAACAAGCTCGCCCTGTCGGTGGACACGCAAAACTGCACGAATCCGACCGTGGAGCTGCAGGGCAGCAAGGGCACCGAAAAGCTCGGCAAGACCGTGAACGTCACAAAGCTTGCCGATGCGGACGACGGGCTCTACACCCTCACCGTTCTCATCAACGGCAAGGCAGCCGGCACCGTGTGCGTGGCGCAGTCCGAAAATCTCAGCGCGCTCTACATCACGAGCGACGATCCGTCCGCGCAGGGCAGAGACTTTGTCGATGCCAGCAAGTCCAATATTGCAACGGCGCAGATGCTGCTTGTCGACAAGGACGGCAAGGCTGTCTATGACGGCGCACTCACGCAGCTCAAGGCGCGCGGCAACACCACCTTCACCGTCGCCGAGAAGAAGTCCTATCAGATCAAGCTCGGCAAGAAGAGCGACCTCGTCGCCTGCGGCGAAAAGGTCAAGACCTGGACGCTGCTGGCCGGCTATAACGACGCAACGTTCCTTCACGACAAGCTCTTCAAGGATCTTGCCGCGTCGCTGGGCATGCCGTACACGGCGGCCTCCGACTGGGTGGACCTGTACTATGACGGCGTCTACCGCGGCACCTATCTCGTCAGTGAGAAGAACGCTGTCAACAAGACCGGCGTGGACATTACCGACATGGAGGACGCCTACGCAGGCGTCAACGCGGGCTATGGCAGCAACATGGCCACCGCCACGACCGAGAACCGGTACGGCCAGACCTACCGGTACACGACCGGTCTGACCGAGCCTGCCAACATCACCGGCGGCTACCTGCTCGAACTCAACGGCACGAAGCTCAGCGGCACGCCCGAGCCAAAGTATGACGAAGCCAGCGGCTTCATCACCGGCAAGGGCTCGGCGATGAACGTCAAGAGCCCCGAGTGGTGCGGCAAGGACGCCATGGCGTATATCAGCGAGTACTATCAGGCCTTTGAGGATGCGGTCTACGCGCAGGATGCCGACGGCAACTACACCGGCTATAACGCCGAGACCGGCAAGTATTATTATGAGTACTGCGACCTGACCTCGCTCGTGCAGGCCTATCTGCTGCAGAGCCTGTCCGGCAATTCGGACGCGTTCTACTCCTCGCTGTTCTTCTACAAGGACGCCGACGGCCTGATGTATGCAGGCCCCGTCTGGGATATGGAGTCTACCTGCGGCAGCGGCTGGAACGGCTATATCGGCCCGGACAACGACTTTATCAATGGCCGCTACCTCGTGACCGCGCTCCTGAAGATCCCCGGCTTCCGTGCGGCCGTCAGCAACTACTATCACGATACGTTCCTCGCGCAGGCGCAGCAGCTTGTGGGGGACGACGGCAAGGTCATGACCGGCGCTGCGCGCCTCTCGGCCAGCGCCGCCATGAACTACCGGCAGTGGCCGCTCATCCGCGTCGGCAATCCGAACCAGAGCAGCCACTTCTGGCCGGCCGGCACGACGTATGCCGATACCGTGACCGACATGAACGACTGGCTCACCGCGCGCATCGCGCAGATGAGCGCCGTGTATGACCACACGTGGGATGCGGGCGTCGTGACGAAGGAGCCGACCTGTGCGGCCTCCGGCACGCGCGTTTACACCAACGATGTCGGTGAGACGATGACCGAGGCCATCCCGGCCAAGCCCCACACGCCCGAGACGATCCCGGCCGTGGCGGCGACCTGCACGGCCTCCGGCCTGACCGAAGGCAGCAAGTGCGCCGTCTGCGGAGCGACGCTGACGGCACAGAAGGTCATCCCCGCCGCGCACCACTATGTTGACGGTGTCTGCACCGTCTGCGGCGCAGAGGATCCGACGGCCGTCCCGTGCCCCGGCGGCGAAGCCTGCCCGGGCCACAAATTCACCGATATGCCGTCCACGGCCAACTGGGCGCACAACGGCATTGACTTCGTCGTGGCGCACAAGCTCTTTGCCGGCACGTCCGACACGACCTTCGAGCCCAACACGAAGCTCACCCGCGCCATGATCGTCGAGATCCTCTATTGTCTCGAGGGCGAGCCCGCGGTGGAGGCGGAAAACCCCTTCACCGACGTGAGCGGCAGCGCCTGGTATACCAAGGCGGTCCTCTGGGCGGCGAGCAACAACATCGTGGCCGGCATCGGCAACGGCCGGTTCGATCCCAACGGCACGGCGACCCGCGAGCAGGCGGCGACGATCCTGTATGAGTACGCCCGCTTTAAGGGCTGCGACGTGGATGTCTACGGCGACCTGTCGGCGTTTGCGGATGCGGACAGCGTGTCCGCCTTCGCGCGTGCGCCCATGACCTGGGCGGTGGCCGAGGGCCTGATCTCCGGCGCCGTTATCAACGGCCGGACGCTCCTCGACCCGCAGGGCGTGACCACACGTGCGCAGTTTGCGATGATTATGATGCAGTATGTCCTGAACGTCGTCAAGGCGGCGCCTGAGGCGCCGACGACCGGGGAGACCCCGTCGTCCGGCGAGACGCCGGCCCAGCAGCCGCAGCAGCCTGCGGAGACTCCGGAGCTGACGGAGGCCCCGGCGGCTGCGGAGGACTCCGTGCCGGCCGAGCAAACGCCTGCGCCGTCCGAGACGCCGGCGGCCGAGCAAACGCCTGCGCCGTCCGAGACGCATGACCGGGCATCCCGGAGCGGCTTTGCCGCTCCGGGATGTTTTTTCGCCGCCGTTCGGCAGAAAACGCGGAAATTCCTGTCAAGTTCTTGACAAAATTGTGTCCGCCGTGCTAACCTTTTTGTCAGGGAAATGAATCTTTACAGAAAGGCAATGGCAATGACATTAGATGAATTGAAGATCGGTTCCTCAGCAGTCATCACGGCGGTCGGTGGGGACGGCGCGCTGCGATGCCGGCTGTTGGACATGGGGCTCATCCCCCATACCCGCGTCACCTTGCAGAAGGTGGCGCCGATGGGCGACCCCATCGAGATCCGCGTGCGCAGCTATGAACTGACGCTGCGCGTGGAGGAAGCGAAGAAGATCGAGGTCGAGGGGGTGTCGGCATGATCTTTGCGCTTGTCGGCAACCAGAACTGCGGCAAGACGACGCTGTTCAACGCCCTCACCGGCTCCAACCAGCACGTGGGCAACTTCCCGGGTGTTACCGTCGATCAGAAGATGGGCGAGATGCGCGACGAGAAGGGCTGCTCCGTCGTCGACCTGCCGGGCATTTACTCCCTGCGTCCGTACACGCAGGAGGAAATCGTCTCGCGCGATTTTATCATCCATGAAAAGCCGGACGGCATCATCAACATCGTGGACGCCACGAACATCGAGCGCAACCTGTACCTGACGCTGCAGCTGCTCGAGCTGCGCGTGCCGATGGTGCTGGCGCTGAACATGATGGACGAGGTGCACGCCAACGGCGGCGCCATCGACGTGCAGAAGATGAGCCAGGCGCTGGGCATCCCCGTCGTGCCGATCTCGGCGGCGAAGGGGGAGGGCGTGTCCGAGCTGGTGGACCAGGCGCTGACCGTTGCGCGCAGCCGGACACTGCCGAAGGTGACGGACTTTTGCTCGGACGATTCGGCCGTGCACCGCTGCATCCACGCGGTCGTGCACCTGATCGCCGACCACGCCGACCGCATCGGCGTGCCGGCGCGCTTCTGCGCGGCCAAGCTCATTGAGGGTGGGGACGACCTCGCCGCATCGCTCGAACTCGATGAAAACGAGCAGGAGCTGCTCGAGCACTGCATCGTGCAGATGGAAAACGAGACCGGGCTCGACCGCAACGCGGCCCTTGCGGACATGCGCTACACGTTCATCGAGGGCGTCGTGGCGTCCTCCGTGGTCAAGTGCCACGAGAGCAAAGAGCACGCGCGCTCCATGAAGATCGACCGCATCCTTACGGGCAAGTATACCGCCCTGCCGACGTTCCTCGTTGTGATGTTCCTCACGTTTTACCTTACGTTCAACGTCATCGGACAGTGGCTGTCCGATCTGCTGCAGCTCGGCATCGACGCGCTGACCGGCGTCGTGGACGCCGCGCTCACGGCCTACGGCATCAACCCCGTGGTACATAGCCTCATCATCGACGGCGTGTTCGCCGGCGTCGGCAGCGTGCTCGTGTTCCTGCCAATCATCGTAACGCTGTTTTTCTTCCTGTCCATTCTGGAGGACACCGGCTATATGGCCCGCGTCGCCTTCGTCATGGATAAGCCCCTGCGCAAGATCGGCCTGTCCGGCCGCAGCGTCGTGCCGATGCTCATCGGCTTCGGCTGCTCGGTGCCGGCCATCATGGCCACGCGCACCGTCTCGTCCGACCGTGACCGGAAGATGACCATCCTGCTCACACCATATATGAGCTGCTCGGCGAAGATCTCGATCTACGCGTTCTTCACCGCGGCGTTTTTCCCGCGCTACCGCGCGCTCGTCATGCTGGGGCTGTATGTTCTCGGCATCCTCATCGGCATCATCGCGGCGCTCATCATGAACAAAACGGCCTTCCGCGGCAAGCCCGTGCCGTTTGTCATGGAGCTGCCGAACTACCGCATGCCCGGGCTCAAGAGCGTGGCGCTGCTGCTCTGGGAGAAGGCGAAGGACTTCCTCCAGCGCGCGTTCACGGTCATTTTCCTCGCGACGATCATCATCTGGTTCCTCCAGAGCTTTGACACGCGCCTGAACGTCGTGGCCGACAGTGCCAACAGCCTGCTCGCGCTCATCGGGCAGTTCCTCGCACCCATCTTCCGGCCGCTCGGCTTCGGCGACTGGCGCTGCGCCACGGCGCTCATCTCCGGCTTTATCGCCAAGGAGTCCGTCGTCAGCACGCTGCAGGTGCTGCTCGGCGGCGCGGCCATTTCGTCGCTGCTCACTACGCGCTCGGCTGTCAGCTTCCTCGTGTTCACGCTGCTGTATACGCCGTGCGTGGCCGCCATCGCCACCATCCGCCGCGAGCTGGATTCCCGGCTCAAGACCGTCGGCGTCGTGGTCCTGCAGTGCTCGGTGGCATGGGTCGTGGCGTTTGCCGCGTATGCGATCGCAGGGTTGGTGTGATGCGCCTGATCGACTATCTTCTGCTGGCCATCGTGGCCGTGTGCGCCGTCATCGCGTGGCGCGTCTGGCACCGCGCCATGAAAAAGGGCGGCTGCTGCGGCAGCGGCTGCACCGGCAACTGTGCGCAGTGCGGCAGAAACTGTGACTGCAAAAAAGAGAAATAGATAAAGCAAGGCTTCCCAAATTCGGGAAGCCTTGCTTTTTTGTGCGTATGTGCCCGTGCTCACAGCTCCGCAATGTGCACCGGATTTCCGTGCTCCTGGATCAGAGCCGCGAGATCGTCCGCGCGCAGCCACACGGTGGCCGTGTTATCGTTCGGGTGCACACCGATGAGCCCCGGTGCGGCGAAAAACGCTTCGTCGAGATAAAGCTGCACCTTGCACTCGGCGTCGTTGAGCAGGCCGAGCGGCGTCACGGCGCCGGGAATGAGCCCCAGCACCTGCATGAGGTCGTTTTCGGACGCGAACGACAGCGCGCGGGTGCCGTATTTGTGCCGGAACTCCTTGAGGTCGACGCGCTTGTCGCCCCGGACGGTGATGAGGTAGTAATTGCGCTTTTTATCGTCGCACACGAACAGATTCTTGGCGTCGGCCTCCGGGTAGGGGAGCGCCACGTCCGTGAGCTCGGCCATGTTGTAGACCGCCTTGTGCTCCGTGATCTCGTGCCAGATCCCGCGCGTGCGCAAGAGATCGTAAATTTCCGCTTTGTTCATGCTGCATCCTCCTGTGTGAACTGTTTTTCCAAATATAGCAGAGCTTTCGTGCCATGACAAGGTGCCTTGAAAACAAAAAATCCAGCAGCCGCGGCGGGCTGCTGGATTTTCCGGTTGGCAAATAACCCTAACTTTAATAGAATTTCAAGGGGGTGCATTTTCGGCGCAAAAGGGGGTGCAGTAGTTTTCGGAAATGCGCCCCCCTCTGTGGAAAAATTTCTCATGACTGATCTATTCCTTCAAAAACGTGGCCAGAAGTATCCAGGTTTGTTATCAGAAAATTCGTGACTGCCCCACGAAACTCCGCTTCTGCGCCCTTATTTTTCCAAAATGCCCGGTTTGCGTTCTCGATTTTCGGCTGCATCTGCTCGATCTGGTTATCGTCCAACGGAAAACGGACATCACCAAAATCGTCATTCATAATTTTGAGAAGCAAATCGTGATACTTATGTGCACCGATTGTTTGTAAAGCGGCTATGATTTCAAAAAGATGTTCTGAAGCAAGGACCTCCTGCAAATCGTCCATGGCGGACATCCAAAACTCCACGCTAAGGGCGAGCAGCCTTTCACTCTGAGACATAGATTGCTGCAGTTCAAAGAGCTTTTCCCAGTGGAAAGACGGCAGTTGCTCCAAGATGTTACCTTTCTCCATGTAAAACTCGTTGTATGATTCCGTGCGCCACCCTCCGGCTCGCTTTATTACAACGCTATATTCGGATAGCCCATTATCATATATCACAGCTATCACAGCGTTTCGCGAAGACAGAATATCATCCCCAATATAATAAACGCCTGCTTTGGGAACGTTTGCATCCAGTGATTTTCCGTTGCGTATTGTTCCGATGTACTGACCGTTAATGTACATTCGATACAGCAAAAGAGCTCCCGCAAATGCGGATTTCCGATGAATATGGAATCGCACCTCACTCATGAAATCGCACTCCTGTATGTGGATTCAATTATTTACATTGCTTAAAAAAGTCCACCGTAATTCTATCAAAATTACAGTGGACTTATGGTGGAGATGGGGGGAGTTGAACCCCCGTCCGAAAGCGCTTTGACAGGAACTTCTCCGGGCGCAGCGGGTTTTTGCGGGACGCTGTGCGTCCCCGTTCCCTTTAGGACAGGCAAACCGGCAAGCCTGTCAGTCCGGTAGCTTCATCATGCATGGCACGCGCAAAGCTTAGCGTGCGCACGTTCACCACTCATCGACGCTCCACTGCCGGGCCGTGGTCCTCCCGGCGGGAACGCTCGCTAATTAAGCAGCGAGAAGAACAGTTTCGTTGTTGTTCTTTAATTTATAAGATGCCCGTTTTATGGCGGTCAGGCGCCGCCGCCCGCTATTCCTGCCTCCACACCCCCGTCGAAACCGGTACATCCCCATGATGTCGGGTGCGTCGGCCGCCCGCGCCGCTCTCGCGGCGCGGACAGGAACACATTCTGAAAAATCAGACGAAACTGTCGATGTTTTGTTTCCTCAGCAGGTCTCCGGCTCCGGATACTCGACGCCGAAGGTCTCGACCGAGACGGTTTTCATCTTCTGCTCGTGGGTGGGCTTGTCGTTGAACATGCTGCGCGGGGTGCGCGCGATGGCGTCGACCACGTCCATGCCCTCGGTCACCTTGCCGAACGCAGCGTACTGCTTGTCGAGGTGCGGGGCGTCCATGTGCATGATGAAAAACTGGCTGCCGGCGGAGTTCGGATCCATGGCGCGGGCCATGGACAGCACGCCGCGGGTGTGCTTGAGGTCGTTTTTGAAGCCGTTGCTCGTGAACTCGCCCTCGATGCTGTAGCCCGGGCCGCCCATGCCGGTGCCGGTCGGGTCGCCGCCCTGGATCATGAAGCCGGGGATGACGCGGTGGAAGATCACGCCGTCATAAAACCCCTTCTTGACGAGACTGATAAAGTTGCGGACGGTGTTCGGCGCGATCTCCGGATAGAGCTCGGCGCGGATGATGCCGCCGTCTTCCATTTCAATGGTGACAATCGGATTGCTCATCAGTAATTTTTCTCCTTTATCGTTCTGTCGATCTCGCGTTTGGCGCTGCGCTGCGCGTCGGCGTCGCGCTTGTCGTAAAGCTTTTTGCCCTTGCACAGGCCGAGCTCCACCTTCACGCGGCTGTCCTTGAAATACAGCGACAGCGGCACGAGCGTCAGCCCGTCCTGCTTCGTGCGGGCGTAGAGCTTCGTGATCTCCCGCCGGTGCATGAGCAGGCGCTTTGGCCGGTCGGGGTCGCGGTTGTAGATGCTGCCGTGCTCGTAGGGGCTGATGTGGATGCCGTAGGCAAACAGCTCCCCATTTTTCACGGTGCAGAACGAATCCTTCAGATTGACCGTGCCCGCGCGGATGGACTTGACCTCGGTGCCGAAGAGCTCCACACCGGCCTCGAACCGCTCGAGCACGAAATAGTCATGCAGGGCCTTGCGGTTGGCCGCGACCTGCTTGACGCCCTTGGCTCTCGGCATGGCGGGGACCTCCTTCGTGCGAAATCGTGGATATAGTTTAGCACATCCGGCGGCAAATGAAAAGAGCGAAATCAGCAGAAATAACGCTGAAGGGTCGCAACGGCATCGCGGCGGGCGACCACGTCGCCGTGTTCGCCGATGTGTGCGTACAGTTCCTCGGTGCACGGCAGCGGCTCGCCGAACTCGAAGAGCGCGTTCGGCAGCGCCTCGTCCCCGGTGCGCACAAACAGCTCCCAGCCGCCGTCTATGTACACCACGTCCGAGTCGAGCCCGGCCGGAAAACAGCCCAGCGCTGCGGTCAGGTCCGCAAACGAGCGGAACCGGAATCGGCGCGGCGGGTCGGAAATGGGTCTGGCGATGAGCAGCACCTCCTTTTCGGCAACGAACAGTTCGATCTTCATACTTGTCCAGGGCGCGAGCCCGTGCGTCTCGAGTGCACTGTCGACGGCGGTGCGGATGTCGGCCTCGCGCAGCGCGGCCCACTCGGCGCGCGATATGCGCATGGCCACGGCGCCGGCGTCAGCGGTTTCCACAAGCATGGGAATGGCCTCCCTTGGTGTCGGTTTCCGGACAGACGTCCGGTTAGACTCAGTATAGCGTTCGAGCGCGCGTTTCGCTACTCAAAATATATGGCAATCGGCGCAGGAATATGGTATCATGCCAATTGAAAAAAGGAGTGGATGTTTCATGGAACTGATCGAAGAAAAGCTCAAAACGCTCACGAGCTACCACGGCGTGATCGTCAACGTCCGGCTCGACGAGGCGCGCCTGCCCGACGGCAGCACGGCCAAGCGCGAGGTCGTGGAGCATCCGGGCGGCGTGACGGTCCTGCCGCTGGAGGCCGACGGCACGGTCTGGTGCGTGCGGCAGTACCGCTATCCGTTTTCGCGCACGCTGCTCGAGGTGCCGGCCGGCAAGCTCGAGCCGGGCGAGGCGCCGGAGCTGGCCGCGGCGCGCGAGCTCTCGGAGGAAACGGGCCTGACGGCCGGCCGGTTGCAGTATCTGGGCGCGAACTACACCTCGCCCGGCTACTCGGAGGAGGTGCTGCACATCTATCTGGCGCGCGACCTGCACCGCGGCGCGGCGCACCTCGACCCCGGTGAATTTCTGAACGTGGAGCGGCATCCGCTGGAAGAATTGGTGCAGATGGCGCTCAATGGTGAACTCTGCGACGGGAAAACGACAGTTGCCCTGCTGAAAACACAGCTTTTGCTCGCGCGCGAGCGCGGCGAGGCGGCAAGTGGCGGGTTGTGATTGCTTTTCCGCGAAAAGCATGCTATAATTCATCGTTAGGTTCCGCTAAAATCGGGCAAGCTACGCACGGAGCGTATTTGCCCGGCCACAGATGCGGAGCTGCACTCTGCTTTCGCAGCATGAGAGGTGTCAAATAGTTTGGATAGATATGTAATACATGGCGGCAGACCCCTGCACGGGGAGATCGAGATCAGCGGCGCGAAAAATGCGGCCGTGGCGATCATCCCGGCAGCGCTGATGGTCGACGGTGTCTGCCGGATCGAGAATATGCCCCAGATCAGCGACGTGGATATGCTCCTGAAGATCCTGCAGGGGCTGGGCGCGCGGGTGGAATACCTCAGCCCCTCCGCCGTCGAGATCGACTGCACCCAGGTGCGCTTCACCGAGCCGCCGTATGACCTGATGCGCAAGATCCGCGCGTCGTACTACTTCATCGGCTCGATGCTCGGCCGCTTCGGATCGGCCAAGACGACCATGCCCGGCGGCTGCAACTTCGGCGTCCGGCCGATCGACCAGCACATCAAGGGCATGACCGCGATGGGTGCGAACGTCGAGGTGAAAAACGGCTTTGTCTACGCCGACACGCCGGACGGCCGCCTGCACGGGGCAAAGGTATATCTGGATAAGGTCTCGGTCGGCGCGACGATGAACATCATCATCGCGGCGACGCTTGCGCGCGGCCGCACCGTGATCGAGAACGCGGCGCGCGAGCCGCACATCGTTGACCTCGCCAACTTCCTCAACTCCATGGGCGCCGACATTCGCGGCGCCGGCACGGATTCCATCCGGATCCAGGGGGTCGACCGCCTGCATGGCGGCACGTACAGCGTCATCCCCGACCAGATCGAGGCGGGCACGTATATGACGGCCTGCGCGGCGGCCGGCGGGGAAGTGCGCCTCGCGAACGTGATCCCGCGCCATCTGGAGTGCATCAGCGCCAAGCTGCGCGAGATGGGCGTCACCGTCGTCGAGGGCGGGGACAGCGTGCTCGTGCGCAGCAACGGCCGCCTGCGTCCCACCAGCGTCAAGACCCAGCCGTATCCCGGCTTCCCGACGGATATGCAGCCGCAGATCAGCGTGGCGCTGTGTCTGGCCGACGGCACGAGCTTCGTGACCGAGGGCGTGTATGACAATCGCTACAAGTACATTCATGAGCTTGGCCGCATGGGCGCGGACGCGCACGTGGACGGCTGCACGGCCATCATCAACGGCGTGGAGGGCCTGCACGGCGCGGAAGTCCGGGCATGCGACCTGCGCGCCGGCGCCGCCGTGGTCATTGCGGGCCTGTGCGCCGCGGGGGAGACCGTGGTTACGGACATCCATTTTATCGAGCGCGGCTATGAAAACTTCGTCGGCAAGCTGCGCGGTGTCGGGGCCGACATCGTGCTCGAGCGCGACAGCGCCGAGCAGTGCGCGGCGGCCGCTGCCGAATGAACATCGCACTGTTTGCCAGCGGGTCGAGCGGCAACTGCGCCCTCGTGTCCGACGGCGAGACGCATATTTTGATCGACGCCGGCATTTCCGCGCGGCGCATCCGCGCGGGGCTCACCGCGCAGGATGTCGCGCCGGCCGACCTCGCGGGCGTGCTCGTGACGCACGAACACTCCGACCACGTCAAGGGCCTGACCGTCCTGCTGCGGCGCGATCCCGTGGCGGTGTATGCGCTGCCGGCGGTGTGCGCCGCGCTGCGCAAACTGCTGCCCGAGCGGACGGACTGCCTGCACGAGATCACGCCGGGCGAGCCGTTTTGTCTCGGCGCCGTGCGCGTGACGGCGTTTCCCACGCCGCATGACGCGGCCGGGAGCTGCGGCTACCGGCTCGACGGGTCGGCGCGCTTCGGCTTCTGCACCGACCTCGGCACCGTGACGGACGCCGTGCGCGCGGCGCTGTGCGGCGTGGACTGCGCCGTCATCGAGGCAAACCACGACCCGGAACTGCTGCGCACCGGGCCTTACCCGATTTATCTCAAGCGCCGGATCGCGTCCGATCACGGCCATCTGTCCAATGAAGGCGCCGGGGCGCTGGCGGTGTACCTCGCGGAAAACGGGGCGCAGCAGCTTATCCTCGGCCATCTCAGCCGGGAGAATAACACGCCCCGCACCGCGCTCGAGACCGTTTCGCTCGCGCTCGCGGCGGCCGGCTTTCAGCCCGGCACGCAGCCGGAGCTGTATGCTGCCCCGGCGGAGACGACGCTCACGCTCACGGCGGGAAAGGCGTGCGTATGCTGTCGATAACCCTCGTCTGCGTCGGAAAGATGCGCGAGACCTATTATATCTCCGCGTTCGCGGAATATGCCAAGCGGCTGGGCGCCTATTGCCGGTTTGAACTGGCGGAGCTGCCGGAGCAGCGTCTGCCGGAGCGCCCGTCGCAGAAAGAGATCCACGCCGCGCTGGAAAAAGAGGCGCAGGCCATCCGCGCGCGCATCCCGAAGGGCGCGGCCGTGATCGCCATGTGCGTCGAGGGCAGGCTCCTCTCGAGCGAGGCGCTTGCGCGGCAGCTCGCCGGTTACGCTGCGGGCGGCACGTCGAAGGTGTGCTTTCTCGTCGGCGGGTCGTTCGGTCTCGACGAGGGCCTCAAGCGCGAGGCGTCGCTGCGGCTGAGCATGTCGCCGATGACGTTTCCGCACCATCTGGCGCGCATCATGCTCGCCGAGCAGATCTACCGCGCGTGCACGATCAACGCGGGCACGCAATATCATAAATAATTGAGTGAGTAGGAGAAACAACATGGCGCAAGAGCTGAAAGCAGAGTGGGGCAGATCGCTTCCCGGCGATTTGCTCAAGCGCTGGCCGCGCGATGCGGACGGCGAACCGG
>OMED01000399.1_pt1 | contig 22804 bp, 28 predicted proteins | sample 1673411 | NCBI WGS metagenome assembly OMED01 (sample SAMEA103958110, study PRJEB25191) | human gut metagenome | reverse complement strand
GATTATCAGACGGCCTGCCTGCTGATCTATCGCTACGCCGCCATGTCCGGCATTGACACCCGCGTAGATCAGGAGCTGCTGCGGCAGACCATGTGGGGAAATCCCCGGCTCAGCGGCGAGGTCGTCAAGGCCATGCTGTGGTGTGACGATCGGGATATCACCACCCGCGACAGCGGACTGAGTGAGCTGCTGGCGGCCTATGACACCCATATCAGCCGCTATCAGATGACCTCGTTCCTGTTCTATCTGTGTACCTATGAGTTGAACTCGCGAAGCGAAGCATAATGCAGCGTTTTGCTTTCATAGACCATGCAAAACGTTTTTTTACCCGCGCGTGACGTTGGCACCCTTGCTTTTTGACAGGTCGTAGAATATACTGAAAGCAAAAAGCCGAGGTGTGTCTATGAACCTGCTGATGACATTGGATCGGAACTATGTTCCGCAGCTGAATGTAATGCTGTTCTCCGCGCTGCATAGTGACAGCGCCGCGCATTTTGACGTGTACCTGCTGCACGACGAGGGACTGTCGGAGGCGGATATGGTGGGAACGCGAGTACTGCTGGGGCAGCGGGGCGAACTGCACCTGATACGAGTGAACGAGGACGGTCTGGCGGACGCGCCCACCTCTGACCGCTACCCGAAAGCCATTTACTACCGTATTTTTGCGGCCAAATATCTGCCGGACACGCCGGATCGGGTGCTGTATCTTGACCCGGACATCGTGGTGCGCCAGAGCCTGCGGGAGCTGTATGAAATGCCCATGGGCACAGCGTTTTTCGCGGCGGCCACCCATATCCGCGGCTTTCTGCACCGTTTCAATGAGCTGCGTCTGGACATGGACGAGGACAGTCCCTATATCAATTCCGGCGTCATGCTGATGAATTTGCAGGCACTGCGGGCAGAACAGGATACGCAGGCGGTGTTTGACTACATGGAGGCGCACAAGGGGCGGCTCATGCTGCCGGATCAAGACATCATCAGCGCCCTGTACGGCCAGTGCATCCTACCGCTGGATCCCATCCGCTACAACATGACGGAAAAGCTGTTTGCCCTCCACCGGCACAACGGGGACGGTATGACGCTGGAGGACGTGCGGCGAGGGTCGGCGGTCATCCACTACTGTGGGCGGAACAAGCCCTGGAAGCCTGGATATATGGGGGAATTGAACGTGTTTTATAATGAAGCAGTCTCTCAAATGTCAGAGAACGGTCATCATTGAATTATTTTTGTATCATATATGGCAATAAAGTGCGGCAGTTCAGCAACTGAACTGCCGCACTTTTGCATCACCCCACGCGGCGTCGAAGCTGATAGCGCAGACCTTCTGGCTGCGCTCCACAGAGTAGATGGGCAGCTGCCGAGTCGTGGCCGCAGCGCTGACAGAGGCCGGGTAGTTCACCGCGTAAAAAATGGCCGCAGCGGCCAGCAGCGCCGCACCGCCCACCATGTACCAACGCCGCAGGAGGAGTATTTTGACCTTGCTCATAAAACGTGCGCCCCTTTCTGCTTTTTGCCCTATCCTATGCCGCTCCCGGCGGAAATATATCCCGCGGCGGCACCTCGCAGCCTGCCGGCTGCGCAGGGAAAAGGACCGTCCGCTTAAAACGGGACGGTCCTTTGTATGGAGGGGGCGGGGCGCAAGGAATAGGCGCCGCCGCGGAGGAAGGTAACTTATTTACGCAGGAACAGGTCGATCTTAGACTTGGCGCGGGCCTTGACGCTGGCTTTACCGGCCTTGACCATCTCGTAGTAGTCGCCATTGGCAGAGCCGCTGAGCAACCCTTCCACATAGGCCATGCGGATCTCCGTGGCAACATTGATCTTGCGAATTCCGATCTCAATAGCGGTCTGGATCATATCGTCAGGGATACCGGAACCACCGTGCAGCACAAGGGGCACATCGGTGACGTCACGTACCTCCTGCAGGCGCTGGAAATCCAGATTGGGACGGCCCTTATACAGGCCATGTGCATTGCCGATACCCACGGCCAGCGCGTCCACCTTGACCGCGGCGGTAAAGTCGATCACATCCTGCACACGGACCAGGAACGGCTTGGAGTCATCGTGGGAAATGTTGTCCTCAGAGCCAAGGATCGCGCCCAGCTCCGCCTCTACAGAGGCGCCGGCAGCATTGGCGATGCGGACGACCTCCTGCGTAACGGCGATGTTGTCCTCGAAGGACAGCTTGGATCCGTCGATCATCACGGAGGTAAAACCGGCGCACAGGGCTTTGACGACCTGCTCCACGCTCTGCCCGTGATCCAGGTGCAGCACCACAGGGGTCTTCATATCCTTGGCCAGCGTGCGAACTGTGGCGGCCAGGCTCTCCAGCTTGCCGTCCTTGATGGCTGCCTGACCGACTGCGATGATAGCGGGACAGTTCTCCTCCTCCACAGTCTCCAGAATAGCCTGGGTGATCTCCATCGTGTCAATATTAAAGGCGGGAATGGCGATCTTCTTTTCCTCTGCATAGGGGAGGATCTCACGCATTGTAACAAGAGACATATTTCATTGCATCCTTTCGTTGCTTTATAAGATATCTACTGTAATGCTTCCGCCGTTGAGGACTTCCTCGATCCGTCCGGCATCGGGGACCACTGTGTGGCCGCCCAGACTCTCGCAGGTAAGGCTGGCAAATACATTGGAAAACTTTACCGCATCGGGGAGGGACATACCGCGGCCCAGACAGTACAGGATCGCACCGTGGAAATTGTCGCCGGCCCCGGTCGTATCCAGCACCTTCACAGCCGGGGCCGACACATGGTACATCGTTTGGCCGTCATAGGCATAGGTGCCGCGCTCCGCAGCTGTAACGCAGGCGATCTTCGCCCCTTATCGGCTGTGGCGATATTCTTTCCAGGGCCGACCTGGAACAGTTCCCGGAGCTGCCCGCAGTCATTCTGGCGGAGAATACGCCGTCCGCGCCCATGCCTTTCCCGGTCGTGGCCTGCGACGCTGCCGCCTCCGGCGCTTTGGCCGCGGAGACACTGCCGGCGGCGGGCGGAACGGTGCTGTACATTCCCTCCGTGGGGTGCACAGCACCGGAGGAAGACCCGGTATTTCAGGAATTTGAACGGGCGGTGGCAGCACAAAACGGCATGACGGTCCGCCTTTCCGCCGAGATACGTCAGCTGCGGGAGCAGCTCCCCGGACTGCTGCGTGGAACAGAATGCCCCCGTGCCGCGTTCGTGCAGGACAACGAGACTGCGGTAGAGCTGCTGCATCTGCTGCGCCGTGAGGAGCTGCGGGTGCCGGAGGATATCGAGATCCTTTGCCAACAGAACACAAAGCTGGCAAAGCTGGCCGACCCGGCACTGTCGGTGCTGGCGCCCACCGGGTACCAGGTAGGGATGGTCGGCGCAAAATGCCTGATGGATCATCTGGACCGTGGGGACACACTGGCGCCGCTGCAGCTTGTGGCCCCCAAGCTGGTGAAGAGAGGTTCTATAAAATGAGTGCCTGTGATATTCTTGTGATCGCCAATCTGAATATGGACCTGATCCTGGAGCAAAAGAACTCTCAACAGACCAGCCGCAAGCGCTACGCGGACTCCTTTACACTTTCGCCCGGCGGAAACGGCTACAATGAAGCGGTGGCTGCCGCGCGGATGGGCGCTACGGTGGCGCTGGCCGGCATGATCGGCAGCGACTCCTTCGGCGCGCAGCTGAAGGCATCGCTGAACGAGGAGATCACCGACAGCCAGCTGGTACGGGTCGTACCCGGCAGCAGCGGCCTGTCCCTGATCCTGTCCTCTGCCGGGCAGGAGAATATTTATTGGGACATCGTGGGCGCCAATGCCTGTCTGGACGAGGAATATATCCGCGGATTGGAATCCCACATCGCCAAGGTCAAGCTGCTGGTGGTGGGCTTCGGCGTACCGTATGCATCCACGGTGCTTGCCATCCGTTTGGCGCAGAAGCACGGCACCGCCGTAATGCTGGTGGCCTATCAGTCCCGGCCCCTCAGTGACGAGCTGCTGTCCATGGTAGATATTCTTGTGCTGGACTCCCGCGAGGCACTGCCTCTGGCAGACATGGAGGTGACCAATCTCAAAAGTGCCCGCATCGCAGCTGGTATGCTGCTGAAGCGGGGCGTCCGCCAGGCCGTGCTGCTGCACATGAAATCGCGCTTTCTGCTGGCAGCTACCAACGGCGGCTTTACCTCGTTGGAAGCACCGAAGGATTTTCACATGACGGACGCCTCCGCTATGGACGACACACTTTCCGGCGTGTTCGGCGCCTGCTGGATCAAGGGGCTTGACGTGGAGCAGGCCGCCGAGATCGCCTACGATGCCGCAAATCTGTGCGGCAGCCGGTTCGGCGCGCATTTTTCCATCCCCACCAGCGAAGAGCTGGCACAGCTGATCCGCTGAGGCGGTTTTGCCACTGCAACGAAGGCGAAGCCTTTGCCATATTTCATACTCAGGAGGAAAACCACATGGATTTCATCAAGAGAGACGACATCAAGAAAAACGCTCTGCCTGGCCGAGTCGTACAGAACGCCGTAGGGCATAACTCCGCTGTGCTCAGCGAAAAGATGACGGTCAGCTTTTGCCATTACTCCGCCGAAAGCGGTCCCATGGAACCCCACAACCACGCCGAGGAATCGGTGGTGGTGTTGTCCTGCAAGGATGCCTATGTGAAGTGGGGCAGCGGCAAGGACTCTCTGGAGCACACGGTGGAGCTGCACGAGGGCGACCTGATGCACTTCCCTCCCCTGGAGTGGCACGTGTTCGGCTACAAAGAGGGCGGCTATCTGGACGCCCTGTGCATCTACGGCCAGGTGACGAACATCCGCCCCGAGGAAATTCAGGCAGAGAACGCCTGAGGAGGAAGCGCTATGAGAGCCGTACAACGCCAACCTATCTCCCTGCTGGACAGCTGGCCCACGCCGGATACCGATGCCGTGCATCAGGCGCTGCAGGAGGAGCTGCGCCGCTTTGACCGAAAGGTCGTCGTTCTGGATGACGACCCCACCGGCGTGCAGACCGTCCATGACGTCAGTGTATATACCGATTGGACGGAGGAGACCTTCCGCGCCGGCCTGGAGAGCAACGATCGGCTGTTCTTTGTACTGACCAACTCCCGCAGCTTCTCCGCGGGGGAGACGACCCGCGTCCATCGTGAGATCGCCGAGCACCTGGCTGCCGCGTCTCAAAAAACGGGAGTGCCCTTTGTCCTCATCAGCCGCAGCGATTCCACGCTTCGCGGGCACTTCCCTCTGGAAACGGAAACGCTTCGTACAGAGCTGGAAGCGCTGCTGCCGGAGCACTATGACGGCGAGATACTCCTGCCGTTTTTCCTGGAGGGCGGCAGATATACCATAGACAACGTACACTATGTCCGTGAAGGTGACACGCTGGTGCCTGCCGGCGAGACGGAATTTGCCCGGGACACCACTTTCGCCTATCGCGCCTCCGACCTGACGGAATGGTGCCAGGAAAAAACCGGCGGCGCCTACCCTGCGGAGCAGGTGGTATCCATCTCGCTTGACGAGCTGCGCCGCCGCGACTATGACGCCGTCTGCGAAAAGCTGATGGGCGTTTCCGGCTTCAACAAAGTGGTGGTCAACGCCGTATGCTATGACGATGTAGCGGTGTTCGTTACCGCCTATCTGCGCGCGGCAGCCCGGGGTAAGGTATTTATGTTCCGCGGCTCGGCAGCCGTGGTCAAAATCCTGGGCGCGGTGAGCGATTAGCCTCTGCTGCAGCGGGAGGATCTTATGTGCGCCGACCAGCGGAACGGCGGCATCATTGTCGTCGGCTCCCATGTCCGCAAAACCACAATGCAGCTGGAGACACTGCAAAAGGGCTGCCCGGAGATCGAATACATCTGTTTTGATGTGAACACCGTATTTGACGATGCCGCGTTGGCGGCAGAGCGCCGGCGTATTCTGGACCGTACCAACACACTGTTGGCAGACGGCACGACCGTGGCGGTATACACCAGCCGTATGGTCCTGCGCTCTGAGGATGACCAGCGGGAAAAAAATCTGGCGATCAGTGTGAAGATCTCGGATGCGCTCACATCACTGGTTGCCGACCTGACAGTGCGGCCTGCCTTTGTGCTGGCCAAAGGAGGCATTACCTCCAGCGATGTAGGCGTAAAGGCGCTGCGGGTACACTGTGCGCGGGTCCGTGGTCAGATCGCCCCCGGCGTTCCCGTTTGGGAGACCGGCGAGGAGAGCACCTTCCCGCACACGCCCTATATCATCTTCCCCGGTAATGTGGGCACAGAGGGTACTCTGTGCCAGGTGGTACAGACATTGCTCAAAAAGTGATGTGCCGCCCACAATATATGAAAACTAAGCAAAGCAAAAGAAAGAACGGATGTCTACAGAAAGGCATCCGTTCTTTTGCTGCGGCAGGCCCGGGACGGATGACCGTCCCGGGCCTGCTGGCATAAACGGAACAGGAAAGCTGCGCCGTTTGTCTTCAGTTCTCCTCAGCAGCCGCAGCCTTGGCGGCCTTGCGCTTCTTGATTGCCGCGCTGATCGCGGGGGACACCAGAGACGCAATGGCCAGCACGATGAAGATAATGGCAATGGGGTGCTGCCAAATCGTCTCGGAGGACCCCAGCAGGTCAATACTGCGGCGGGCATTTTTCTCTGCCAGGGATCCGAGGACCAGGCCCAGAATGATAGGCGGCATAGCAAAGTCCAGCTTGATCAGGACAAAGCCGATCACACCCATGATGAGCATCAGGAAAACTTCCTCCAGATAGTGGTTCAATGCGAAGGTGCCTGTAATGCAGAATGTCATGATGACAGGCACCAGATATTTGCTGGGTACATCGATGACCTTGCCGAAAACACGAATCATCGAGAAACCGCAAATACCCATCAGGATATTGGCAACAAACAGAGCAATGAACACGATGTAAGCCTTGCCGGGTTCCTCGGTGAACAGGGACGGCCCGAAGACGATACCCTGCATCGTCAGCGCACCCATCATGACCGCGGTACCGGCATCGCCGGGGATACCCAGAGCCAGCAGGGGCACGAACGCACCACCGGCGATAGCGTTGTTGGCGGCCTCGGAACCTGCGATACCCTCGGGGGAGCCGTGGCCGAACTTTTCGGGATGCTTGGAGAAGCGCTTGGCCATGTTATAGCCCACCCAGGAGGCAATATCGCCGCCGGTTCCAGGTACGGCGCCGATGAAGGTACCCAGAATGGAGGACCGGACCACCGTGGGAGCGATGGTCTTCAAATCATCCTTGCGGGGAAAGACCCGTTCGATTTTAACGCGCTCATGCAGCGGCTGCTCGTTGTATTTCTCCTCAATGGTCTTGAGCACCTGTGCGAAAGCAAACACGCCGATCAAGATGGGGATCATAGCCAGACCGCCCTTGAGGAAGGAGCTGCCAAAGGTGAAGCGGTACGTGCCGGTAAAGTTATCCACACCCACGGTAGCAAACAGCAGGCCCAGAATACCGCCCATCAGACCCTTGATCACGGATTTTCCGGACACACTGGTGATGATGCTAATGCCGAAAAAGGCCAGCGCGAAATACTCCGGGGACTTGAAGTTCAGGGCCACCTTGGCCAGATACGTAGCGCCGAACACCAACACCACGCAGCTGAACAGTCCACCGCACAGGGATGAGAAGGTGGATATACCCAGCGCCCGCCCCGGCTGCCGCATCTGCACGGACATGGGGTAGGCATCCAGACACGTGGCAGCGGAAGCAGCCGTACCCGGCGTATTCAGCAGCGAGGCGGAAATAGAGCCGCCGTAAATGGAGCCGCAGAAAATACCCAGCAGCATCATGATGCCGGCATAGCCGTGCAGCTGGAAGGTAAAGGGCAGCATGATGGACAGGCCCATGGGAGAGGACATACCGGGCATAGCGCCGATGAAAATGCCCAGGATCGTACCGCCCAGAATGACCAGCATATTGATCGGAGTGAAAACAGCGCTGAAAGCAAATGACAATGCGGAAGTATCCATATATTGTTTTCCTCCTTTCTCAAGCCCAGATAGGCGCGGGCAGGGTCAGCTTCATTGCTACCACGAAGAACAGATACACAAAAGTCACCATGCCCACAGGCAGCGCGATCAGCATGACCTTGCTGCGGCAGCCCATCAGATATTCGATCGCAGGGATCATAATGAGCAGCGCCAGCAGCATACCGACGATCTTCATCAGCACCACAAAGCCCACAACAATTCCCAGCATGATGTACACATGGATCATTCCGGGGCTTTTCCAGTCGATAGCCTTCTTTTCCTCACCGGGTTCTTTTTTTAGCGCCGTTTCGATGATCAGCGCCACAGACAGCAGTGCCAGCGCACCGGCCAGAATGCAGGGCCACACCGCGGGGTTTTTCTGCGCCGGGTATGCGGAGGCGATAGGGGGTGACAAGCCGCGCCAAATATGATACACTGATATGGATGACCGCAAGGAGGACACCACCATGCATATCAACTGGTTCAAGGACGAAAATCACCTGGTCTATATCAACGGCGAAACACAGCTGGCAGAGCTGGAACGGACGCTGCACTTTCCCGGTCTGGCGGACGCCGCCAACGAGCTGCGGCAGCATCCCACAGTGGAGGGCTTCACCATCAAGGGACCGAAGCGCACCAGCGGCCGTCTGTTCGTGCCGGATCTGACCTTCGGTGAACACATCGAGATGGGCGAAAACATTTTCTTCTATATGGGAGAGATGCAGGAATGCTACGTCATCTACTGGCTGGACGCGCCGGTAGCACAATAAGCGGAAAAGGGCCGCCCCGTTCGGGGCGGCCCTGTCATGTGCAGCCGTTCAATCGCTGGCGCCGGTATGCACGACCTTGCCCATGTTCCACAGCAGCGCCACGCGGCGCGCGGACTCCAGACGTTCCTCAGGCGTGCGGTACTCGGCGTGCGCCGTCTCGGCCCCGCAGTCCATGCAGGCCACGGAGACAGACCAGCCCTGCTCATCCTGCATGGCGCCCACGCCGCGGCAGATGGGGCAGTCCTGCAATTCAATATCAAAAATCGGGTCCATGTACATCCTCCTATGGGTCAGGTTGGGCTCAGTATAGCGCATATAGAGGAGAAAGGCAAGAAAAACATCCCCCCCACTCCCCTGCCCTGCCATGCAAAAACGCCCCGGCGCCGAAAGGCGCCGGGGCGTTTCGCTCCTGTTACTGAATGGAGATGGCGCTGTTCTTGGGCAGCTGCTTCTTCACATTCTTGGGCACGGAGATGGTCAGGATGCCATCCTCAAACCTGGCGCTGACGTCCTCAGGCTCCACCGCATCGCCCACATAGAAACTGCGGCTGCACGCGCCGGCGTAACGCTCCTGACGGATGTACTTGCCCTTCTTATCCGTCTCGTCCTTGTCCAGGCCCTTGACCGCCTGAATGGTCAGCACGCCGTCCTTCAGCTCCAGCGTGACCTCATCCTTCTTGAAGCCCGGCAGGTCCACGTCCAGCTCATAGGTATCCTCCGTCTCGCGGACATCGGTACGCATCAGGTTCTTGGCGTGCTTGCCGTACAGCGGGTCACGGCCGCGGGGCATCATGCCGAAGGGATCGCCAAAGAAATCATCAAACAAATTCTCACCAAAAATGCTGGGCAACATATGTCATTCCTCCATTCGAAGCTCTCCACGCGCTACGGCTCACGCCGCCGGCACATGGCTGTCACCACTGATTTGTATACATTTCATCGCCCCTCGGAGGTTCGCTTCCGTTTCCCTCCCTCAAGGTTCGGCTTTATTATAACGCCGATTTTAGCACTGTCAATAGGAGAGTGCTAATGTTCACAGAAGTCACGATATTTGTTCACAAAATATGCGATTTCTCTGGCGCAGTGCCGTCCGCCGTGATACAATAGGCACAACATCCCATGCAGGAGGACAGTTTATGGAACAGTTTTACGATAAGGTCAGCGCCTCCGCCGCATACATCCGGGCGCACATCCCCCAGACACCCACAGTGGGCATCATTCTGGGCAGCGGGCTGGGTGGTCTGGTGGACGCCATGACGGACAAGACCGTCATCCCCTACGGGGATATCCCCCACTTCCCCTGCTCCACCGTGGCGGGCCACGCGGGCAATCTGGTCATCGGGCGGCTGGGCAGTCAGGTGGCGGCGGCGCTTCAGGGGCGGTTTCACTACTACGAGGGCTTCAGCATGAAGGAGGTCACCTATCCGGTGTATGTGCTGGCGCTGCTGGGGGTAAAGACCCTCATCGTCACCAACGCCTGCGGCGGCATCAACCGGACGTTTGTCCCCGGCGACCTGATGCTGCTGTCGGACCACATCAATATGCTGGGCGCCAACTCCCTCATCGGTCCCAACGACGAGCGCTTCGGCCCCCGCTTCCCGGATATGACGGAGGCCTATCCCCACCGCCTGCGGGAGAAGGCCCATCAGGCCGCCGGGGCGCTGGGCTTCGCGTGCAAGGAGGGTGTGTACGCTATCTTCCCCGGTCCGTGCTATGAGACGGCAGCGGAGATACGGGCCTATGAGCACCTGGGCGCCGACGCCATCGGTATGTCCACCGTACCGGAGGTCATCGCCGCCAACTATCTGGGCATGGCGGTGCTGGGCATCGCCTGCATCACCAACATGGCCACCGGCATCGCCAGGGAGAAGCACTCCCATCAGGAGGTGCTGCGTATCGCCAACGAGAGCAGCCAGAAGCTCTGTGCGCTGGTAGAGCGCGTCGTGCGAGAGCTGTAACGCAAAAACGCCCTCCCGGCGGGAGGGCGTTTTCTTTTTATTTCTCGTTGACGTGCAGCTCCAGCACGTCGGGACGGGCGTAGTGGCCCACGCAGTCCAGCTCCATACGGCTGGCGGGGACCTTCTGCATATCCAGGTCGGCGTAGATGATGTCCTCCTTGTCCCAGACGGTGACGGAGGCCTCGTGGCCGAAGGGGTCGATGACGCAGCTGCCGCCCCGGCAGGCGATGTCCGGCAGGGCCGCGATCTCGGCGGTGCCGCTGACGGTCTGGGGATAGTCGCTGCGGCGGAAGACCAGATCGGCGTTGATGAAGTAGCAGTGACCCTCGATGGCAATGTGGCGGATGGTGTCCTGCCACTCCGGATTGTCGTTTGTATTGGGGGAGATGTACAGGGATATCCCCTTCTGGTACAGCGCCACCCGGGCCAGGGGCATATAGCTCTCCCAGCAGATGAGATTGCCCATGGGGCCCCAGGGCGTGTCCATCACAGGGAAGTAATCCCGGTCCGCATCGCCCCAGACCACGCGCTCGCTGCCGGTGGGCTTGAGCTTGCGGTGGTTCAGGGCCTCGCCCTCCGGGGAGATCATCATGTTAGCGTTATACAGCGTACCGGTGACGGCGTCGCGCTCGGAATAGCCCATACTGATATAGACACCCAGCTCCCTGGCGCGGCGGAGGAGCTTACGCATCTCCGGCCCGTCGGCCAGCAGGGAGTTGTCGTAGTACATCTTCCAGTCCTCGCGGCCCACGGCCTTGCGGCTGCCCACGGTGAAGCCGAAGGTCATGCCGTAGGGGTAGCCGGGGATGAACAGCTCCGGAAAGACAATGAGCTCCGCTCCCTCGCCGGCGGCCTCGTCGATGAGCCGCAGGGCCTTCTCAAGACATTTGTCCTTACGGAACATCACAGGGGTGGCCTGCACCACCGCCACGCGGCAGGTGTTCTTCAGATCTCGCATGGGTCGACCTCCTTGCAGAATGATACCATGATTATACCAGACGGACACGCCGGAACGCAACAGGTTTCGGCGCAAGATGCAGCAGCTGTCGTACAGCGGGGTGAATTCCGCCTCCATGTGCAGGCGGTGTGTGCCGCCAACAGCACGCACAGCACCGGAAGCCAGGACCGTTTCCGTCTGTGCATCATACGCCCAGTTCTCTCTGCTCGCCATAAAAAGAGACGGGCGGAAGGGGTCGGCAAACCCCTCCCGCCCTATGGAAAGCAGACGGCTGACGCCGCCCCGACTTGACCGCAATAGAAATGCCCATCCCTCTGCAGGGATAGGCGGTGCGTTTTTGGTAAGGAAAAACGCCGTTTCTGCATCGCAAAAACAGCGTGGTCCTTCCTGTGGTGCCACACGGAGAAAACGCCCGCTGTGCCTGGTCCTCCGACGTGCAATTCTTCTGCCTCGCGCCGCGGAGCTCTCGCTCCCCGTCTGCCGCCTACCTTCTCAGGCTCACGCCCAATGGCTGACTTTCGTCACACAGCTCTCGCTGTTTCGGTGCATCCTTGCGCTCACAGTGCCGTTCGCGGTGGGTTTTGACCCATTTCCTTTTAGGCTGCCGCCTGACCAGACCTGGCCTTTGCAGCGGGCAGCCGCACGACTTCACCGGACCCTATTCACTTAACAGTGATAGTATACCACCCGAAAGCGCCACTTGTCAACGACATTCGACGAAAACGCAGCGACCAGCGCGGCGTCAGCCGGCCCATTGCCGCTTATATACACCGACCCCCGCGGCATCAGCCGGCCCATTGCCGCTTATATACACCGACCCCCGCGGCATCAGCCGTCTCCTGCCCGCAGATGCACCGACCCCCGCGGCGTCAGCCGCGGGGGTCGCCCAATTCCTTAATGATGGAAATTTGTCTGCTGCACCGGCTCCTTCTCCGGCAGGCCCAGCTGCGCCTTGCCCAGGGCGATGGACTTCATCAGAAAGGCCATGTTGCGGCCCAGGGTCCGCATGGTCTGCAGGCCCTCCTTGTCCTGGCGGACCTCCTCCGGCGTGTTGCCGTAGACCATGTTCCAGTACTGGCTGCTGGCCACGGGCATACCGCAGATGGTGAAGTACTTGTTCAGCGCGTCGAAGGTGGCGGTGTTGCCGCCACGGCGGCAGGACACCACCGACGCGCCCACCTTCATGGTCTTGTCGATGTGGGGCGTGCTGAAAAACAGCCGGTCCATAAACGAGATAGCCCCGCCGGCGGGGGAGGCGTAGTACACCGGCGAGCCGATGACCAGCGCGTCCGCCGCGGCGAGCTTGGGCGCCGTCTCGTTGACCAGATCGTCGTACACGCAGCGGTGGGTCTTTTTGCAGCTGGCGCAGGCGTTGCAGGCATGGGCGGTCTTGCCCGCCTGGATGATCTCCGTCTCGATGCCCTCGGCCTCCAGCGTGTCGGCCAGCTCACGCAGGGCGGTGTAGGTGCAGCCGTGCTCGTGGGGGCTGCCGTTGATGAGCAATGCTTTCATATCCTCATCTCCCGGCTCAATAGCCAAAGATCATGGAGCGCTTGATATCACTGAGCTTATGGGCACCGCACATGGCCATGGTATCGGCCAGCTCGGCCTTCAGCTTGTCCACGTAGACCTGCACGCCCTCGGCACCGCCGCCGTAGACCATATTCACGAAGGGGCGGCCGATGAGCACCGCGTCCGCGCCCAGGGCCAGAGCCTTGAACACGTCCATGCCGGTGCGGATACCGCCGTCCACCAGAATAGTCATCTTGCCGCCCACCGCGTCGACGATGGCGGGCAGGACCTCCGCCGTGGCGGGGCACTGGTCCAGCACGCGGCCGCCGTGGTTGCTGACCACGATGCCGCTGGCGCCGGCCTCCAGCGCCTTCTTCGCGCCGTTTACGGTCATAATGCCCTTGAGAATGAAGGGCTTGCCGTTCATCAGCTTGACGATCTCCTTCAGCTCGTCCACGGTCTTGCTGCCGGCGGGCGGGGTCAGGTTCTTCAGGAAGGGCAGGCCCGCCGCGTCGATGTCCATGGCCACGGCAATGGGGTCCGCCGCGCCCACCAGCTCTGCTTTCTCGCGGACCAGGTCGATATTCCAGGGCTTGATGGTGGGCACGCCGCAGCCGCGGTTCTTTTTCAGCGCCCCGGCCGCCGCCTGGATCACGGCGGGGTTGGTGCCGTCGCCGGTAAAGGCGGCGATGCCCGCGCCGGCGCAGGCGGACACCAGAATGTCATTATAGGTCAGATCGTCGTACTTGTCGCCGTAGTGCAGCTGCATGGCGCCCACCGGCGCGGCAAACACGGGCAGGGCCACCTGCTTGCCGAAGAAATTATAGCTGGTGTCCACGGGCACGTTCTCACAGATGGTGTCCATGTTCACGCACAGCTCCTGCCACTTCTGATAGTTGCGGATGAAGCCGGTGCCGATTCCCTTGGCGCCGGGGCCGGGCACGGTGTTCTTGCAGGCCACGCCGTTGCACACGGGACAGGACTTGCAGTAGGGTCCCATACAGGTCCGCGCGTTGGCTAAGATCTCCTGATAGGTCATGGTATGTATCCTCCTTGTAAAAGACTGCCGCAGGATGTCGAACTGCGTCGCATTGCGTCGTTTTTTATCGAATACCGGCGATGAACACGCCGGGGTCCTTCTCACGCTGAGCCTTGGCCCAGGCCAGCATTTCGTACACGTCCACCGCGCCGGTGATGACCGCGCCGTTGTCCCACGTCTCCGCGGTGCGGCCCCGCAGGAACGCATCCGGTGCGCTGGTGCGGACGTAGTAGGGGTGCGCCTCGCCGCTGGTCAGGAACATGGGCACGGCCCTGTCGGTGTAAAAGCCCCGCTTGCCGGACAGCACCGTCAGGCAGTCCTGCACCACGTTCTCCGCCGTGGGGAAGCGCCCCGCGCCCTGGCCGTAGAAGCTCTGGCGGCCCAGCTGCTCGGCCTCATAGGTGATGAGGTTGAAGTTGGCGGGCACCGCCGCCTCCAGATCGCCGGCACCCACCAGCGTGGGCTCCACATAGGCGCACACGCCGCTGTCCGTGCTCTCGGCCCGGGCCAGCAGCTTGCAGGCAAAACCGTGGGCCCGGAAGGCCGCAATATCCGCCGCCGTCACTGTCCGGATGCCAAAGGTGGGGATGGCTGTCTCCTCCAGCGCCGCGTCGAAGGCGATGTTGGCGGAGATGCACAGCTTGCGGCGGATGTCGTCGCCGTCGATGTCGGCGGAGGGGTCCGCCTCGGCGTAGCCCAGGTCCTGGGCCTCCTTCAGAATGGCAGGGAAGTCCACCGGAGCCTTGTGCATGGCGTCCATGATAAAGTTGGTGGTGCCGTTCATAATACCGCCCACGGCGCACACGGTATCCAGCCGCTTCACGCGCTCCAAATTCGTCAGCCAGGGTATGCCGCCGCCCACGGCAGCGGTGCAGCGCAGGGCCGCGCCCTTCTCCCGGGCCAGTGCCGTCAGCTCCGTGTAATAGGCGGCAATCAGCGCCTTGTTGGCCGTGACCACGTTCTTGCCCTGCGCCAGCGCGGCGGAGACGTATTCATAGGCCGGGTGCAGCCCGCCCATGACCTCCACCACCGTGTCGATTTCCGGGTCATTGAGGATGTCATCGGCGTTGAAGGTGACCACCTCCTCCGGCAGGCCCTCTTTGGGACTGCGGAGCAGCACACGCTTCACATTCAGGTCATCGCGCGGTGCGCACAGCGCCCACACGCCGCCGCCTACCACGCCAAAGCCCAGCAGACCGATATGCATCATAGTCGTTACCTCCTTGGGTCGTCCCGCCTGCGCGGGCGTCATTTTGGCCCCATTGTACCCGCCGGAGCGCTGCCTGTCAAGCCGGAAAAAGCCCGCAGGCAACGGCCTGCGGGCCTTTTTCATCCGATAAGCTTTTCGATCTCCGGCTGGGAGACAAAACCGATGGACTTGTTCACCAGTTGGCCGTTCTTGAACACCAGCAGCATGGGGATACTCTCCACGCCGTAGGCCGCGGCCAGGGACATATTCTCGTCCACATCCACCTTGGCCACGGTGACGTCCGGCCGGTCAGCGGCCAGCTGCTCCAGCACGGGGCCCAGCATACGGCAGGGGCCGCACCAGGTGGCCCAGAAATCCACCAGCACCGTGCCGCTGTTTTCCAGGACCTGCTCCCGGAAGTCGCTCTCGTTTACATGGATCAATGCCATCTCCGGCACCTCCTCGTCCTTTGTTTTATACCTTTTTCTCCAGACACACCAGCTGCACGTTCGGGATGCCGTTAAAGGTCCCGGCCACGATGCCCGCCTCGGTGTAGCCCAGCTTTTTGTACAGCGCCCGGGCGGGCGTGTTGCGGGCGTTGGTGTCGATCCGCAGGTACGGCCGATCCGTTTCCCGGGCCAACTGCTCATAGAAAGCCACAAAAGCCGTGCCGTACCCCTTGCCCTTCACAGTGGGGTCCACCACCAGTGTGTGCAGCACCAGCACCTGCTCCGGCGGCGCGTCGTGCCGCCAGGTACACTGGCTGTACTGCGCCATCTGGTTCTGGTCCAGCTTGGCGGCGGCCGCAACACGTCCCCCATCCTCCAGCACATACAGTGTGCCGGCAGACAGCGCGTCCAGAGCCGTCTGCTCCGTGGGGTATACGCCCCGGGTCCAGCCGGTGGACAGCTCGCCGCGCTCCTCACGATCCAGAAGCGCCTCGTAAATGGCGGTCACAGCGGGGATATCCGCCGGAACCGCTTTTCGTACCAGCATAGTATGTCCTCCTTACCTCGTCAGTAACCAGACCGCCAGTGCCAGCTGTGCCAGCAGTATGGCGGGCACGCCCCAGGCGAAGTACCAGTGCTTCGTTTTGTGGTGAAACGCCCGCATACCCAGCAGCGCACCGACACTGCCGCCCAGCAGCGGCAGCAGGAACAGCGTCTTTTCCGGCACCCGCCATTTGCCCTGTCTGGCCCGACGCTTGTCCGCACCATAGATGATGAACGTCGTCAGGTTGATAAGCGCCAGATAGATAAGCAGCGCCGTACTGCCGCCGGAGGCGAATACCGTCACAGGTCCGTCCGCGCCGCCGACAAAGCCCAGCGACGGCTGGCTCATTTGGCCAGCTTGGCCAGCTCGCAGGCCGTGGCCGTGGCAAGCTTCGCGTTGTTATACACCAGCTGAATGTTGGCATCCAGGCTGCTGCCGCCGGTGATGTCCTTGATCTTGGCCAGCAGGAAAGGCGTGGTGGCCTTGCCGTGGATGCCCTGCTCCTTGGCCTCCTCCACCGCCTCGTTGATGGCCTTGTTGATCACGTCGGCATCCATAGAGTACTGCTCGGGGATGGGGTTCGTCACCAGCATACCGCCCTCCAGCCCCAGCTCGCGCTTCACATGGAAGGCCTCGGCCAGCTGCTTGGGGGTGTCCAGCCGGTAGTCCACCTTAAAGCCGGACTTGCGGGTATAGAACGCGGGCAGCTCCTCGGTCTGATAGCCGATGACCGGCACACCGTGCGTCTCCAGATATTCCAGCGTCAGTCCCAGATCCAGAATGGACTTGGCGCCGGCGCACACCACCATCACCGGGGTATGGGCCAGCTCCTCCAGATCGGCGGAGATGTCCATGGTGGTCTCGGCTCCGCGGTGCACGCCGCCGATGCCGCCGGTGGCGAACACCTGGATGCCAGCCATGGCGGCGATCATCATGGTGGTGGTCACGGTGGTGGCGCCATCGCGGCCCTCCGCCACCAGAATGGGCAGATCGCGGCGGCTGGCCTTGGTGACGCCGGCGCCGGTCTTGCCCAGATAGTCGATCTCCTCGGGGGTCAATCCGGCCTTCAGCCGACCGCCGATGATGGCGATGGTGGCGGGCACCGCGCCGCCGTCACGAATGATCTTCTCCACGTTCAGTGCCGTCTCCACATTCTGGGGATAGGGCATACCGTGGGAGATGATGGTGCTCTCCAGCGCCACAACGGGCTTGCCGGCCTTCAAAGCCTCCTGCACCTCAGGGGCCACATCCAGATAACGGTTCATAACTTGTACCTCCTTATGTCATGCAATATCGTTTACGCTTTTTTGCTCATGCCTGTATTGTCCAAAATATAGTCCACATTCTCCCAGCTCATGCCGGGGTGGATGGTCTCCGCCGCCGTACAGGCCAGCGCACCGGCCCCGGCAGCCTTCCGCGCGCACTCCGCCAGCGGTTTCCCATGGGCGATGCACGCGGCCAGCGCCGCCGCCATGGCGTCTCCGCCGCCGGTGGCGTTCACCACCTGCACCTTCGGACAGGGCAGGCGCACGTGCCGCCCCGCCTGGTCCTCGGCGTACAGGCCATCGCTCCCCAGGGAGATATACACCTGCTGAACACCCTTGTTCAGCAGGGCCTTCGCGGCCTTTTGAACGTCTGCCTCATCGCGGATGGTCACGCCGCTGAGCAGCTCCGCCTCCATACGGTTAGGCTTCAGCGCCGTCAGCTTATCCAGCACCGGCAGCAGCTTCGGCGCCTTGATGGTGCTGACCGGGTCGGCCAGGATAGGCGCGGTGCAGTGGCTGCACAGCCACTGGATAGACGCCTCCGGCAGGTTCGTCTCCACCACCACCAGATCGGCATGGTTGATATAATCCAGCCGCTGCCGCAGGAACTCCGGCGTGATGTGCTCATAGATGGCCATGTCGTTCACGGCCAGGGCCATGTCGCCGTCGCAGCCGTCGATAAACAGATAGGTACCCGTCCGGCCGCCGGGAATGGTGGCGCTGTGGCTCAGGTCAAGGCCGATATCCGCCGCGTTCTCCCGCACAGACTGGGCAAATCCGTCCTGCCCCAGCACGGTGATCATGGACACCTGCTCACCCAGCAGGCAGAGGTTGTGGGCGATGTTCCGTCCCACGCCGCCCAGAGAGGTGGTCACCCGGCCGGGGTTGGAGTCCCGGGCCACCAGCGGCGCGTCAGACACCGCGCCGATATCCATATTCACGCCACCCACCACGGCGATGTAGGGCGCCTCACGCAGCAGATAGCCGCGGCCGGCAATGTAGCCCTTCCGCATCAGGTTGGAAATGTGGACCGCGGCGCTGGACCGCGTAATACCGGCCTTGTCGGCCAGCTCCTGCTGGGAAATACACGGGTTTTCCCGTATCCACTCCAGCAGCTGCCGTTCTCTTCGGGTCACACAGCCACCTCCTAAGCAAGCGCATTTTTTGTAATCATACGTTTATTATATCAACAGATGCAGCTTTGTCAAGAGGCAAATTTCCGCAAAAAAAGCGGCGCTTTCCGATGTGGGAAACGTCGCTTTTTTCAGCCGCAAACCGTTGGTATCACAGCGTTTTTGGCGGTATGCCGCGGGTCCCGTTTGTGGGGTCCACAAACAGGGGAAGGTCGGGCGGCGAGGACGTGAAAAAAAGGAAGGCGAGGGCGGCGAGCAAGTGGAGCAGAATGCCCAATATCTGGAAAGGAACGGACGAGAGGCGGGCGCTCTTTTGCAGGGAGGCACTGACAAAATATGCCAGCAGCACGGCGGCCTGAAAGATCAGGATGTTGACCACGCCCACGCTTTTTCCCAGGATACCGGTGTAGGTATAGAACAGGGCCGGGATGGCGGTGAGGCCGGCGAGCAGGCCGATGGCCCTGGGCAAAGCGCTTGCGGCACAACGGTTTACGGCGATCGTGACGACGGTCCACACCAGCCAGGGAACGGCCAAAAGCTTCATGTGCTCCCAGGTGGATTCGTTGACGGCGGAGAGATACGCGGCCCAGCCGGCCTGACCGGTCCAGTCGTAGACAAAGTGCAGCAGGTTGCCGAAAAGCAGAGTAAACAGCATTCCCGCCGTCTCAAGGGTACGGCGTTCCCGTTCTTTTCTCATTGAACATTCCCCTTTCTTTCCCTTTCTCTTTCACATATCTACCGTGTACGTTTTATACACCTCTACGCGGCATTATATACACCTTTGGTATATGTTTATACGCGGTATATGAATGTTCGGGCGGCGGAGCGCACAATTGCGCAGACAGGGGTGGAATTCTGCGGGAAGTGTGCTATACTGTTCCGTGAGAAAGGGTGAGCACCATGACCGTTACGGAAAAGCTGGCCGCGCTGCGGCAGAATATGAAGGCGCGCGGGCTGGAGGGCTGCATCGTCGTCACCGACGACTTTCACGGCTCGGAGTATGTAGGGGCGCATTTCAAGGTCCGGGAGTTCCTGTCCGGGTTCACCGGCTCGGCGGGAACGCTGACGGTGCTGCGGGAGGGCGCATACCTGTGGACGGACGGGCGATACTTTTTGCAGGCGGAACGGCAGCTGGAGGGCAGCGGCATACAGCTGATGCGCGCCGGCCAGCCGGGCGTGCCGACGCTGTCCCAATTCCTGGCGGAGCAGCTGCCGGAGGGCGGAGCCCTGGGCTTTGACGGCCGGACCGTCAGCACACGGCTGCACCGGACGCTGGAAAAGGCGCTGGCGGACAAGCACATCCGGCTGGACGGCGGCTTCGACCCGGCGGCGGGCGTTTGGACGGACCGGCCCGACCTGTCCGCCGCGCCGGTATGGGCCTTCGACAGCGGGGTGACGCGGCGGGAGAAGCTGACGGCCCTGCGGCAGGACATGGCGGCGCAGAAGGCGGAATGGCTGCTGCTGACCGATCTGACGGACGTGGCCTGGGCACTGGAGCTGCGGGGCGGCGACGTGGCATGCACGCCGGTATTCCTGGGCTTTTTGCTGGTGGGCACGGACAGCGCCGCGCTATATGCCCAGGCGGAGAGCTTCGCGCCGGAGATACGCGCCGCGCTGACGGAAGACAGCGCAGCACTGCGGCCCTACGGGGATATCTACGACGCGCTGCGGGCGCTGCCGGAGGGCGCGCGGGTGCTGGCGGACAGCGCCACGGCCAACAGCCGCATCGCGGAATGTCTGGCCCACACGGCGTGGACAGACACACCCAGCCCCGCTGCCCGCCGCAAGGCGGTGAAGGCCGGGAGCGAACAGACGGGTTTCCGGCAGGCGCATTTGCAGGACGGCGCGGCGCTGTGCCGCTTCCTGTATGAGATGAAGACACGGCCGGAGGCGTACACCGAGCTGTCCGCCGCGGCGCTGCTGCACCGGTATCGGGCAGAGCAGGTGGATTTTCTGGAGGACAGCTTCGAGACCATCGCCGCCTATGGCCCCCACGCTGCCGTGGTCCACTACGCCCCCACACCGGAGACGGACGTGCCGCTGAAGGCGCAGGGACTGCTGCTGGTGGACAGCGGCGGACACTACGCCCGGGGCACGACGGACGTGACCCGCACCATAGCGCTGGGCCCCATCACGGACGAGGAACGCCGGAGGTCCACACAGGTGCTGCAGGGCCACATACAGCTGGCCATGGCACAATTCCCCCAGGGGGTCATGGGGGAAAATCTGGACGCACTGGCCCGGGGCCCGCTGTGGCGGGAGGGCCTGGACTATGACCACGGCACCGGGCACGGCGTGGGGTGCGTACTCAGCGTACACGAGGCGCCGCCCTCCTTCCGCTGGCGCATTGCGGAGGGGCTGGCACACCCGGCACTGGAGACGGGCATGGTCATCTCCGATGAGCCGGGATACTACGCCGCCGGACGCTTCGGCATACGGCACGAGAACCTGCTGCTGGTGCAGCCGGCGGAGGCGGCGGGCTTTCTGCGCTTTGAGACGCTGACGCTGGCGCCCTTCGACCGGGACGCCCTGGACCCTGCGTTGCTGACGGCATCGGAACGGGACTGGCTGAACGGCTATCACAGGCGGGTGTATGCACAGATCGCCCCGCTGGTGCCGACGGAGGTCCGTCAATGGCTGCGGGAGGTCACCGCGGCGCTGTGACAATGGCAAAAAGGAAGCACCCTGACGGGTGCTTCCTTTTTTTCAGTTTTCGTCGGTCTTTTCTTTTTTCAGCTGCTCCAGCTCGGCACGGAGCATACGGTTCTCCGCCTGGAGCTGGTCCAGCTTGCGGTGCAGCGGCGCCAGCTGGCGCTTCAGCTCCGCCGCCACCGCGCCGCGATAGATACCGTAGCGGCCGGCCACGGAGACCACGGTCAGCACCGCCGCCGTACCGCCGGCGATGAGGCCCACCTTTTTTACATCCAGCTTACGCAGGGTATTTACCGCCGCCGGCAGCTTTTTGCCCGGCAGGGGCGCCACCTCGATCTCGATATGGGGCAATTTTTTCAGTTCCATGCTTCTATCACACCCTCCTGTATCCGGGCGGTCCGGGCCGCCGCGTATTTCTGCTTCTATTATACCCGACGGGCCGCCGCTTGGCAAGTACGGACCGCCGGGGACCGCGGCGCATACACTGGACTGCGGGCACGACCCGCGAAATTAAACACAGGAGGTCCTATCATGGCAACTTTCACCAACCAGGCAACGCTGACCTATAACGGCCAGACCACCACCTCCAACGTGACGGTGGGTGAGCTGGCGGAGACGCTGACCGCCGCCAAGACCGCCGTGGTGCCCACCTACGGCACCGACGGCCGCGTGACGTATATCCTCTCTCTGGTCAACAGCGGCACCGCACCGCTGACGGGGCTGACCATTACCGACGATCTGGGCGGCTACGCCTTCAACGCCGGGACGGTGTATCCCCTGTCCTACACCGCCGGGTCTGTGCGGTACTATCAGAACGGCGTTCTGCAGGCGGCACCCGCCGTCACCGCCGGGCCGCCGCTGACGTTTACCGGCATCACCGTGCCGGCGGGCGGCAATGCCGTTATCGCCTATGAGGCCGTGCCCACTGCCTTCGCGCCGCCGACGGCGGAGGGCACCGTCACCAACAGCGCGTCCGTCACCGGCGCGGGGCTGGCAAACCCCGTTACCGCCACGGAGACGGTGGCACCGGAGGCGGCGCCGGCACTGACCATCAACAAGTCCCTCTCCCCCACCACGGTGACGGAGAACAGCCGCCTGACGTACACCTTCACCATCCAGAACACCGGCAACACGGCGGCGGACGCCGCGGCGGCCATCGTTATCACCGACACCTTCGACCCGCGGCTGACGGACCTGACGGTGACGCTGAACGGCACGGCGCTGACCGCCCCCACCCAGTACACCTATGACGCGGCTACCGGCGTATTCGCCACGGCGGCCGGCGTGGTCACGGTGCCCGCGGCCACCTTCACGCAGGACGCCGCCACCGGCGCGTACAGCACCACCCCCGGCACGGCGGTGCTGACCGTCACCGGCACGGTGT
>OMED01000392.1_pt1 | contig 23039 bp, 19 predicted proteins | sample 1673411 | NCBI WGS metagenome assembly OMED01 (sample SAMEA103958110, study PRJEB25191) | human gut metagenome | reverse complement strand
CCACGCCCGAGCGTCCCTTCGAGGGTGCTGACGATTACGAAGTCGGCTCCAAGGGCAAGTCCTCCGTTCTGGACCTGCTGCTGCCCGTTATCGTGCTGATCATCACCTGCATCGTCGGCCTGATCTACACCGGCGGCTACTATGATACCGAGAGCGGCAACTACCACGCTTTCATGAATGCCTTCTCCGATGCGTCCTCCGGCCAGGGCTTGGCCATCGGCTCCATGATCGCGCTGGTGTTCACCTTTGTGTACTTCTGGCTGCGGGGCTCCATCGGCTTCGAGAAGTCCTTCGAGTGCGTGCCTCAGGGCTTTATCCAGATGATCGCGCCTATCCTGATCCTGACCTTCGCGTGGACCCTGTGCGGCCTGACCCGTTTCGGCATGTACTCCGCCAATTTCGTTACCAACGCCATGGCCGGTGCCGGCGGGCTGAAGATCTACCTGCCTGCCGTGATCTTCATTATCGGCTGCGCCATCGGCTTCGCCACCGGCACCTCCTGGGGCACCATCGGCATCATGGCCCCCATCGTTGTCTCCGTGTTCAACTATGATGTGGAGCCCATCCTGTGCACCATCGGTCTGGCGGCTGCCTGCTCCGGCGGCGTTATGGGCGACCACTGCTCCCCCATCTCCGATACCACCATCATGGCTTCTGCCGGTGCCCACTGCTTCCACCTGAACCATGTGTTCACCCAGATGCCCTATGCCCTGACCGTTTCCGGTGTGGCCTTCGTCAGCTTCATTCTGGCGGGGCTGATCCAGAACGTGGTCATTAACCTGATCCTCGCCTGCGTCCTGATGGTCGGCACTCTGCTGGTCATCAAGGTCATCGTCGCCAAGAAGCACGCCGGTGTCTTCGAGGAAATGGCCGAGGCCAACAAGGCGCTGGCCCACCAGAAGTAAGCGGATTTCTCAAGCATATTGATACTTCCAATAAAAAAATCACCGCAGGCACAAAGCCTGCGGTGATTTTTTATAAAAGCCTCGCAGAGTTTGCGCCCGCAGGCGCAAAAAATTCGGACGTTTTTCGCCGCGACATGTGCGTGGCGAAAAACACTTTGCGCGGAGAGAGTATTCACCCGCACATTTTATGTGCGGGTGAATGCGGGTCGGAGCGAATCTTAAACTTATTTCAAAGGGCAATAGCCCTTTGAAATAAAGAAAAAGGGGCGGGAACATTTCCCGCCCCTGATGCGTCTCTATTATGTTTGCGGGCTTTTACACCTCGATGCCGAACTTCTCAAACCGGGGGATCAAGCCCTGCCGGGGATGAGGATCGCCGTCGTCGGGGATCTGCGCCAGATCGTAGCCGGGATAGTCGTTGCCCTCGATGATGGCGGGGCCGTTCTCCGTCATGCAGATGTCCCAGCCCACATAGTGGAACTCCGGATACATCAGCGCCGCCTTCAGCGCCAGCGCCTTGACCTCCTCGTGCATGGGCATCTGATAGCCCTTCAGCTCGATACCGGTGGTGGGGTGCCGGTCGTACTTCTTCAGCTCCTCGTCGTGGCCCTGTCCGGCGATCTTGCCGGTGTCCAGATCGAACCGCATGGTGATGCCGCCCCGGCCCATGTTGTCAAAGGCCATTCCGCCGGTGCCCGCCTTGCAGGCGGCGTAGATCACCAGCGGCTCGCCGTCCTTCACGAAGGTGGCCACGCGGATGCAGTTGATGGAATCGGGATGCAGCGCCGCCGCCTGGGGATGCTGGCGAATGACCTCCTCGCAGATGCCGAACCGCTTCTCCGGCCGGTCACATAGGCCCACATGGCATTCACATCGTCGAAATCCTTCTTGTACAGCTTCTCAATGCCGCTGCCGCAGTCCCCGTCGATGGGCTTGACGATCACCGCGTCCTTGTCCGCCAGAAACGCCTTAAACTGCTCCGCGTCGGCGGTAAACAGATTCAGCGCCTCACGGCCCATCAGGGGCCGGAACTTCTCAAAGAAGGCGTTCTTGTCGTTGAAGATGGCGGCGTCGGTGCGGTTGTTTACCCGCCTCACGAAGGCAGCCGACCGCACACGGGTCAGATACGTGGAGCGCTCCGCGTCGTTCAGGTCGTAAAATTCAAACATCATATAGTCCGTCGGGCCGGCGCCGTAGCGCTTGGCACACCGCAGCATGTCGGTAAACAGCGCCGCCGTAGGCTTGCCGCAGATGGCGTGCGCCTTCTCGGCGGTCTGCCAGACCCGGCGCAGCGGCACGTTCTTGGCCGCCTGACGAATGGAACTCAGTTTCATAAAGGCAAAACATCCTTTCATAACAGGTGCTTATTATTATATCGAATTTGCCACAAAAGAAAAGCCCCTCCCGCATAAAAAATTGAAAACCCAGCCATAACGAAGGCAGATTTTACGGAAAAACTTCCCCGCCCCTCTTGACAGGTGTACCGCATCGTGGTATAAGTGTATTAACACGCTTAATACACTACACTCGGAAGGAGTGACACTATGATCCATCTGGACTATCGGGACAGCCGTCCCATCTACGAGCAGGTGAAGGATGGCCTGCGGCGTTTGATGGTGACGGGGGTGCTGGCGTCGGGCGACAAGCTGCCGTCGGTGCGGGCCATGGCCTCGCAGCTGTCCATCAACCCCAATACCATCCAGCGGGCCTACGCCGAGCTGGAAGCCGAGGGCTACGTGGTATCCGTCACTGGAAAGGGCAGCTTTGTGGCGGAGGGCGATACCCAGAACACGGCCCGCCGTGCCGAGCTGACCGGCAAGCTGAAGCCTCTGCTGGAGGAGCTGAAGAATTTGGGCATGACCCGCGAGGAGCTTGTGCAGCTTTGGGAAGGAGAGAGAAAGTAATGTTAGAAGCAAAGAACGTCGTCAAGACCTTTGACGGCTTCCGCGCCCTGGACGAAGCCAGCCTGACCGTCCCCAAGGGTGCGGTCTACGGTCTGGTAGGCCCCAACGGCGCGGGAAAATCCACCATCATCCGCCATTTCACCGGCGTCTACCGTCCCGACAGCGGCTCTCTGACGCTGGAGGGCCAGCCTATCTACGAAAACACCGCCGTCAAGCAGCGGATCTGCGTGATCCCTGACGACTGGTTCTATTTCTCCCAGTGGTCCATCCGGGAGATGGCCCGACTCTACAAGGGCATGTACCCTACCTTCAGCCAGGAGCGCTACGACAAAATGCACGAGGTGTTCCCGCTGGACGACCGCCAGATGATCCGCCGTATGAGCAAGGGCATGCAGAAGCAGGCGGCCTTCTGGATCACCATGAGCTGCATGCCGGAGTACCTGATCCTGGACGAACCGGTGGACGGCCTTGACCCCGTGATGCGCCGTCAGGTGTGGAGCCTCATTTTGCAGGACGTTGCCGAGCGCGGCACGACAGTGCTTGTCTCGTCGCACAACCTGCGCGAATTGGAGGACGTGTGCGACCACGTGGGCGTGATGAGCCGCGGCAAGCTCCTGCTTGAGCATTCGCTGAGCGAATTGCAGGACTATACCGTCAAGCTCCAGCTCGCCTTCGAGGGCGCGGAGCTGCCCGCCCTGCCGCAGGAGATCAAGGTGCTGCACCACGCGCAGACCGGGCGCGTCCACACGCTCATCTGCCGCGGCAGCGCAGAGGAACTGGAACAGCAGCTCTCCGCGCTGCACCCGATTTTTATCGACGCGGTGCCGCTGTCACTTGAAGAAATTTTCATCTATGAACTGGGAGGTGAGGACTATGCGATCCGCGACATCGTTCTTTGATAAGACTTTATTCCGCAGCCAGCTCAAGCACACCTGGCCGCTCTGGCTCGGCTACACCGCCTTGTGGCTTTTCCTCGTGCCGGTCATGCTCTTTTCAGAGCTTTCCGCCTATCAGGGCGGTTACAGCGCAGCGGATGCATCCTACCTACTGCTCAATACCGGCGTGCGCGGCGGCATCTTCATTTCCTTCTTCTTCGGCCTTTTCTTTGCGATGCTCGCCTTCTCGCACCTGACGCAGAGCCGCGCGACGAACGGCTTCCACGCGCTCCCCGTGCGGCGCGAGACCATCTTTCTGACCGCCTACCTCACGGGACTGTTCTGCCAGCTTTCCACCATTCTCGTCACGTTCCTGCTCGGCGCGGCGGTCTCTGCCCCGCTGCACTTAAGCTTCTGGAGTGTCACTGCCGCGGCCATGGGCAGCGCCATGCTCGAATCCGTCTTTTTCTACTCCTTCGCCGCGCTGTGCATGATGATGACGGGGCAGATCCTCGCCGCGCCCGTCTTCTATTTCGTCGGCAATATCCTCGTTCCGGGAATGGAATATCTGCTGCGCAACTTTGCGGGCAATTTCCTCTACGGCTACAGTGGGCACACCGACGTTGCGCTCGGTTTCCTCTCCCCGCCCCTCTATATGTACCCCGAGGTGGACATCGCCTCGATCGAGACCTGCGAGAGCGGCTCGTACTATGTGACTGCCTACGCGCTTGAGCACCGCTCTTTCATGATCCTCGCCGCCTACGCGCTCGCGGGACTTGTCATCGCCCTCATCGCGCTGCTTCTCTACCGCACGCGCAAGAGCGAGATGACCGGCTCGACGGTCGCCTTCCCGTGGGCGACGCCCATCTTCAAGTACGGCGTGGCGTTCTGTACCGCCGTTGCCCTCGGGCAGTTCCTCTACTATTTCCTCTTCGGCCAGTACCGCTCGGGCGGCAACGATTCCCTGCCCGGCACGATCCTCTGCATGGCGGCGGCGGGGCTTGTGGGCTACTTTGCCGCCGAGATGCTCATCAAAAAGAGCTTCCGCGTCTTCCGCGCGGGCGCAAAGGGCGCGGCCATCGTCGCGCTTGCTCTTGTGCTGCTCGGCGTTGCGATGAGCTTCGACCTCACGGGCTATGAAAAGCGCGTGCCGGACGAGAGCGAGATCGAATCCGTTTACTACACCTTCTCCGGCATGACGAACGTCACGACCGACGACGCCGACACCATCCGCCGTCTCACCGCGGCACACCAGGCCATCGTCAAAAACCGGAACGAGCAGGCGCGCATCGCAGACGCATGGGACGCGGATACGCTCTCCCAGAGCGATCATGACGACATCGAACCCTTCTCCCTGCGCCTGACCTACTACCTCAAGGACGGCTCGCAGCTCTCGCGCTCCTATTCGCTCTACCTGCGGAGAAGCGAGCTCACCGCGCCCTCGTCCGCCACGGCGCGCGTGAACGCGCTCTATATGTGCAGAGAGTCCGTGCTCCGCCGTGTCCTCGGCTACGGCTGCGATCACCTCGGCGACACGCCGCGCTTCCTCGACAGCTACTGCTACTATTACGATGAGAACTCCAACACAAAGGACTATGCCCTCACCGCCGCGCAGGCTGAACAGGTCTACGCCGCGCTGATGCAGGACGTTCAGGATTCCGATAATGGCGGCAGCGACATCTTCGCCGTGCAGGAATACCAGTACGATCCCCCCATCTCCTTCTGGCTCGAGCTGTACTTTGAGTCCACCAATGAAAAAGGCCGCCCGGAGGTGTATACGCTCAGCCCCCATGTGAATGGCTCGACGCCCAACACCCTGCAAGTACTCAGTGAGCTGCTGCCCGAGCTGAAATCCAACACCGTAACGCCGCCCAGCGACGACGGCATTCACACCCTCCCCGCCACAGAGGACGTTTCCGCCACGGAAAGTGTGAACTGACATGGCAGAAAACGCAAAGCGGCGGCGCAGGCGCCGCCGCACCGGGAACAAGAAAGCTTTTCTCGTCCTGCTCGCGCTCGTTTTGCTCGTTCTCGGCGGCGTGAAGCTGCGCTATGCGCTCGCGCACCGAAGTCTCCCCGGTTCGAATGTCAGCGTGCCGGACTTTGTCACGGTCGACTACATTCCGACAAACGAATACTCTCGTCCCGGCACGCCGCTCAGGGAAATTTCCGGCGTGGTGGTGCACTATGTCGGCAATCCCGGCACGACCGCCGCGGCGAACCGCAGCTTTTTTGCCAACCTCGCCCTGACGCACGAGACCTACGCAAGCGCCCACTTCCTCGTGGGGCTGGATGGGGAGATCTTGCAGTGCGTGCCGCTGACGGAGATTGCCTACTGCTCCAATACCGCGAACGACTACACCGTGTCCATCGAGGTCTGCCATGCCGATGAGACGGGCAAATTCGACGACGCGACGATGGAGAGCCTTGAAAAGCTCGTCGCGTGGCTGTGCGAGACGTTTTCTCTCGACCCCGACGCGGACGTCATTCGACACTACGACGTGACGGGCAAGATCTGCCCCAAATACTATGTGGAAAATGAAGATGCGTGGCTCGCCTTCCGCGAGGACGTGAGCGCGCGCATCGAAGAGGACAAAACCGCGAACAGTGAAACCAACTGATAAATCAAATCGGGAGGGAGCTCATGCACGACTTTGTTTCCTATCTTTTTTATCTTTTGCAGCGCGGGATGCGCTTTGCCGTGCCCGCTGCGCTTATCTGCGGCCTTATTCTGGCCGTCTGCTATGCCGTCTGCCGCAAAAAAGGCCGCCGCTTCCCGTGGGGAAAGGCGGTCTGCGCGGTGCTGCTTGTCGGCTGGGCGGTGGTCACGGTCTTCGTCACGCTGCTGCGCAGCGAGCCGAATGAATTTGCCGCGCGGCAGTGGAATTTGCAGCTTTTCCTTGCTTGGCGCGAAGCGTACCAGCGCTTCACGCTGCAAATCTGGCTCAATGTGCTGCTCAACATCGCGCTCTTCATCCCGCTGGGATTTCTGCTGCCGCTGCTCGCTAAGCCGTTTCGCAAATGGTACGCAGCGCTGGGCGCGGGCTTCGGCGTTTCGCTCCTGATCGAGCTGGCGCAGCTTTTCACCGGAAGCGGCATGTGCGATGTGGACGACCTCTTCACCAACACGCTCGGCGCGATGCTCGGCTGGTGTGCAGCAATGCTCGTGCTCGCGCTGCATCAAAAGAGCAGGACGTGGCCGCGCTACTGCGCGCTGCCCGCCGCGTTCGCACTCGCACTATCCGCCATTTTCATTTCCTACGCCGCGCAGCCCTACGGCAACCTGCGCGACGCCTCCGTCACGACGGCGGACCTGAGCGGCGTCCGCTGGTCGGTCGATTATGCACTCGATGAGGACAGCAAGACCGCCTATGTCTATCAGACGCAGGCGCTCGATAACGCGGGCGCCGACCGCTTCGCCGCGGAATTCGCCGCCGCGCACGGCGTCGAATTTCCGGATGCGTACTACTACGATGACCTTGTGATCTACGCCAACCACTCTTCCGGCGACTTCCTCAACGTCACCCTGCACGACGGCACGTGGGAATACAGCTTTGGGCGCGATCACACGCCCGTTTTCGATGCGCCCGCGTCTGGTGTCACAGAGGACATGCTGCGCGAAACGCTCGACAAGTTTGGCTTTTCCATCCCCGCCGACGCTGCATTCACGCTCGCGCCGTATGGCGAGACCTTTTACCGCGCGGTGTTCTCCGCCGATCTTCTCCCCACGGAGGGAGGCTTCCTCCACGGCACGCTCACTTGTGATCTGAGAACACAAGGCGACGGTCAATCGACGCTCTCGCAGCTTGAAAACCTCATCACCACGCTCGCGCCCGTGCGCGAAGAGCCTATTCTCTCCCCCGCGCAGGCGCTCGCCGCGCTGCAATCGGGCAAGAGCTTCGAGGGTGCGTGGTTCGCGCAAAGCGTCCAGCAAATTGTGGTGCGCTCCTGCACGCTCGACTACCTCTCCGATTCCAAGGGCTTCTATCAACCGGTCTACCGCTTCGAGCTGTCGCTCGCCGGTCAGGCGGGCGGCATCACCGACGCGGTGGACTATGTCCCCGCGCTCTTCTGAGCGCCGGAGTGCAAGGAGGCTTACGATGAAACGCATACTTGCCGCACTGCTCAGCTTCGCACTGTGTCTCGCACTGCTTTTCTTCGTCCGAAGCGAGCCCGATGAACCGATCCTGCACGTCGCGCTGAAACCAGCCGGCGAGCAGGACGCCGCTTACGTCTACGAAACGGTCTACACAAGCGGCAAAAGCCGCCGCTGCAATGCTTTCACACCCGACACCTGCGTCTTTTACACCGCCGACTACGCAGACTTTGACACCTCCGCGCTTCGCTCGCACAGGGTCAACACACTTGTCGCCACCACGCTCTATGATTCCGTCGGCAATGTCGTCGAACCCAACGAAACGATGATCGCCATGATGCACGCCGCCGCAGACCAGATCGACCATGCGATCTTCGATTTTCAGATCATCGTCGTGAATGGCCAGCGCTACTTTGCCTTTGTTAAGCTCAACGTCAACTGGTGGGACCCGTGCACCCTGTACGAGTACGAGGGCGGAGAGCTCCGCGAGCTCGCGCAGTGGGACAACATGCGCCTGCTGTCGATCGGTTTCATATGAAAAAAGCGGCTGTCTCGACAGAGACAGCCGCTTTTCCTTTTTCACTTGTTTTTCTCCAAGCTGTACGGGTCCCGTCCCGCGGCGAATTCGGAGATCATCTCCGAGGTGAGGGCGATGCCGTTGCCCGTATAGTTCTCTCGCAGCTCCTCGCGGCTGACCCACGCGCCGTCCGCCAGCTCAAAGTTGTCGAGATGGATGGTATCGTCGTCGCCGTCGAGCCTGCACCAGTAGCCCATCATGATGTTGCCGCTGATGCCCCAGGGCTGGCAGCGATAGTAGCGCAGGTCCTTGACCTTTAATCCGACCTCCTCCATCACCTCGCGGTGTACGGTCTGCTCAAAGCTCTCGGCAAACTCGGTGAAGCCCGCGACAAGCGCCGTGCGCTGCGCGCCGGGGCGGTTGGCGTACTTGGTCAAAAGCAGGTAGTCCCCGTGCGTCACGGCCACGATGACCGACGGGTTGATGCGCGGGAAGATCATGTTGCCGCACTTGGGGCAGCGCATCATGCGCTCATTCCCGTCGTGGACGAGCTTTTCCCCGCAGCGGCCGCAGTAGCGCGCGTCGCGGTACCACGAGCACAGGTGCCACGCGCTGACCGCCGCATAGGCGAGCTCCTTGGGCTTTTCCGTGCGGAAAAGGCCGATGTTGCGATAGGAGTAGCCGTCGAGCGCACGCTCATTTTCGTCAAAAAGCAGGTAATACTCCCGCCCGTCGAGCTCAAAAAGATAGATGAACGCCTCGTCGGGCTCGGTAAACTGCGCGCGCGACGGGAACTTGAGGCCGTTGTCGTCGATACGGCACAAAAGGTCCTGCCCGCGGAACTGCACCACGGCGCTGCTCTTTTTCGGCACGGCGTTCTTTTTCCACTCGTTGTAAAGATGCTTCGGCTCGATATCCTGGATCATGTCGGCTTTCCTCCCGCGTGTTTGTTCTTTCGCAGGGCTATTCTACAACGGATCAAAGGGATTTGCAAGCGGGGCTTATTCCTCGATCATGCGCCTGCGCTTCAGCTCTTCGATCTTTTTCCCCTCGCGCCGCACGGAAATCATACCGGCAATACCGCCCGCCAGCAGTCCCGCCACGATCAGAATAGTCAGCACCATATACACAGGTGAATCAAGCTGTGTGTCCAGCCAGCTTGAAAAGCCGTACTGCGAGATTGCCTTGTAAGCATGTCTCCCGCTTAACAGCACCAGCACCAGCGCGCCGAGCATCCCGCTGCGGTAATGCGAGCGCCGCTTTTCCAGCGCCGCGATCTTGGAGTCCAAGTCAGAGTACAGCTCAAACGCGCCGTCCGCCGTCTTTTTGCGCAGGATCAGCACCTCGCCGTACTCGCCCACCAGCGCCGCGCCCGTCTCGCCGAGCGTGCGCAGATAGTCTTTTTTCTCGCCGTCACGCGATTCGTAAAAGTATTGTACGCGGTAGATATACGCGTCCTGTTCCCCGCGCACAAAGCGCAGCTCATCGCGCACGATCTCGCAGCATTGCCAGCCCTCGTGGGACATCTTGTTGAGATAGCGCTCCATCTCTTCCACCCGCTCGGGGCCAAACGGCGCTCTGCTCCACTTCTTCGTCATCGTCTCTGCCATTTCTGCTCTCCTTTCATTCCTGAATCACGCGCTCGGCTTCGAGCGCCGCGATCTTCTGTTTCGCGCGGCGCAGTCCCCGCGGGCAGTCGACAATCCCCACGATGCAAATGGGCAGGAGCAGTGCCGACGCCGCAAGGAGAAATACCTGCGACGAGCGGAAGCTTATGGCGGCCATACCCGCATACTTGCCGATCACGTTCGCATTCATCAGCGTCATTAGAATATTCATCAGCGTGATGCTCATCCAGCCAAGGCTCAGCAGCAGACCTGCGCGCAGGTAGCGCACGGCTTTTTTCTGCTGGGCGATGAGGGAATCGAGGTCTGAGTACAGATCAAAAGGCGTGCCGTCCGCCTTCTTGCGCAGAACGAGCAGGTCTCCCACGCCGCCGACCTCTTCAATGCCAAACTCTGTAAGCTCTGCGATGTAGGTAAGACGGTCTATGCCCGCTTCCTTCACCTGCACGCGATATTCGTACTCGCCCGCCTTTCCGCGTCGATAGGTGGAAAACAGCGAGCCGAACTTTTCAAGAATCCAGCCCTCTTTTGCCATTCGGTTTGCCTGCTCCTCGATCCGCTCGGGATCGTTGGCATAGCTTGACAAATGCGGCAGCACCTTCTTGTCCTTGACCATGGCGATTCTCCTTTCACTCTTCGATCAGGCGTTTCCGCTTCAATTCTCCATACGTTTTCCCCACATGGGCAGCCTGCATTGCGGTCCTTACCGCCGCGGCGGTGCCCAGCACGCCCAGCACCGCATACCAGACGATGTGCTTTCCCCATAGCCGCAGCGATAAAAAACTTGGCTGGTGATAGGTTTCTCTTAGGTCGGCATACATCGCGTCAAAGCTGACAGCCAGATCATACCAGACCCACGTGTTATAGAACCAGTCCGCCGCTAGCAGCGCAAACGCGACCGCCAGAATGATCTTTATCCGCATCAGTCGCCGCGCGTCCATGATCTGCGCATCGAGGTCAGAATAGAGCGTAAACGGCGCACCGTCCGCTCTCTTGCGCAGTACAAGGAATGAACCCATATCGCCGACCTTCTCGACGCCCATGTCCGCGAGCGTTTTCACATAGTCGGTACGCTGGCCGTCACGCGATTCGTAGATGTACTGCACGCGGTATTCATACTCGTTCGGCTCGCCGCGGCGATAGGTGTAAGTGCCATAGGTACACTTTTCCAGCAACCAGCCCTGCGCCGCCAGACGTGCAAATTTGCGCTCCAGTTCCCCCGGTTCCAAAAAACAATAAGGAAGGTGCCAGACCCGCTTTGTGTCCTTTTCCATCGTTATCCTCCTCTCAGTTCCATTCGCTTGTCAGCTTGTCGCCGTTTTGCGTCAGCTCATGCAGTCTTCGCAGCTCCGCGCGCACGGCCTCGCGGCCCGCGGGCGTGATCTGGTACTCCTTTTTGCGTCCCTCGCTCTCGTCGCCGAGCGAGACGATCCAGCCGCGCTCGGTGAGCGTTGAGAGCGCGCCGTAGAGCGTTCCCGCGGCAAGGCGCACGCGCCCGCCGCTCAAGCTTTCCACATTCTGCATGATGCCGTAGCCGTGCAGCGGCGTATCCAGCGAAAGCAAAATGTAAAAGACCGCTTCGGTCAGCGCCGTCGTTCCCATGTGGTATCCTTCTTTCCTCGGCCGCCGTTATAACGGTAGCCGATATATCGTCTACCGATAAACTATCACACCGCGCGCAGTCTGTCAATAGAAAAAAGGGGCAGGGAATGCAAAATTTGCACTCCCTGCCCCTTTCAATATGTCGCAGACCTTCGCCGCTTTTTGGAAGGCTTAAAGCCTCGTGATGACCGGCAGCACCATCGGGCTTCTCTTCGTCGCCTTAAAAAGATAGTTGCTCACCGCGCTGCGGATCGCGCCCTTGAGTTCGTTCAGGTCGCGCCCGCGCTTGCCGCGGTAGGCCTCCGCCGTGGACATCGTGAGGTTTCTGAGGTCTTGCAGCAGCTCCTCGGAATCCTTGACGTAGATAAAGCCGCGCGTGATGATCTCCGGCTCGGCCAGAAGGTCGCCGTTCTGCGCGGAGATCGGCAGCACGACGACGACCATGCCGTCTTCCGCCAGATGCTTGCGGTCGCGCAGCACGACCGCGCCGACGTCGCCGACGCCGTAGCCGTCGACAAACACCTCGCCCGCGGGTGCATAACCGGGCACGCACTTCATCGAGCGCGCGCCGATCTCGACGGCGTCGCCGTTGTCGCAAATCACAATATTCTTGCGGTCCATGCCCATCTGGAGAGCGAGATCCTTGTGCAGCTGGAGCATGCGCTGCTCGCCGTGCACGGGAATGAAATACTTGGGCTTTGTCAGCGCGTGGATGATCTTGAGTTCCTCCTGGCACGCATGGCCCGAAACGTGCAGCATGTCCGCGCGGTCGTAGATGACCTCAACGCCCTTGCGGAAGAGCTCGTTGATGACACGCGAGACGGTGTTCTCGTTGCCGGGGATGGCGCTCGCCGAGATGATGACGCGGTCGCCGGGGCCGACCTCGATCTGCTTGTGCTGGGAGAACGCCATGCGGTACAGGGCGGACATCTCCTCGCCCTGCGAGCCGGTGGTGACGATGACCTGCTTTTCCAGCGGCATCGACTTGATCTTGTTGATGTCGACCACGGTGTTTTTCGGCGGCTTCATGTAGCCGAGGTCCATGGCGACCTTTGTCACGTTTTCCATGCTGCGGCCCGTGACGGCGACCTTGCGCCCGCACTCCGCCGCGGCGTCCATGATCTGCTGGATGCGGTGGACGTTGGAGGCGAACGTCGTGACGATGATGCGCTGCTTGCAGCCCTGGAACAGGCGGTTAAAGGTCCTGCCCACCGTGCGCTCGCTCATCGTATAGCCCGGGCGCTCGACGTTCGTCGAATCCGCGAGCAGCGCCAAAACGCCCTGCTTGCCAAGCTCGCCGAAGCGGGCAAGGTCGATGACCTCGCCGTCGATGGGCGTCGAGTCGATCTTGAAGTCGCCCGTGTGGACAACGGTGCCAAGGCCTGTGTGGATGGCAAACGCGACAGAGTCCGCGATGGAGTGGTTCACGTGGATGAACTCCACGCTGAACTTGCCGGCCTTGACGGTCATGCCACTTTCCACCGTGACGATCTTCGTCGATTTGAGAAGGCCGTGCTCTTCGAGCTTTAAGCGGATGAGGCCCGCGGTCAGGCGCGTGCAGTAGATGGGAATATTCACCTTTTTGAGGATGTAGGGCACGGCGCCGATGTGGTCCTCGTGCCCGTGGGTGATGAACATGCCGCGGATGCGGTTCTTGTGCTTGACAAGATAGCTCACGTCGGGGATGACGCAGTCGATGCCGTACATGTCGTCGCCGGGGAAGGCCATGCCGCAGTCGACCACGATGATCTCGCCGCCGTATTCGTAAACGGTCATATTCTTGCCGATCTCATTGAGACCGCCGAGGGGGATGATTTTTAACTGTTCAGCCAATGCTGGTTCAACTCCTTTTGATTCGTTTCACAATAGAATAACGATAGATTTGTTTTGATTTTGTCATGTGCGTCCGGGCCAAAAAGCGCAAAGCATTGGAGACGTCCGTACTCTCACTTCGCCCTGCTTCACGAAGCGATCGCACCTGCGGCGCCTTTTGGATCCCTATGGACTTTCTATGAGAACCGCGAAAATGCGGTCAAAACCCGTTGTCGCGGAGGCTCTTGCGCGTATTTTTCCAGCGCGGCCATCCGCTATTACGGGATAGTATAGCACGTTTTCCACCAAAAGTATACCACATTTTTTGTCGACGCCGAAAAATAAAATATTGATATTGTATCCGCCCGCCCCGCCGTGTTATAATGAAATGGATTATTCCCGCGGTTTGCCGCAGTAATGTCGATCATAACGGGAGGGCAGCTTCATTATGCGGAACAAAAAGATCAGCAAACTGGTAGACCCCAGCTTCCGGCTCTACTTTCTTGTCGGCTTTCTCTTTGCCGCCGTCACGGTGCGCGTGAGCATCCCGCTCGCGATCTGCGAGGCTGCGGCGATGACGTTTCTCTGGTGGTACTTCCGCCACACGGCGCAGAAGCGCCGCGAGGGCATCCGCCAGTACATCGACGACGTGACCGACGACATGACCACCGCCGACAAGGCCTCGATGCTCTCGGCCCCGTTCGCGATGATGGTCTTCCGCCCCGACACGCAGGAGATCCTATGGAGCAATGACAGCTTCATGCAGCTCACCGGCGTGCGCGAGGATATCTTTGACAACCGCATCGACGATATTCTCCCCGATTTTCCGACACACTGGCTGCTCGAGGGTAAAAGCGAGTGCCCCGAAACGGTGGTGATGGGCGGGCGCCACTTCCGCGTGTTCGGCAATCTGAGCCATCCCTCCTCCCGCCGCGGCGGACAGAGCCTTCTTGCCACAACGTACTGGACGGACGTGACCGAGCAGGACTCGCTGCGCGAGGAGAACGAGAGCCGCCGCCCCATCGTCTCGGTCATCGTGATCGACAACTACGAAGAGCTGATGAAGGCTGGCAGCGAGGCGTCGCGCAGCGCGGTGCTCGCCGCCATCGACGAAAAGATCAGCACATGGCTCAAGGATTCGCACAGCCTGCTGCGCAAATTCGATCGTAACCGCTACGTGCTCGTCACGACCGAGCAGGAGTATCAAAAGCTGCTTGAGGGTAAATTCTCCGTGCTCGACGCGGTGCGAAGCGTCGTCACTGAGGACGGCGTCGCCGCAACGCTCTCGATCGGCGTGGGCAAGGACGTGGATGACTACGAAACGCTCTATCAGAACGCCATGCTCTCGATCGAAATGGCGCTCTCGCGCGGCGGCGACCAGGTCGTCGTGCGCAACCGCCTTGACTTTGAATTCTACGGCGGCAAGGCCAAGTCCCCCGAAAAGCGCACGAAGGTCAAATCCCGCGTGATGGCCAACGCCCTCGGCGAGCTCATTTCCGACGCAGGCCAGATCTTCGTCATGGGCCACGCGCACGCGGACATGGATGTGGTCGGCGCAGCGGCCGGCATCTGCTGCATCGCGCGCAAGCGCGGCAAAAAGGCGCAGATCGTCATCGACATGGAGGACAACGTCGCAAAGCCGCTGCTCAGTAAGCTTGCGGCTCTTCCGGAATACAAGGATGCCTTTATCTCCGGCAACGACGCGTTCATCTCCGCCCAGCCGGGCGCGCTGCTCGTCGTGGTGGACACCAACCGTCCCGACCTTGTCGAATCCGAGCAGCTGCTTGATGCGTGCAACCGCGTGGCGGTCATCGACCACCACAGAAGAGCCGCGAATTATATCGAATCCGCCGCGCTCAACTTCCACGAGCCCTACGCCTCGAGCGCGTCCGAGCTCGTGACGGAGCTTTTGCAATACCTCGCCGACCCGACCGATTTACTTCGCGCGGAGTCCGAGGCGCTGCTCGCGGGCATCGTGCTCGACACGAAGAACTTCACGATGCGCACCGGCGGGCGCACGTTTGAGGCCGCCGCGTTCCTGCGCCGCGCGGGCGCGGACACGTCGGACGTACAGCGACTCTTCCAGAGCGACCTTGCCGGCATGGTCGAGCGCTATGACATCATCCGTCACGCCGAGCTCGTGCACGGCGACATCGCCGTGGCCGCGGTTGAAAAGGAGATCGACCGCGTGACCGCCGCCAAGGCGGCCGACGAGCTTTTGACGCTCTCCGGCATTCACGCCTCGTTCGTGCTGTTCAAGAACGGCACGGGCGTGAACCTCTCAGCGAGATCGCTCGGTGAGATCAACGTACAGTTCATTATGGAAAAACTCGGCGGCGGCGGCAACTCTACTACCGCCGGCGGCCAGGTGGCCGATGCCAGCGTCGACGAGGTGCGGGCGCGTCTGCTCAACGCCATCGACGAATATATGGAAGAGTGACGCTCTTCCCCACAACGTAAATCACCCCACAAGGAGGAAACAGATATGAAAGTCATTTTAACGCAGGATGTGAGAGGTCAGGGCAAAAAGGGCCAGCTCATCGACGCAGCCGAGGGCTATGCAAGAAACTTCCTGCTGCCCCGCAAGCTTGCCGTGCTCGCCACGGCTGACGCCATCAACACCATGAACCTGAAGGAAAAGGCCCGCCGCGCCGAGGAGGCCGCGAACCGTCAGGCCGCCGTCGAAATGGGCGGCAAGCTCAAGAACGTGACCGTCAAGCTCACGGCCAAGGGCGGCAAGGAGGGCAAGCTCTTCGGTGCTATCACGAGCAAGGAAATTTCCGAGGGCCTTGCGAGCCAGTTCCAGCTCGACGTGCCCAAGCAGAAGATCGTGCTCGACGAGCCCATCAAGGCCTTCGGCACCTACGAGGTCAAGGCCAAGCTCGGCTACGAAGTGAGCGCCAGGTTCTCCGTCAGCGTGAGCGAGGAGTAAGGCGCAAGATTACGCAATTAAGGAGGTCTTCTCGTGGAAGATATCTTCTACCGGCAGATGCCTCATTCGCTCGAGGCCGAGCAGTCCGTGCTCGGCTCGATGCTCATCGACGCAAACTGCGTCAAGGACGTGATGGAGCAGCTCCGTCCCGATGATTTCTACTTAAAGCAGAACCGCGAGATCTTCGAGACGATCTACTCCATGTTCGTCTACTCCAAGCCCATCGACGGCGTGACCGTCGCGGGCGAGATGGAGAAAAACGGCACCTATGAGGAAAGCACGACGCGCCCGTACCTCGCCCAACTGATGGACGTGACGCCCACGAGCGCAAACGTGATGGAATACGTCGGCATCGTACGCGACAAGGCGCTGCTGCGCGCGCTCTATACCGTGGCAGGGGAAATTTCCACCATGGTGCAGGACGGCACAGGCGGAGCTGCCAGCGTGCTCGACGCGGCGGAGCAGAAAATTTACGCCGTGCGCCGCGGGCGCAGCGCGCAGAGCATGGCGAGCATCGGGGTTGTTTTGCAGGGCGTTCTCGACCATTTGAGCGAGCTGAGCGCCAACGGCGGCAAAACGCTGCCCGGCCTCCCCACGGGCTTTGGCGTACTGGACGACAAGATGAATGGTCTCAACAGATCGGACCTTGTGCTGCTGGCCGCACGTCCCGGTATGGGTAAAACGAGTATGGCGCTGAACCTTGCGCTGAATGTCGCGCGCTCAAGCGGGCAGGCCGTGGCCGTGTTCTCGCTCGAAATGTCGCGCGAGCAGCTCGTGACGCGTATCTTATCGAATCAGGCGACGGTCGAGAACCAGCGTCTCGTGACGGGCAACCTGCGTGAGCAGGACTGGGTCAACATCGCAAACGCCGCATCTGTCCTCTCGGGGCTTGACATTCTCATTGACGACAATCCGCTGCTCACCGTTGCGGACATGAACGCCAAGTGCCGCCGTATCGACAATTTAGGTTTGGTAGTCATCGACTACTTGCAATTGATGGCGTCCTCCGGCACGAAGGGCTACAGCGGCGAGAGCCGCCAGCAGGTGGTCAGCGATATTTCCCGTATGCTCAAGATCATGGCAAAGGAGCTTCAGGTTCCCGTGCTGTGTCTTTCCCAGCTCTCGCGTGCGAACGAAAAGCGCGAGGATAAGCGCCCCATGCTCTCCGACCTTCGTGAATCGGGTGCCATCGAGCAGGACGCGGATATCGTCATGTTCCTGTACCGCGACGATTATTACAACGAGGACTCGGAAAAGCGCAACATCGCCGAGTGCATCATCGCCAAGAACCGCCACGGCGAAACCGGCAAGGTCGAGCTCGCCTGGTCGCCGCAGTATACGACGTTCTCGTCGCTCGACTACCGGCATGAAGAGGACTGAGCTGCCGCGCGCGGAAGCACTCTGCGCGCGCTATCTCGACAAGAACCGGCCCGTGCTCGCCGCCGTGTCCGGTGGTTTGGACTCGATGTGTTTACTGCATTTTCTGCGCGGGGAGGGGTATGACGTCTCCTGTGCGCACTTCAACCACCAGCTTCGTGGCGAAGAGGCTGCGCGTGACGAAGACTTCGTCCGCGCGTGGTGCGAAAAAGAGGGCATTCCTTTCTATCTGGGCACCGGTGACGTGCGTGCCCACGCGCGCGCAACCGGCAAATCGGAAGAGGAAGCTGCGCGCGACCTGCGCTACGCCTTTCTCCGTGAAACAGCGCAAATGCTCGGCGCCCAGATCGCGCTGGCACACCATGCGGACGACAACGCGGAAACGGTGCTCTTAAACTTCGTCCGCGGGACGGATCTGCGCGGCCTGTGTGGTATGCGGCCCAAGCAGGGCGACATTGTCCGCCCGTTTTTGGAGCAGACGCGAGAAGAGCTCGTCACCTATGCGCGCGCTCACAACATCCCGCATGTCGAGGATCACACGAACGCGGACCCGAACGCCGCCGCACGGAACTACCTGCGGCTTGAAATTCTGCCGCGGCTCAGAGAGCTCAATCCCCGCGCGCCTCAGCATATCGCCACAACGGCGCGTTCATTGACTGCGCTCGACGATGCGCTTGAGCAGGCGGCGGAAGCCGCACTTTCCCATGCAAAAGCGCAGGACGGCGGTATTTCGCTGTCGCTGGACTGCTTTCTTGCCGCCGATGAAGTCGTGCAGCCACGTATCCTGCTGCACTTGGCCGACGCGCTCGGCCTCGGGCGCAAGGACATCGGGCGCAAGCAGCTCGACGCGATCTGCGCCCTTGCGCAGAGAGGCGGCAGCGCCGAGCGGCGCTATACGCTGCCGCAGAGCGCGACTGTCCGCATCGCGGACGGCGCGCTGACGATGGCGTTCTCCCCCGCCGCGCTGCCAAAGGCGGCGCTTGTGGAAAACGTTCCCCTCCCATGGGGCAATTTCGAGCTGACGCTGCTGCATAAGCCCGACGGCGAGGGCATTTCGCTCCGCGTGCCGGAAGACGGTGAGATCATCACCGTCGCCCCGTGCGATCTGAACGCGCGCTTAATGCTTCAAGGCGCGAACGGCGCGCGCAGCGTCAAGCGGCTGTGCGTCGACCGAAAGCTCTCCCTCACCGAGCGCGACGCGCTCCCCGCCCTTTATGTGGGCGGCCGGCTTGCCGCCGTGTGGCGGCTGGGGACGGACGTTACTTTCCTGCCGAAAGGCGGGAACATGGCGTGCTTCGTGCGCGTCGTCCCCCGATAACGCCAATTTGTGCGACCTGCGGCGGAATGCCGCATCAGATACAACAAATACGAATAAAAAGAAAGTGGAGAAAAAAGCTATGGCTAAGAGCAATATGGATCAGGACATCCTGAAGGTACTGTATTCCGAGGAGCAGCTCAAAACGCGCGTGCAGGAGATGGGCGACGAGCTCTACGAGCGCCTCAAGGGCAAAAATCCCCTGTTTCTCGGCGTGCTGAAGGGCTCCTTCATCTTCATGGCCGACATCGTGCGCGCCTGCCAGCTCAAGAGCGACATTGAATTTATCGCCGTCTCGTCCTATCAGAACGCGACGACCTCGTCCGGCGTCGTGCAGATCACGCGCGATCTCCAGCAGGACATCACGGGCCGCGATATCGTCGTCATCGAGGACATTCTCGACTCCGGCAACACGCTCTACTTCCTCAAGAATTACTTTATGACCAAGGGCGCTTCCAGCGTGACCGTCGTGACGCTGCTCGACAAGCCCGCCCGCCGCACCAAGCCCATCGCCGCCGACCTCGCAGGCTTTGAAGTGCCCGACGAATTCGTCGTCGGCTACGGCCTCGACTACGCCCAGAAGTACCGCAATATGCCGTACATCGGCGTGCTCAAGCCCGAGGTTTATTCTGAAAATTGATCTTTCTGGCTCCTCAAAAAGCCTCGCAGAGTTTCGTGCCGCGCACGGCACGAAATCAATTCAAATCTGTTTTCTGCCGCGACATGTGCGTGGCAGAAAACACCTTGCGCGGAGTGTTGTGTCGAATTGTTCGCTTTCAGCGGACAACCGAGGCACAAAACGCAGCGAATCTTTCTCAAAAAAAGAGGCCTTGCCTCTTTTTTTGAATCAGCAAGGAGGAACACCCATTGACTCAACAGACCAAGCGTCCCAATCTTTTGCCGTATCTGCTGGTGCTGCTGGTGCTCGTCGGCGTCTACGGCTTTATGAACAAGCCGGTGGAGGCCGAACCGTCGTATGCCGAGGTACGCGAGCTGTTCGAATCCGAGCAGGTCTCGGCCTTCACGGTGACGGACACCACGCTGCGCATGAAGCTGCGCGAGCCCATCGACGGCAAAACGGAGCTCAAAAAGGACCTTTTCAGCGTGACACTCTTCTATGACGACTTAGGCGAGCTCATCGAGCAGCAGAAGGCCGACGGCATCATCGAGGACTACGACTTCACCGCCGACCACTCGATCAACTATGTCGCGATGTTCGCGCCTTATATTTTAGCGGTGCTCGGCATTTTCGCCATCTGGTACTTCCTCTCCGTCCGCTCCGCGGGCGGAGGCGGCGGCGACCGCATGGCAAAATTCGGCACGGCGTCGTTCAAGACCGGCGGAGACAACAAGCGCCCCACGACGTTCTCTGACGTCGCCGGTGCGGATGAGGAAAAAGAGGAATTGCAGGAGATCGTCGACTTTTTGAAAGCGCCGGGCAAGTTCATCGACCTCGGCGCGCGCATCCCCAAGGGCGTGCTGCTTGTCGGCCCTCCGGGCACGGGCAAGACGCTGCTGGCCCGCGCGGTCGCGGGTGAGGCAGGCGTGCAGTTTTTGTCGATCTCCGGCTCTGACTTTGTCGAAATGTATGTCGGCGTCGGCGCGAGCCGCGTGCGCGACCTCTTCGAACAGGCGAAAAAGGTCGCCCCCGCGATCATCTTCATCGACGAGATCGACGCCGTAGGCCGTCAGCGCGGCACGGGCCTTGGCGGCGGCCACGACGAGCGCGAGCAGACGCTCAACCAGCTGCTCGTCGAAATGGACGGCTTCGGTACGAATCAGGGCGTCGTCGTCATGGCGGCGACGAACCGCGCCGACATCCTCGACCCCGCGCTGCTGCGCCCGGGCCGCTTCGACCGTCAGGTCTACGTGGGGCTTCCCGACATCCGCGGCCGCGAGGAGATCCTGAAGATCCACGTCAAGAATAAGCCCCTTGCCGAGGATGTGGACCTCTCCACCGTCGCCAAGGGAACGCCCGGCTTCACGGGCGCGGACCTCGAGAACCTCTCGAACGAGGCGGCGCTGCTCGCCGCGCGCCGCGGCAGCAAGCTCATCACGATGTCCGACTTCTCCGAGGCGGAGATCAAGGTCATCGCAGGTCCCGAGAAGAAGAGCCGCGTCGTCAGCGAGCACGAGCGCAAGCTGACCGCCTATCACGAGGCCGGTCACGCCATCGTGATGCACGCACTGCCGACGCACGACCCCGTGCACCAGATCACGATCGTTCCGCGCGGCGGCGCGGGCGGCATGACGATCTCGCTGCCCACGGAGGACCGCTCATACCAGTCCAAGCGCTATATGGAAGAGCAGATCGTCTCGCTGCTTGGCGGGCGCGTGGCGGAAAAGCTGATGCTCGGCGACATTTCGACCGGCGCGTCGAACGACATCCAGCGCGCCTCGCAGATTGCGCGCAAGATGGTCACGGTGTACGGCATGAGCGACAGGCTCGGCTCGATCTCGTTCGAATCCGGCCACGATGAAATTTTCATCGGCCGCTCGATGGCGCAGGCCAAGCCGTATTCCGAGCAGGTCGCCGCACAGATCGACGAGGAGGTCAAGTCCATCGTCGACGCGGCCTACGAGCGCTGCGAGGACATCCTCTCGCGCGATCAGAAGCACCTCATCGCCGTGGCGGAATTCCTGCTTGCGCACGAGACGATGAGCGCTGAGGAATTCGAGGCCGTCTTCACCGACGAAGCCGCCGGCCATGACAAAATCTAATCCTGCTATGAATAAAATATCTCATCAGCAAGCCGCTGGTGAGATATTTTTTCACATTTTCGCAAGAATTCCTGCATTTTCAGCGCTTCTCCCCTTGCCAATTCGGTTTCTTCTGCTATAATGGGGCATTAGTCATTCCATTTACATGAAAGAAAAGAGAGAATCGAACATGAAAAAAAGCAGTAGTTTCAGCGGTTCGCTCGGCTTTGTGCTGGCTGCGGCGGGCAGCGCGGTGGGCGTCGGCAATATCTGGCGCTTCCCCTATCTCTGTGCCAAGGACGGCGGCGGACTGTTCCTGCTCGTCTATCTGGTGCTGGTGCTGACATTCGGCTTCACCCTGCTGACGACTGACGTAGCCATCGGCCGCCGCACGAAGCAGAATGCCCTCAATGCCTTTGCAACGCTCAACAAGAAGTGGAAGTTTTTGGGCTACCTCACCTTCCTCGTCCCCACGCTCATCATGACGTATTACTCCGTCATCGGCGGCTGGATCACGAAGTATTTTACCCTCTACCTCGTCTCAAGCGGCGATGCCGCCGCGCAGGACGGGTTCTTCACCTCGTTCATCACCTCCCCCGTCTCGCCCATCGTCTTCATGCTGATCTTTTTGGCGCTGACGGCGTGGGTCGTGTACTGCGGCGTGGAAAAGGGCATTGAAAAATACTCCCGCTACATCATGCCGGGTCTGCTCCTTCTCATCATCGGCATCGCCATCTTCTCGCTCACGCTCTCTTACACCGACGAGAGCGGCATGACGCGCACGGGTATCGAAGGATTGCTCGTCTACATTAAGCCCGACTTCACGGGCCTGACCGTCCAGCGCTTTTTGAACATCGCGCTCGACGCGATGAGTCAGCTCTTCTTCTCGCTCAGTGTCAGCATGGGCATCATGATCACCTACGGCAGCTACGTCAAGGACGACATCGACCTCAACAAGGCCAACAACCAGATCGAAATTTTCGACACGGGCGTCGCGTTCCTCGCAGGCCTCATGATCATCCCCGCCGTCTATGTCTTCCTCGGCACTGACGGCATGGCCAGCGGCCCGAGCCTGACGTTCATCAGCCTGCCGAAGGTCTTCGCCGCGATGGGCGGCGTGGGCCGCGTCATCGGTGCGGTGTTCTTCCTCGCGCTCGGCTTCGCCGCGCTGACGAGCTGCGTGTCCGTCATGGAGACGCTCGTCGCCAACTGCATGGAGATTTTCCACAAGTCGCGCAAGGAGATGTGCGCCGCCGTGGGCGTCTATTCGCTCGTGACGGCTGTGCTCATCTGCCTTGGCTACAACGCGCTCTACTTCGAGCTCCCGCTGCCCAACGGCTCGACCGCGCAGCTGCTCGACGTGATGGACTACATCAGCA
>OMED01000384.1_pt1 | contig 23358 bp, 25 predicted proteins | sample 1673411 | NCBI WGS metagenome assembly OMED01 (sample SAMEA103958110, study PRJEB25191) | human gut metagenome | reverse complement strand
CGAGCTGGGTTCAGAACGTCGTGAGACAGTTCGGTCCCTATCTGTTGCGGGCGTAAGAGATTTGAAGGGAGCTGTCCTTAGTACGAGAGGACCGGGATGGACGTACCTCTGGTGCACCAGTTGTCCTGCCAAGGGCATAGCTGGGTAGCTATGTACGGACGAGATAAACGCTGAAAGCATCTAAGCGTGAAACTCCCCCTAAGATGAGATCTCTCATCCTTCATGGAGTAAGGGCCCAGGAAGACTACCTGGTTGATAGGCAAGAGGTGGAAGCGCAGTAATGTGTGTAGCTGACTTGTACTAATAGCCCGAGGGCTTGACCTACGAATGAAGCAGGCAAGGCCTGAAAAACGGAAGTTGCATTGTTCGGTTTTGAGGGTACATGAAGGTAGTCTCAGTATGCGCCTTTAGCTCAGTTGGTAGAGCAACTGACTCTTAATCAGTGGGTCCCCGGTTCGAGTCCGTGAAGGTGCACCATGGCCCGTTGGTCAAGTGGTTAAGACAGCGGCCTCTCACGCCGTTAACATCGGTTCGAATCCGGTACGGGTCACCACTTAAAAAGTGTCTTGACAAAAGGCGCGAAGGACAATATAATATAGTTTGTTTTCGAGCAGCGCTCGATGACATATAGTTGGTGCTGATTAGGATGAGGGTCCACCCGTTCCCATTCCGAACACGGTAGTTAAGCTCATTTCTGTCCACAATACTTGGCTGGCAACGGCCTGGGAAGATAGATAGCGCCAACACTAAGCGACGGTCTTTTGACCGTCGCTTTTTTGCTCCTTTTGGAAATAGCGGACTTTTTCAAAGAAAATGATAGCGATAAACTTATGTAAACTGCCAAAATCTTCTGGAAATTTTTCGCGCAGTGTGGTATCATGAATTTACTTATGAAATTTCGCGAGGAAGTGATGTTATGTCGCTGTTACATTCCATTTTATTGGGTTTGGTTCAAGGCGTGGCAGAGTTTTTGCCAATTTCCAGCTCCGGACATCTGGCAATCGTAGAGCAGATATTAGGTGTGAAGGGCGCTGTGGAGGTGCCTGGATTTTTTGACGTCCTGCTGCATTTGGGCACATTGGCGGCGGTCTTTGTGGCTTACTGGCCGGAGATCTGGGAGATGATCCAGGAGTTTTTCCGGGGGATCAGTGACCTGATCCACGGCACAACGCCTACTCCGGTGCCTCCGGCGCGGCGGATGATCCTGTTGGTGATCGTGGGTACACTGCCCTTGTTCGCAATTTTGGGAATCAAGGACTGGATCGAGAGTCTGAGCAGTAATCTGTATGTGGTAGGCGGTGCGCTGATCGTGACAGGCTGCCTGCTGTTCGCTTCGGACCGGGTACGGAAGGGACGCAAGAATGAGCATAGTGCCCGGATGACCGATGCACTGATCGTAGGTGCTGCGCAGGCGCTGGCTACCTGTCCGGGACTGTCCCGCTCCGGTACGACGATCTCCGTGGGCTGCTTCCTTGGCTTTGAGCGGAAGTTTGCGGTCCGCTATTCCTTCATCATGTCGATCCCTGCTGTATTAGGTGCGAATATTCTGAGCCTGAAGGACGCACTGGGGGGTGAGGTCATCTGGAAAGATGTACCGGTGTACCTGCTGGGCGTTCTTGTGGCGGCTGTTGTGGGCTATGCCTGCATCCGGCTGCTGAAGATGATTGCGGCAAAGGGAAAATTCGGAGCCTTTGCCTATTATTGCTGGGCAGTAGGTCTGCTGACCGTGATTTTGACGCTGGTCGGGGCGTGACCCCGAGTTCGGTAGGTCTATTTGGCACATCCATGGATTTTTCAATATGCGGAGGGTTTGATCGTGGCTTCCACATCACAGAAGAAAACAACAAAAAAAACAAGCGGCAAATCCGGCAGCCGGACTACCGCTAAAAAGCCGCAGCCACGGCCTATCCGCCGGGAGGTAGGCGGCGTGGTATGCCTGGTCCTAGCACTGTGCGTATTTGTCAGCTATTTTGGAATCAGCGCGATCTTCATTGACTGGCTGGCTGTTCTCATCAAGGGCCTGCTGGGGTATGGCTACTGGCTGTTTGGACCGGCGCTGGTGCTGGCGGGCTGCATTCTGCTGTTCCACCATGGACGGCCTGTGACTTTGCGGGTGACCAGCGCGCTGCTGCTGCCGGTGCTGCTGGGAACGTTGTGCCACATGCTGCTGGTGAAGGAGGCATATGCTTCCTCTATCGGGATCATTCCGGCCATGTGGAAAGACGGCGTGGCCTTGAAATGCGGCGGCGTGATCTCCGGCACACTGGGCCAGGGGTCTGTGGCTGTATTTTCCAAAATCGCGTCAATAATCATCTTTACGGTGCTGTTTGTGGTGCTGCTTATGGTGGCGCTGCGGCTCACCGTGGGGGCCTTGATCGAGAAGCACCGGGAGCGGCCCAAGTACGAGGAGGAGCCGGAACCGGAGAAGCCTGTCAGAGAGGCGAAGCGGCCGCAGGAGACCGTTGCTGCCATCCCGGCAGAAAGCGCCCGGTCCCGGATTGATATTCCGGTGGACGATCCGGTGAATGCTCCGGCACCCAAACCGGAAAAGACTGGCTTTACCAGCTTTTTCCGGCATAAGTCCGATAAGCAGAAAACCCCGGCGCAGGTGGTGGCACAGTCCGGGACTGCGGAACCGGTGGTCAGCGTGATGGAGGAGGAGGGCGATCCCTTTGCCAATGCGCGGGTCCATCCGTCTCCCGCACCGGCTCCGGTGCCTATCGGCCAGCAGCCCCCGGCCAAGGCAATCCCCACCATGGAGCCGGTGGTGGTGTCTACGCCGGCGGAGCAGCCGGAGAATGCCCCGGTTCCTGCCGCAGTAAATACTCCCGCGCAGGGGACGGCGCCTGCTGCCGCACCTGCTGTGCAGGAGCCGCTGACCAAAAAGGCGGCGGCCCAGGCCGTAGCTGCGGAGACAGCTGCGGTTACGGCGGAAATCGCCGAAAATATGGCGGGAAGCGAGGCGGAATACCACTACCCGCCGGTGAGTTTGCTGCATGAAAACGGCGGAGAGAACCACATGGCTGCCGGGGCGGAGCTGCGGAACAATTCCCGCCGCCTTGCGGAGACTTTGGCCAGCTTCGGCGTGGACGCCAAGGCGGGCGATGTGATCCACGGCCCGTCGGTCACCCGGTATGAGTTTACCTTGGATCAGGGTGTAAAGCTCTCCAAGATCACTAATTTGCAGGACGACATCGCCTTGGCGCTGGGCGCCAGCGGCGTTCGTATTGCCGCCGTGCCGAATAAAATCTCTGTGGTGGGTATTGAGGTGCCTAACAAGACGGTGACGCCGGTGCTGATCCGGGATGTGATCGAGTCCCGTGACTTTATGGAGCATCCTTCCAAGACGGCTTTCGCCTTGGGCCGGGACATCGGCGGACGGAATATCATCGGCAATATTGAAAAACTGCCCCATGTGCTGATCGCCGGTACCACCGGCTCCGGTAAATCCGTGTGCACCAACTCCCTCATCATCAGTCTGCTGTATAAGTCTACACCGGACGAAGTGCGCTTTATCATGGTGGACCCGAAAATGGTGGAGCTGGCCCCTTATAACGGCATCCCCCACCTGTTGATCCCGGTGGTGACAGACCCGAAAAAGGCGGCGGGCGCTTTGCAGTGGGCCGTGTTTGAGATGATGAAGCGCTATAAGACCTTCTCGGAAAACGGCGTGAAGAAGCTGGAGGAGTTCAACAAGCTGGCTGCCGTCAGAGAGAATCTGGAAAAGCTGCCCAGCGTAGTGGTGGTCATTGACGAACTGGCGGACCTGATGCTGGTGGCGGCGAAGGAGGTGGAGGAATCCATCTGCCGTGTGGCCCAGATGGGCCGTGCCGCCGGTGTGCATCTGGTGATCGCCACTCAGCGGCCCTCCGCTGACGTCATTACCGGCCTGATGAAGGCCAATATCCCCAGCCGGATCGCTTTTGCAGTGGCATCCTCTCTGGAATCCCGGATCATTCTGGATACCACCGGCGCGGAAAAGCTGGTTGGTAAGGGCGATATGCTTTACGCCCCCCTGGGTGAGGGAAAACCCACCCGTGTTCAGGGCTGCTTTATCTCTCCGGAGGAGATCGAGGACGTGGTGTCCTATGTGAAGGAGACCGGCGAGGCCAACTACTCTCAGGAGGTCATTGCCCAGATCGAGCAGTCCGTTCAGGAGAAGGAGAACAAGGGCGGCAAGGGCGCGTCCGCTGCCGCCGATACGGAAAGCAGCGACGAGGACGAGCTGCTGCCCGCCGCTGTGGATGTGGTGCTGGAAACGGGACAAGCCTCTGTGTCTATGCTGCAGCGACGGCTGAAGCTGGGGTATTCCCGGGCGGCCCGTTTGGTGGACCAGATGGAGGAACGGGGAATCGTGGGACCATTTGAAGGCTCCAAGCCCAGACAACTGCTCATCACCCGCGCACAGTGGGACGAAATGCAGATGGGGGGCGCTCCGGCAGTTGAGGATGCGCCGCCGTTTGACACAGGCGATGAATAACAAAGGCGGCGGGAATTCCCGCCGCCTTTTGTTTGAAAATTAACAGGCTTTTTCCACTTGACAAATGTCAGAAAGTGTCTATAATGAATTTCAAATCGACAAAAGCCATGACAAAGTCAGCCGTTTCAGACCGACCTTCAGCGAGGGGGGACAGTGCAAGCCCCCGGTCAGGAGAGATGGTACGCCGCTTTGGAGCAGCCCGCGAGGAGCGGGACGACCCATCCCCGTTACAGGATGACATGAGATACCCGCGCAGCGCGCGTGCGGGTAGATCAGGGTGGTACCGTGAAGTTTTTTCGCCCCTGACAGGAGTCAGGGGCGATTTTTATTTTCCATTTTGGAGGAGGATGTCCCATGAAGTTTTCCAGTAAGATCTTGAAGTGTCAGTTATCTCCGGTTCGTAAGTTCAATCCCTGCGCAGATCAGGCAGTTGCCGCAGGCCGGACCATTTATCATCTGAATATCGGCCAGCCGGATGTAAAGACCCCTGAGTCCTTCTATCAGGCGGTCCGGGAATTCCGGGAGCCGACACTGGAATACGCACCTGCCTCCGGCCTGCCCGCCTATATCGACGCTGTGCGGGGCTATTACGCCAAACTGGGCGTGAAGCTGGAGCGGGAGGACATTCTGGCCACCTCCGGCGGCGGTGAGGCGCTGGAATTCATCATGGCCTGTATCCTGGACGATGGCGATGAGCTGCTGGTGCCGGAGCCCTTCTACGCCAACTACAATACCTTCACGTTTATGAGCGGCGGCGTGATCCATCCCATTCCCACCTCCGCTGACAACGGCTACCGCTTCGCGGACCGGGAGCTGATCGAATCCCAGATCAACGAGCGCACTCGGGCAATTCTGGTCACCAACCCCGGCAACCCCACCGGTCTGGTGCTGACCCACGAGGAGATGCGGGTCATCGCGGACGTGGTCAAGGAGCATGACCTGTTCCTGGTGGCGGACGAGGTGTATCGGGAATTTATCTACGATGACGAGCCCATGGGTACCTTCTGCGAGATGGAAGACATCAAGGATCATGTGATCGTGGTGGATTCCATTTCCAAGCGGTTTTCCGCCTGCGGTGCCCGCATTGGTTCCATCATTTCCCGGAACCGGGAATTTATGGCGGAGGCCATGAAACTGTGCCAGGGCCGTCTGTGCACTGCCACCCTCGATCAGGCGGGCGCCGCCGCCATGTACGAGCATGTGCAGCCTTCCTACTTCAAGGAGGTCCGGGACGAGTACAAGAAGCGGCGGGACGCTGTGGTAGAGGAGCTGAACAAGATCCCCGGCACCAAGTTCCATACGCCGGACGGCGCCTTCTACATGATGGTAACGCTGCCGGTGGACGATGTGGAAACGCTTCAGTATTTCCTGCTGGAGGAATTTGAGGACAACGGTGACACGGTGATGTACGCCCCCGGCAGCGGCTTCTATGCCGATCCCGCCGATGGCCGCAGCGAGATCCGGATCGCCTATGTCCACAACTGCGACTATTTGCGCCGAGCCATTCAGCTTTTGGGCAAGGGCATTGCCGCCTATAACGCAAAGCGAGGCGCCTGATGCTGCGGCACATCGTGATGTGGAAATTCCGCCCCGGCACCGAGGCGGAGCGGGACCTTTTCCTCACTGGCTTGCAGGGTCTTTACGGAGCTATCCCGGAGCTGAAAAGATGTCAGGTCCTCCTGGGCATGGAGGGCAGCGACTATGATGCCGTGCTGATCTCGGAATTCGCGGATCAGGCGGCGCTGGAAGCCTACAAGAACGATCCCCGGCACAAGGCGGTCTCCGCTCTGTGCAAATCCATCCGGACGGACCGGGCGGCGGTGGACTGTCTGCTGCCGGATCCGGAGGAATAAGGAAAAAACGCCGGAGGTCTCTTTCAAGGCCGCTGAACAGACGGCGGAGCACAAGCTGAAAACAGGGAGGATACGGCAATGGCCGTTTATACGGAAACAAAAACCTACCACACCAAGGCCCACATGGGCATGATCGACGTCACAGAGGATTTCCGTCATGCGGTGGAGGAGGCAGCCAGGCAGGAGAATATCCGGAACGGTACGATCACCGGTTTTACCACCGGCGGCGTGGCGGCGCTGACCACGCTGGAATTTGAGCCGGGACTGGTGGGCCATGACCTGAAGGCTGCACTGGATGTTTTTTCCCCTTACCGTGACGAAAAAGGCCGGGTGATCCACTATCAGCACCATGACACCTGGCATGATGACAACGGTTCCTCCCACATCAAGGCACTGCTGCTATCCCCATTCATCACGGTGCCCATTGTGGCGGGACGAATGACGCTGGGACCCTGGCAGAATTTGACCTTGGTGGAGTGCGACACCCGGGATCGGGTGCGGGACATCGTGTTTCAGGTCATGGGAGAGTAAGCAAAAAGCGGAACGGATCAGAACGCATCAGCAAGAAAGTCTCGGCTTGCCGGGGCTTTCTTTTTTGGGAAAAGCAGGTATAATAACAGAGAAAGGATGTGGTTTCATGCTGCAATCCACCCTGTGCTATCTGGAACGGGGAGACGCATACCTGATGCTCCATCGGGTGAAAAAGGAACATGACGCCAACCGGGATAAGTGGATCGGCATTGGCGGCAAGTTTGAGGACAAGGAAAGCCCGGAGGACTGTCTGCTGCGGGAATGCCGGGAGGAAACGGGCCTGACCCTGACGGACTACCGCTACCGGGGACTGGTGACCTTTGTGAATACGGAGTGGCCCACGGAGTATATGCACCTGTTCACCGCTACCGGTTGGACCGGAGAACCCCACGTCTGCGATGAAGGGGATCTGGCGTGGATCAAAAAGGCGGAGCTGCTGACCCTGCCCATGTGGGAGGGAGATAAAATCTTTCTGCGGCTGCTGGATTCCGACGAACCGTTTTTCTCCCTGAAATTGTGTTACGCTGGGGATCGGCTGGAAAGTGCGGTCCTGAACGGGAAGCAGGTAGAACTGTGAAAAAGGTATTGCTGTTTGGGTTTGAAACGCTGCCGGAGATCTTAACGGTGGCGGGTATTGTTCAGCAGTTCGGCGGAGAGGCCGTGCCGGTGGCGAAGGAGAGCTGTGGTTTAACGCTGGAAGCCTTAGCCCAGGGAAAGACTGGCAGAGAGAGTGGTGTGCCCATCGGTGGGAAGATGCTGGTATTCTGCGGTTTGGAGCGGGAGTTGGACGGCCTGTTGGCGGCGCTGCGTCAGGCCGGGGTCGTGTGCCTGAAGGCGGTGCTGACGCCGGACAACCGAAGCTGGACGCCGGGACGGCTTTACCGGGAGCTTCAGCGGGAACACCGGGCTATGGGGAGGGGATAGAATGAAAATTCTGATCTCAGCGTGTCTGCTGGGCCTTCCCTGCCGGTATGACGGCGCATCCAAGCCAAAGCCCTGGGTGGAGGAACTGGCGCGGCTCCACGAACTGATCCCGGTGTGCCCGGAGCAGATGGGCGGTCTGCCTACCCCGCGAAACCCGTCGGAACGGCGGGGGGACCGGGTGGTGATGCGCACCGGGGAGGACGTGACGGAGCAGTACCGCCGGGGGGCGGCGTGTGCCTTGCGGTTGTATCAGCTGCTGGGCTGTGAGGCGGCGGTGCTGAAGGAGCGAAGCCCTTCTTGCGGCTGCGGAGCCGTTTATGACGGCACATTTGCCAGCACCCTCACCGCCGGGGACGGCGTAACGGCGGCACTGCTGCGGGCACACGGGATCCGTGTGCTAGGGGAAAGTCAGGTTTTGGAGTTGTTGGCACCAGACGGGGAAAAACCGTAAAAGACAGGTAAAATGATTCCGAAATGTATAATCATGCCGAAATATGACGAAGCGGAGATGGGAAAAGCCATCTCCGCTTCGATTTTAGAAAATTCAAGGGGTGTCGATGTGGGCGCGGATGCGCTGCATGATCATCTCCAGAGCCACCAGATTGCGGCCACCCTCCAAGACGATGATGTCGGCAAATTTGCGGCTTGGCTCCACATACTGCTCGTGCATGGGTTTTACCGTGGTGAGGTATTGGGTGACGACGGATTGGAGCGTCCGGCCCCGTTCCTCCACATCCCGCAAAGCACGGCGGAGGATGCGGACGTCGGCATCCGTCTCCACAAAGATCTTAATGTCAAACATATCCCGGAGAGTGGGGTTCTGGAAAATCAGGATGCCCTCTACGATGATAACCTTGGTGGGGAGGATTTCCCGGGTCTCCTCCGTGCGGTTGTGCTCCACATAAGAGTAGACCGGGCAACGGATGGGGCGGCCCTCTTTCAACTCCTTCAGATGCTCGATGAGCAACTCCGTATCAAAGGCGGCGGGATGGTCATAATTTACCTTGGCCCGTTCTTCCAGAGTCTTGCCGTCCTAACGCTTATAGTAATTGTCATGGCCGATGACGGTGACTTCCGGGCCGAAATGCTCTTTCAGATGCCGGGTGAGGGTGGTTTTGCCGGAGCCGGTACCGCCGGCGATACCGATCAGGATGGTACTCATGAGGAACCTCCCATTTCATATAAAGTAGCGGGCACGTGGGGTGCGTATTGGTGATGGCAGGCGTATTTTTCACGTTTGGTTGACAGTATATAATTTTATTATAGGTGTCCGATAACATGAAAGCAAGAAAAAGTATGAAATTCCTGTGAAATCGACCCGGCTCTACTTGACTGAATGCACAAAAATCGGTATTATGTAAAGTATAAATTTACGAGAGTCTGATACTGTCGAGTGCGGATACAAGGAGGACCACTATGGCGATGAAGCGCTGTCCCGACTGCGGGGAGAAATACTCCGATACCTATAAGTATTGCCCCTTCTGCGAGGAAGAAGAGGTTTTGCGAAAGGGCAAGGACCGGGGAGGCCGGCGGGCCCGGCAGAGCCGTCATTTCAGCGTGCTGACGCCGATACTGGTGGTGCTGATCCTGATCATGGCGGGGATTTTGCTTTTCCTGCTGCGGGATGACAAAAGTCCTACCGGCCCCAAGGATCCGGTGACGCCGGTGCAGCCGGATGACAGCACGGAGAAGAATCCCTCGGAACCGGGCGAGACGGAGGAGCCTGAGGACAATACGGATCCCGGCGTGATGCCGGATGAACCGGATACCACCACGCCCATTACACCTACGACACCTACCGCGCCGGGCACAACGACCGGCAGTACCGCCACTGTGGTGAACGCCGCTACCGGCGTGAATGTCCGACCGGACCCCAGCACCAGCGGTACGCCCATTGCTTCCCTGAAAAACGGCGACGAGGTGAAGGTGGTGAAGGACGCCGGGAACGGCTGGTATGAGATCACGTTCTCCGGCCCCGGCGGCCGGGATACTACCGGTTATATGAAGGGTGAATTCCTGTCAACCACAGCGGGGACCACTTCCACAGGGGCATCCGGCACGACCACCGGAACGACCGGCACTACTACGGGTACGAATACCGGCAGTACGTCCGGCACCACCACGACGTCCGGGGCCCTGAAAACCGGCAGCGGTAAGGTGATCAATGCCGGCGGCGGTGTGTTCGTCCGTTCCGGTCCTGGAAAGAGCTACGATTCCATTGCATCCCTGACAAACGGCAGCGATGTGAAGATCGTGTCCAGCGCCGGTGACGGCTGGTATCAGATCACCTTCTCCGGCAACGGCGGAAAAACCACCACCGGCTACATGAAGGGAGATTATCTGGCCAACAGCTGAACATACGCTTTTCCGACAGCTCCCCGGACGCGGCGCGTTCGGGGGGCTGTTTCCCCATTGCCAAGGTGGGAAAATCATGGTATGATGCAGCTATCGGTCCGCCGGAGGCGGACAGCAGCCGGAAAGAGCGGCTGTACTCTGTGAGAGGAGCTTTGAATTTTTCATGACCACCAAGGAATTTCAGGAGCGGTCCGATCTGCGGATCTTTCTGTCTTATTTCAAACCCCATAAGAAGCTGTTTGTGCTGGATATGGTCTGCGCCCTTACCATTGCGCTGATCGATCTGGCCTTTCCGTACCTGTCCCGCTGGTGTATGTACGAGCTGCTTCCGCAGAACGCATACCGCACCTTTTTCACGGTGATGGCAGTGGCCGCAGCAGCTTTTGCGGTGCGGGGGGTGTTGACCTATATCATCGGCTACTACGGGCACACCTTTGGTATTCTGGTAGAGGCGGACATCCGCCGGGATCTGTTCCGCCACATGCAGGAACTGGATTTCGGCTACTATGACCGCAATCGGACCGGCGCTTTGATGAGCCGCCTGACCAGCGAGCTGTTTGAGATCACTGAGCTGGCCCATCACGGCCCGGAGGATATTTTCATCTCCGGCGTGACCGTCATCGGCGCCCTTGTCATCATGTTTACGATCCAGTGGCGGCTGGCGCTGGTGATCACCGCCATTCTGCCGGTGTTTTTGATCGTGGTGTGGACCTGCCGCCGGTCGATGAGTCAGGCGTCCCGCCATGTGAAGCAGAAAACCGCCGCCATTAACGCGGGGATCGAGTCCGGCATTTCCGGTATCCGCACGGCAAAGGCCTTTGCCAACGAGGCAGAGGAGCTGGAGAAGTTCAATGTCTCCAATGATGTTTATAAAACCTCCAAGAAGGAATTTCATAAGGCGATGGGCCGATTCAACGGCGTGATGGAATTCTTCCTGTCCATTCTCTCCGTGGCGGTGATCGCCGCCGGTGGCGTCCTCATTATGCGGGGCGAGCTGAACACCGTGGACCTGATCACCTTCAGCCTGTATATCACAACCTTTGTGAATCCCGTTCGGAAGCTGGCCAACTTTTCCGAGCTGCTGGCCAACGGCACTGCCGGTTTTTCCCGCTTTCTGGAGCTGATGCGGACGGAGCCGGCCATGAAGGACGCGCCGGACGCCGTGGAGCTGACCGACGTAAAGGGACAGGTGGATGTGGACCACGTCAGCTTTGCCTATGAGGGAGATCTGGATGTGCTTCACGATGTGGATCTGCATATCAAGGCGGGAGAGACGCTGGCGGTGGTGGGCCCCTCCGGCGGCGGAAAGTCTACCCTGTGCAAGCTGATCCCAAGATTTTACGATGTGACGGACGGTGATATCCGCATCGATGGACAGGATGTGCGCCACGTGACCCAGCGCTCTCTGCGGCAGCAGGTGGGCGTGGTGCAGCAGGACGTATTTCTGTTTGCTGACAGTATTCTGAACAACATCCGCTGCGGCAAGCCGGAGGCAACCGAGGAGGAGGTCATCCGGGCGGCGCAGCTGGCGGAGATTTATGACGATATTCGGGCCATGCCCGACGGTTTGGAGACCTATGTGGGCGAGCGGGGGACGCTGCTCTCCGGCGGACAGAAGCAGCGGATCTCCATTGCCCGGATCTTTTTGAAAAATCCGCCGGTGCTGATTTTGGACGAGGCCACCTCGGCGCTGGACAGCGTGACGGAGGCAAAATTGCAGGAGACCTTTGAACGGCTTTCCCAGGGGCGGACTACCATCATCATTGCCCACCGACTGTCCACCGTGCGGAACGCGGACCGCATCGCGGTGATCGAGGACGGCCGGGTGGCGGAGCTGGGGCGGCATGATGAGCTGATGGCGAAAAACGGCGCTTATGCCCGGTTGGTGCGGACACAGGAGCTGCGCCATGGATAAGAGCAAGCTGCTGGACCAGTGCGGCGCTCTGGGAGAGGACCGGACGCTGCTGGCCCGGGTACTGGATCGGGCCAAGCAGGCATCAGAGCGGAATATCCCGGCGGCAACGGACTTTTTAAGCCCCGCCCAGCAGGCGCAGGCCGCCGATCTGCTTCATGCGGCGGGAATTCCGGAAACAGCATATATCCGCTGGGGCGGCTATGACGGCGCGGAACGGGCGGTGCTCCTGTTCCTGCCGGATTGGATGGACCCTTCGGACGCCGGAACGTACAGCCCCATCCGGTGTCTGCGGGCGGCCTTCCGGGAGGGAGAAAACCTGACCCACCGGGATTTTTTGGGCAGTCTCATGGGCATGGGGATCGTCCGGGAGAAAATCGGAGATATTTTAGTAGGGCCGGACAGCGCCGATGTGCTGGTGCTGGATACCGTGGCGGAATTTCTGGCGCAAAGCTGGGAGTCCGCCGGACGGGTGAAGCTGCGGGTGGCGGAGATCGACCCCGGCTGCGTCCACATCCCGGAAATTCGCCGGGAGGAACGGCGGGATACGGTGTCCTCCCTGCGGCTGGACGCTGTGTGCTCCACCGGCTTCCGCATGGCCCGGGGCAAGGCGGCGGCGCTCATCGAAAGCGGCCGGGTGCAGCTGAACTGGCGGGAGTGTACGAAGCCGGATCGGACGGTTTCCGAGGGAGATACCGTCTCCGCGAGGGGCTTTGGAAAATTTGAGCTGACGGAGGTGGGGGCCTTGACGAAAAAGGGCCGCATTCCCATCACCGTGCAATGCTACAAGTGAGGGGTGGTTTCTATGCTGGAATACGCATTTGAGCGGGTGGACTGCACCGGCTCCGGCGGATACAGCTTTTTGGGCGGCGTTGGACTGGCAACAGTGGGCCATCAGGAGATCATCCGGAAATGGTCTGCCGACGGATGGCGGTTTGCGGGCTGGATCCCGGCCACCCAACGGGCAGGCGGCTTTATAGAAACGATAGACCTCGTTTTTGAACGGGAAACCGCGGAAAAGGAGTAAATATGGAACAAAAGCAAATAGAACGGATCAACGAATTGGCGAAGAAGGCAAAAAGCCCCGAAGGGTTGACCGAGTGGGAGGAGATGGAGCGCGCCGCCCTGCGGCGGGAATACGTTGATTCCGTGCTGGGCAATTTGAAAGGGCAGCTGGACAATACCTATATCGTGGATGAACAAGGCAACAAAACAAAATTACAGAAAAAGGGAGAGAAGTAACATGGCGATCCTGTCCAATTTAGAACCGAAGCGGGTATTTGAAATTTTTGAGGAGATGTGCGCCATTCCTCACGGCTCCGCCAACACAAAGGCCATCAGCGACTGGTGCGTGGCATTCGGCGAAAAGCTGGGTCTGGAACATTATCAGGACGAGGCCAACAACGTGATCCTGATCGCCCCGGCCACGCCGGGCTATGAGGACGCCCCGGCGGTGATCTTGCAGGGCCATGTGGACATGGTATGCGAAAAGGAGGCGGGCTGCGCCAAGGACATGGACAAGGAGGGCCTTGACCTCTTTGTGGACGGCGATCTGGTAGGCGCCAAGGGGACGACTCTGGGCGGCGATGACGGCATCGCCGTAGCCATGGCACTGGCGGCACTGGAGGACACCACCGTGCAGCATCCCCGGCTGGAGGTTGTGCTGACCACCGACGAGGAGATCGGTATGTTGGGTGCCGCCGTGCTGGATGTGACGCCGCTGCAAGGGCGTACCATGCTGAATATCGACTCCGAGGAGGAGGGGATCTTCACCGTGGGCTGTGCCGGTGGCGGCAGCGTGTTCTGCCATCTGCCGCTGATCCGGGAGGAATTCGCCGGGGAGACGCTGGCGGTGCGGGTGTCCGGTCTGGTGGGCGGCCACTCAGGTGTGGAGATCAACAAGGGCCGGGCCAACGCCGATGTGCTGCTGGGGCGGCTGCTGCGGGCCATGTCCGCCGCGACAGAGCTGCGTCTGGTGTCCGCTGAGGGCGGCAGCAAGGACAACGCCATTCCCACAGCGGCGGCGGCGGTGGTCACCGTGGCTGACGGCAGTGCGGCCCGGAAGGCTGCGGAGACGCTGGCTGCGGAGATGAAGAAGGAATACCGGATCGCGGATCCCGGTCTGACGGTAGCTGTGGAAACAGTGGAGACCAAGAGCCTGCCGATGGACGAAGTGACCACCGGCAAGGCGCTTTGCATGCTGACCTGCCTGCCAAACGGGGTGCAGGCCATGAGTATGGATATTCCCGGTTTGGTGCAGACTTCCTTGAATATAGGCATTCTGAAATGCGGCGACGATGAAATGACGGCGGTGTGCTCCGTCCGCAGCAGCGTAGCCAGCCAGAAGCAGATGGTCCGGGACCGCCTGCGGTGCCTGACGGAGCAGCTGGGGGGCCGTGTGGACGTGATCGGCGACTATCCCGCCTGGGAATATCTGCCGGATTCTCCCCTCCGGGAGCGGATGATCGAGGTCTACCGGGAGCAGTACGGCAAGGAGCCGGTGGTGGAGACCGTTCACGCCGGTCTGGAGTGCGGATTGCTGGGCGAAAAGCTGCCGGGACTGGATTGTGTGTCCTTCGGCCCGGATCTGACGGACATCCACACCCCCAGAGAGCGGATGCACATCGCGTCCGTCCAGCGGACGTGGAAGCTGCTGTGTGAGGTTCTGAAGCGCAGCAAGTAAACAGGAAAACAGAGGCAACCCCGACGGATAGTCGGGGTTGCTTTTTGGGGGCGGATGTGGTATCTTATTTGAAAATGATTCTCAAATTGCAAGGAGACCACTGTGAAAAAACTGTTGATTTGTATGCTGGCACTGGCGCTGCTGGCAGGATGCGCACCGGCATCCGTGCAGGAACCGGAGGATGGAAAGCTGCACATCGTAGCGACTGTATTTCCGGCGTATGACTTTGCCCGGGCCGCCGCCGGAGACTTAGCGGATGTGGAATTACTGCTGCCGCCGGGGACGGAAAGCCATTCCTATGAACCCACCCCGGCGGATATTTTGAAGGTGCAGAGCTGTGACCTCTTTTTGTATCTGGGAGGGGACTCCGACCAGTGGGTAGAAACGATTTTAGAGGCGGCGGAGCCTACGGGCCGGACACTGGCGCTGATCGACTGCGTGGAGACTCTGGAGGAGGAGCACGTAGAGGGGATGCAGGAGGAAGTGGGGCATCACCACGATGAGGACGAGGATGACCATGACCACGACCACTTAGGGACCGTGACGGAGATCGATGAGCATGTTTGGACCGCCCCGGCCAACGCCGCGGCCATCACCCGGCAGTTTGGGGAGGTACTGGCGGAGTTGGACAGTGCGAATGGGGAGCGGTATCGGGCCAACGCAGAGAAATATGCGGAGGAGATCGACACTCTGGATGGCGAATTTCATGCGTTTTTCGACAGCTTGCCGGACCGGACTATAGTGTTTGGAGATCGGTTCCCACTGCGGTATTTCGCAGAAGAATTTGATCTGCGGTACTACGCGGCATTTCCGGGATGCTCCACCCAGACGGAACCGTCCGCCGCGACCATTGCTTTTCTGACGGACAAGGTACGGGAGGAAGGGATTTCGACTGTCTGGTATATTGAGTTTTCCAATCATCTGGTGGCGGACGCCATCGCCGAGGCGGCGGGGGCGGGGACCGCGATGTTCCACACCTGCCACAACGTGTCTCCGAATGAGTTGGCAGGGGGAGAGACGTATGTGACGCTCATGCGGGGGAATCTGGAACATCTGCGGGCGCATTTGAACGAAAGGTGAGAAAATCTGCATAAAGAAAACGAAAAAAGCACGGCTTTGCCGTGCTTTTTTTGCGTGAATTCGCAAATGTCAGAGGCCAAACAGGAGCCGCACGGTGAGGGCAGCGGTGAGAAAGCCAGTGAGGTCTGCCGCCAGCGCCGCCGGGACGGTGTGGCGGGTACGGACGATGCCAGCGGAGCCGAAGTAGACGGCGATGGTGTAAAAGGTGGTTTCTGTGCTGCCCAGCATGACGGCGGCCACCCGGCCGATGTAGCTGTCGGGCCCGTGGGAGGCCATCAGATCACTGGCAACGGCCAGTGCGCCGCTGCCGGATACGGGGCGGACCAGCATCAGCGGCACGGTCTCCGCCGGGATGCCCAGAAGGTTCAAAACCGGGGCGCACAGCCGGGCCAGCGCATCCATGGCACCGGAGGCCCGGAACATACTGACGGCGGTGAGTAAGCCCACCAGATCACATGGAGCAGGACGGTAAGACCGTCCTCCGCGCCGCGGGTCAGGGCGGCGTAGACGTTGACCCGGCGCCCGGTGCCGCAGGCGGCGGCTCCCGCCAGCAGCAGGGGGATGATGAGGTCAGAGGGGTTCATGCAGGGCCTCCTTTCCGGCGGGAGAGAAGGCGGGCGGTGAGCAGGCCCACCGTGACAGAGGCGAGAGAACTGATCCAGACGGCGGGCAGAATGTCGAAGGGGGCGGCACTGCCGAAGGCAGCCCGGACGGAGGCCACGGTGGTGGGCAGAAGCTGGATGGAGGCGGTGTTGAGCACCACCAGCAGGCACAGCTCGTCACTGGCAGTGCCACCGCAGTTTCGGGCCATCCGCCGGGCGGCTTGGATGCCCAGCGGCGTGGCGGCGTTGCCAAGGCCCAGAAGGTTCGCGGAGACATTGGCAGAGACTGCCGCCAGCGTTTCCTCGTCCCGGCTGGCGTTGGGCAGCAGGCGGCGCAGCAGCGGACGGAACAGTGCGGCGATGCGGCGGGACAGACCGCAGACATTCAGAATCTCCATGACGCCGCTCCAAAGGCAGAGAATGCCGGCCATGGAAAGGCTCAGCTCCAGAGCGGACTGGGCACCGTCCAGCGCGGCGGCGGCAACGGAGCTGAGGTTCCCGTGAAAAAGACCCCAAAGGAAGGAGAGGATCACCAGACCGGACCAGATATAAGACATTGCCATCGTTCGACACTCCCAAGCATTGATTTTGAGAAATGGGTGCACTGCAACTGTATGCGGGAGCGTGGACGGTCATTCTGAAAAATACAAATTGGGGGTGATCTCTCGTGGCATCTTCAAAAAACAGAACAGCTCCTCCGCTGCATGGCGGAGGAGCTGTTTATGTACGTCAGTTTTCGGATTCTGCCATACGGTAGCCTACACCTACTTCGGTGAAAAGGTATTCCGGTTCGGCAGGATTTTTCTCGATCTTCCGGCGGATGTTGGCCATGTTGACCCGAAGAATCTGGTTATCGCCGCTGGCCCGGGGCCCCCACAGCTCCTTGATGATGGAATCATAGGTCATCACACGGCCAGCGTGCTTGCCTAACAGAGCGACGATCCGGAATTCGCTGAGGGTCAGCTTGGCGTTTTCACCCCGGACGAGAACCTGATGCTTGTTGTAGTCGATGGTGAGGTCGCCTACGGTGTAGGTGCCCTGCTGGGCGATCTCACTGTTGCCGGTGGCGGTGCGGGTGTGGCGGATGGCCGTCCGCACGCGGGCCAGCAGCTCATCAGTGCCGAAGGGCTTGGTGAGGTAGTCATCGGCCCCCAAATCCAGGGCGGAGACCTTGTCCTGCTCATGGGAGCGGGCGGAGACCACCACTACCGGCAGGGTGGACCAGCTGCGGAGCTGGCGCAGAATGTCCAGACCGTCCATATCCGGCAGGCCCAGATCCAGAATCACCAGATCCGGGCAGTGGGAGGAGATCATGGACATGGCCTCGGCTCCGCTGGCGGCCCGCATAGCCTCGTAGCCATTGGCGGTGAGAATGGTGGAGATAAAGCGGGCGATGCTCTTTTCGTCCTCAATGACCAAAATCTTTTCACGGATGTTCATAGGGTTTCCTCCTCGGATAAATCAGTGGAAATAGTGGGATCGGCGGGGGGCATGGGCAGGCAGAAGATAAATTCCGCGCCATCCGGGTGGTTATGGGCGGTGAGACGCCCGCCGTGGGCCTTGACCACGGCGCTGCACACCGAAAGCCCCAGGCCCATGTTCCGCTTGCCATCTCCCGTGGGGGGAGAGGCATGGCGGATAGAATAATCGAATAAGTGGGGCAGGAGGGCCGGGGAGATGCCCTGACCGTTGTCTCGAACGGAGAAGGCGGCGAAGTTATCCTCCGTTTTTTCCGCCCGGAGATGGATGGCGGTGGTGGTTTTGCCGTGGATGACGGCGTTTTCAATCAGGTTGGAGAGGACCTGCTCGATGAGGATGGGGTCCATAGGGACCATGAGCAGCTCCGCCGGGACCTCCACAGAGAATTTGATGTCAGGAAGCCGCTTGCGGGCCTTTTGAACGGCTTCCGCCAGGACTTCCTCCACCGGCTCTAATTGCTTGTTCAGTTCCGTTCGGTCGCTGCCGATACGGGTGATGGAAAGAAGATTTTCCACAGTGCGGATCAGCCACTGGGCCTCCTGCTTCACATCCTCCAGCAGGGAACGGCGGTCCTCTTGGGAGAGATTGGGATTATCCAGAACGGCGGAGGTAGAGCCGATGATAGAGGTCAGGGGGGTGCGGATATCATGGGATACGGAACGGAGCAGGTCAGCCCGCATCCGGATCTTTTCATTTTCCATTCGAAGCTTGTCCAACTGGCGGGTTTTGGTGGTCAGAGCGGAGGTGATGACAGAAACACTGAGAAAGGTCAGGAAGGACAGGGGGTAGCCGGTGATGGTCAGGTTGAAGGCCCAATAGGGAAAGGTGAAGAAAAAGTTGACGGCGATGACGCCCAGCACCGCAGAGAAAAGACCCCAGAAATAGCCGGTGGTCAGGCGGGAGGTCAGCAGCACAGTCAGCACAAAAACCGGCGTGGCGAAGCCGGCGCTGGGGTCCAGCCTCTGCAGTAGGATACAGAAGGCCACGGCCACAAAGAGGATCAGCGCGGTGACAATGAGGTCCCGCATGGAGAAGGGGAATAGGGTGGCCAGGCTGGTCTTGGATTTGGAATTGGGATGAGACATAGGAAGCCTCCTTGCTGGTTTCAGTATAGCAGACGGATCGTTAAATTGTTGCTAAAAATTAAATGGGAGGAAAGAGAAAACGTGCAGAGCTTCGGCTGCGTCTTGAAAAGACGTTGCACAGAGAGATGCACTTTTTCTGAAAATCTGCCGGAGGGATGGAATGGGGGGACGGCTTTGGAGAAGAAACAGGAGGATGGCCGCTTTTGCAGGGCCTATCTGCGGACCATGGATCCGGAGCAGGCTGCCGCAGAAATCGGCAGACGGGACGGCTACGCCATGCTGGGGCAGAAAGGGACCCAACAGAAGCTGGAACGGATGCGCTGCGACGCGGCGGCGCAGCTGAAGCGGGAGGATGTACTGCGGCAGCTGGCACGGCTGGCCTTTGGCCGGGTGGATGATGCGGTGACACTGGCGCTGCGCCGGGGAGAGACGGAGCCGGAGGGACTGGAACTGTCGGCTGTGTCTGAACTAAGGGTAACAGAAAAGGGCGTAGAGGTCAAGCTGGTGGACCGGGTCCGGGCGTTAGAGACGCTGTGGAAGCTGCTGGAGGCCAGAGAACCCCAGCAGGCGGATCCGCTGCTTCAGGCGCTGGCGGCGCTGCCGGGGGAAACGGGAGACTGGAATGAGAAATGATATGATCCGGTTTTCCCGCAAGCAAAGGCAGGTGCTGACCTGGTGGAGGCAGAACCGTTGGCAGGCTATCATCTGCGATGGGGCAGTCCGCAGCGGAAAGACGTTTTGCATGGGACTGTCTTTTTTCCTGTGGGCCCAGAGTTGTTTTGACGGGCGGCAGTTTGCCTTGTGCGGCAAGACGGTGGGGGCGCTGCGGCGGAATCTGCTGACGGAGCTGGTTCCCAGCCTGCGGCGGATCGGCATGAGCGTGCGTGAAAACAGGAGCGCCAATTCCCTGACGGTGGAGTTTGGCGGGCAACGGAATCAATTTTTGCTGTTTGGCGGGAAAGACGAGTCCAGCGCGGCGCTGATCCAGGGGAGCACATTGGCGGGACTGCTGCTGGACGAGGCGGCGCTGATGCCACGGTCCTTTGTAGAGCAGGCGGTGGCCCGGTGCAGCGTCCGGGGCAGCAAGCTGTGGTTCAATTGCAATCCGGAGGGGCCGGAACACTGGTTTTACAAGGAGTGGATCGAGAAGGCGGAGAGCCGGGGGGCGCTGCGGCTGCACTTTACGATGGCGGATAATCCCGGCCTGTCGCCGGAGATCCGGCAGCGGTATGAGCGGCTGTATACGGGCGTGTTTTACCGACGGTTCGTGCAGGGAGAATGGGCGGCGGCTCAGGGTCTGGTGTATGACTTTTTCGACCCAGCCAGAGATGCGGCACCGGCGCCGGAGGGGGCCTTCAGCCGGTGGCGGGTATCCGTGGATTACGGGACGGTGAATCCGCTGTCCATGGGTCTTTGGGGGGAACGGGACGGCGTTTGGTACCGGGTAGAGGAGGTCTATTACGATTCCCGCCGGGAGGGACAGCAGAAAACCGACGCGGAGTACGCGGATATGCTGGAGCGGCTGGCGGCAGGGCGGGAGATCCAGCGGGTGATCGTGGACCCGTCGGCGGCCAGCTTCATCGAGACCCTGCGGCAGCGGGGCTGGCGGGTAAAGAAGGCCAACAACGATGTGGCCGACGGCATCCGGGTGACGGCGGATCTGCTGAGGCAGAGGCGGATCGTACTGTGTGATACCTGCCGGGACTGTCTGCGGGAGATGGCGCTGTACTGCTGGGACGAGCGGACCGGAAGAGACGCCCCCCGCAAGGAACACGATCATGCTATGGATGAGATGCGGTATTTTGCCATGGATCTGATGGGGGAGCGGAGCGGGGGGTTCGCTGTGACCAGCGTGAGACGGCAGGCATGATCGTGTTCCGATTTTAATACACGGCATGCCATGGACAGCGCCGAAGCGCCGCCGGGGGCGGAAGAAGCGAGGCGGTGTCGAGGCAGGGCCCCGGCTGGCAGACACGAAGTGGCTGGGAGCCGGTTGGCCCAACGGTGGAGATGCGGTACTTTGCCATGGATCTGTCAGGCGGGGAAAAGGGCGGATTTGCGGCAGTCAGCGTGGCGAGGGGCAGATACCGTTAGGAAATATATAAAATGTTGTACGGGACTGTACACCAAAAGCGGGTGTGGACGGGAGAGTAGGAGACCGATTTCCGAAGGGAGGAGAGGTTCGTTTGAATTTTTGGAAAAGGAGAGGCGATGAAGCGGCAACGGCCCAGACTATGCAGCTGCGGGACCGGGAGCGGCATCCCTATGCGGGGCTGCGGAGCTTTACGCCTCAGCGCGGCGGAGAGCTGCGGCTGTATCAGGCGGTGCGGGAGGCTGTACCGGTGGTGGACGCCGCCGTGTGCAAGCTGATCCGCCTCAGCGGCGGTGCGCTGGTGTTCTGTGAGGATCCGGAGACAGAAAAGCGGCTGCGGGACTTTTTAGAGCGGGTCCCGGCGGGGCGGGGACAGTACGGTATCAACGCCTTTTTGGAGCAGTACCTGGAATCGCTGCTGATCTGCGGCGGCGCCGTAGGCGAGATGGTGCCTGCGGCGGGAAACCGGGATCTGGCGGCGCTGCTGTGCGGACGGATGGACCGGATCGAGCTGAGAGAGGGAGAAAGCCCGCTGGATTTTCAGATTTTCGGGCCGGATGAGCGGGGGCGGATGGCAGCGCTGCCGTATCAGGAGCTGCTGCTGTTCACTCCGCTGCATCCGGAAGCCGAGCACCCCTACGGCGTGTCGCTGCTGCGGGGATTGCCGTTTATGGCGGATATTCTGATGAAGATCTACAACACGGTGGGGGTCAACTGGGAACGGTGCGGCAATATGCGGTTTGCCGTGACCTGCCGGGACGGCGACGGCAATGCCGCGGAACGGGGGCAGCTTCTTGCCAGCGAGTGGAGCCGGGCTATGCAGGATACCAGAAGCGGCAGTGTCCGGGACTTCGTGGCGGTGGGAGATGTGGATATCAAGGTCATCGGCGGCGACGCGCCCATTCTGGACAGTCAGGTGCCGGTGCGGCAGGTGTTGGAGCAGATCGTGGCGAAGACCTCCATTCCGCCCTTTATGCTGGGGCTGAACTGGAACTCCACGGAGCGGATGAGCGCCCAGCAGGCGGACATGCTCACCACAGAGATCACCGCTATTCGACGGACGCTGACACCGGTGGTGGAGCAGATCTGCCGGATGTGGCTGCGGATGCAGGGAGAGACGGCGGCGTTCCGGGTGGACTGGGAGGATATCAACTTGCAGGATGAGGTAGAGGAAGCCAAGGCGGAACTGTACCGGGAGCAGGCGAGGAAGCTGCGAATCGAGAATGACGCGGCGGAAGGTAAAATTGAGGACAGGGCGGCGGGGGCCGCGAAAAAAGCGTGACAGGAGGAAACGGATGCTGACAAAGGAAGAACTGGATCAGATCAACCGGTTCAGCAAGGCGGAGCTGACGGCGGATCAGGTGTATACATTCAGCGTGCGGCTGTGCGACAACGAGGTGGACCGGGACTTTGAGCGGTTCGGGACGGAGGATCTGGACCGACTGGGAGAATTGTTTTTAGGCAAGAGCGGAATCTTTGATCACCAGTGGTCCGCTAAGGGCCAGACGGCCCGTATTTACCGGACGGAGGTGGTGCGGGAACCGGGCACCGTGACGGCGGCGGGGGATGAGTACCGTTGGCTGAAGGGCTGGGCCTACCTCATGCGGACGGAAAAGAATCAGGAGCTTATCACGGAGATCGAGGGTGGTATCAAGAAAGAGGTCAGCGTGGGATGCAGCATGGGGCGGAGCGTGTGCTCCGTGTGCGGCGCGGAAAACGGCGCCTGCGGCCATGTGAAGGGTCAGATGTACGGCGAAAAGCTGTGCTTTATGGAGTTGAAGGATCCCAAGGACGCCTATGAGTGGTCCTTTGTGGCGGTGCCTGCCCAGCCCAGGGCCGGAGTGGTGAAGCGGTTCGGCTCCGACGGGACAGAGCTGCGGACGCTGCGCAAGCAGGCAGAGCTGGGTCAGCGGTATCTGACTGGGCTGCGCCGGGAGGTGGTGCGTCTTGCTATGCTGGCGGACGGGCATCTGGATGGAAAAATCTTCACCAATGCCGTTGGGAGACTGGATGAGGCGGAATTGCTGGAGTTAAAGAGGGCCTATGAGGCCCAGATCGCGAAGAAATTTCCCGTGGCTCCGCAGCTGCGGCAGCAGGCGGAGACCAAGCGGGAGGATGAAGCGGTGTTCCTTGTCTGATGGGACAAACACAATATGAGGGAGGAAATTGCATGAACGTTTCTTATGAGGGCATCGGCCAGTGGGCCGCCACCTTTGCCTGTGACGATCTGGCGGAGGGGGAGCTGGTGAAGGTCAGTGCCAACGGCACGGTGGCCGCCTGCG
>OMED01000383.1_pt1 | contig 23386 bp, 8 predicted proteins | sample 1673411 | NCBI WGS metagenome assembly OMED01 (sample SAMEA103958110, study PRJEB25191) | human gut metagenome | reverse complement strand
ATAAACATGTTTCTAAATTACTAAATGAAATTAATCAATCTCAAGAAGAAGTTAATAATAATCCAGATATTTCTGAACAAGCTAAAAATCAATATAATAAAATTTATAATGATAGAAAAAGAGGACTTCTTAAATTTCTAAATGATAATAATCCTTTATCTGAAAATAATAGACAATCTATAATTAATATTTTTAATCAAAGTCTTGGAAAAGATTATCAAGCAGAAAGACTTTCTGGAGATATTCAAACTATATTAAATGATATTGAAAAACTTATTAACGAATCTGATAAAAATATTCCTGAAGCTCCTAATAATGTTAAAGATTTAATTGATAAACAAGTTGCTCTTCAAGATAAAAAAGCTGATTTAGAAAATATTCAACCTAAATCTCAAAGAGATTATAATGATAGAATTGATCTTATTGCTCAACAAGTTGATTATCTTACTATGACAAGAATGTCTAATGCTGCAACTCAAGTTGAAGATTGGATTAAAGAACAAGAAGATTTAGATAAAGCATGGCAAGATATTCTTCGTAATAGAGTTCCTAAATTAAAAGAATCTCTTGATATGCTTAAAATAGGATATTTTAATACTGAAGATTTTAGTAATTCTATAAGAGCTACAATAGAAGAAGAAAGTCAAAATAGAAAACAAAAGGAAGAAGAAGCTAAACGAGTAGTAGTTAACGGTAAACAAGTTAGTGAAGAACAAGCAAAAACTATTAATAATACTGCTGCAGAAGTTAGCAATAATCAACAATCTAATAATGATAACTCCTCTACGGGGGAACAAACTCCACGAAGTGGAGTTTCTCAAACTCAAACTAAACAACAAAGTGATGATCCTAATGAAATTGCTGTTAAAGCAATTATTGAAGATGAAGATAAAATTACTAATAAAGATTTAGATGATGCTGTTAAACTCGCTAAATCTTTTGATCCTACTATTAATGAACGAGCTGTAGGTATTGCAAGTAGTAAAACTTTTCTTCTTTTTAGAACTTCTCCTAATGTATTTGAAGATGCTTTAAATAAAAATAGTAATAGTCCAGAAGTTAAAAATATTATAGAAACTATTACTCAACAACTTATTGAAGAAGGTGTTAGTCCAGAAGTAGCACCTCATGCTGCTCAAAGAGGTGTTAATATGGGAATGAAACAAATAGTTAGAGCTTTAGAAAGACGTAAAGATAGTAAAACTGAAACTTTTAGACGTCTTGCTGAAGCTCTTGCTACTAAACAAAAAGTAACCATTAAATCTAATGATAACAACGAAGTTAACGCTATTACGACTACTATTGAAGATACTGAATTTGATCAAATAATTAAAGATTTTATTGAAGCATATATTCAATATAAAGGTATTACTATAAATAAAATTAAAACTAAAGACCATCAAGGAAATACTGTTATTAAAAATCAAAAAGTTGTTATTAATCTTGAATCTTTATTTAAAGATATTATTGAAATATTATCTGATGATGCTAATAAACAAATGTTAGATTTAGATGTTCAAACTGCTTATCATATATTATATAATATAAAAGATTTTATTAATAATTCTTATAATACTAATTATGTATTTACACATAAACGTAGTCTTAATACTTTGCTTAATAATCCTACAGATTTTTATAATGCTGTTTATGAAGCAAGTAAAAGAGTTGAATTTATTGATAATTATATGCATATTGTTCCTTCTCGTGTTAATAGAGGTCCTGATTATGAACAAGTTGTTAACGCTTTACAAGTAGGAGATGATTTAGAAATTGTTCCTGTAGAAAATAGAAATCATGATATTGTTTCTTTTGCTATTAAACGCAAAGGTATTGAAATTGGATTTATTTCTAATGTTGTTCCAGATAGTGATAATAATGGTTATAGAATAAAACTTGGGCCAAAAGGCGGTATTAATTATCATGTTCGTAAAGTAAATAATCAAATTGAAGCTAATACAGATGAACTATTTGAATCTATTTTTAATAATGAAAACGAACTATGGGATTTATTCCATAAGAAAAATCTTTATGATTTAGGTTATGGATATGATTTAACTAAAGAAGAATATGAAAGAATCTATAATAGTGAAGTTATTCAAAAAGCTATTAAAGATGGTGTAATTAAACTTGATCCTGCTTTAATAACTGATATAGATAAAGCTAAACGTATTATTTATAATCTTAAAAATATTATTTTCTATAATCCTTTAGCTCAAACTATTGAAGAATATAAAGATAGTTATGAACAATGGAAAGAAAATATTTTTAATAATTATAAAAATACTCATAAAATTGGAACTCTTGCTGCTAATGGTAAAAAAGTTATTGTTAAATATGCTGGACAAACAGGAACAAATCAAGGTGTAAAAGAAACTTCTGATGCTATTATTGAAAATACTGAAAAAGGTGTTAATGAATTACCTTTTAAATCTGACCAACACGCTATTGTTGGTATTGATAGTGATAAAGATGGTATAGTTGCTATCAATGAATTAACAGGCGAGAAACAACAAATTACTGCTCCTTTTCTTGCTGGTAATATGGGCTTCCTAATTGGAGGTAGAAGTAAAACTCCTATTATAGCCATGTTTACAAGTGCTAATAAAGTTGATGGTAAAATTAAAGAAAATCTTCATAAAGAACTTGTTGATATTTTAACTGGTTTTCAAAATAGAAAATATACTTTTGAAGAAGTTAGAGATAAACTTGGTTTATTATTTAACTCTGCCAATACTAAATTTCCAAGTATATTTTATGGTTATGACGTTATTAGTTCTAATAATCAAATAATTCTTTCTATTGGACATAATACTTCTAAGTTTAACGTTATTATACATAAGTTTAAAGCTGGTAATTCAAACGAATTAGGTACAGGTATTACTTATAATCCTGCAGGTGATAATTCAAAAACTACAAGTTTTATTAATGTTAATAATAAACTTATAAATATTATTGCTACAGAAATAACTAATAATACTATTTATAATAGAACATTCTTTACTCTTAATAATGTTGGTAACGGTAATACTACAGATAATCCTTATTTCTTTAAAAGAGATAATAAATTTGTAGTTAAACTCGGAGATAGCGAAATTGTATATGATAATTTTGGAGATTTTGTTCTTCAAAATAATGCTTTTAATACAAATCAAGGGGTCAATAAACATGGAGGATTCTTTAACGATGTTGATAAAGCTACTTCTATGTATATCAATGTTGCTACTCTTGCCGTACCTGATCAAGTTCAATCCCCCGTAGAGGAAGATTCAATTGTTGGAGTTGCTAACACGATTCAAACTGCTACTCTTGAAAAAGCTAATTCTACAGAACGTCTTCTTGAAAAAGCTGCTATTCCTAAATCAACTATTGATTTACTTACTGGCAAAAATGTTTATGGTATTCCTATCGTTTCTGGTACTTATTATTATGATAAAAAAGACAAAACAGGTAATGCTAAATATAATCGAGATAAAAAAGCTGTTATATTTACTAAAGCTGGTTCTAATTTAGCTAATTCTTCTCCTACTACGTTAGTTCGATTACTTATTCATGAACAACTTCATGCTCATATTGATGAACATAATCTTTTTGATAAAGAAAATATTATAGATGATTTATTTGAAACTTATAATAAATTTATTGAAACTGTTAATAATGATGTTAATTATGGAGATAGAAATAGCGAACGTTATAGATTAGCTGTCAACATTAAGAAATGGATTGAAGATAATGGTTTTACTTTTAAAGATTATTTTGAACGTATTAAAGCTAAACAAAAAGATAATTATATTGAACTTTCTGAAGATGAACAACGTAGAGTATTTGCTGAAGAATGGCTTGTTGAAAGTTTATCTCAAAGTAATATTATTAAGTATTTAAATCAAGTTGAATATACTGGAGAAGGTGTTGCCGTTGTTACAGAAGATAATGAAAAGAAAAGTATTTTTCAAAAGATTATTGATATATTACTTAAAATATTTAATATAAAAGATAGTAGTATTAAAAACAATACTATATTTGCTCGTCAATATGAGATATTAAATATTAATGATAACAATATAAGTAACGAAAATGAAATAAAGCAAGATATTAAAGATAATCAAGTATTATCTGATAAAGATGTTGGTGAAGATATTACTAAAGAATCTGAAATTATAGAAGAAGATATTAATGAAGAAGATGATGAATTTGACGAAGATGATTATGATTCTGATATAATTGAAGATGAAGATTATAATACTATTAATAATGATTCTGATGAACTATTATCAATTACTTCTGATATAGAGGATATTAATGCTGTTAAAAATAATGACGGTAATATCATTGCTGAAACTCTGGATATTACTCGAATTAATAACATGGCAGACTATCTCAATAGCTACTCGGAGCAAGACAAGCCGTTAATAGCTAAAATGCTGCGAAATGGCGAACTTAAATACGCATGTAGATAAGTAGTTAAGCCTTATATATTACCGTCAATTATGAAGCTAAAAACAGCTATCATAATTGACGGTTTTTATTTATTAATATTGTTAAACTTAATGTTATGGAATGTTTTGAATTTGGTTATGTTATTAAAGGAGATGTTAATGACACTCTTAAGAAAACTGTAGAGTATTGTTCTGATGGTATTAAACAGAAAGCTAAAGTGCTTGCTGGATATATTCAGAGCGATGATTTTTTAGAATTTTGTAAAAAAGATAAAAAATTTGATTCTACTAAGTCTATTTTAGAAAATAAACAAAATACTGTTAGACGAATTTTAAAACAATATTATGAACTTAAACACCAAGATGTTACAACAGCTGCTGCTAAACGTCAAGCTGATTTGTTAATGGGTTTTAGTAGTGTTAAAGCTCGTAATATTGCTATTAATGATACAGCTACTATTATTTCTCTTCTTTATGAGCAAGAACGTAAATCGAGTAAATATAACAATGTTAAACTTAATAGAGTTAAAATAATTCAAAAAGCTATTGACGCTCTTGAAAAAGATTATATTAATAATGTTGCCTTAAAAGTTTATAATCAAAATAAAGAAATTGATGATAATACTATTAAAGAATTTAAAGAAGCATACAATAATGCTATACGTCTTAATAAGAAAATAATAGAGCTTAAACAACTTATTAAGAACGATAATGATGTAGATAATAATAAAAAGAAACTTAATGAAGTATATAAAGAATATACTGAAGCAAGAAGACAACAATATAATAAAGCATATAATTTAGTTAATAAATTTGGCAATATAGCACAAAATAATCGTAATAATTATATTGAACAAGTTAAACGTAATCCTAATTTTTGGTTTACAAAAGCATTTGAAAGTAGTAAACTTGTTAATATAGTTGGTGAATTTGAAAATATATTAGAAAGTAATAAACTTACTAATGAAAATTTTACTGACGATGAAGATTATACTAATTCGGGTGCTGAAAGTGTTGATGAAACTACTAAGTCTTGGGAAGATAAACTTTGGGCAAGTTTTGAAAAACCTGTTGCTGCTGATTTAAAATTATATTTTAATACTATTTATAAATTAGATTCTCCAGCAGAAGTTGGTACAAGAGTTTATAATTATGACACTAATAATGAAATTGGTCTTAAAACTACTATGGGAGCTAATTTTATTATTAGAGAATTATATACAAGAGGTAATTTTAATTCTGTTAATGATTTTATAGATAGTATTGTAAGAATGGCAACAGATATTGCTGAAGATTATGGATTAATTAAAATTGCAGATGATTGTATTAATGACCCTGTATTTGCTAATCGAATATTTTGTCAATTAAGTAATCCTAAGATTATTAAAACAATGTCTATTATTACTGAATCTGGTATTACTTTTGAACAATCTAATAAATCTTTAGATGCTATGAGTTATATGATTTATAATATGCTAAATACAACTCGTAGTACAATGAGAGATTTATATACTGAAAACGATATTAATCGTGTTAAAGAATTAATTGCTCGTTTAAATAAAATTTCTGATAAACTTGTTGCTATTAGACTTAAAGATGATGGTGTTACTCCTAAAGAATTAAATAAAGAAATAGAAGAAGCTATTTATGAAATACTTAAAAAATATTATCCTAAAGTAACTCGTAATGAAATACTTGGATTTATTTATAACGGAAGTAATCCTGTTAGGTCTAACATGATTGGGCTATTAAATAATATAGCAGATCTTTTACAAAAAGTTGAAACTACTGTTATAGAATATAATGAGTCATATAATAAGTATAATAATGAAAGAAAAGCTTATAATGAAGCTGTAAGATATTCTGAAGAAATTGGACAAAAATATACTAAAGAAGCTCCTTTATTTGATTCTTCTAATATTAATTATGATAGACTTAATGAGCCAATAGTTAATATATGTCAAAAACTTGTTAACTATTCTGCTGTTCGTAATGAATTAAATAGCGTTAATGCTGAAGGTAATTTATCATCTGATGTAATTAATAATAGTTATATTACTAATCTTATTAAACAAATTAATTATGCTAATAAAAAAGACGCTCAAGCTGGTTTAAGAAATCTTTTAGAAGAAATTAATAAAGGGGAACAATATAAATATAATAGTTTCTTTTGGGGAATTAAAGGAGCTAATGGTAAATATATTCAAGAAGGATTATTTATGAGAGATGGTAGAGGTAATGTCTCTATTAATCCTAACGCTCAAAAACTTATTCAAATAAGTTTATTTAACGGTGTTAAAGATATGCAAAGTGATAAATCTGCTTTATATGCTAAAATGTCTAAAGGAGATTATTTTGCTACTTCTATGGTTGCCTACTTTAATCCTATTATTGCTGGACAAAATATTGGCAGTTCTAAAGCAGCTTTAAATGCTTCACAAGCTGGATATTTTTTCCGTACTCCTTCTGACGCTCCTAAAAACTTTATTATTCAAGCTCCTAAACTTGACGCTAAAAATACAATTACAGCTTTAGCTACAGATATTGCTAAATATGCTGATAAAAGACGTAATGAAATAGATAATTATGCTTTAGAAAATACAGATGAAAATTATGATAAATATTTAGAAGCTAAAGATAAAGCTGCTGCTAATAAAAATAATATATGGTCTGTTAAAGATATTTATTCTGTTATTAAAGGAGAATTATCTACTTTTAACTTTAATCGATATTATTATATTGAAAATGAAGATGGCACTATTTCTATACCTATTGTTTATAAAACTAAAGATAGTCCTGATATTGTTTGGATTAAAGGAAATAAAATTGAAGGTGAAATAAATAATATTTTATATAATATAGAAATAGAAGGTATTTCGTCAGTTAATGATAATAAACTTAGTGATGATTTTTATGCAGATATAGCGGATATTCTTAAACAAGAAGGTATTGAAAATGGTTCTATAGATGTTCATATTAATAGAGCTGCTCCTATATTTGCTGGATTTAGACAAAACGTTATCGGAGAACTTAATATGTTTATTAATCAATTAAATTATTTATTTGATAATGATAGTAAAGGTAATTGGGTTCTTCGTAAAGATACTAATGGTTTAATTGAAAGAGTACATTTTAATAAAACTACTTATGACGATAAAGGTAGAGAATGTATTCTTGTTGAAGGTAAATGGCTTGATAAAGAAAAGACTAAATCTAATCCTAAAGCTGGTAAATTAAGTGGTAATTTCTTTAGCTTTCAAAAATTATTTAATACAAAAGATTATAAAGCTGGTGAAGAGCTTGAACGTGCATTACTTCTCTACGGGGAAACGTCCGTAGGCGAAGCCGGAGGACTTATTCAAGTTAAAGGAAATACTGCTACTTTAAATATTAATAGTCCTCTTATTAGAATTGAAAATGGTAAAATCGTTTTTAACGAAACTCAAGAAGTAAAAAGTATTATAGATAATATTGTTGAACAATGGATTAAATCTTTTAATAAAGAGATTGTAGCTCATGGCAAACAATATCAAAATCTTCTTCAAGAACTACAAAAAAGTAATGAAGATTTAGTTGATTTTGCTCTTAATACTGCTAATGCTTATATGCAATTAGATGATTTTCTTGAAGGTGATGTTAAATTTTATAAAGATGCTAAAGATTTTCTTAAACGAGCTAAAGAAGTACAAGCTGGTGGAATAGCTTATGCTGGATTTAATATTAATGATACTCTTAGTGCTAAAATTAAAGAAACTATTGGTTATAATGGAGCTAAACAAGAAATTAAATTCGGTAATACTACAATAGATAAATATGCTAATGCATATTCCCCCGTAGAGGGTTATGCAATCGTACATGCTGCTGGAAAATATGCTCGTAATGGTTTTAGAGCTGTTACTATTAATAATACTGTAAGACCAAGTAAACAAGCTAATAATATTCAACAAGAATTATTTAATTATCTTAAAGATGAACTTGGTGAAGTCGCTGCTACTAAGAAAGCTGCTGAAATTGCTAATGGTTATAGAGAAGCAAGTAAAACTAATGACGCACAATCTTTTATTACTATTGAAGAATTTATGCGTAGACGTTATGCTGATGGTACTTTTAAAGAATATGAAGATATATTTCAACAACTTTATGAACTTAGAACTGGTCAACGTAGAATTGAAGATATAGATATTAGTAAAATTAATTCTCGTATTCAAGTACAGAAGAATTTCTATTATGATCATAAGTACGATAGTTATACTGGAGTACATTATCCTCGTCAAATTAAAAATGCTGAATTTGTTCTTATTCCTGAACTTCTTGAAGGAACTCAACTTAAAGAGCTTTATAATTTCATGTACAAATATGATATTGGACAAGTTAATACTAATGAAACAAGTAAAGCTGCTAAAAAGAATGTTTTAACTTTTTGGGATAATGATGGAAATATTAATCCTAATTTTGAACAAGATCTTATTTCTAATAATGAAAATGCTATAGAAGATTACTATTATCGTTTTCTTTATAAACAGCAAGATGTTCCAGAGCATATGAAAGATGCTCAAAATAAAGCTGGTGTGCAAATTACTAAAAAGATTTGCGATAATGCTAATGAATCTGTTAAGCCTTATATTAATACGTTCTTTAAGAATTATTGCGCTAATATTAAAGAAGATTTTAAGAAGCTCCTTTTTAATATGGGTTGGAAAGAAGATAAAAATGGTAAATTAGTTAATATTGATAGCGATAAACAAACATTAGATTTTACTGATTTTTATAAGAAAGCTCGTATTGAAGCTCAACGTCTTGGTATGGATTCTAATTTTATCGAATATTTAACTCCTGATGAATTTGGTAATCCTGCTATGCCTAACTATATGAATAATGTTAGTAGTAAACTTGAAAGTATAGCACAAGCTATATTTAATAGTAGTATTACAAGACAAAAATTTCCTGGTTGGCATGCTGCACAAGTTACTCAAGTTGGCCATGGTATGAAAGTTTTAGATAATAATGGTAAACTTAGAGAACTTAAATATCACCCAAGAGTTATTATTAATAAAGAAACTGGAGTTGAAATAGAAGAAACTGAATATGATAAACTATCTGATGAAGATAAAAATAAATATGAAGTTAAACAAGAAGCTTATGCTGAAGTTATGATTCCTCGTTGGAGCAATCTTATTCCTAATACTTCAGAAGCTCTTGAAATGATACAAAAAGAAGGTCTTGATATTCAACTTGCTTATCGTATTCCTACTGAAGGAAAACAATCTGTTTCTATTGTTAAAGTTGTTGGTTTTCTTAATGATGTTTATGGTAGTACTATTATGTTGCCTGATGAATGGGTTACCCAAACTGGTTCTGACTTTGACGTTGACTCTGTTTACGGTATTTGTCATTCGCTTAAAGTTGTAAAAGATAAAAATGGTAATATTAAAAGAATTAAAAAATATTCTGCTGACGATTTTAAAACTGATTATGCTAAATATAAGTATTATATAGAAGATAATATCAATAATAAAATTTCTTCTGATATTGAAGATGAATTTCATGAAGATAAATATAAAGTACTTCAAAAACGTCTTCGTAATGTTGTTAAAAAACTTCGTACAGAAAAAGATAATAGAGATAATCTTTATAAAGAACTTACTAATATTGGTAAAGAAGCTGGACTATTAACTTTTAATGAATTTTCTAAATTAGATGAAGTTGACAAATTACCTCGTGTTGTAAGAAATAATAATATTCTTGATGCTATGATTGCTATTATGGCAGACAATAATAGTAGGGAAGAGAATTATTCTCGAAGTAATTTTGATAGACTTTCATCTGCTATGAAAGAAATGGATAAAGCTCGTGGAGCTGATTCTGTTAGTCGTAGTGTTTATAATCCTTTTGACCAAATGGATTTTATGGAAAACGCTATGGGTGGAGCTTCTCTTAAAGCGTTTTCTGTTACACGAGATACTTTTAATAGTGTTAACAATTATGCTAAAGGATATTTAGGAAAAGGCCATGAAATTATTGCTGAATATGATTTAACTGAAAAATATGCTAATGGTGAATTTATTTATGATGCTGAGATGATGATTAAAGCGTATGGTTTATATAATGAAACTACTAAAAAAGGAGATGTTATATTATTAGATAAAGACGGTAAGAAAACTAATGAAGTTGGTAAAGCTGTTACTGCAAGAGTTAAACATTATAGATTAGCTAATAGTTATAATAATCGTAATGTTGTTGGTGAATTAATTACTGTTTATAGTTCTCAAACTACTGCTCATATTCTTGATGCTATTAAAGAAGGTTCTATTTTTAACGAAAATGAATTTACTTTCGGAACGTTTAAAACTCTTATAGATACAGGTATGGATTATAGAACCGCTATTGCATTCTTAATGCAACCTGCTATTACTACTATTAATGAAGTTAATAATGAAAGTAATAGTTTATATCTTACAGGAGGTGGTAATACTGTTCAGAAAGCTATTAAGAGAATAGCTGCTAAAGCTGGTTTTAAACTTGGTGCTACTGACATTACTGACTATTCTAACTATGAATCGATATTATTAGCATTGAACTCCAACGAGCAATTCAGAAATGCGTATAGAGAGCTATTTGGGGCTGAAATTTCAACGCAAAAGCCTATACAGGAACAACAATTCACGTTGAATGCAAAAGTGCTAAAATCACGCTTAGAATCGTCCAAAATAACTAATATTTCTGAATTATCACAAAAAGATAATGATATTAAAAATGCTGTTTTTGATATTGCTGTTTGTTTAGCTTTTAATAAGATTAATAAAACTACTAAAAATCTTGAAAAAGTTCTTCGTTGTTGTAATCCTGATAATTTTGGTGCAAAACAAACTATTAGAGAAACTCGTACTATTGTTGATAATGTTATTGCTTATGGATTTACCGATAATGAAGTTGGTAATACTGTAATGTGTGGAAGTAAACGTCTTATTGAAAAACTTTATCCGGGATTTATTAAAATTGAAAAAAACGAGGTTAGTAATTTAGATGAATTAGTTAAAGGAGATATTGATGTTGAAAATAGCGTTTATCCATTTTTAGCTGCATTTTTTAAATATGCTACATTAACAAGTGTTGATGTTAATAAACAATTGTTTCCAACTGAAAATGATGTTTATAATGCTGTACTTAATGCTGTTCAAGTTAAATTAGGTGTTACATTTACCCCTAAACAATATAGAGAATATAAACAATATATGATGAATATGATATATTCTCAAGTTCCTATAATTAATACCCCTTTAACTGTTACTAAAGAAGGTTGGCTAAATGATAATAATGAAGCTATTGTTAAATCTACTGAAAACGATACTAATTATTGGAATGCTGAAATTTCTCGTATATTTGGTTTTGAAACTACTCAAAAAATTAATTTTGATATTAAAGACTTATTTAATCCTACTGAAGAAGAACTTAGTAAATTTAACGCTCTTACTCCTGCTCAAAAAATATCTTGGATTCAAACACATATTAACGGAGATTTAGGTATTTTTAATTATCTTAATGTAAATCTTAATAATCAATTTGAACTTAAACGTAAAGGATTTACTCATCAAAGTATTAAATTTACAGATTCTGCTGAAAATATGGACGATATTTATATTGAATTTGGTACAAGTTTCTTTAATAAATCTCCTATATTTAGACTTGCTATTACTGATTTAATTAAATATGCTTTTGTTGTTGATGGATTTAAATTTAAAAGAGGTGCTGTTGATAAAGTTATTACTAATAATTCTTTGTATAAAAATATAGAAGATATGGGAACTGGAATTGTTCCTGCTATTCGAGAAATATTTGGATATTATGCTAATCCTGCAGCAGGAGTTACTGATGAATTTATTGATAAATTTATTCGTAGTCATAAAGAATATTGTAAATCTATTAAACTTGGTAAACCTGAAAACAATAAAGGTATAAGTAATGCTGCTTTTCAATTTAATATTTGTAATAGAGGTAATGGATTAATATTTATTCCTTTTGATGGTAGATTTAAAACTTTACTTAATGAAATTAATGTTGAAGATGCTAAATCTCCTCAAGATTATATTGTTGTTAATAGAAGTGCTGGTGGTAATAAAATTAGTACGTTGTATAAAATAGATAAACATGAAAGTGGAGTTTATCTTATTCCTATGAATTTACTTGAACCTAATGAAACAGGAGATTATAGTGTTAATCCAAATAATAATAAATATGGAGATATTAGTTTCTATAATACTGTTATTGCTGAAGCTGAAAATATTGGAGCTAAAGAATATTTTATTGATAAAGATAATAAAGTAAAATTAAAAGATAAATATAAAGAACATATTATTCCTCGTTATAAGTTTAATTTGGAAAATAATGCTATAGATAATGTTAATGAATTTCAGAATGTTTCTGTTAATGGTACTGAAATACAAAAAGCTGAACTTAATAAACTATTTAAAGATATAGAGGCTTATATTCAATCCCCCGTAGAGGAGAGAGGTGATTATGGGGTTGTACGTTCTGATTCTTTTTATATTAGCGAACAAGTAGGAAAAACTGATATTATTACACAAAGTATTCCTACTGAAGCAGGTAATATTCTTATTACTATTAGAAGATATTCTCCGTCTCCTGCTTTTAAATCTAACTTACATAAAGATTTAATTAATAATGTTTCTTCTAATAATACAGAAAATATTCAAAAAGTTAGAATTGAAGAACGTGATGCTTATAGAAGTGCTTTAGCTTCTAAGACTGAAGCTCACAAATATTATAGAATTGAACATATTACTGAAGAAAGTGTTAGAGAAGAATTTGAAAAACAACAACAAGAAAATAGAGATAATTTTAATGATGAAGCGTATGCTATTACTACTGATATAACTGATGATTATATAGATAATGCTAATAGAATAACTGAAGTCGATGAAACATCTGTCGCTATGATTGCTGCTCTTAGAAGAGCTGAAAGACGTGGAGATGATATTGCTGCTAAAGCGCTTCGTAAATTAGATATAAAAGGTATAAATTCTTATCGATCTAAAGATATTAAAGATAATAGAAGAAATATATATCATATTCTTAGTGATTATATTAGTAGTTATGCTGATATGATTGATAAACAAATGAAACATTATGTTATAGACAATAAAGAATATAATATTGGAGAGCCTGATCTATATGAAGTTTTAAGAAGTAATCCAGATGAAGTTCCTAATATAGTTAAATTATTACTTGAAGCTATTACGTTTGGTGATACTTTTGGAAATATTATGAGTCTTCCTATTGACGGTATGGACGAAGATACTAAAAGATATATTCAAAAAATTCGTGATTCTATAAATAAAATTCGTAATTCTTCAATTATTAAACAAGGATTTGATAATATGTTTAATAAATATATTGCTAATGAATTTGCTAATAATCCTAATATACGAATGAATGTTGTTAATCTTAAAGATACTTTTGGTGATTCTGGTTGGTGGGAAACTAATATTGGAGATATTGCAATGTTAAGTAATAAACAAGTACAAGTTATTGTTAAGATTGTTAATAGAATTATGAATCAAGCTGCAATGCAAGATGCTCCACGTAAGAAAAATGAGTTTCTTAAAAGATTTGATAATATATTAGCTAAAAGTGGTAGTTTTAGATGGGAAAATGTTATTAATTCAAATGGTCAACTTATTAGATCTTATACAGCTAAATTTCTTACTGATAGAGATAAATTAGTTGATGCTGTTAAAGACACTCTTGATAAATATGGTATAGATAGTAAAGAATATATTGCTGCTAAACTTAAACGTGATGAATGGTATGCTGATAATGTTGAACAACCTGTTGTTCGAGAATATTATGTTAAAAAGAATGCTTTAATTAGAGAAATATTTGAAGCTGCTCCTGAAGAATATCGTCAATATATGGAATATATTCATGAGAAATTTATTGATGATCAACCAGATATTGCTTTAACTACTCAAGAACGTAATAGAAGAAAAGAAATTGATAAGAAAATTAATCAACTTACTTCTGAATATAAAGATACTGAAACTCTTAAATCTCCTGAAGAAAGAGAACGTGCTATTAAATTAAGAAATTTTATTAAAGCTAAATCTGCTCTCAATAAAGAATATTTTAACTATAATGATACAGATGAATTTAAAGAAAATCTTGAAAAGAATTTAGCTATTATTAAACATTATGAAAAAAATAATCCTACTCAAACTTTAGATAAACGATTAGAAAATATTGAATATCGAAGTGCTTATGAATGGATTAAAAATAATAGTTATTATATTCTTAATAAAGAAGCTAAAGATAAAATTAACGAAGCATTTTCTATACTTAAAGATGAAGACAATTTAAAAAGTGCTAAAATTAAGAAAATAATAGATGATGCTAATGCTTATGATGAATTTGGTAATGTTGATGCTCGAAAATTAAGTGATAAAGATATTGCTACTATAAAAGAACTTACTAAACATAAATATGATTTTAGTTATGATAGTAACGCTGGAGAAGCTATATTAATAAAAGATATTCCTAATAATCTTCCTATATTTGATGATAATTTTTATAGAATGCTTCGTGACCCAAGTGAAAATGAAAAAGAAGTTAATCCTCGAAGAATTAAAATTATAGGTAGAATTAACGAATTATTAGGAAAAACTATTACAGCTGTCGAATTTGGTGGAGATGGTCGTATTCATGCTAAAGATATATTTACTAAACTTACTGAAGAAGAAAGAGAAGAACTTGCTAATCTATATATTGCTTTACAAAATATTAAAGGTAAACGTAAACCAAAAGAGATTCGTCAAAAATTTAAGCAAGAAGTTGAATTTAAAACTAATGATGTTGCTTTTAATAGCGAGCTTACTTGGGCTTTAAGTAATTTAAAAGGTACTAAAGATTTTGATACTTTTATTAGTATTTTCTGTCAATTAGATAGTAGTGGTGAAATTATATTAGATGATAATGGTAATTATACTCCAAATAATGATATTTATGGTTATATAGAACCAAAAAATGATAAATATATTAATAAAAAGAAAACTGCTGCAAGAGAACTTATAGAAAATAATGTTGATTTTGTTCCTAATGAATACTATTATGCTGCTATGAATGAAGCAAGCAATAATGGTACTTTTAAAGAATGGTTTGAAGCTAATCATGTTTATAATCCTTATAAACATAAATTTGAACCACTTCGAGTTTGGACTGATATGAAAGTTAATCCAGAAGGTTCTCTTAAAGGTACTTATAGTTATGTTCCTACTAATGAAAATGCTGAAAGACAAGTTAAAGATGAATATGTAAATAAAAAATATAAAAAATATAGTAATAATTATAATCATGATAATGGGCATTATAATAATTATGTTACTTTAAGTCCTAAAGAAAAAGAAATGCAAAGTTTACTTCAAGAAACTATGGATTTCTTTGCTGAACATAATAAACATAATACATTTGTTGATCAAGGTTATATTCCTCGTAGACGTAAAGTTGTTACTGATACAAAATGGGCTGTTAATCAATTATTAGGGGTTACTGGTTTAGAATTTAGAAATGATAGTGAAGATAGATGGAATGCTAAAGTTGATTATGCTAATGATTATGAAGTAGAAAATGACATGCTTAAACTTCTAAAAGGTAAAGGTTATCAAGAATTAGAAGAAATCCGTCCTAAAGGAATTGGAGAAACAGATGAAAGTTATCGCAAATATCTTCAAGATACTAAAAAGAAAAATGAAGAAATTAAAAAGAGTAATCTTGAAATAGATAAACAATTATTTGATAAAGATTATCGTAGTGTATTTGCAGAAGCTATTTCTAATCAAGTTGTTATAAATGCTCGTAATAAAGCTAAGAATTGGTTATATTTACTTCAAGAAGATTTAAAAAATACTGAAGCTGTCAAAATTAGTAAATTTACTGGTAGACCTGTTATTAATAAACGTACAAGTGTTGATGTTCAAGATAATTATCATACAATCAGTCAAGATAATACTTTAAAACAAGTTTATGATTTTACTCGTCGTCTTATTTTTGAACAATTTAAAGAAAAATCTAAATTAAATAAATATGCGGATTTAGCTCGTAATATTACTTCTGCTAAATATATGATTTTTAACGTTACTGGAGGTATAGCTAATATTGGTACTGGTTTTGCAAATATCATGGGTGAAGCATTTGCTGGAGATAATCTTAGTAAAAATGATATTAGAGAAGCTATTGGAATGTATATGAATAATTCTTTACGAATGATTGCTGATATGTATAAAGATAAAAGTGATAATTTTGCTGTTGCTCTTACTAAATATTTTAAAGTTGTTGATTTTGATGCAATGACAGAAAGAGTTCGTGGAGAAACTGCCGGAGAATATGCTCGTAGAATGCGTAATTTAATGTATAGTTTACAATCTGGTGGTGAACATTTTATGCAAAATACTGTTTTATTTGCTGTTCTTAAATCTAATAAAATATTTGATGATGTAGACGGTGTTAAACGTTGTGGTAGTTTTTCTGAATATGTTTGGAAATTAGAATACAATGCTATGGTTTCTGTTATTTCTAAAGATAAAGATTTACTTGAAGAATTAAAAGAATTTAAACGTATTATTAGACAAGATAAAACTGAACAATTTAAATATGATACATTTAAACATAATATTATAGAAGATTTCCTTAGAGCACATGCGAGTAAAGAAATAATTCAAGAATATATTCATGCTAAAAACCAAGCCATTAAAAAAGCTAAAGAAGAATGGAAAACTAAACCTGCTATTATCGATTTACTTGAATTAAAGAATGGAGAAATTGTTCCAAAAGCTGGAGCAGAAATTACTCCAGATATGATTAATGATATAAAAAATAAAACCGTTAATCTTAATAAAAAGATTCATGGTGTTTATGATAAACTTGGTGCTGCTGCTATTGAATTTACTTGGTGGGGTAGTTTAGTTATGCAATATCATAAACATTTATATCCTGGTGTTATGAAACGTTTTCGTCGTCGTGGATATTATAATGAACAAACTAATACTATAGAAGTAGGTTCTTATACTGCTCTTGTTGATTTTCTTAGTAAAGAATTTAAAAATGTTGTTAGCGATGCTAAAAAACAAGGAGATGGATATGTTGGTATAACTGTTGCTTCTGTTCAAAATACTTTTAAGGCTGTAATAAATACTATAACTAATATTACTACTAATTGGAATTTAATGTCTCCGTGGGAACGTAACGCTATTAAACGTTGTCTTGGTGATTTATATGGTATTCTTAGTGCTTTATTATTAGGAATTACTATATATGCTATGACAGATGACGATGATGAAAAAGAAAGTAATGTTGTTGCTACAGGATTATATCTTGCAGATAGACTTCTTTCTGAATCTCAAATGTATACTCCGTGGGGACTTTATTCAGAAGGTAAAACTCTTTGGTCAAGTCCTATTGCAGCATATAATGGTCCAAGTGATTTAATTAAGATTATGGATTATACTGCTCGTTGGCTATTTGATGAAGATTTTGATCCTGTTTATAGTACTGGTATTTATAAAGGTAAAAATAAAGTTGGTGTGCTTATTAAACGTAATATTCCTATTTATAGAGTTATTGAAAGACTTAATAATATGACTAAAAATAATAGTTATTATAGAATTAATGAGAAAGCATTGAATATGAAAATTAGTAAATATATTGCTGACCAAATTAATCCTGATTAAATAAATATTATTACTATTGTTTATATAGCTGGAGTTTATTCTCCAGCTATTTTTATGTTTGCACATGACCAAGAGTATATTGCATATAATAGTGCGTATAGTAGCTATATATTATTAATAAGAGAATATTTATAAATCATTGATTATCAAATAGTTAGAAATGTTAAATCTGCACCGTGGCGCACATTTAACACTTTTTTTAACACGAAATGTGCGCTGTGGTGCAGATTATTTATTACATTTATTATATAATAATTTAATACATAATTAAACCATGCCTCAATTCAGTTTTGAAACAAAAGCTAATAAAAGAGTTAAAGAAATTATTGCAGATAAAAGTACTAATAAAGTAGAAAATATTATTGCTACTCCATTTACTATTGATCCTGAATATGTTGATAAACATATTACTATTAAATTTGAAAGTAATATTAAAGAAAAAGAATTTATATCTACTGCTAAACAAGTTAAACTTGGTAATTATTGTATTTGTATGCAATCTATTGGAGATATGTTTCCTTATTGGCAAAATAAATCTGCGTATGCTAATCTTGTTATTGCTTATATACTTAAAAATATTCAATTATACGGTAATTATGTTGAAATATCGGAAAAAGAATTTGTAAATTGGAGTGGAATTTCAGCAAGAAGTTTTTATAATGCTATTAATGCTTTACTTCGTCCAGCTGTACCTTATCCTTGTGCAGGTGATAATCTTGCTCTTCTTGCTGCTACAACTAAAAAGTCTATATATGTTGTTAATCATAACTTTATCTTTAGAGGAAATTATGATGAATTTGTAACTCTTTATGAACTTAAATTTCCTAATGGTTGTAAACTTGATTCTAAAGGTAGAGTTATTATTGAACGTTAATCAGTAGTTGAATGTGTTAAAAAATAAGCCCGCAACAAACTAATGTCTGTTACGGGCTTTTCTATGGGTGCTAACTTGCGTTACAATAGCTATTTTTAGCTTAATTTCGTAATATATTTATGATTTGGTATAATTATATTACTCGGACTTCTTAGAGCTATTTTTAGCTTTAATTTTCGTTTTTGGTGTAATATTATCGTCAATACGATCAACTATATCAGCAATATATGTAACTTTATCATGTATAGCATTAATATCTCCACGAGTAAATCCAATTTCATTAGTAATATTTATAAGACGATTTGTTGTACTTTCACCAAGTCTACCAGCTTTATTTATATAATCAAGTAAAGTATTATGTATAGTTCCAATAAGTTCAATACAAGTATTATACATATCTTTGTGATTTATATTAGCACGAATATATTCAACATCTTTAGAAATATCATTTAATAAATCATCAGTATAACCTTGACCTTTAATAACTTGCTCTTTATAAGCAACAATTTGAGCTTTAAGATCTTCAATAGATACTATCAAGTATCTAAGTAACAATATTAATATAACTAATATTGTCGAAATTGATATAATTAAAAATACGTTCATAATTAATCGGATTATAGCTATGATTGGTTGCAACTTCTCTACGGGGAATCGCGAGGAGCGAAGCGACGAGCATCAACATTAAAATTTGCAAGATTAGCAATTTGATTTTTATAAGCAATACCCACTCCGCTACGCTACGTGGAATCCCCCGTAGAGAAATCATCACCATTTATAGCTCATTATTTGTTTGTTATTGTTTATTACTCTTAGTTTTAGCAACATTTTTCTTACTATTGATTTTAGTTATAATAATAGCTTCATTAATTTCATTAACTCTACTTTTAATCGAATCAATATCCCTACGAGCAGCGTTTATTTGTTTAATTGTATTATCTAAATCTTGTTTAATAAGGACAAATTTACGAAGAAGTTCATAAACAGATTTAATAGTATTAATAAGATTAATGATGGGCTGTTTAAGTTTAATATAAAGATATATTATAATAGCTATTACAGATAGTATTATAGCACAATAAAAAATATCAAATGCAATCATGATTGTTTAATTATTAAAGTTTGTTATTTACCTGTACTACCAAATCCACCAGCTCCACGTTCAGTTTCGCCAAGCTCTTCAATAGTTTCTACTTCGTCCCAAATAATTTGTTCACGATGCCGAACAAGAATTTGAGCAACTCTATCTCCAACGTTATATTCAATAACAGGCACAAATGGAGCGTCAATGGCTCTATGAACTATCATAAGTTCGCCTGTATAACCCATTTTGTTATCTATAAGGCTCTTTATCCTTATAATCTACACTTTTATTATTATTGTGATATATTTGTGTAGTTCAGACTATATCATCACCACTATTTAGTGGGCAGGGCACTCGTGTCAGCATTACCGGCATCAGCATTATCTGTTAAGCCTCGGCTATTAGTCGTTGAACCTTCAACAATATTTCTATCATTGCTTGGCTGCTGATTGTCATTATCACTATGATTTTCCAGCAATTCACCCTGTTTAAAGACTCCAGCTATTCTTCCTTTTTCATCTCTAATAATTTCTTTAGTGGAATTGTGTAATTTTCTATGTTCTGACATAGTTAAAGGAATAAGATTACTAATATTATTATTAAGAGTATTTTCATCTTTATGATGAATATTTACTTCAGGTTTAAGATAATATTGTCCATCAATAATATTAAAATATTTATCATCAAACATATTATGATTTTGCTCGACAATATATCTGTGATAAGGATAATAATCTTGAAATCCTTTGTATGGGTGATTATGAAGTTTTATACGTTGATATTTAAATCCATTATTTTCATAATAACTAATAGTTTCTTCATGATAATTAGGATTATTACTACCAGTAAAAATCATACTCCTCATCTTACCCATACATTCTTTAGAACAAGTAAATTTACCACTTTTACTTCTTGCTATTCTACTTGGCTTAATATAAATAGGTTTACCACATGCAAAACATTTAGTATTAGGCTCATGTGTAACCTTTTTAGCAGCAGCAGCACAAGCAGGAGAACAATAAGTATGAGTACCGCCATAACTTGGTTTATACTCAAATTCTTTTTCACAATAAGCACAAATGGCTTTTATATTAGCAACTACATTACTAATTTTGCTTTGTACTCTTTTACCATTTTCATCTTTATTTCCAACATTTTTAGAAGCAGATGTAAAACCAAATTTAATATCCATAACTATTTTAATTTTAGAGTTCTCGGCAAATTTAGCAAAAATATTAGAGTTACCAAAGGATTATGCAATTTTTTTAGAGTCTAATGTTCCGGGACTATTTTGCATTATGGCCATAGTTTTAGTATTACTACTTCTTGGACGAATTTCCATTTCATAATCTTCAGGAAGTTTAAAATGAAGTCCTGTATGATAAACTACACGGTCATCTTTTTCTTCTATACTATGAACATAAACGTCCATACAAGCGTCACCTTGTTTACTATAGGTAGGAAGTTTAACTGTTTCATCTTCACGATAAACTTTAACACCAACATGATCTAAAGTATCAAACATTTTAACTAAAGTATCATAAAGAGTTCCATCATCTGGAGTTGTTGCTGCATAATAAACAGCGTCTGCTAAAACATAAGGTATTTTACTCATTTTAATTTTATTGTTAAAAGATTGTTACATATTTATTAATATATTGCCAGCAAGTTCTATCTTTTTAGCTTTACTGCCATAAAGAATAGAATCCATACGTTTAAGTCCGTTAGAATTATCTATATTAGAATAATAACCAGTAACAGCATTATAAGCACCCCATTTAGTATTAATTATTTCTTTTTGTCCAATACCACTATAATAGTAATTATTCATTTCTGCAACAACGTTAACTTTTTTCATACTAATTTCAGCGTCATTTATTGCAGAAAAATCTCTCATAATAACTTGTTGAATATTATGTCCAGTTTGATAAATTCTACTATATTCATCATCAGTAAAAACTACTTTACCAAAGAAACTTTGTACTTCTTCATCTTTTATAGTACTTTTATACATATGATTATATACTTCATTAAGAAAATTAATCTTAGATTTAGTAATACCTAATATTTCATCAGCAATATCTATATTATTATGAACAGATTTAGTATGTCTAAAACTGACATAACTTTCAGCATTTCTAATTGCAGCATTAAGAGTATTTTCGCATACAACTCTTATAGGCGTTAGTAATATTTTAACTCCAGTAGAACCATCATGAGAAGTAGTAAATACAAGATAATTATCTACAACATCGTTTTTAACAAAAATATTATTAGGTAATTTAGCACTAACAAATATTCTTTGACCTTGACCAAAAGCTCCAGCTGTTTGCCAAATAGCTTTATTTTTGCCAATAGCTTTGTCAAAGAATTTAAAAGCATCAATATTTTGAACAGTTGTATATCTACCTTTAACTATTCCTAATGGAATATTTTTATCAGTACGATAAATACCATAAGTATTATCTATAGGAGCATAATCTACACCACCTTCATTAAAACTATCTTTAATAGGGCATTCAACATTATCATTAGATAACATAGCTGCATAAATATAACATTTATCAACACTCCAATCTAAACCAGCTTTTTTAATAACTTCTTCAGAAGTAGTGCAGTCTTCAACATTGACTGCACCTTTAGTTCTAAATGGAACACCTTTAACAATATATCTACTCATTACGCTAACATTTTTGCATATTTACGAATATCATATTTTCTATCATGAATATTTTTATCAAACTTAAAATAAACTTCATAAAAATCTTTTAAAACTTTAAGTTTAGGTTCACGATGGTCAACAGTAATAATTCTATCACCGTTATCTAAAATAAGAGAACAAGGAATATTAATAATGCTTTGAATAGTATAATTATGTTTATTTACAACATCTTCTCGTATTTCACATGTAGAAATATATTCTCCTGTAACAACTCCACCTTTATTAATAAAAATAGTAGGATTATAACAAATATCTGGTTCATTTCCAAATACTTTAGTCATAATATCGTTACTATATATATTATAAATTTTAGCTTTATATGCGTTATTATTTATTATTTTACCATCGCCAACACTCTTTAAAATAAAAGGATAACGAATATTATTTTTATAATTAGAATTACTTGCTGTTGCAAATTCATCATCTTTTAAAGTTAAAGGAGATAATAAACCAGTAGTATAAAGTTTATTAATAGTATCAACTATATCTTTCAATTCATCATCAGATTCTGGTTTTATTTCGTCTATAGATTTA